>Ga0265338_10000020_pt1 | contig 329350 bp, 350 predicted proteins | sample 42126metaG_FD_193579 | JGI IMG/M metagenome (GOLD analysis project Ga0265338, IMG submission 193579) | Rhizosphere microbial communities from Carex aquatilis grown in University of Washington, Seatle, WA, United States - 4-21-26 metaG | ecosystem: Host-associated > Plants > Roots >... | reverse complement strand
TCCGGCACAATCTTGGACTCCAACTGCATCTGGCACATACACAGCTCAAATCTTTGTATGGCAGAGCATTGACAATCCAAACGCATTGTCGCCGCCTTTGACAACTACAATCAACGTAGCATAGACTGAAAATTAAAAATTTAATTTTATTAAATTGACATTTATCAAGTCTTTTGTTATATTGTTTTTTAAGAAAATTGTCTAATCAGTATGATCTAGTACCGGACTCTGATTGCCTGCATTGATTCTGTAAATCTCTGCAGTTCTTCGTAAAAATATATTCCCTTTTCAGTGATGACAAAAAAAGTGCTTCTCTTGTCAGCTTTTGCTTCCATAAGTCCAAAGTCTATGAGTTTCTGACACTTGTCTGTTGCAGCATAGTGGGATAGATTGGCTCTTCTTGCTATGGTGGTAATTATGGTTCCTTGTCTGCCACATTCTTTTGCAACCTGTAGAACATCTGAAATCATTCCAAGCTCTGAGCGGTATGGTTGTCTTGACATACTCTCTCAAGCAAATCTAGTTAATAAAAAATTGCGACACTTTGTTCCTGAACAATGTTAATTGAGATTTCGTGGCATATTACATATAATTTGGATCAAATTTAAAATACTAGTTTGTCTATATGATATTCGAAGATGATTGATGTTGTATCTATACTAAGTCATGTCATTGCCTTATGCACTGGCACACTGCACCCCTAAGTTTTTTTTGAAATAATTTTCTAGTTTTTTGTCAGGATTCTACTATGTATCACTAGTGTGTTTATGGTGTAGTATAGTTGGCATATGTATTTGCCACAAATGTATCTAATGTATTATTATCCATGCCAGCTGCAGTCATGTAGACATTTTCTGGAAAGAGTTTGTATGCGTCGTTGTCCTGTATTACTGAAACCATTGGTGTTACTGGCTGGTCTGTCTGGAAATCCTCTGGTGCCATGTTGTATAGATCACATGTCTTCAAAAATCTCATGTATTTTGTACCAAAGTCTACCATGCATGTAGTCTCTAGATTCCATTGTGCAACTTTGCCAAGATATACTGTATAATTTCCTGACTGGATTGGCAGTCCTGTTATTGTTTTTACCACTACTGGTGCAGTTTGTATTGGTACTACGGTAAATGTAGAATTTGCCATAGTTTTTGTATAACCATCTTTTGTCACGGTTGCATCAACTTCGTAAATTCCATGGGTTGAAGGTATAGCTGACTGGTACTTGAAAGTGCCATTGTTGTCTGTAGTGGTGGTAACTATGATTGTACTGTATTCAATCAATACGTTTGCGTTTGCAATTGGCTTGTAGGCTTGGTCATATACGGTGCCAACTATTGTTGGAAATTCGTCCTCTACTATTGGATCAGTCTGTGCTCTTACTGTTACTAGCATCTGGTTGGCTAACATGGATTCAGAGACATGGATACTTGACATTATAACTGTAAATCCTAGTACTAGGGCACAAACTGTGAAAATGATATGCTTGTTCAACTTTCATCATTTTATTTTTTAATTGTTATTTGATAAAATCTAATTTTTTTCTCTAAAATGTCAAGTAATTGTCAAGTAATTTTTTTTGTGATTTTTTATAAGTTTTTCAAGCATTTATTTGATTAACATGTTTTTTTCTACGAATTGTATATGTTATTGCGATAGCTACAACAATTGCTGCAATTGATATGTATAGATTAGTGCCATCAAATATGTCCTCAGCACTATTCTGTGGAACTATTCTGTAAATTGTTCCATTTGACAATGATGTTACATATAACATACCATCAGGCCCTGTGACCACATCACTGATACAACCAAATCCTGTTGCAAATACTATCTCCTTCATGGAATCACCAATGTTTACTTCATCGTCTGCAAGATCTGGACTATTAAAGACAAAGCCAGTTCTATTCTGGTTTAGTTGAAATCGATACACGTTTCCATTGTTGCAATCTCCAACAAACACACTGTTCTGGTATTTTCCAAATCCTTGTGTGGGTGTAAATGCAATACCTGTGGGTGCTACAGTTTTTTGCCAACTAAACTGTGGGTCGTGATATGTATACCCTGGGTAGACTGGCATCATTGCAAGCTGGGTCTTGTTTGCAGGCCCTGCTACAACATCCCATCCGCTGTTAAAGCCTGGGGGAACCATGTTGACCTCATCTCCCCAATCTGGACCATTCTCTGTATCCCAAAGGGTTCCTGTAACAGGATCAATTGTTAGTCCGAAACTGTTTCTTATTCCAATTGCATAGTATGGGCCTGGTGGGACAAGTCTGAAAATAACTGATGTATCATCAGGATCTCCTGTTGGATGGTTTTGTAATTTTCCAAATCTTCCAGCATCTCCTACTACCATGTATATGGAACCATTCTTAGATGTCACCATTGCACCACCGTTATGATATGTCTGGGTCTGCGGTAGATCTTTTACAAGTGTCTTGTTGACAAGATTCTGTCCGTTCCAATCATAACTGTAGACACGTTTACCAAGTGCATGTCCTCCCATCTTATCTGATTCTGTAAAATACAGATAGACCTTGTTTCCAAGTGTTGTTATACTGAGCATTCCTTGTTCGCCAATGCTTGTAACATTTTCTTGAAGTACTGGATTGCTTTGCAAGATTCCATTTCTAAACAAATGTACCTGTCCTGAGGATTTTGATAAAACTAGAATGTCATTTCCTTCAAAAGCCATTGTAGTTGGACTGCAACAAATGCCTGTAACGTAACGCTGTATTGTAAATCCAGTGTCATTCATTACTGGTTCTGCATATGATGGCAATATCACAACGCCAGAAAATATGAAAATGGAGATCAGCCAGAATTTCAATTGTTTTCTAGTGAAAAGACTATTTTATAAATACATCACGAACAATGTTCCTAATATTATAAATTGTCATTAAAATTTTATTTTATATCTTTATTGACTGTATGGTCTTTCTTGCAATGTGATGGTTACATCCATGTTCTTGTTGTCTCTGACAATATGTAAGATCATTTTATCGCCTGCAGACTTGTTATCTTGCAAATAATTCAAAAGGTCTTCTAGCTTTGATACTGGATTACTGTCTACTCCAGTTATGATATCTCCACCATACTTGTACTTGACTCCATCTATTGTCTTTGTCTGGTTTGATGCATGTAGACCTGCTTTGGAAGCTGGACTGTCTGATACTATGTTTTCAATTAAAAAGCCTGTATGTGTGGAGATTCCCAAACTATCTGCCAAGTCTGGGTCAATTGTAATTCCTGATATTCCAAGCCATGGGTGCTTGTAATGACCTGTTTGTATTAGCACTGGGACAATTCTCTTCATGGTGTTTGACGGTATGGCAAAACCTACTCCTGAAAATTCGCCAGTATCGGTTTGAATTGCGGTGTTGATTCCTATCACCTCCCCGCGGTCATTTAAAAGCGGACCGCCAGAGTTTCCTGGATTTATTGCAGCATCTGTCTGGATTACATTTGGAATGGAAAATGACTGGAGATTTGGAGGATTGAGAATTCTTCCTAGCTGACTTACAATCCCTGATGTCATTGAACCGCTCAGACCAAATGGACTACCAATCGCAGTAACCGCATCTCCTATGCGAAGCTTTGACGAGTCCCCTAGTGGCAGTGGGTGCAACACCTGTGGGTCTGCATTCACTTTGATTACTGCCAAGTCTGCATATACATCAGTACCACTGACATTGGCTGAATATGATTGTCCGTCATGAAATACAACTCGTATCTTTTGATAATCGTCTACAACGTGATTACTTGTGATGATGTGTCCTCCAAGATCGTATACAATTCCTGAACCAATTGCTCTGTCTGAAGAATTATCACCTGTCTTGCGAACTACAATTTGCACAACACCGTCTTGTGATTTTGCAAAAAGATCTGCAAGACTCAATTGACTTCCGGTATTTGATGGGACAAGACTTCCTAGAATCGAGGTCTGCTGTGTAAGATCTATTTTTTGTTCTTCAAGTACAAATGCAAATACTATGACTAGAACAACTATTCCATATGCTCCACCTAAAATTGCTGTAGTCTTGTCCAAGTACATGGAGTAATCTTAGGTTACTGTATAATCCTTACTCACAAGCTAATTGGATTTTGCACCGTTTCTGAGATTGAATACGTTCTTCCTCTCCAAGTGACTGAATCATTTTTCTTTGCATGCAAAATTCCACTTGCAAATCCTGACACAATTACTGCACTACCAAGTGGGGTAAACAATGCATGTGAGAATCCAAGACCTAGTCCCTTCTTTGCATCCATTGTACTACCTAGATACACCAATCCTGATGATAACAATGATGCAACAAGCAAGACCTCAAACGATATGGAGAGATTTACATAAACTGCAGAATAGACAAGGGCTGGAAACGGAACAAACAACAAAAATAACACTGCAAAAAATATTCCTATTGCCATCTTGCTTGACTGGATGTAAAGCGGAATCATCAGTCTCTTGAGTGCATGCCATAGTGTGGCTCTGTCTCTTGCCCATACTGCTTCTACCAAATGTTCTCCACGTACCATTTTTAGCTTGAATCCCTGTTCCTTTACTTTTTTTCCTAGCGCACCGTCTTCTACAATCTCGTTTTTTACGCTTTCATGTGTTCCAACTGCTTCGTATGTTTTTCTTTTTATGATGAAAAAACTTCCAAAGAAATATCCTGTCTTTTTGGAAGGATCGTTTACCCTTAGTGCTGAAAATCTTGTATGCAAAAATGTTGATAATACTGGTAGAGTTATTTTTGTCCACCAGTCAAGGCAAAGCATCTTTGGAACAACTGTGAGTGCATCCAGGTCTTCGCTTAAGAGATGATCTACTGCAAGTGAGATTGTCTTTTTTGTGTGGATTGTGTCTGCATCTGTAAACAACAATAATTCTCCTGATGATACTTTGAATCCTTCTATGCATGCCCAGTTTTTCCCAATCCATTTCTCTGGCTTGGGTGCTGCCTTGACATGTACTACTTTGGAGTTTTTCTTTGCAATTTTTTCAATTATTTCTCCGGTGTTGTCATCTGACATGTCATCAATTGCAACTATCTCATAATTTTCGTAATCTTGGTCTAGCAAGGAATTGATGCATTTTTCAATAAACGTCTCTTCGTTTCTTGCAGGCAAGATGATTGATACTTTGGGTGTGTGGTGTGGCTTTGAATTGTATTTGTCAAGAAATGGCGAGTCACGAAATGTAATCCACATTGATTTTATCAAAAATATCCATGCAACAGAAACGCTCAGCAAAATAACTGCAAGAAGATAATTTGCTATGTCTACTAGAAACATCTTTGCTATCTCTGTGCTTCTTGTTTGATGCTTTCAAGGGCCTGCTCAGAACCGCTTTGGATGTGTTTTTTTATCATCCCGGTAAACATTCCCATCATACCTGTTAATTTCATATCCCAGAGTGCATCTAGTCTTATCTTGTTGTCGTCTTGGACAAGTGTGAGTGTCTTTGTTCCCTCGATTACTCCTTTTGTAAATTGAATCTCGATTTTTTCTTTTGGATGTAGTGTTATAGTCTGCATACATTTTGAATCCTTGAATGCAATTGTGACCTCTCGTGTTATGGTATTTCCCTCCTTTGAGATATTTCGTACTTCCTTTGTTCCTCTCCAGAACCTGGGTTCTGAATCAAGATCCGCGATAATGCTCCAAACTTTGTCAATTGATGCATCAATTTCAACAGAGGCCTGGATCTGAACCATGTAGTAAATCACTTTACTTCATATTTATGTTGTAATGCAAGTTGGCTTTACAAAAATAAACCTGCATGATTTCGAAATCAATTTTAATCCTCTTGATATCTAAATTGTCATGGCACTGATAACATACGATGATTTTTCCAAGCTTGACATGAGGGTGGCCAAAGTAATTTCAGTTGAAGAAATTCCAGGAAAATCAAAAATCATCAAGGGAACAATTGATCTCGGAGATGAAAAGCGTGATGTTATCATTGGCGGTGCACAATACTACAAGCCAGAAGAACTTGTGGGTAGGACAGTAATTGCACTTGTAAATCTTGAACCGCGAACAATTGCTGGAATTGAATCTGGTGCAATGCTTTTGGCAGCAGACTCTGACGACAAACCGTTCTGGCTTACTGTGACTGACGATGTTCCACTTGGCACTGGGATCAAGTAATCGTATCTAGATATGATCAAATCTTCAAGTTTCTAGTCACTGTGCTCTGACTTGATATTATCTTGCCGGGATTTAGAATATTTTCTGGGTCGAACTGTTTTTTGATCTCTTTGAAAATAGAATATGTTTTGACATTATATTGTAATTTCACAAACTCTGACCTTGCAAGACCATCTCCATGCTCACCTGTTATGCTTCCACCAATGCTTATCACTGCTGCAAAAAACTCGGTTGCTATAGTCTTGATTATTCCAAGATCCTTTTGCTTGAGAATTGGTCTCATGTGTAGGTTGCCATTTCCAGCATGACCGTAGACAATGACTTTGAGGCTGTATTTTTTGCAAATCATGTCCAATATTTTCAGCAAGAGTGGCAGTCTTTTCACTGGAACGACTGCATCTTCAATGAGTGTGGGCATTGTCTCATTTTTTGTTATGCTTTGCAAGCTGTATGCCAAAGCCGAGTTTCTAAAACTCCACATCTTTTTAATTTTTACAGAATTTGACTCTGTCTTGATTATTTTGCCTGATGTGATTTTGTAAATCTGCTCTCTGTATTTGATATCATCCAACTCTACAAAAAGAAGGCACCCTGTACTTGACATCTTCATCTTGATGTGCTTTGTTATGTTACAGTCTATAATCTCAACTGCAGATGGTTTTAGCTCTAGTATCTTTGGAACATCTCTTGCTGCATCTGATAGTGTTTTGTAGTGTATCACATGGAGCAAGGTGTTTTTTGGAGATGTATATGTGACAAGTTTTGCAGATGTTATTATTCCAAGTGTTCCTTCAGAGCCTGCAATCAATTTGTGTAAATCTTTTTCTGAAAGAACCTTGTCAATTCTGTAACCACATGAATTCTTTGATACCTTGGGAAACATATTATTTCTTGATTGAATCTTTTTGATGATGCCATTGTATCTTCCTGGAAATTTTATTACATTGCCTGATGAATCTATCATTCGAACTTGGATGATGTTATCGATGATACTTCCATACTTTAGCGAGTGGATGCCACTTGCATTGGTACCAATCATTCCACCAATGGTACAAAATGGACCAATTGATGGATCAGGGCCAATAATTCTGCCTTGCTTTTTTAATATTTTATCAAGGCGTCCTTTGAAGACACCGCTTCCAACCTCAACATGAGATGTTCCAAGTTTTATCTTGTCAAAGTTTCTCATGTCTAAGATTATTCCTCGTCCAAGTGCACTGCCAACAAGTCCTGTGCCTGCCCCTCGTGGAGTTACTGGAATGTGGTATCTTTTTGCAAATTTTATAATTTTTATTACATCTGATTCGCTGCGAGGAAATGCAACAACTAGGGGTTTTACTGTATACGAACTTGCATCAACTGAATAAAAATTGCGTACGTATTCATCATCTAATACTAGACACTTTGTTATCGTTGCTAGTCTTTTTCCAACATCACTTGGTTTCATTGTTGGTATCTTACATCCTAAATGCTTAAAAAATGATTTTTTTGCAAGCCATATTTTGATTCATAGAATTTTATCTAAAATGATATATTGTACCATTTTTCACTTGGATATACCGGATCTATATTGATCAAATTTTTATTCCACGATGACGTATTATATGACAGTCATCCGACCCAACAAAGTGTTGACTTGCAACAGGAAATCAGGTAAGGACTTGGTCTTCTGCTCATGCAATGTTTAACATTTCTGCACGAAACATGTGACAACACATGGATTCTCAGAAGTGGAGAACAATGGCAAAGAGGGAAAGTAATAGATGCGTTGGCATGTTATTGCTAGGAAAAAGTTGCCATGTCCACCCAAAGGACGGATGACTTTTTCATTTATTTGAATTGTTGAGTTTGTCGCAAACTCTGAAAGATTTAATTTGGTAAAACAGGGCCTTTTCACTAATGGATTTTTTGGGTACAAACTTGGACAAACTTTTCAGCTCTACTGATAATTCTAATCCCTTAATGTGGATGGTTTGGATTTTACCAATATTTGTCTTCATGCTATATGGACAGAGAATCCAGCTTCATGTAACCTCGTCTGAAATCAACAAGGGACTTGAAAAACTAAAGCTATACCGCGATGATACACGAAAAGAATTGATTGCTTATGTGAAAAATAATGTAAAGTCTTCTGCAGATCCTACTGCGTTACTTGATAGATATTTTGAGTACTTCACCATAATGCCAGTTGACATGGACCCAAACGGTATTGTGCCAAAAATAAAACACATCATGAGGACAAGAGAAGACTCGACTCGAGCACAGGTCAAAACACTGTTTCCAAATCTAAGCCATCTGGAGGCAAGTCAGATAATCAATATTTTAGAAGCAGTGACAACACTGCACATGTTGTACAAGATGGTACGACACTTTTTCCTTACTGCAAAAAAACAAAACAACTTTCCATTGATACTTCCCTTGCAAATGATGATGCCTTTTATCATGGAAGAAGCCGAAGCGCTCAAGGTTGCAGTGTCTGCATTCAAACAGGGACAGCCAATTGGAGACGGAATTGGTCCAATGGTTATTGGTAAAATGATGCTTGGAACAGAAAAAAAATCTGTTGCACTTGAAACTGTTCAAAGCGAAAAAGATTTTGAAGGAAGAAAATTGTATCTTTTAAAGGCAGAAGGTCCTGCTGCAACCGTTGGAAGGCCGGCTGATGCCCTAGAAAAAATCATTTCGGAAAACAAGCCTGACATTATAGTGATGGTTGATGCTGCCTTGAAGCTAGAAGGTGAAGATACTGGTTCTGTAGCACAGGGATTTGGAGCTGCAATTGGAGGCGTGGGCACTGAAAGATTCGAGATAGAGGAGATTGCAACAAAGCATAACATTCCAATCCATGCGATAGTTGTAAAACAGTCAATCAAAGAGGCAATCACACTGATGAAAAAAGAGATTGCTGATTCATCTGAGAAGGTATTGTCACAGGTTTACGATATCGTACGGGAAAATGCCAAGCAAGGTCAGTCTGCCTTGGTAATTGGAGTTGGAAACACGCTAGGTGTATCACAATGAGACTATTCAAGAAAAAAGAAGAGGTGCTAGACCCGTATACCGTAGAACAATGTAACAGCTGTAGCAAAACATCAAAGCGAAAATTCAAGCAAGGAGATTATATCTTCAAGGTGACAGACAAGTGTCCTTTCTGTGGAACTGGACAAATGGTAATAGACAAGATCTTTGGCGAAGTTGTAAAGTAAAAAATCTCTTGTTTTTCTATATATCGCAAAATGAAAACATTCTAGAGGTAAATCTTTTAAGTAATGGTGTGGTACCGTACATGCCAAAACATGAAAACACTTGGTGCCTCGTTCATTGTGTTGGGTTTGCTTGTAACCATACTTGGATATGGACTGCATGAATCTGGGATGTGTTACTGTGGTAGTTCTCATACAGAGGGCGCTCTAACTGGATGTCACTGCCCGAATACTTTGGAACAAAATATTGGTAATACATTGGTCTATGCAGGACTTGCAATTGCAGGCAGTGGAATGATTGTATTTACCATGTGGTGGAGAAAAAAGATTATACTTCAATAGGGTTTGTTTTACAATCTATTGCGCAATTGTAGTTATGAGAATGCCGTTTTCTTGTGGGATAAACGTGTGCTCTGCCTGTGCAACTCTTTCTCCTTTTGATTCTACAAGTATTGGGTATGCTTTGACAACTTTGTTCTTGATTAGCCTGTCTAAAAGATCTCTTGCAGTCTTTTCATCATATTCTGGGATGAACCATCTTAGTGCAAATGGAAGCATGTTAAATTTTTGCCATATGAAATCAATCATCTTGTTTGCTTCTTCATCCTTTGTTCTCTTTCTTGTGACAAGGGAGAAGATGTTTCTGATCTTGCCCTCTCGCACAAAGCCTGATCCCTCAGGAGTCGTGACAAATGGCTCGCATGCATAGGCCTCTGTTGACTGGAATGAGAAAGACCCAATGGACCAGATATTTGGGACTGATTTTCCGGCATGAATTGTATATTGCTCAAGAGAATGACCGCTTAGATTTGCAATGGGTATTCCACCCATCTGCTTTGCAGTGTTCTCTATTGTTTTTCCAACATCGCTTGATTTTGCACCAACTCGTATCATTGACATGGCATCTCGTAGTGCAGATTCTGCTGCCTGGACTAGAAAATCATATTTTGGATCATAGCAGACTGTGACTGCGGTATCTGCAATGTAGCCGTTTATCTGGACACCTAAGTCAATTTTTAAAAGATCTGTATCCTTGACTATTATCTTGTCATTTGGCTCTGCGGTATAGTGCGCTGCAATCTCGTTTAGACTGACATTTACTGGAAATGCACACTTGGCACCTTTGCTTGCTATTTCTTTTTCAACAGAATTGCATATTTCTTCCAAGGTAGAGCCGACATGATTTTTTCTCCTGGCATTCTCTCTTACCTCTGATGCTATCTTTCCTGCATTGATATAATCTTGTAATTGCAATGATTATGCCTTAATTTGGTTTATTATTTAAAATCATCACAGTGCGAGAAGATTAAATTGGGACATTTTTGTGCAAATCACATCGGGATCGTGGTCTAGCTTGGTATGATTCGGGTTTTGGGTACCTGAGGTCGTCGGTTCAAATCCGGCCGATCCCACTTTCATTTGTAGTTAAGATAACTAGGTTTGATTAAACCAGACACAATTCACAATCGCAAAGTGTACTCTGATTAATTTTTGCAAGACACTTGCTGTGTTGTCCTGCTTGACACTGGATGCATATTGCACTCTTGCCTTCTAGTGATGAATATTTTGGAGCACCATCAAATCCAAATCCACCATCTTGCGGTCCTACCATGCATTGTATGATATGGACCTGTATTTCTACATGTGCTAAAAATGATGTCATACTAGTCATAAACTCTAATACAACTTTGACAAAATATTTCTCATGGGGAATAATAGTATTGATACGATATCGCGCTGCAAGTGGGCAACAGGAGATCTAATGACCTCATACCATGATAACAAGTGGGGTGTTCCGCTTCATGTAGACAAAGAGTTGTTTGAAATGTTAATACTTGAAGGTGCACAAGCCGGACTATCTTGGTCTACAATTCTTAAAAGACAAGAAACGTACCGCAAGGCATTTGATAATTTTGATCCAAGAAAGGTTTCAAAATATACTGGAAAAGATGTCGTAAGGCTCTTACAAGATAAAGGCATCATTAGAAATAAACTAAAAGTCCACTCTACAATTAACAACGCCAAGAGATTTCTAGAGATCCAAAAGGAATTTGGTTCGTTTGACAAATACATTTGGAGTTTTGTAAATTACAAGCCAATTGTTAATCGTCCAAAAAGATATTCTGATGTTCCTACATCTACTGATCTTTCAGACAAGATCAGTACAGATTTGAAGAAACATGGCTTTAATTTTGTGGGGACTACAATATGCTATGCATTCATGCAAGCAATAGGGATGGTAGATGATCACACAAGAGATTGTTTCAAGTGTAAAAAATGAATTGTATTGTGATTAACAAGAAATAAACCCAAGCACATTCTTGACTTGCCAATGAAGGAGTATATTGCGCTTGCAATTTTTGCAATTGTTTATGTATTAATTGTAGGCAGACTACGATTCAAGATACCTGTCTGGGTTGCCATGTCTGCTGGCGCTGTACTTATGATTTTATTTCAAATCATTGACATACAATCTGCTGTACAATCTGTCTCAATTGATGTTATCGTGTTTCTCTTTGCAATGTTTAGTATTGTTTCAGCACTTGACAAATCTGGTCTGTTAAAACTTGTAGCCATAAAGATGATGTCCAAAGCAAAAACTCCCGATTTATTGTTGATGGTAATTGTTGTTGGAATGGGATTGCTTTCAGCATTTCTTGTAAATGATACTATTGCCTTGATGGGAATTCCATTAGTAATTTACATTTCAAAACATGTCGGTGCAAGACCTATGGTATTTCTTCTTGCACTTGCCTTTGGAATTACAGTGGGAAGTACCATGACACCGGTTGGTAACCCACAAAATCTTTTGATTGCACTCCAGAGTGGGATTCCATTGCCGTTTACAAGTTTCTTGAAATTTCTGGCAGTTCCAACTGTTGTAAACTTGTTTCTTACCTGGTATATACTGAAAATTTATTTCAAAAAGGATTTGTTGCAAATGTCTCATAATTATAAAGACAATACAATGACACTGAGTGCGAAAATTGAAAATCCTAGACTTGCCAAGATGTCACTTGCTGTTCTAGTTGCAACAATTGTAGGATTTTTTGTATCTGAAATATTACGTTTTCTACATGTGTTTGATATCAATATTAGTATAGTTGCATTAATTGGAGCAGCTGTTCTCTATACTGCAAGTGGCAAGAGATTTGATATTCTAAAAAGTGTAAACTATACAGTGCTGGTATTTTTTGTAGCCATGTTTGTGGTTACTAGCGCATTGTGGTCTTCTGGGGCGATTTCAATATTTATGAAACATCTTCCAATTCCAAACCCACAAGACCTGATGCAGAGCAGCGCTATCATTTCTGCATACAGCATAACACTTGGTCAAGTATTGAGTAATGTTCCTTTTGTTACGTTGTACAACCACGTTATGGCTGCTAATGGCTTTACAGGTGCATATGTATCACAATGGATGATGCTTGCAGCTTCGTCTACAATTTCTGGAAATCTTACAATACTTGGTGCTGCAAGCAGTATAATCATAATCCAGTCTGCCGAATCAAAAGGTGTCAAGGCATTTACATTCATCGAGTTTTTTAAAATTGGCATATTGATAACACTCGTAAATTTTGTTGTCTATTATGGATTCATTGTATTTCTTGGAAAACTGTTTTAGATCTTGGAATTTTCTATTTTCTCTCTGATACTCTCTTTTTTATTTATCATGTAAATTCCGCCAAGCATTATTGCGATTGCTATTGTTTGGTATGAGCTTATCTGTTCGTGTAAAAACACTGATGCAAAGACAAGACCAAAGACAGATGACATGGAAAATATTACAATAGTCCTAATTGTACCAATTCTCTTTAGGCTCTGCAGGAAAAAGTAAAGCGAACCACCAAATCCGATTGCACTAAGAAGTATGACATATGGTATTTGTGATATATTGATGTCCAGTGGAACACCGAGTACAAGTATTGTTACAAGTAGAATGATGCCGCCTATGGCTGATTTTAATTGCACAAGTCTTGCAGTATCCATCTTGACTGATATTATTCTGCTCAGGTTGTTGTCTAGTGCCCACAATGCCATTGAACCTAGTATGAAAAAATGTCCTGCATTTAGCTGTAAAAATGATCCTGAGAATCGAAAATCTGTTGTTATGATCACAACACCTAGTATTACCATTGCTACTGCAACAAAGCCAATTGGCCTTAGTCGTTCTTTGAAAAATATCAATCCAAAAAGTACTGTAAACATTATCTCAACATTTGATAAAAGCGATGTGTCTGCAGCACTTGACTGGTGTAAACCCATAAAGTAGAAATATGGCGCAGCAGCTGCTCCACAAACTGAAATGCTAACAAGTATGATGTAGTCTTTTCTTACAAGTACAGTCTTGGCTTTTTTTGCTATCGGAGTAAATGTAAGAGCTGCAATAAGATATGCTATTGAAGACAAGAGTAAGATATTGATGTTTGATATGACTGGTTTTGCAAGTGTAGGTACTGCACCAAAAAATACTGAAGCAATCAATGCTGATATGTATCCAATAACTTCTGACTTGTTCACTGTTTAACCTGTCTGTGTTACATATTTGAAAGAATCCAATTGGTTATTATCTGACTCTGATTGACTAGGATAGCCAGGCGATGAAGAAGAGTTAGAGACATGACTCAATGATTGTTAATTCAGTGACTCTGAGTTCTGGCAATATCTATTTATGGAAACACTCGTGTCCTAGATTAAAATGAAATTTGAAAAACGAGAACTTCTCTTGATTGTAGGAGTTTTGTTTGTGATGATTGGTACAATGTCTGTTCTTGCACCTGTTTATGCTCTAATAATTGCAATCTTGTTATATTTTGCAATTAGGGTATTTGTTGGACGGAGAAAAAGGCAGATTCAAAGAGAGATAGGTCAAGGTATCTGTGTAACCTGTGGGGAAAAGATAATGGATAACAAATGTCCAAAATGCGATTCTACATAAGAAAATCACAGCCTAATTTTGGTATAATTTCTGAGTATTCCTTATAATACTTGGACGAGTCTTTCGTTTATGCAAATTCATGCATATACGGCTTTAACAACAAGCTCAACTTTTGTACCATCTATACCTAAAATTCCGAAAGTTGACTTGAAATGGTATAACAGATGAAATACTCTAGCTTCAGCCTTGCCATTGGGATTGTTCTCTTACTTGTTATTGGTCCAAATTACACTGCATTTGGACAAACTCCTACAATTGCTAATCATGTTGTAATAAATGAAATAGAGACAAACCCTGCTATTGATTATACCAAGTCTCCATCACAATGGGTTGAACTGTACAATCCAACAAGTTCCTCTGTAAATATTGGGGGCTGGACTATAGGGGCAACAACTGGACTAAAACAAGTCTATACAATATCGGCAGGTACCGCGATTGCAAGTAAGCAGTTTATCGTATATCATTATGTACCACTTTGGTTCCCACAGGTAGGTGCTGTAATCCAGTTGACAAGTTCAGCTGGGACTATAATTGATCAAACACCTCCACTTTCAGACTCACAAGGTGATGGAAACACTTGGCAGAGAATGTATGACGGTCTCAATACTGGCTCTGCAAGCGACTGGGCGTTTGCTACTGGAACTCCTGGATTTTCAAATGGAACACCATCGACAACTAGTACCACAAGTCAGCTAACAATGACCATGTCAACCGACAAGTCAAGCTATACCTTTGGAGATTTTGTAAACATTGGTGGTAGTGTGTCACAAATTGTTACAAATTCTGCAGTATCTTCTATTCCTCAAACTGTTAGTGTAGTCTTGTCTGGTCCACAAGGGTTCAAGCAAACATTTTCATTATATCCTAGTACTGCTCTCAAGTTTTCCCAGTCTGTAAAGACTGATCAAGTGCTGGGATTCTCACAAGGAACGTATACTGTTACTGCATCATATGGTGGTGTACAAACATCAACTACCTTTACATTAAACTCTGTAGCATTTGTTCCACCAGCACAAGTCGCACCTACCACACTTACTATATCGACTGATCATTCCAATTACACCACTTCGCAGCCTATTGTATTGCAAGGAATGGTTTCAAACGTAATTCCACTCACTCCTGTCCAGTACAAAGTCTTTGATCCAACAAATGTTTTGGTATCTCAAGGAAATCTATTTCCAGATTCTACTGGAAAAATAACTTCTGTAAATCCATATCAAAGCAGTACTGGTAGCTCTGGATTGCTAGTCAATGCAGTGAATCCAACTTATGGAATATACCGCGTGACTGCAACTTATAGCGGAGTATCTGCTACTACAACTTTCATAGTCGTTCCTGCTCAGAAACAATCAAGCCAGATAATAGTATCAACTGACAAGTCAGTGTATGGCCCTGGTGCAACAGTCACAATATCTGGAAGCACATTGCTTCAAGGATTGCAAAATGTTGGATTAAATCCAAATCTGCAAATAATCCAAACTGGCGCTGCTACAAGTGGAACCACTAGCGGTTCTGGCATCTCTAATGCTGTGAACCTCAATACTCAAGTCAACCTCAAGTCTGATAATACATTCTCATACCAGTTTCCGCTCTCTGGAACCTCGGGTAGCCTGGGAAGTTATAGGGTAATTGTCTCAATTCCACAAGGTACTGCAGAATCTGACTTTGTTGTGGTGCAAGACCCGTCTACATACAATGGTACTGCAACATCATCTGCTCCACTTACAATTGGTACTGACAAGAGTGTGTATGCTATAGGGGACTCGATAACTGTGTTCGGTCAAATCTTGCATCCAATCCAAATCTCTACTCAAAATTCCGGACTTGGTGTGAATATTCAAGTATTGAATTCAACAGGAATGCCAGTAACTTCTGCTGGTAATTTGCATGCAAATATCTCTACATTTACAGGCAACCAAACATCACCCACTGCACAGGCAAATGCCTTGTCATATTCTGTATTCCCTAGTGCTAATGGTAATTATCAAGTACAACAAACTATTCAAACCGGAGTATATGCGCCAGGAACATACATGCTCAAGGCAACTTACATGAGTCTGACTGCTACTACAACATTTACAGTATACGATCCACTTGCAACAGGTTCACAGAGTGGAATTGCTGTAAGCACTGACAAAAAAGTCTACGGCGTTGGAGACTTGGTACAGTTGACTGGAAACATTTCTGCTCAAACAACTGCCTCATCTTTTACAGTGACTCTTACAAAGCCTGACGGAGAGCAAATATCTGCACCACTACCTATCACAAATGGTCATTTTTCATGGACTTGGACAGTGGCAAGTACTGCAACTCAAGGCGCGCAAATACTTACTGACAGGTCTGCTTCTCCAGTATCTGATCCAACAATTAACGTCTATGGTATCTATCACATACGGATAACATCGGTTAATGCAAACGCTGACCTATACTTCCAAGTGTCCAAGAATCCGCAACCAAATCAAGATATCGCTCCACTTGTAGTAATGACTGACAAGACAAATTATACCTCAACAGATGTGGCAAAGATTTGGGGAGAAGTAGTTCAAACACAAAATGCTGCAACTGAAGGTACTAACACTGGAGTTCAAATCTCAATTTATTCTAGCACTGGCCAAGAAATTTACCGCGGCACTGCAAGTGTCAACCAAGGTGGTCAATACTATGCTACTGTACCGTTTCACATTGGAGTCTGGAATGCTGGAGTGTACAAGTTGTATGTTCAATATCTCACAAATACAATAATTTCGTCATTTACGGTATCTGACCCGTTTGAATCGACAACTTCTAATGGATTGCAAGTATACATGACTACTGATTCTGACAAGTATCTTCCAGGACAAACTGTACTTGTCACTGGAAGGACAAGCAGCATAATCTCACTTAACAACTTGGATCTTTCATTTGGTATTGCAAATGATACAACAATCAGTGAAGGCCAAGTTGTATCAAATTCAGGAAACGTGATACCTACAGTTACTGTGCCATTTGATCAATTCGGGTCCTTTAACTATAATTATAAAATTCCAAGCAATGCCCTCCTTGGAAACTATACAATAATTGCACAGGTTCCATTTGGGACATACAATGCATACTTTAGTGTGGTAAACCAACTACCAGTCAATACCATACCAATAATAAATGAAACCCAGGTAACACCTACAACTGGAACAAACCACACTATTACCAACTCTACAATATCTACTTCTCCACCAACAGTTGCTCCAATTACCATAGGGCCAATACAAAAGCCCTCAAAGACTGCTACCACATTTGTTATAAAAGCAAACCAAATTTCCCAGTCTGTTGTTGCAATAAATCTTGTTTCAAAACCTAATGGAAATGCAACATACTATCCACGTGAACTTGATGGTCTTTTACTGGTGAATCCAAGCGACGTAAATTCTGTGAGCCTCAAGATAAGTGCACAAGATGGAACGTGCATAATTGGCCAAGATTCTGGCTGTAAAGTATCGGGGTCTACTGTCCAAGCAGGTGGGGTGTATCAGACTGTAACAGTTGATGGAATGGGATATCTTGTGGGATATTCAGGAACTGGGGGAAGACTAGCACAATTTAGCATTGTACCTGCACATACTGGAGACGTAATTCCAGATGGACAATGGGGTGTTCAAATAATCAAAAAAGATCAAGTGACCAAATTCTATTACCAGGTCACTTATACAACAAAATAGTTTTTCAAATCTCAAACAATTTATTGTTGACAGATTTTTGTATCTTTGATGCAAATCCAAGTGCTGATGTTTGAGCAGGACGATCCGTCCAAGTGCACTGCTGCCAAACTTGTAAAGTTTGGAATTGCAAAACGTATCAAACATCTGACTGGGAAAGACATGATTTTAAATCCATTTGCAAAAGAGTTTGTTTTGAAAACTGACAGGGATCTTACAAAATCGCTAACTGCAATTGACTGTTCTTGGGAGCTTGCGCAAAACATGTTTCTGAAAAAATTTGTAGGACTATCAAGAAAACTTCCGCCACTTTTAGCAGGAAACCCTGTCAACTATTCCAAAGTTGGCAAGCTCACAACAGCTGAAGCAATAGCCGGTGCTCTGTATGTGATGGATTACAAAGACATGGCAGACTCTGTACTTGGCAAGTTCAAGTGGGGTCATACATTTTTTGATTTGAATCAATATTTGTTACAAGATTATCTTGATGCAAAAACAACAGACGATATTGTGACAATATCGCAAGAATATGGACTTGAAGTCTAGATGTCCCTTAGATTTGATGAAAAGTAATCTTCATCTGAAGTGACTTTTTTTGCTGGCCTGAATCTGTAGAGGGTGCGATAAATCTTGTAGATTACCCTGTTTTCCTTCAATCTTGGAGCAATTAATTGCCAAAAGTATCTTGCCTTGATGCTTGCAAATCTTGAATCCCTTACAACAAAGACACTGTATGTTGATTTTTCTACAATCTCCATCGTCCTTGGACTAAATGCCTGCTCTGATTGATTTCCTGCACCTACAATTACAATCTCTGGATCTTTGTTGAGGTTTTCAAGCAAATCTCTTGTTATCTCTGAACTTGTTGGGTATACTCTTTCAACAGGTACCTTTTTCAAATCAAGATCAAACATTTTTTCATTTATCCTGCTCAAAATGTCCCTTTCTTCCTCTGGGGATTCTACCACACCGCGTATGATTCGTATCTTACTTCCAATTACGTTTGAGAATGCATGTGCAATCTCTAGTCCAAGGTCTGAATGTCTGCCCTTGTCATATGATACTACGATATTTGGTAATTCAGTTTCAAACTCTTTTTTGATGCTTACTCCAAGTATGTCACATGTTGCAAGCGAGAGAAGCTTTCTGTTGTTTTTGAGATCAAAAAAGTCCATTATCAAAAGATTAATTCCCTGCTCTTCTGTTGTTGCCAAAATTGCCTCGGTGTTGTCATGTGATAACCTGACAAGATATCGATGGTCTGAAAAGCCTGGCATATTTTTCAAGTCGTCAAATGACTTCATGATGGGTTCTGCAAACTTGTGGCCCATTGAGAGTGGAATCTGGAGAGGGATTGTTGCCACATTCAAAAGCGATATTTCACCATCCTTGTCTTTTGCAATTGCAGATGCAATCTTGACTAGCTTTTCAATTGTCTTTTTGTTAAAGACAACCATTATTCTGTAACTCTTTCTCTCTGAAGGGCCAATGTTTGCAACAAGTGGTGCATAGTGTTCTATCTCTTTTTTTGATATGTGCAACTTGTAGACTGAAAATCCAATCAGTATCCAAATTATTGCAATCACCCAACTAAGTGGATTGTATATGAGCAAAAATATTGCTAGTCCTGCCTTGCAGATTATTCCAATTATTGGCATGAGGGGAAACAGTGGAATCTTGAATCCATAGTCAAGCTTGTGACCGTATAATCTTCTGATGTTAATTCCAGCCCAGTTTACCTGCGTGAACAAAAACAAAAACATGACACCTGCTACAAGTGCGATTTGTTCTAGTGGCAACCATGATGCCATTATTATCATGATTACACCTGATGCAATTATCGCAAAGTGTGGTGTGTGATATTTTTTGTGAATGGAACTGAAAATATATGGTAAATTGTATTGTCTGCCCATTGCAAATGATACTCTACTTGACGAAAATGTAGTTGCACTAAGCGCTGCAATGCTTGATACCAGTCCTCCGACAAAAACAATTGTTGTTCCGTATGGGATGAGGTATCCTGCAGCCTTTGCGATTCCAACATCCTGATTGTCACCGATGAACTGCCATACTTCCTTTCCAACCTTTGATGAATCAATTCCTCCAAGAAATACAAATGTAAAAACGATGTAAAGTATAGTAACTACTCCAAGTGTGATAAAGATGGCTTTTGGAATATTCTTTTTTGGATTTTTTACCTCTTCTCCTGCTTGGACAATTATTTCATACCCTTCAAATGCGATAAATGTAATTCCCATTGCCAAAATAAATCCAGTCATTCCGTTTGGAACAAAGTGCTGAAAGTTTACTGCCCAGTTGTGGTTTACAAAACTCATTGCATAAACTCCAGACGATATGAGGATGATGATTATGACTAGCTGCATCATGGTTAGTCCATTTCCAATCTTTCCAGTAAGTGAGACTCCTCGATAATTTACATATGTGAAAAGTATGATGGATAAAATGGCAATAATCTTCTCTAGCGGAATTCCTCCATACTGGGCCGCAACTCCTGCACTGGTCAGTATGCTCCCAAAAAAGTCTCCAATTGATACTGCATACAAACTTCCTGCAATCATGTGGGCAAACCATGCAATCCATCCACTGATGAACGCATTTGGTCTTGGCAGTCCCTCCTTTACCCATCTATAGCCTCCGCCTGCCTCTGGGAATGCAGAACCAAGCTCAGCATATGTCAAGGCGGTAAAGAAACTGATTATTCCACTTGCCAGAAATACTATCATGAGTGCTGGTCCACCTTCGTGCATTGCAGGGCCTACTAGGTTGAAGATTGCACCTCCAATCATGGCTGCAATTCCAATCATTGTGATGTCAAGCAACGAGAGGCTTCGGACAAGACCTGCGTGCGAATCGTGTTCCATAAGCTATCTAATCGTGAGCACTGGGTGGTAGAATAAATCTCTACTTGTAGATCTTTTGCAAATAGGCACGAATCTTTGACAAATGTGGGATGGATACAATAGTTGATTCTAGTTTTTGCTCTTCCCAATGCTAAAATAACTAATATTGATTTTACGTTACATGCGAGCCAGTGAACGATCACTGCCACGGCAGAGGAAACTCCTCCCTCCTTGCAGCAAGTGTGATCCGGAGACGGATAGTCAGAGATGATTGGCAACAGCACAGAAAAAAATCCTACCTGGCGTACTATGATGGTAAAGCCTGAGGTTTCCAGTATTGGAATGAAAAATCTGTCCCACGCGGAGAAAGGCCAAATCAAACAATAAGCGCTGCACTTTGTTTAGGTAGGCCGCATAGCGAAATATCGTGAAAACAGAAGGAGGGTTACGGCTGGCACGCACCTTTTTTTAAAATGACTTTGATTTCTATTCTTTCTTTTCTTCGTCGAATTTATCTACCCAGTGCTTTCTTGTTTCGTATTGGTATGTGGGTGGTGGGCTGTTGTCTACTCCGCGCTTTGCTGCATCTTTCATCTTCTTGTTACTCCATAAGAAAATTCCTACTGCAATAATTCCTGCAAATCCTGCCATTGCATAAATTGTCATAGTTGAAAGACCCTGAGCTGTTGCAGTACCCCCGTTTGTAGATGCACCAACTGTTGTTGAAATTGCTGGGTCTCCTTGAACTTCTAATCCGTTTGCATGTCCGTCTGCATCAAGTGTGCCAGAGCTTGCTCTTTCAACTATTGTCAAGTGATACTTGTCAGAACCTGATGTAAAATCTACGTCGATATTAGCTATCTTCATTGATCCTTGGTAAAGGTCACTCTGACCATATGCAAATGATGTTACTGCCACCTTTGTTCCATTGTATCCTAGACCTGCTGCATCACTGAGTGTGTATGCTGGGTCAAAAAGGGTATTCCACTTTTCAATTGGATAACCTACAAGAGGACTTGCATCAAGCAAGCCTATGCTGAGAGGACCTTGTGCTGCGGTTCCTTTCAATATGTTGTAAACATCTGGTAACTCGTTTTGGATTATTCCTATTGGTGAATTAATGTCCAAGTTTCCTAGGTTGCTAGTTGAGACGACTGCTGGGTCTGTCATGTTGAATCCCATCCATGACATGTCAAATACTGTTGGGGTGTCTCCATTGCTCTTGTATAGCATGTATCCTGTGAGTGTTGGAGTTAGTACAACTCTATAATCAATGGTGGCACCTTGAGCATCACCATTTACTTGGACCTGGTAATCTACTTTTAAATCTGAAAATGTCGCTGTTGTCTTTCTCTGTGTTGCAAGTAGTGTGTTTAGTGATTCCATGAGTGATTTGATACTTGGGTTGTTACTTGCAGTTCCAGAGAAGGTGTATGTTTCATTCTTGCCGTTTAGAAGATCTTTTAGTTTTCCGCCGTTTGAATAATCAATTTCAACATTCTTTGTAAACTTGAATTCTGGTGTAATTGGTGTTCCAGAAATTGGCAAGTATGCATTGAAATCTACTGTTGCAAAAATCGGTGAAACTGTTCCTATTACTAGTAAACTCAAAACTGCTGATGCTAAAAGAAGTCTCTTAGTCACGAAACTGAATTTTCTTCAAGATAGTAATAAATCTTAGCATTAATTTTGGGTTTTGATAATTTTTCTGTCATGCAGTGGCAAGAGTAATATTTAGTTGGTGTCAGTTACTAATTTCACGGGGCAATTGGGAAAATGATTACAATTCTATCAGGTGGAACCGGTTCTGTAAAACTAGTACGTGGTGTAGCAACTCAGACTCGAGATATTTCTGTAATATCAAATGTTGGAGACAATTATTGGTTGTACGGATTGTATATCTGTCCTGATATTGATACAATTCTTTATGGACTGGCAGATGTCTTGGACACTGACAAGGGTTGGGGAATAAAAAAAGACACTTATGGATTTTTACGCCAGATGGAGATGCTTGGAGAAGAGACTTGGTTTAACATTGGTGACAGGGATGCAGCAATCCATCTTTTGAGAACAAACATGCTCAAAAATGGAAAGAATCTGTCTGATATTACAGAATGGATGTGTCAGAAATTTGCTATTGATACAAAAATTATTCCAGTTACTGATAACAGTGTAGAGACAAGAATTGTAACTACCAAGGGTGACTTGCATCTCCAAGAATATTGGGTAAAACACAAAGGACAAGACAAGGTTGATGGAATAAAATACATTGGAGCTGACAAGGCACGAGCAAATCCTGCCGCAGTAAACGCAATACATGATTCTAAACTAGTGATAATTGCACCTGGTAATCCTTTGACTAGCATTGGTCCAATCTTGTCCATCAAAGGAATAAGAAAGGAATTGTCCAAGTCCAAGAAAAAAGTTGTAGTTGTTAGTCCGCTAATTGGAAACACTGCAATCAGTGGTCCTGCAACAAAATACATGGAAGCAGCTGGAATGGAAGTCTCAGTTTATGGTCTTGCAAAAATGTATTCTGAAGTTGCATCACACATGGTAATTGATTCATCTGATAGATTGCTTACAAGAAAGATTGAAAACTTGGACATGAAAGTTTACGAAACCAAGATAAAGATGAAAGACAAAAAGGACGAAGAAGCATTGGCGTCATTTATTCTAAAACAAGTACATGTCTAACTCGCGCATTGGCGCAATAATTCCGGTAAAAACTTTTTCTCGAGCCAAGACTCGTCTTGGATTATCACCTGAAAAAACTGAACAGATTTGTAAATTAATGCTTGAATCTGTTTTGGACTCTGTAACCAAGTCTGATGTCATTGAAAAAACAGTTCTTGTCAGCAAAGATGAACACGCTCTTGACATTGGAAGAAAATTTGGTGTGATTGGAATCTATGACGAGTCTGAACAAGGAGTAAACAGTGCAGTCTTGCTTGCAGACAATTATTTTACAAAGGAGGGATTTGATGGAACAATGGTATTTCCTCAAGATATACCTCTTATACAATCTGATGATATTCGTGCTCTATACCAAATGAGAACATCTGACAGATGTGTCCTGGTAGTACCTTCGAGAAAATTTGATGGAACAAATGCTCTATTTCGAACTCCTCCTGGTGTCATGGAGACTCATTATGATGAAGACAGCTACAAGATACATCTAAACACTGCAGAGAAGAGAAATGCAAAATCTTCGCTGGTGCTGATTCGAAGGATGATGCTTGACATTGATGACCAGTCTGACTTGAAATTCATCCTGTCATTCTCTGATGGAACCATTGCAGACTCGCTTCGAAAAGTTTTAGGCTAGATACTCTGGCTTGATACAATCTTTTTTGATTCAATACGTTCTAGGATCTTGATTGCCAGTGCAAATATTCCTGTTGTAACAAGTATCACTTCCAAAGTGTTTGAAAATGGATTTGATGAATCATTTATTGCTGAACTCTGACTAAGATTAGAGAGGAAAAATAAATATGAAAACAAGAAATAGTTTGTTGCCCAGTGGACTAAAATTGCTGGTGCAAGACCGTATCTGACATAAACCCATCCAATTATTATTCCAGCCATTGCAGCTTGTGTTACTTTTCCTGGACTCCATGGTGTACCTGAAATTATGTGTGCTACACCAAAAAGCAATCCGATTGTTATGATGAGTATCATTGATTTTCTGTAATCTGAAATTGAGAGATATTTTGACGGTCTCCATAATGATTTGACAAACGTCTTCCACGATGCAATATGAGAATACATGAAAAATAATGGTACACCGATTAAAAGAACTCGAAATCCTGTCTCTTCTGTTAGTGGGGATATGCCAAGCTGAAAGAACCGTACCAAATCATTGCTTGAAGCGGGGGCATCCATTGTTACTCCAAAGCTTTGTTGTATTGCATCAATTATGACAGAAGATAAAATCAAGATTGAAAACCATGCCATCATGTTTACCATGGCATTTCCTTGGAATCTTTTTACCTCTCTTGACATCATATTTGAGAGGGTTTTAAGAAGCGAATTCTCTGGGCCAAAATACGATATTGTAAAGAGGATCAAAAATATTGTCCATGTTATCACAAATGCGTCTCCCATCTCAAAAGATATTGGAACTTTGTAACCAATGTCTCCCAAAAACATGTCCAATCCATTGATTGGATATTGATAGTTGAGCTCTTTTCCAACATCCGAATTGTACATGACATACAATCCAATTGGAAATGACAATATCATTACTCCAAATACTACGGATAATAATCCGGAATATGGGATGAGTAGCGACTTGATAATTCTATCTAGTTTTTCTGGACTTGATATCAATGGACTTCGATGCTTGCTTCTGGAAACCCAAGCTTAACAAGCGTTGTCTTGATAGTATCCCTGTGATCTCCTTGGAGAAATATGTAACCTTCTTTTACAGTGCCACCGCAAGCATAACGAGCCTTTAATTCTTTTACAACTTTTCCTAAATCATTCATCTTTGGATTTACGCCTTCAATCATTGTTCCTTTCTTTTTAAAACGTCTTTCTTCAATTCTAACAACAATCTGTGTTTGATCTTTTTCTAGTTCGCCACAGGCGCATAAGTCGTTAGGAAGTCCGCAAGTGTTGCAGATTACCGCCATTCGCAATAAAAAGTCGAGATCCTACTATTAAGCCTTGTTTATCAGCTCATGTTTTTTTATTTGATTATATCCATTATCTTTGTGTCAAAAGATCTAACCAAGAAAGCAGTTGAACTTTTGCTAAGCGGGGCCACACTGATAAGTGATCCTTGTCCATATTGCAAAGGTGTACGAGTGATGAAAGACGGTAGTGCATTGTGTATTGGTTGCGGCAAGCAAGCTGGGGAAACAATTGACCGCATCCCGGTAAAATTGGAAAAATCTGGTAATGCGTCCATTGACAACTTGGATAAAAAATTGTTAGATCTAACTATACAACTTGCAATGGAAAAAGATCTTGAAAAACAAAAACAGATCTTGGAGACCATGAATGCAATAATTGCGATCAAAGAAAAACTCGGGGCTATCTAGGCACAAAAAGGTATTTATGTAAAGATCCTTAAAACAGGATTAGTATGAGCAGCAAAAAATCTGCACCACTGCCCGCATCAAGCGCAGGACTGCTAAGATTCTTCGAGGATGAGACTAAGGGATACAAGTTGAAACCAGAGGTGGTAGTAGCAATACCAGCATCTTTGATTGGGATTTCGTGGATTCTCAAGTTCTTCTTCTCGCCATGACGGAAAGTTCTAACGATGTATCCCGCATTCACAAACGATACACCCTAACAACATTTACACCAACATCACACTATGTCTCCCTTGCAATATCTATTGCAGTTGTATGTGTGATAGCTGCAGTATCTTACATTGATTACTTTAAATCAACAAATAATCTATTCATCGCACTTCCTGTTACAGTTGCAGTACTTGTTGCAACACAGCTCATTGATCCGAAACTGCTCAAGACTGAATATTCAAAATCAATCCACATGTCTGCGTTTGGTAATTTGTTGTGGCTTGTGACAATTCTTTGTGGAATTCTTGGAGCCTATGTGTTTTCAAAACCTGCATTATTGCCAATTTACATAACAGAAGGAATGCTATTACATGCAAGTTTCCGTATTGCAATATTTACATCTGTACTTGGAACTAGGCTTTCAACTGCATGGATAATCTGCCTTCTTCAACCGCTTGCAGTCTTTCTTGCATTTGTACCAACCAACATGTGGGTACCAATGCTATCTGACCCAAAAGCAATTGAATATGGAATAATCTTTTGTGTACTTGGAACTGCTTGGACTCTGCTAAGCGATAGAATTGCAGGAAGTGGAAAACTGTCTAGTACACATGCATTTTTGCAAGCATATCTTGCTGCATGGACAAACGATGATCCAGTACCAATGGAATCTTTAATGGAAAAACGTTCTGAACCGTCAAAGGTAGCAACATTTCAAATTTTATTCAAAACAACTGACAAGAATTGCAGACTGGTGATTCCTGACTTGCATCCAGGACCGTTTCATCCAATTGGAGGAAGCAATATTCCATACTTGATTTACAAGAATCTTGACTCGTCTGCAATGGTAATGCATAGCATCTCTGACCACGCACTAAACTTGCCATCAAAATCTCAAGTGGATTTGTATATCACTAGCCTTAATCAAAACTCCAAAATTCGAGAAGGTTCCATGTGTACAAAACCTGTAACTATTCAGGTGAACAAAGCACGAACAACTGGATTGCTATTTGATAAAACAGCCGTCTTGATACTTTCACTATCTCCACATGGAATGGAAGACATTCCGTACCAAGTCAAGTCTGATCTGGAACAATACGGCATGAACCGTGGATATGATAAAGTGCTAATTGTTGACAGTCACAATGCAATGGGAAAAGAGATTGAGAAACTTGATGCAGACGATCTCCTGACTGCCGCAAAATCAACGCTTGATACATTAATCACAAAAGAGACACTTCCACTAGAAGTTGGATATGCAAATTCTGAAAATCTTAATTTCAAGGCAGACGATCTTGGACCAGGTAGGGTTGCAATGATGTGCTTTAAGATTGGAGACGAGAAATTCTTTCTTGCGTGGGCTGATGCAAATAACATGCTAAATGGATTGCGTGAAGAGATTGCAAACTATTTTTCAAAGAACGGATACAATTTTCTTGAAATATGCACCTCTGATACACATTACAAGGCACGAACTGCCAAGAACAAGCATGGATACTTTGAGTTTGGAAGTTTGTCAAAAGCACCTGATGTGATATCTTGGTTTTCTAATCTAGCCAAAAAGGCAGACCATGCTACAACACCTGCATCATACGAGTTGCTAAAAAGCGAGACACAGGTAAAGGTAATGGGAGGAAACCAACTTGAACTCTATTCTAAATCCCTTGACAATGCGATGCGAATTACCCAAGCGTTTCTTTTGATAACTACCGGGTTTTTCATTTATACCATGTTCTAGAGGTTCTGTATACTCAGTCCAGTATGCCTAAATGAAAACTCTGCATCTTACAACACTATCTGCAATTGGAATTGGAACCGTGTTTTTGGTTTTCTTGTTGGTACTAATGACTCACTCTAAGGTATTGGCAACAGAATCTTTTTGCAATCAACAACTTGCTGATGGTTCAACAACATTAGGAGAAGAGATTGGAACAAAACAGTGTGAAAATCCAATATATCAAATTAATTACAATGGTGCAAATCTAACAGTCATTAATGTAATAAACAAAACTACATTCACAATGGGGGAAAACATTACCGTTGTTCCAAAGTTGACATCTACTGGAAACCACAATGTGACAATTAGTTATTGTGGGCCATTATTTGTGACATTGGTTGTGGATCAATTTGGTAAGATAGTTTGGCCACAATATTCATGGGCATGTCCATTATTTGTGAGCAATATACAATTGATGCCCAACACACCTACTGGGGAGGGCTATGATCAAAATATCATTCTACATGTTCCTGGAAATTACACTGTATTATCATTTGCAAGTTTTGGTACATCTAAAATAGTTCTCTGGTCAAAACCTGTTCTAATTACTGTACTTCCAGAAAAAGTTCCAGAATTTCCATTTGCACAAATAATGCTTGTATTGGGAATTATCTCTCCAGTTGTGATTTATAGAATTATAAAATGAAAACTCTTCAATTAACTCTGCATCTCGTCTAGATTTCCATAAAATTCATCACAAAATGAATCTAGTTGGTGGATTGGAATTATTGGTACTTTGTCGATAAACTGGACACTGTGCTGGTACAATGTAACAATTGCAGGGATTGCTCCTCTAACTTTGTGCTTTGAGACAAACTGTTTTGTTCTGATGACTTGTTTTTTTACTGCCTCTTGTAGTGCTGACTGGGTCATGTTGTTCCAGTGCTTGCAGTCAATGAGTATTGCAACTTCGGATTTTATCCCAACTACATCAATCTGGATGCGGGGGTTTTTCATGATGACATTTTTTGTAGTCTCAAAGTCTCGTTTTTCAAGAACCTCTGCTGCAAGGGACTCAAAATCCTGCCACTCTAGCATACGTGATACTTCATCAATTGGTGCGCCCATGCTTATTGCAATTACACTAGTCTTTAGCTTGTCAGAATCTTCAAACTGTATCTGCCCGTCTTCAAATCTTCCAATACCGTTTTGCATTAAGTTATCTAGTATCTCTCTTGCCAAGTCTTCGCTTGTCTGAGTTGCCATGCTAAAATCTTTGACAGACAGTCCTCCTGGAATAATTCCTGGAATTCCTTTTGCAAGCGTTGTAACATTCAACATCTGTGAGTTTTATGTTTCTCAAATAAAATACTTGTCACATTCTTTGAGATCTTTTAAAATTTTTATTATAGATACATTGGGCCACGGTTAAATACAGTTCATTGAAAAACATAACATGAAGCTCATGCTAGTCTTGCTACTAGCACTTTTTGTTTTAGGACCTTCGATTGCATTTGGAATCAAGGGAACTAACTTTGACACTGTACAGTTTATCCAATATTCTGATGACAATACTGCGGTGCAAGAAGTTGAAGATGGACACCTTGACATGTACTATTCTGCAATACCAATTGACAGACTTGATGACCAGTCAAGACAACACTTGCAAGTGTTCCAATCTTCTGGTACAAGCTATAGTCTTTTGTTAAATCCTGCAGTATCTGATACACAATTTAATCCGTTTTCACTCCAGCAGGCAAGATTTGCACTAAATTATTTGGTAGACCGAGACCTCATTGTAGATGAAATCCTTGATGGATATGGAGTTCCAATGGTATCAGCATACAAGCCATACGACCCTGACTATCTTCTCATACTGGGAGATCTCCAATCGTTTAACTTCAAACACAATCCTGCACTTGCAGACTCTTTGATGACATCTGCACTGGAACAAGCAGGAGCAAAAAAAACTGGTGGACTGTGGTATTATGATTCAAAACCTGTAAGCATTGATATTTTCATTCGAAATGATGATCCTGTAAGGAAATCAATTGGAGAAATTCTTGCATCACAGTTACAGGGCATGGGGTTTACGGTGAAAAAAGATTATGGCGATTTGAACAAGGCCTTTACAACTGTATATGGCTCAAACCCGTCTGATCTGAAATGGAATATCTACACCGAAGGGTGGACAATAGGCGGCTTTGTAAGATATGATTCTGTAAACACTGCGCAAATGTATTCCCCGTGGTACTCGAGCATGCCTGGATTTAACAATCCGTCATACTGGAATTTCCAAGACCTTCAAGAAGATGCGTTATCAAAGGCAATATTTTTTGGAAACTTTACATCATCACAACAGCGAGCCAGTTTGATAAACCAGGCAGTTGACAGGGGGATAAATGATTCTGTTAGAATATTTCTTGCATGCAAGACTGACCAGTTTATTGCAAACAAAAGAGTTGATGGTATAATCAATGACTTTGGTGCAGGAATTACAAGTAGGTTTACACCAATTAATGCAAGATCTGACTCTGATACCCTGACAATAGGTGTGAAAAATATCTATTCTGGTGCATGGAATCCAATTTCAGGATTTGCCGATTCTGCAAGCCAGCAAATATGGGGAACAATTTCTGATCCTGGAAGTTTCAAAAATCCTTACACTGGATATACAATACCCGTACGGTCTGACTGGCAGGTTGATGCCAAAGGGCCGTTTGACAAGGTAAATGTTCCATCTGATGCAATAAAATGGGATGCATCAAAACAAAAATGGGTCCAAGTTGGGCCCGGTGCCACTGCAACAAGTGAGGTTACATTTCGTCTCAAGTTTGGAAATTGGCATGATGGTACACCAATGGACATGAATGATGTCTTGTATGGAATTTACTTTTTGTACCAGTGGGGTGCAGACCAGACAAATGGTACCATGACATTTGATTCTGAATTTTCTCCCAAGGCAAACCAGGCTGCCAAGACACTCATCGGAGTACGTGTAATCAATGGCAATACAATTGAAGTGTACCAAAATTATTGGCACTTTGATTCAGGTGAGATTGCAGATTCTGCCCAAGTGTGGCCTGCAATGCCGTGGGAGATGATGTATTCCATGGAAAAAGCAGTAACTGATGGAAAACTTGCATTTTCACGATCGGATGCTGTAAGCAAAAACATTGACTGGATGTCCTTGATAGTCCCAGATGATGCAAAACTAATCAAGGCAAACCTTGACGAGTTTGCAAGTGAACATTCCATTCCTCCTGCACTTGCATTTGTAAATGATTCAAAATATTTTGATGCTAGATACAATGCATCATCGTCATGGATTACAAAACATGGTCATGCTGTGATAAGTAATGGTCCATACTATCTTGACAGTTATGCCCCTGATGCAAGAAAGATTACAATCAAGGCATTTGATGACCCTACCTATCCATTTCCTGCAGGCTATTGGAAAAAGTTTGAACAGGTGAGCATGCCACAGATACTTGGGATACATGTGCCAACAAGTGTATCCCTTGGCTCAACACTTGAAATTCCTATGACTGTTACACCAAATGCGACCATTTACTACTACTTTACCAGTTCTCAAGGAAAGATGATTGATGCAGGCAATGTTACCTCTGCAAATGGCTCTGCAACAATAGCCCTGGTGCCTGAAAAGACTACAACCCTTGACCTTGGCTCAAATGATTTACAGGTATTTGTGGTCTCTGATGAGGCATACAGGCCAGACATGTATCACACTAGTTTTCTTGTAACAAATGGTTCTACTCCACTTGTAGTAGACAATACTGTAACCAGTTCTGCACCACTTGCGGAAAACTATGGCTATGTATTTTTTGGAATCATGTTAACAGGAATTGTTATTGCGGTAACATGGTATGTCCTCAAAAAGAGGAAGCGAGTATAGATGGGATTTAAAAAATTCTTGATCAAGCGAGCAATCACAATGTTTGGTGTATTGATGGCAACACTTCTTCTTACTATTGTTCTTGTTGGCTCTAACATGGATTCAATATCAAAGCAAAGTACTGCACAAGACATACGACAACAAGTTACAAACAACAAGAGTCTTCTTTCAAGTTTCAAGACAACAGAACAACTTGATTCGTATATTGACAATCAAGTAAAGATGCGAATAACTGCACTTGGACTTGACCAACCCTGGTACTCGCCACAAAGAATTGGATTGTCCATGTATAAAATTTTGACACTAGACTTTGGTCATGCCAAGTTTCTTACAAGTGATAGTGGTTCATCTGATGTTAAAGACATTATACTTGAAAAACTTCCAAGAACAATACTTCTTTTTACAACTGCTACTGCCATTGTATCAGTCCTTGGAATATTTCTTGGGGCAGTTGCTGCAAGCAGGGTCAACTCAAAGATTGACAAGATAACATCTGGGTTTGCAATAATATCTAGCAGTTTTCCTGTCTGGTGGATTGGAGTTTTGATGATCTTTGTCTTTGCATTCTTGTATCCGATATTTCCTGCAAGGGCAACACCTGATGTTTCTGCATCAGACCCTGGATACTTGGGCTCGCTCTTGTATCACATGGCACTTCCATTAATTACACTTGTAATCATTGGGTTTGGCTCTTGGGCTTATTTGGTGAGAAATTTCTTGGTCGGAGTACTCCAAGAAGATTTCATCACAGCAAAAAGGGCTGCAGGAATTGATGAAAAACGTATACTGTATTCGCATGCGCTAAAAAATGCAGCCCCCCCAATTGTTACAATACTTGCACTAAGCCTATCTGGTTCTCTTGGCGGTGCAATAATTACAGAAGCAGTCTTTGACTGGCCTGGCATGGGGAGATTGTATTTTGAGGCAATAAGCGTTCTTGACTTGCCAGTAATAATTGGTGCAACCTATGTTTTAACTGCATTCTTTCTTGTCAGTGTATTTGTAGCTGATGTCTTGTATGGATACTTTGATCCAAGGGTACGAAGACAATGAGTTTTTCACCACGTGCAATATGGAAAGAATTTTCACACAGCAAAATTGGAATGACTGGAGTTGCAATACTTGTTGTTCTTTTTTCCATGTCTGTTGTTGCATTTGTTACCATTCCACTTGACAGTTTTAAAACATGGAACGATCCTGCAAGTTGGTTACTGTATCCAAAATCTGCCCAGCCTGCATGGATAAATTATTTCCAGTCTGAAAAAATTCCTGAACACTTGATTTTATCACCAGTAACATCATCACAACAACTTGGCACCGTCAATGTTGTTACCAATTCGTTTGCAGTAAATTACCAGTATGATGGTTTCCCAAGTGATTTTATCTATCAATATACTGCCAAATACAGCGGTTCACCACTGTTACAAATATCTGTGACAAGACCTGATGGGATGGTTTTGCAACTTGTATCAACTTCATTGCCCTTTGCAAGCAGTGGTACTACATACAGTAGCATGATATTTTCAACACAAAATGTTATACTAAAAAATATTTCAGACAAAAAATCCAAGTACTTGTTTCCACTTGATGGTATATCGTCTGAAAAAATTATCTTTTCACAACTTGATGAGAATGCCATCCTAAAGGGTCAGTATGTGTTTCATGTCAATCTGTATGATGTATCAGGAAAACCAGTCTTGGAACAATCGCGCCTGATTCTTGGGGGTCAAGTATATGGGGTCATGGGAACTGACGAGCTACGACGAGACCTGTCCATTGGACTGCTTTGGGGAACGCCACTTGCACTATTCATTGGAATAACTGTATCAATTGGATCTGTAGTGATTGGCTTGATTTACGGTGTATATGCTGGCTACAAGGGAAAGATAACCGATGAGGTACTGATGCGCTTTAATGACATCATATATGCCATGCCTGCACTGCCTCTACTGATCATTCTTGCAGTAACAATTGGAAATAGTATATTCTTGATGGTTGGATTCCTAGTGATATTTGGCTGGGTTGGAATAGCAAAGGTATCAAGAAGTATGGCTATGCAGATAAAAACACTCCAATATGTCGAGGCTGCACAACTCATGGGGCAGAAAAATCACAAGATAATCTTCAAGCATATCTTACCACAACTGTTGCCCTATGCATTTGCAAGCATTGCAATCTCTGTACCGGGTGCTATTACTACAGAAGCTGGTTTGAGTTTTCTTGGACTGGGAGATCCAACTTTTCCAACATGGGGTCAGATACTCCATGATGCAAGCTCTTACAGTGCAGCAGCTCGTGGGATGTGGTGGTGGATTTTACCTCCTGGAATAATGATTGCAGTGACAGGTCTTGCGTTTGTGTTTATGGGTCACGCAATGGATGGCATCATAAACCCTAAGCTTCGACAGCGTTAAACTGGCGAATTATTTTGATGGTGTCATCTGATAATCGAATTGTATAAGCTGCAGCATTTGGGTCAGTTGACTGGGCAAGTGTCTCTGCAAACTGGGTCTTGTCTTTTCCTCGCTGATACATACCGCCGGTTTCTTTTATGCACAAGGGAAACTTTTGCAGTTTCAGTCCGCTCTGGAATAAATGCGCAATGAATTTTTTATAATTTTCAGGCAAGTACCAGTCTGCATTTTTTTCCTCACATGTCATAATCCACGTATCAATTGTATTTTGGAATAATGCTTTACTCCTTAATTCTTCAAGGGTCATTTTTTACTTTTAAAAGTCTGCTCGCTTCATCTTGGAGCCGCATCTTGGGCACATTCCGCCCTTGTATCTATTGTTGCATGCAAGACAGATGTATCTGACTCCCTGGTTCTGTCCAAAAAATCCTCCGCCGCCAACACCTGCATCTGAGCCCATTCCGCCCATGCGCTTGATGGACCTGTTTCTTAGAACTAGTGGGAAAATTATGAATACTGCAAGTGCAATTGCCACTCCTGAGAATGGAGGCCAGTTAAGGTATGATGCAAGCAACTGGATACCGATGCTAAACGCCAAAGAGCCAAAAAGGAATACAAGATAGGTTTTGTAATTAATCAATGCTAGTGGTAACATCAAAAAGCTTATAAATTTTTGTCAGGATTAATCAGAACTAATCGATGTTTCAAGCAGGTTGCCATCACGATCGTAGGCAAAAATGTCACCGTCTTCATACGGTGATTGTATGATAATTGATACAAAGCCAAAAAAGTTGTGCAAATCTGTAACTGATGGTCTTGCAACTCCTGATGGGTGTGAATGCACTGTTCCTATGTAACTTGTATCAAGTGGAAGAAAAGAATGTGGAAATCCTGCAAATGTGGGACCTGTATGGAAAAATGGTGGAATAACTAGTCCGTCTACAAGTACCTGTCCTTTTCTTGATTTTCCCTTGAGTATCAATATGCATTCGTTTGGATGATTCATCTTACAATATGACAAGATGCTGTCTCTGATGTCTTTTTTTATGGTTATAGTTCGCTTGAGTTTTTCTTTCTTGAAGAAGATCAACTGGAACCTTGTCTGTATCACGCGCTAATTAATCTTCAACGGTATTTGCTACTTTAGCGATATCTTGGAGCCTGTCAGTTTGGCAACACCTGATTCTAGATGTGCAATATTTTTTGTCAGAGTGTGATTGCCGTCCTTTACCTCCTCATCTAGTTTCTTTTTTATTCGTTCCATGTTTGCAACATCCGTTCTTGCCTTGTGCAAGTCGTGCTCTTTTGATTCTAGAGATTTGATGTCAAAGACTGTAAGATCTTTTTCAAGCGCTGATACTTTTTTTGAATATGCTTCCTTTAATGATATAAATTCATCAAGCTTGGTTATTGTCTCTTGGACCTGTTCGACTGATTTTTCCGAGTCCTTGACAGAGATGGAACCGGAAATTACTGATTTTTCTACTGCCTCTAGTATGTGTATTATGGAATCCTTGTTGTGCGGGGAGATGACCTCATATGGATTAGCAAGCAGTTCATCCATCATCATTCTTACTGGCTTTTCAAATGATGATATGTAACTATACCTACCAAGTGGTCGTGAAATCTTTGAGAACTGGAAATCAATGACATTTTTTACATCTGATTTTTCAGATGACATGGAGTCAATCTTGTTTTTTATCTCAAGGAATTTTGTATGGCTCTCACTTGACTTCATTTCATGAATCTGTTTTTCAAGACTTGTGATGGTATCCTTGAGAGACTGGGTTTCTGACTCTACTTCTAACAATCTCTCAGTTTTTTGTGCTATTACTATTCTCTGTTCTGTAATCTTTTGACCAAGGTCTGCTATGATTTTACTTTCTGCTCTGAAATACTCTATTGTATTTATTGATGATTGTAATTGGTTCCTACTTTTTGCAACCTTTGCAATCTCTTCTTTGAGATTGTCTGCATATTTTTTTGCAAAAATGTGGATTATCCTAGAGTTTTGGCCAAGAACATCACCCATTTTTTTTAGCATCTGACTTATTTCCAAATTAAGCAAGACTGCTTGATCATACTTGGTAGCACTTGTCAGTGTGGAACCAGTCTCTTTTTTTATTGTTGATACAATTGCACTCTTGCCTCGTTTTACAATGACACTAAGATTCTTGTCTACATCATCTAGCTTTAGTCCATCTGATTCCAAGTGTAAAATTAGATCAAGGATTTTTTTTCTATGTGTTTCCACATCTTCTTTGGTTGTCTTTGCAATCTCTACTGCTTCTGCCGTTTGTGGGGCCTCGATCTTCTGTAATATGCCAGGTATCTCTTCTAGTGATATCTCTCTTAGAGTCTCTACTGGTGTGGCAGGCTGTTGTTCTTGTGTTTTTTTCTTACCAAAGCCGAAAACCATTTTCTTTTGATCACTTGATATTATAATTTAAGAACATTAAATATTGTGCAGAACAATGTTCGTGTATCATGAGTGACATACGGCTTGTCATGATAGGCGCAGTTGTGATATTTGCAGGTTTTATAGTTGCAAGTCTAGGAAATGCTGACTATGCTCAATATGCAGTCCAGCAGCAAAACTTTGATGATTGCTATGATTATTCCTCTGGTGTTGCAATGCATGTCAAGTGCTCTGACAAGAGCTACGACCATCTTCTGAATACACTCTTGTCAGTTACTGTTTTTGGTATAGGGGGATTCATCATGTACAAGGGAGTGCGAGGCAAATGGGATCATGATGTTAAAGACAGCGAGATGCTTGGTCCAAAAGACCCCTGAGTTTTACTTTATTGCCTGGACTTGAACTAGATATTGTATGGCATTCTCAAACTCGCTTTCTGAAATTAATCCTTGAGATTGGAGCTTGGCAGTACCCTTGACCCAACTTGGAATTGTTGTAAAGTTGTAGCTTGGTGCAGTGCTAGGTGGAATCATTGATTTTACCGTACCCAGAAATTCTGTACTTGATATCTTGTCTTGTGACCACTGGAATGCACTTGTTGCCCATGGGGCTTGGGGCTTGAACATGTCAGACATGTTACCAAGTGTTGTGATTCTGTATCCGTTGTTTCGTATTGTATCAATTAACAACTGGAGGTCTTGGATCTTTTCCATGTCTGGAACGTTTGTCTTGGCTGATGCATTACCTTGAGCATAATCTTGGAAGTTGAGTATTACAACTGCATAACCATTTGTCTTGATTGCATCGTTGATACTTGATAACATCTTGTCATTTAGCATGCTTTGGTTCGTATCTTGAGCAAGCACACCTGCAAATACATTTGCTGGATAACTGTGTATTGTACCCAAGTCTTGTGGAATCTTGAGTGCTGGACTGCCGCTTATGGTTCCGATGTTGTTTGATGACATTGCATAAAGTGTATCATTGTTAGTTTTTTCATATGGCGGCATGAATACAGTTGGTGTCACACCAAGTGTATTGGACATTTTTGTTTTTGATTGTTCAAGCAAGCTTGATTGTTGATCTTTTGTAAATATTGTAAAGTCCTCAAAACTCCATCCGTTTATTGCAACATCGATGTTACCATCAGGTATTTTTGATTTTAGATAATCTACTAGCTTGGAATCATTTCCAAATGCCTTGCCAACTATTCCAACTGTAATGCCTGCATCCTTGCTGTCAAAACTGTCAATTATCTTGGTTTGTACATCATCAAGCCAATAATCCTGCACATTATCTAGTCTAAATGCTACACAATTACAGCTTGGAATTGGCATTGGTGGGGAGATGGACGTTCCTGTGGGTGAACTAACCGGATTTGTAGGCGTAACAGTTGTAGATGTAGTGTTTTGGCTTTGCATTACCTGAAAAATAGTATTTGTTCCATCTTCTGTCACGCTTGCACTGGCCCATGTTGCATTATCACCTGTCTTTGTGACCTTGAAAATATAATCTCCAACTTTGAGATTTGAAAAAGTTGCTATGCCCCTTGATGTCACAGGAGAATTTGATACCATGTTACCATTACTGTCATAGAGACTCACTGAAAATTTTCCATCAGTTGTAGATACTGGATGTGATTGGGTGTTGACTACGTTAACTGTTACAAGCGAATTTACTATTGGCGGCCAATTTGTTGTAACCTTGATCTCTTGGGCAATTCCTGGCCTGAGATATATCGGTGAAGCTGAATAGACTAGATGATTTCCAATGTGAATGTCAACAATATAGTGGTCACCTGTAGATGTTGTTGGCTCTATCCAAAAACGCAATGAATTTCCATCTACATTTGTTATGCTGTGACCCCACGTTCTATTGTCTTGAGCTGCTCTGACGTATACTGTGGCGTTTGTAATTGGTGTTACACCATCATTGTAGAATGTATTGATTCGCATTCCACCTGGAAGTGGCAAATTCACTGTAACAGATTGTTGTGGTTGTTCCAAGTCTACGTATGCCACACTAGAATACATGCTGTTTGCATATGCTGCTATTTTGTACTGGTGACCTATTGGAAGTGATACAATGTTGAATGGATTTCCCGTAAGTGACTCGATTACTTTGTAAGGAGTCTGACTAGAGTCTTGGTATATGGTAAGTGAAACTGGCCAATAGTCTGCAGTGTCTCCATTGGTATAGACCAGTGTCACTGCTATGGAGCCAGTTGTATCTGCAAATGATGGTACCGGAATTAAAAATAATAATAATGGAGCTGACAAAAGTATGACAAGTCTTACTTGTACCGGTCTTGGTATATCCAAATGTCTCTTACCTGATGCATGCTAGAATTTGCTTGTTATTAAAAGTCCATGTGGAAAAATGCAACAAACTATGTAACGTACATGGTTCTAATATATACAAAAATGGGGTTCATGGGCACAAAATCTGGGTTTTGAATGCTATTTTACCCGTATGTTTTTCCACATGTACTACATCTCCAATGATTTGAAGATATGTCCCACTTGTGCTCATGATGTGCTTTCTGCTTGGCTTCAATATTGGGGGAGTGGGTGGCAGATGAATGATGAACCGACCTTTCTCTTGCAGGAGAATCAGACGAGATCATTTTTTCATTCTGCCACTTCATGATATTATACTAGTGAACTTTGTATATTATATTTGAGGGGCAACTCTCAAAATGAAAATTTATCACATATCGTATGATTACAATTTCAGTTCTAGAGATGCACTAGGGATCTTTTCAATTCTGAATTAGATTTGTTTTTTATAACTGATGGATATGATACGTCTTAATTTCTTTAGTTACAATTTATGCAAGTACGTGCTCAAAATTTACTAGAGATGCAAGAAATTGTCCCGTCTCTTGTGTAGATTCCACGGTGCCAAAACAATCTGTATGTAAATTATAGATGGTTGGTGAACCACATTCCATGCAAATTTGTTGTGTTGCTCTTCTGCATTCTGCACACAGAGAACATCTTTTTAGCATTCCACCACATTTTCTGCATGACTCATCTGGCATGTATCGTAATTGGCATTATGATATATTACAATTAAGGTGCAGTAAACAAACTGTAGAATGAAAATGATATTCTAATTTTTATTCGATACGATCTTCAGTTAGACTATTGCATTACAATGTATCAAGTAAAATAATTTTTATTTTATTTTTTAACAATTGCCAAAAAGAACATTGCCATGATGGCTAGTTGTACCACACCTGCTATTGCAAATACAATATCATCAGACATGATGTCTGCCAAGCCTTGGTCTACAAAATTAATAGTATGTTGTACGGCAAACAAGGAAAATGCAATGATTACATAAATCATTTTTCTGTAACGAGTCATTTTGTAGGCCCTGATGGTTATGGCCAGCAGCACTATTGCAGATATCACAATTAGTAGCTGTGAGATGATGAATACCATGCTTGTGATGTGACTGAATACGAATTCTGTCATTGTCGTCCTGTATCCTTGGATGAAGATGCTATGAATAACTCGGCCATTCTGCTACTCCATGTATTCCATACTGATGAATGATAGTTTTTCAAAATGTTTACAATGTTATTTGCATTACCGTTAAGGGAATATCTCTTGAATTTGCCGTCTCTTTGTTCCTGAATGATCTCAAATTCTACCAGTCTTGAGATGTGCCAGTTGGCAGTAGCAGGTGAAATTTTTATGTTGTTTACAATATCTGTTTGAGTAGGATTCTTTTTTTCTATGACTAGCAAAAGTATGTTCCTTGCAGTATCTTGATTTAGAATTTTCATAATGTTTTTTTCCATATTTCCAAAAGAGCCAACTGGAAAATAGAATCTCTGAAAACTATCTTTTTCCGAAACTATTTTTCCCATTTTTTCTAATAATTCCAGATGATACTGGGTGGTTCCCATTGACAAGTTGAGATCTTTTAGAATCCATCTTAGATGACTGCCGGGATGTTCTTGTATGAATTGTAATATCCTCTGGGTGTTCTCATTTAGATCCTCTCCGACCATACAATTGAATTTCTCCGAACATGAGATAAAGACATTTTGAAACATTATTAGTGAATATTGTGCTTGAAGGACAGGATTTTGCATTTTTTCATTAGCGCGATCAAATGGTGAAAACCCGATGCATGTTACCGCCAATGTTTTGAAATTTGGTAATGTGATTTTCAGATAAAAGATCAGAAATTTAGTGGATGAAATTTTATTTTCTGTAACTTGATTACTGGAACAATTCATCCGTATGTAAAAATCTCGTGATTTGTGATATAATGCTTGTAGTGCAAGTTCCTAAATGATCAAAAGTTTTTTTTCAAGAACAGGTATGATGAATGATCTTTTTTTTCGGATCTTTTGTCACTCGCATCAATTTTCTTATTAATAAAATATGCAATATCTCTACAATGACTGGATTTCTAGTCCTAGTGGGTAAAAAGACATGATGGTAAAGACAATGGGGCCACCATTGCAAGTTGATGCTAGAATCAAAAGGGCAAAGACTCTGACTAGGCCAAGGCTGGGCTCCTCACCATCTGAATATCGCGATGTAATCTATATGAAAAAAGACATTCTCTTGAGGTTATCAGAGCATGGGGAACTAAACCAGTCTACTCTCTTGGGTTATTGTGGGCTCAATCTCACAAAACACAAGGTACTCTTTGATAGCCTTGAGAGAAAAGGTTTCATAAAAAAGACAGAAATTCCATGGGGGAGTAAAAAGATGATAAGATATTCCATAACGAGCAAGGGGGCGGATCTTTTCAAAATAATTCTCGAGCCCTATGAGGAAATGTTTCCAAGAAAACAAAAACAGGATGCTTCCATCCAAGATGCGAGTCGGAATTGATGATATATGTTGAATAGACTAATGATTGACTCTAGCAATAAAATTAACCTGGAGATACAAAAAAAGTTCAAGGAAATAATTTTGTTGATTGAAAAAGCAGAATTGATTGATTCGAAATTGTCTACAAATAATACTGAAAATATCTTAAACGATCTAGCTATTCAATTAAATGATGTCATCAACAGGACAGAATTAAAGTAAATTTCTACAACACTTGTTGTTTTGTAAATGATATTTAATTTTCATTATGCTTGGTGATGATTTTTTTATTTGGTAAACATTGTTAGTGAACATTGTGGCACAATTGCTTATTATTGCTCTCACACATTGAGAATGATGAAATCTGCAAAATCTCTTGCATTCAAGAAATTATCTGTTATGATCTCTATTGCTGTAATCTTTGCCTCTGTTGGATCAGCTGCAACGGCAAGTGCACAGACTAGTGGAACATATCCTAGTTCTGGAGGATTCCAAGGTGGTCAAGGGTATACAGGTCAGGGTTCTCAGGGTCACATGGGACAACAGTTTTCAGGACATGGAAATTTTACAGGTCATCAGGATGGTACACGTGGCAGTCAGGGTCACATGGGCAACTATACACGAAGCGGTACTGCAAATGGTATGAATTCATTTAATCGTACAAGAACTGGTCATATGCCCGGAACTGGTATGGTGCCTCCTGTCAAGCCTGTGTCACTAGGTACCAATTCATCTACATCTGATGCAGCATCAATTCCATCATGGGTAAAAGACAATGCAAAATTCTGGTCACAAGGACAAGTTGCAGATTCTGATTTTGTACAAGGGTTACAATATTTGATACAAAATGGAATGATAAAAGTCCCGGCAACTCAGGTAAACTCTACTAGCTCACAGGCAATACCAAGTTGGGTAAAAAGTGATGCAAACTATTGGTCTACTGGGCAGATATCTGATGCTGATTTTATCAAAAGTGTCCAGTATTTGATAAGTGCTGGTATAATCAAGGCGTAATGTTGAGAAGCTTTAAGTTGTCTGTTGTATAAATACAACATATGTTGGAAGAATACAACATTAACCAAACTACACTAAAAATATTAAGCCTGTATCTTGATGATTATAAAAAATCATTACATGTACGAGAAATATCACGAGAAATCCAGATCGATGTAAAAGCAATTCAATTACAGTTACAAAAACTAGAAAAAATTAATGTCTTGTCTAGTATCATTAAAGGTCGTAACAAAGATTATCATCTAAATCTGGATAATGTGACTACAAAATATTACTTGATCATGGCGGAGGTTTTTACCACTGTTATTTATCTCAAGAAAAATTTTGTAATAAAAAAACTGGTTGAAGAAATTGGAAATAAAACTGATGGTATCATGATACTATTTGGTAGTTTTGCTAAAGAAAACCATACAAAAGAGAGTGATGTAGACATATTTGTAATAACTAATGCAAAGATCAAAACTAATTCAATCACTGGATCTACTAGTGTGATAAGACATGAAATAAATTTCAAATTTGCAAATAAACAACAATTTCTTGAGGGATTGAGAAATAACGATCCACTCATCAAAGAAATTATTTCAAACCATATTATTCTTAAGGGAGCAGATGAATTCTCTGATATCTTGTGGAATTATTATGGTATCTGATAAAAAATATCTTCAATGGTGTGCAAAGCAGAAGAACGGTATCAAACTAGTTAAAGAATCCACAACTTTACAAAAAGCATATGTGAAAAAATCTCAAGAAGCTCTAAAATCTATGAAAATCAATGCTGACGCAGGTATCGATGAATGGGCGGTATCTGCAAGCTATTATGCAAAATATTTCATCATTTATGCACTGTTATCACGACTAGGAATAAAATGTGAAATACATGATTGTACTATTGCTTTGTTTATACATGTGTTTGAAAACGATGTTACTCCAAAGTTTTTACAAGATTTGAGACAAGCCAAAAAAGATCGAGTTGAAGCACAATATTACACGTCCGTTATGAAAATTGACACTATAAAATTAATTTCTGAGACTCATGAATTTGTGCTTCAAATAGAGGAAATTCTAGATGGGATTGATTCTATGAGGATATCGCAAATACGTAAAGAACTTAAAACTATCCTGTAGATGTCTTGAGAATTATTCCTAATTGCAATGAGAATTGGCAGAACTGGTTTTCTAAATTCCGACTCTATCTGCACTAGTCCACACGGCATCTTTTTTTGTCAGATGTTCAAACATTGCACAAATCAACAAAATGTCTAGTATCTGCTTGAATCCTAGCACCAAAAATATTCCATACGCAACAAGTTTTGGATCCTCGTTATCAAGTCGTACTGCAAGTGCTACCTGCATACACTGGAGTGCTGAAAATATGCTAAACATTGCAAGCACAAACAATCCTCCGCCTCCAAAAATTCCTGCATATATTGCACTGCCTAATGTTATGAAACTGACAAATGGCATGATGCAGCTTGAAAATAGCATATAGGGAAAGACAAATTTTTGCAATATTCCAAACCGTGGGTTTGTCAATGCATCAGAATGTCTTGCAAAGACTTGGAGGTTTCCGCCATACCATCGCTTTCTCTGCTTGTACAGACTTTTCAGAGATTCTGGGGCCTCTGTATATGCAGTGGCATTTGCACTTGCTGCAATGACTGACTTTGTCTTCAATATCTTTAGTGTTACATCGAAATCTTCTACAAGTGTATCCTTGTGATAACTTCCAATCTCTTCTAGTGTACTTTTTCTAAATGACCCTAGTGCTCCTGGGACTACGGAGATTGCACCAAAGACATCTAGTGCTCTTCTTGCAATCTGTATCCCGGATACATACTCGATTGCCTGACACCATGTGAGCCAGTTCTTTCTGTTTCTTACCTTGACGTTTCCTGCAACTGCTGCAATGTTCTTGTCTGATGAAAATACCATGGCCAAGTGTGCCAGGGAATCGCGTCCAATTATAGTATCAGCGTCAACGATTACAATTATTTCTCCAGTGGAATAGGCAAGACCAAAGTTTATTGCACTAGCTTTTCCGCCATTTGTTTTTTGCAAAACCTTTGCTTGTTTTTTGTACTTTGATATTATATCAAATGTCTTGTCCTTGCTGCCATCATCTACAAGAATTATCTCCTTGTCTGGATACTTTGTCTCCAAGAGTGCCTGAACCGTAGTATCAATTACCTTTTCTTCATTATATGCAGGAACTATGACTGTGATTTTTGGGTATGTTGTGATATCTACCATTGACATTTCTTTGCGCTTGCTGTATAGTGCAAGTGGAATAAACAAGAGTGTACTCCAAAACATTAGTGTCAGGCCCCAAAGCAGTATGGCCTTTGATATTGAATTCTGTGTAAAGTAGGTATCATAACCTACTGTAATTCCAAGCGCAATTGGTGATGCTAATAAAAAGATGAAAAAAGCTGATGGAAAATGTTTCTTGGATGGTACTCTTGAAGATGCGGATCTCTGGAGTGTTATAATTTGGATGATTACTACAATAGAGCCCAAGCCTACTGCAATCATTGTAATTGGGGAAAATACCATGTATGCCATCAAGACAAGCAGTCCAAAGATTGCGGAGCTTATGACAATCAGTACGGGATCAAATCTTTTTTTCTGTGACACGCATTTGTTGTTGCGATATCGCCCTAATGGGTCTTTTTGTGTTTTGTATGGGAGTATGTTTCATCCTTGGATTGTTTTTGTGCTAATGATGCCATCATACCACATAAGTAATGCCTTGTGCAAAATTCTTGTACACTTGAAGATAATTCTGGCTCTTGTACTCTTGATAACTTTTGGAGTTGCTCATCAAGCGTATGGTATTCAAGCCTGTCAATGTGTTGCGTTTCGCATGGACGACATTCAGGATTATTGGCTTGATAACGTACAGGTTGGAGTGATTAACGAGTTTGAGCACAAGGATACAGATCTTACTGTTGGTATAATTGGAAATTATTTTGGTCAGGATTCAATGGTTGTAGGTACTGTATCTAATGCACTAAAAGAGGCAAACCCCAAAGTTGTAGTTGCAAACCATGGGTGGAATCATGAGCACTTTAACACTTTTCCACAAGATGAACAATCTGCGTTAATACATAATACCAATCAGAAAATTTCTGACACGCTAGGCATATTGCCTAATATTTTCATTGCACCATACAATGCAATAAACAATGATACGCTGATATCGCTTTTTGACAACAAGATGGTTTACCTTAGTACCAATGAGACGCAAGACAGGCCACCTTATCGCTTGACTGGTGCTGCATTTTTCATATTTCCTGGAACTGCCGAGATTGGAGATATAAACAAGGAAAATACTGCTTGGGTGAGTGTAAATCACAACCAGACCTATGCTGAAGTTCTGCGCAGTTTGGTCAAGTATGGCTTTGCAGTTGTTGTACTACATCCACAGGATTTTGCAAACAAACATCCTGGATTTGTATATGATAATGACATCAACCAGACTCAGATTCATGAGCTTGATTTGCTAATTGATGACATTCGAAACGATGGGTACAAGACTGTGACAATGGATGACATACCTGCAAACTCAAACTATGCTACACACTATCCATCCTGGCTTGACAAAAACTTTGAACTATATCTGCAGGGAAACATGAGTGATGCTGACATGACAAACTCGATAAATTATTTAAAAAATGAAAAAATAATCATATCCAGTGGTGTTAATGCCAAGTATCCTTTACATCAAGGTATCACTGCAACATATTTTTGGGTGGGAGAGCCTGCTGATGCCGATGACCAATACAATGATAATCTATCCAGTGCATGGGATGGTGCTTGGATGAAGCATTATGGAGGAGTGGACAGTCCTGGAAACCGTAATCAATATCTTCCGTCTGGATTTACTCCAAATGAAAATCCGTTCTACTTTGCATTACCATATGATGATTTTTCTGAGAATGGTACACGAAAAGCTAGTTCCTATGGTACAGTATATTGGTCTGGTACACAATCGTGGAATGATTCCCAATCCATGGTGAAAAACAGGTGGATAGAAATTTCCAAAGGCGACAAGACCGCATATGCCCAGTGGGAAGATGCAGGTCCATTTGTGTATGACGATTCTGGATATGTGTTTGGAAGTGCTAGGCCTGAGAATCAACAGAACAATAATGCTGGGCTTGATGTATCCCCTGCCGTGAAAGATTACATTGGTTTACAGAATGGAAAGAATCTAGTCAGCTGGAGGTTTGTTGATGATTCTGATGTTCCAGATGGACCTTGGAAAAAAATTGTTACAACATCTGGTGTGTACCATCACCAGCATTAGAATTGTAGATAATTCTTTGATCTTGGCATGAAATGCCATTTTAATGGCAAATACTGCCTGATTTGTGCCTGGAACAAGTCTGGTTTGTGCCTATTTTGGGGTTTGTGGTTGGCATGTTACTTGGAATTCCTGATTGGTGATGACTTGAATTAATTTTATTTGAAAAATGTTCTGCAACTTTTGGAAATTTTATGGATTTGCAGATTTTCTTTATGAAAAATAAATGTACAATAATGTACAGTTTTTTTGGAGAAATTTTTTAAATATTTATTAGCAAGCGTTTTTTGAAGTCCTGTTTTAAAATATATTAACTAGACATTCTATTTTTTGTTAGTTGATGAAATCTAATTTGCAGTTTTGCAATTTAAATTTTTAATTTTGTAGATTTCGTGCCTAATCGGATTTAAATACATAAAAACCTGGATTTACAATTTTTTTTATGGCAGCAATAAATTCGGGAAATCCTAGAGGTCGACCAAACAAATTGCGGCAAATGCGAATTGATGATATTTTACGATTGAACTATTCTAAGACACATTCAATTGCAAAAGCTGCAGCCATCACGGGTTTTCATCGTAATACTGTCAAAGCGCGATATGCTGCGTGGGATGCTGATGCCATTGCAGAATTTGAATCGAAATTGAAGAAAGGTGAAACGCAATTTCAAATCGAATATCTAAATCTAACTCAAGCTCTGATCGATGAACAACTCACTACACTCGATGAAGTAAAGTCAGACATTGAACAAGCTCGTGCAAATGCAAGTGATACTCTGCCACAATTATTTTCTATTAAAAATCAAATTATCAAAACTCTGCAAACTTTGAACGAGAAACGACTTGCAATGAAAATTTATCCTGGCGCAATTCGTATGGTAGACCAAATAATTGACACAAAGATGAGGGACCATGTTCAATTTAGCAACACAAATTAAAAAAATTGAAAGACATGTGGAACGCGAAGTCACTAGACTACTAGTTACAAATTCTCCAAAAACTACGTTACCTGAGACTCCTGATAACTTGGTGGACTGGACAATAGCTGTTAGGAAAATCCAAGGTCAACAATTCTCGTTTGCAGGCAGGGAATTTCTAAAGCCGATCTATGCAGATGATAATAAGAGAATCATAATAGTCAAATCACGACAGATGGAAATGACGGAATACGCCATAAACTGGTTACTTTTTAACCTGTCAAAAAATCCCAATACTGTGGGTATCTATATTACAGATACCCAAAAACACGTGTCGGTGTTTTCAAAAATGCGACTTCGTGGTCGTGCAATTGGCGAATCACCCATTCTTCAGAAGTTAACATATGGGAAAGGTAATGTCTCCTTACTGATGTTCAAAAATGGCTCGTACTTGTACATGTATTCAGCCAAGCCTGATTTTGAATCTGCCAGATCGATTCCAGCTGACTTTGGCGTAATAGATGAAATCCAATCCACAAATATTGAGGCGGTACCGGTTTTAGAAGAAGCACTGGTAAAATCAAAATTTGGCAAGTGTTTGTACATTGGAACTGGTAGCATTATTGGCGATGGCTGGTTCAAACGTTGGCACCTGGGAAACCAACAAGAGTGGGATCAGGAAAAAAACCAGTGGGTTGCAAAAAATCCTGGTGCAACCGACAGCTCTTATCATCTCACACAAGAAATGTCAAAAGCAATTCCAGGAGAAGAGATGGAACGTAAACGTAGCGAGTGGCCACCTCATAAATTTACAACAGAAGTTTTGGGGTGGTGGTACGGTTCAGCAAGAAAACCGCTGACAGAAAAAGATTTGAGTACGTTATTTGATAGCAATTTGGATTTCACACCACCAGAAAATGTCGATCACACACTCCCAGTATTTGCAGGGTTTGACTGGGGTGGAGGCACTCAAGCATTTACTGTAGCTTGGATATGGCAACTAGTTAACCAAGATGTACCTAGATTCAGACTATTATATTTGGAAAAGATAGACGATCCGTCAACAGAAAACCAAGCAGATAGAGCGATCGAATTGATGCGAAAATACCAAGTTGACCGAGCAGTTATGGATGCAGGCGGTGGTTCTAGGCAAGTAGAAAAAATGTCTAAAATATTTGGTTCGCGAGTGTTCAAGTGTCACTATCATTACGATGCTGAAACGCCATTTCAAATAATACGAGATGAACACAGATTACTAGTGGATAGAACTTGGGTAATTGAAACAATAATTGATCTAATCAAGAGGCCTGAAGATCATCCCAACCATCCTGATGGAATTCCACGAATTCACATTCCGAATAAAAATCCGTTGAATGTGAAGTGGTTGGTAGAACATTTCACCTGTATTGAAAGTGAAACATCAAATACCAACGGCAAAAGTTTTGTCAAGTTTACACACCCGGAAAGTTTGCCAGACGATGCGTTACATGCTACCAGCTATGCATATTTGGCATATCTTACTGCAAAAAAGATAGGTTGGCATTGGGTCAGAATTTGAGTGTGAAATTCCTAAAAACTGATCAGTAGATCAAGTATATAATAAAGGATATAAAGTAGATAATTTATTATCTAGACAGATGGAGACAGTAACCAAAAAGACGTTCTCAATAGAATATCAGGGCAAAAAGTATCCTGTCTCAGACGATCTTACAGTATCCTCATTACTTGTTCAAATTGGTCTTGCAGAAGATACTCCTGTACGAATGGTTCCAACAAAAGAAGGATTTGTCATCATACCGCAAACAGAAAAAAATTGATAATAGATAATTTATTATTGATATTTGTATTTTGACTAGTGGTACCAGTTGGCAAAAACAAGAATCTCAATAACAATTGACGACAAGACTGCAAAGGAGATTGAACTATACTATAGGGAAAAGGTAAAAATCGCGGCAGAAAAGGGGGCTGTAATACCAAAATTATCAAACGTCTACGAAGAGATAATTGAAAAAGGCTGGGAAAGATCTCTAAAAAAGAAATAAGAATACTAGAAAACAAGTAAACATCAAGAGATGGGCCTAGATCTAAAACAGCTTTGTGTAAGGGACAGGACAAACCTTGAATCTTTTACATCGAAAATTGTTGCAATAGATGCATACAATGCAATATACCAGTTTCTATCCATAATTCGAGGACCTGACGGACTTCCACTTACTGATTACAATGGAAAGATAACTAGTCACATCAGCGGTCTATTTTATAGAAACATCAATTTTTTGTCACTTGGAATAAAACCTGTCTATGTCTTTGATGGCAAGTCACCGTCATTAAAGTCTGCAGAGATACAACGAAGAAAGCAGGTGAAAAAAGATGCCACGATAAAATATGAGAAAGCAATAAGCGAGGGAAATTATGCTGATGCAAAAAAATATGCCCAGCAGACGTCTGTACTGCGAGATGACATGGTGGATGAATCAAAAAGATTCTTGGACTTGTTTGGCATACCGTGGATACAGGCACCCTCAGAGGGTGAGGCAACTGCTGCACAGTTAACCGTATCCGGACAAGCTCATGCATCTGCAAGCCAGGACTTTGATTCATTGTTATTTGGTGCAAAAAAACTTGTTAGAAACTTTACAAACAGCGGCAAGCGAAAACTGCCAAACCGCAATACTACAATTGAGGTAGAGCCTGAGGTAATACAACTTGACAAGACTTTGTCGTCTCTTGGTGTAACACGAGAGCAACTTGTCGATATTGGCATCTTGATTGGCACTGACTTTAATCCTGATGGATTTGAGAGAATCGGCCCCAAGACTGCATTAAAGATGATTAAAGACCATGGCTCCCTTGAGAATGTATCCCAGATACAAGAAAAATTAGAAGAGATTGACTATAAACAAATACGCGACATTTTCCTAAATCCGAAAATTTCTGATGTTTCAGAGATAAAGTTTGGAGAGGTGGATTATCCTGGAATTGTAAATTACCTCACAAAGGAGAGGAGTTTTTCACTTGACCGTGTTGATACATCTTTGAATAGGTTGAAAAAGGCATTTGAGAAAAAGAGTCAGAATTTAGACCAGTGGTTTTCTTGAATTTTTAAATCTAGAACAAATCTACACCACTTTTTTAAACTATGAAAATCCCGTACATGTACGTGAAAACTCTACATCTTTTCTTTGTGATGATTATGGTAATTTCCTTTGTGATTATTGAAGAATCTAATTCAGTATTTGCTCAGATCCAGCCCACTGGAGGACCAATCATCCTACTTTTTACACCAAAATCTAACTTTGTAGATGGGGAGATAATTCCAATTAATGGACATGCATTGCGAAACTCCACACTAGACATATCTTTAACAGATAATCATGGTAATGTTGAAAATTCAACCAAGGTAAAGAGTAACAGCACTGGTTATTTTTTCACAAGTCTTGGCATACCGCCACATGTGATGGGTGGTACATGGTATATTTTTGCAACAAGCGATGATAACCATTCTGAGATACCGATAATGGTAAATGTTCACGGAGTAAGTACCATAGTTGGCTTTCCTTCTGAATTGCCTCCACTAAAACAATTCAAGTTGGGAATTAAGATAGATGACATCACATGTAAAAGTGGATTAGACCTAATCATTAAAGCTGAAGATGGTTCTCCAAATTGCGTAACAATAGAAACTGGAAAGAATCTCGTTCTATTCCACGATTGGGCAACAACGTTTGGAACAGGAATGAAAACAAATGATTACTATCCAGAATGTGACACCATGTATCCACGATCAGATTCAGGCATTCCAGTATTGTATATGCCTACAAATTTCCTTGGGAAAATATGTGTGAAATATTACAATCTTGACAATACCCCGACAGATATTGGAGCGCGAATCTTTGACGCAAACAATCTGACAAAAAATGCATCAGATGTTACCACATGGTCAAGCAATGGGAACATACTACATGGAAATGAAAATACCACTAAAGTTTATTTCATTAAGACTGGAAACAAGACAGGATTTTATGGTTTTTCTCTAACATGTGGTGGGGTACCTCTTGCGGTCGGATATGATGCCAACTCAACTTTTACTACTAGTGATTTTCCGTGGGTTGACCGAGCATTTCATTGCGGGGTCATAACATATGATTCTTACATAAAAAGTATCGGAGGAATTGGGGTCAAACACATTCCATATCCATAAAGATATTGTATGTGAAAATTATAATTCTAGAAATAGTTCTATTTTAGACACAAAGCCAGACTCTGAAACGATATTCTTGTGTAAATAAGCTGAACCAGTGGTTTTCTTGATTTTGTGAAAAACTGGAACTAAATATCCGTCTAAAGTTATTATAAATCAAATCACATTAGAAAATACTTGGAAATCAGGTATGTTGAAGAATCTACCATTGTAGAATTGAACAAAAAAATTATTGATGAGTGGAATCTCAGACACCCCGAGTTATCCGAATTTACCAATGTCTCAGATACTAGACTTGGAGAGGTACTCACCATGGTTGAAAAAGTGGGAAACGAATATGAGACCACAGATAAAATCATCGCTAAAGCTGCTCATCTTTTAGGCGGTCTTGCATGGACTCAAGCATTTAGTGGTGGAAACAAAAGAACTGCAATATTATCTACAACAGTATTTTTACGCAGGAATGGATTTAGCATGACATTTCCAAGAGAAGAACAACGTGAATTAAGATTAATGCTATTTCAGATACAAGAAGAGAGAAGTCAAATACAGCAAGAAATAATCGACAAATTAATTTTATATATTCGAAGGAACATGCAATCAACATGACCCAAGATGAAGATCAGTTTGTAGAGACTTTTATGAAGAAATACGAGCAATTATTCGAGGATCTTGGTAAAGAAAAGAAAGACTTTTAGATTTTTCAGATATAATATTAAACTAGAATTTCAACACTAGTCTGAATATTATCAAGACTAAAAATGGAACTTGTATTTGTAACAGTCATATTTTAGCTGCAAAAAAGCCAGACTCTGAAACGATATTCTTGTGTAAATAAGCTGAACCAGTGGTTTTCTTGAATTTTTAAATCTAGAAGAAATCTACACCAGTTTTTTAAACCATGTCTGTCCAGTACGTGTATAAAATGAAAACTCTAACATGCCAGAAAAATTGAAACATTATACTTCAAAATCAAATTTGTATAAATTAAAAAATAAAAAAAGAGGGTTTAGCGAGCAAGACTTGATTTGCGGGCATTTTCAAATTGTTTTGCACGTATGACAAAGGCTACAAAGATTCCCCCAAATATTGCGCCTGAAATCAAAGATGCTCCCAGTACACCGTTTGCATCAAGATATGGTGTCCCTGAACCTTCCCCGGGATGTTCCTTTACCATCTCAACTTTCTTTTTTGCAAGTTCCAACTCTTGCTCTAGAGTCATAGGACCTGTTTGTTGATAGTTTCCATACTGTGCAAATGCCAACTGTGGCATGACTGCAGACATGAGCACAGCAAGCACTATTGCATATGCAGTTTTCTTCATGATTTACATTGGTATAATTTTAGATTTAGCGTTTGATGAAAGCAGGATTTCATCAAAAGTCTTACATAGTATAATGCGGATATTATCTTGCTTTTGTAATGAATCCTGAAAAAACTAGACAACCAATTGCTGAACGAGTTGGAATATACGGTACAGAGGACGAAAAGCTACGAGCGTTGGGAGAAATTTTGATAACTGATGTAAGCAGAACTATTTTGAAATCATTATTTGAAGATACACTTACCGCAAATGAAATTGCAATAAAGACAGAATACTCACTTCAGCTAGTGCGATATCACCTAAAGAAAATGCAAGATGTCGGACTGGTTGAGATAGTAAAGATTGGAAAAAATACAAAGGCACATGACATGAAATATTATTCTGCCACAAAATTTGCAATTGTTATTTTACCATCTAGATTTTCAGAAAAAGCCAAGACAAGCAAGTCACTGTTACGGTCCATAAAATCACTTTACAGATTTGGAGCAATAGGTATTGTAGCAATAGGTTCGTGGTTTGGAACCATATTCTTGCAGGGAACTGGCCAGATCTCTGATATGACCAAAGTGCAACAAGTTCCAGGCGGGGAAGGCTATACAAGCTATAATCCATTTTACAATGCAGTTGGGGGGCCATATTCTGGAGATGGTGGAATAGGCTCTGGTGCATCACTAGAAGAAATGCTAAAACTTGCTAGAGCAAAGGTGTCCGTGGTAACTCAAAACCCGCATGCTGGCTCTGGAACACCATTTTTTGGTGGCAATGTCATGCCTGCTGACTTTTTCTGGCCTCTTGTGATGGCACTTTCAGTTGTGGCATTTGGATTATCAATGGAGATAATTCTACGTCTACTCAAAGTCAAAAATAGTCCAAATACAAACGAAGATGTGCGGTTTTAGAAAAATAGAAAATCTGCACCACTTTTAAGTCATACAAATCCAGTACACATACAAAATGAAAACATTGTATTTTTTCACAATTATGATGCTGATCATTATTGCTATTGGCATGTCATCTAAGATTTCTCCTGCATCATCAGATTCTGGTTCTCTAACGGGAGCTTATACTCCCAATCCTGATCTTGCAAATATATCACTGAATCTATCTGATGCATTTGGACAAGTGTCAAATTCTACAAAGGATCTTCATCTTGAATTCTTTGACGCAAAAAATAATACATTGATAAAAAATGTTAGTTTTTTCATCAACGCAACAAAAGATGGCAAGGTCTTGATGAATGACTTGTTTTATACTAAAACTGGTTCTATGACAATAAAGTTCTCTCCTGGCAACAACACTGGAAAATGGACTGTAAATGGAGGACGTGATCCGATATTGGGAGGATGGATGTCAGAAAATGATATTTTACCCATAACAGCGCCGGTATTTACAGAAAAAGGTGTATACCACATTCATTTTGCAGTTTTAGCTCTAGTCTATGTTAATGGATTGGTTGACCCAAGCAATCCTCCTACATTTGATTCTTGGTGGTCAGTAGATGAAAAAGGAAATGTTTCAAAATACGATAATTCCACTACCACATCTTTTGTGCCTTCTACATCTATTGGAATTAAAAATGAATCTCCGTTGAAACAATTCAAGTCTGGAACTAAAGCAAATGAGGTTACATGCAAACAAGGTCTTTCATTAATTTTCAAATCCGAGGATGGTTCACCTGCATGTGTAAATGTAGATACAATCATACCTTTGACATTACGTGGTTGGACTAGCGGGTCTCTAGATCGTGAAATGGTGTATCTCATGAAATCAAACTCGACCGCACAAATATTTGTAAAATTCACCTCAAATCACATTGATGGACCAGGGCCTGCACAACCGATATCCATTAATCCCAGATTTTATGCCCAGGGAGCAAGTCCTGAATATCCAACAGATGCAATCAATGCGACTGTCACTCCACATTCTGTTTATCTGGGTTCAACCATGATTGTAACCTATACCATTACATCTCAAAATACGCCAAGTGGGATATACTGGCTGTCAGTTGTAGACCCATGTGGTACCATACCTATTGTGGTAAACCTCGAGTCATCTCAGGTTACAAGCTCTTATCTCCAATCTCCAACAGCGGCTTTGAATTGTCCAGTTCCATTGTTACAGTATCAAATTATTGGTGTTACTGGTGCAACCATGGAATTTGTATCTGATAAATCCTCGCAACCATAATAAAAAATCAAGACAGATTACATATTGCAATATCGACATTTACATTTGGAATTCTTTGTATTTGATTGCCATGTTAGAAGAAACATGCACTAATTTTTTAAACTAGGAAAATGCCGTACATACCACGTGAAGATTACACATCTTTCATTACTTGTTATTCTTTTAACATCTGTCACTGGTGGTACCGTATACGCTCAATATGGTTCTGAAGTCAGCAATCCGGATCATCAGAGTGCGTTGCAGCAAGCATTAGATCTGCTTAGAATGCAGACTGAAAAGCAACAATTAGAAAAACAACAAGATGAAGAGATAAAAACCTCATTCCATTTAGCAGAAGTTGGAATTCCAATAGCCCTTGGAATTTCTATTGGCATGTTATTTTTTACTAGGAAAAGAAAATGAAAACTCTACATTATTCAATCATTATTGTATTCTTGTTAGGATTGTCATTTTTATCAGCAAATCACGTCTATGCGCCATGCATAGAAGGAGCCCAGTGTGGAGACCTAAGACCTCTTCCGATTGACACACGACCATTTGAATTATTTCAAGAACATTTCTCCTCAGACCGAATACCTTGTAAACCAGGATTGTATATGGCAATAAAATCAGACCTAGAGCCCTTGTGTCTCAAGGCTGGAACCATTTCAAAACTTGCATCAAGGGGATTTTTTTATGGAATATCTGCAAATGAAACCCAAGTGAATTACACTACGGTATTGATACCTCCAGGCTCTGAAGACCAATCTTCAAACAAGACATACAGTCCAGATGTTACAACCGTTGTACTTGGAATCAACAACACAGTACGCTGGACAAATCAAGCAGAATCTGCAAATTCGATTGCAGCAGACATGTCTTTTGAACAAGATGTGAAAAAATTTGGCAGTGATGGCATAATAAAACCAGGACAATCATACGAATTTACATTTACAAAACCTGGAACATTTTCATACCATGGACAGCCACATCCATGGCAAATGGGAAAAATCATCGTATTGCCAAATAGAAGCGATATGGTAATTCCTACCAATACTAGTGTTACAAACCCTATTCATTACTATGACAACTCTAATCTGCACCTACAAGTTGTTCTGTATGATTATTTTTACAATGGAATAGACAAAGATGGCATTGTCACAATCAACAACCAGACTTTTTATCAAACAACTTTGGGCTATGACATTTACCAACTGCCAAAAGGTATTCCTATACAATTTCACAATGTTACATTCTCTTTTCCTGAAGGAACTCTTACTACACCAGGTGGAGCTTTTGTCAATCTTGATGTAAAATTCCAAGATGGTACTGAAGAAATCTATGGTGGGACAAAAACAAATCCAGATGGTTCAGGCATGTCTGGAGGCATATCAATTCCAACAGAATATGGACCGCATTTGGCAACAAACTCTACTACGATACTTGGCAATCACACATTGCCACAGGCAGGCATTACGATATACAACGATAAAATCAAACTACTTGTAAGTACAAGAAATCAAACAATTCAGATTGGACAGATTATTCCTTCATGTGTATCAAAGATACCTCATCAATATGCTCTAGCTGGATTCAGAGGGGATACATTATGTCCTGCAATGAATTTTCAAGCATCAGGAAATATCGTCAACTATACTGGATTCTATGGCGTCTATGGGTATGCTGCTTATCCTAGTACATCAAACTTTGTTTTAGAACCGGGACATAATGGTACAATCACATATCAGATTGCCATTGGCAAGACTTACAGTTTTGACAATAATCCACCCTCAAATGAGGTCAATATAACAAACGACATTGAATTTACGCATGATGCTGGAATGCACGACCATCCTGGCGTGGATGTATCATCGAATCAACAATCTGAAATTATACAAAAAAATAGTTCTGCATTTATCAACATAACCTTTACTGCTTCAAAAGACGCTAAACCAGGTACGTATTGGGTAGATCTACCACCAAATTTTTGTGCGGGCGGTGGGGTCATAATTCTAACAATTACAGATTGTGGGAAATAAGAAAATGAAAACTCTACATTTCATTGTGATACTTGCAACTGCTATCACCCTACCGGCATATTCCAGTCTTGACATATTTGATAACAACACAATTCCAGATATTCAGTCTCCCAAATTAACTTCATATCTTGCTGATCATGGCTATGCCATAGTACCAAGCAATACCACTGAATGGTTTTTGTGGTGGAGCAATTATCGCCATATTCAAAATTATAGTGATACTGCATTTACTGGAGATGTAATAGCGGTAAAAGTTTTGAATGTTACGTCATTTTACACGGTAGGCAATATTACCGAAACTCTTTCCTCGATGGAAGGAACACAATACATCACAGGACCACCTTACAAAAAAATCAATTACACATTAAATCTTGATCAATATACGGTAAACATAGATGAATTTTTGAAAAATTCCTCGAGTGCAAACAATATGACAATTAGGGAACCCGTTATTGATCCCACTTGGCACTCTGATCCTCCGGGTCCTAGATTTAATGTTGGAGATCATGTGTTATTTTATGTAAAACATCTTGATGGAGATAACGTGTATTCGCAAAATTCTTTCACAATTCCAAATTCTTGTAATGCAAAAGATGTTTTTACACAAGATCGTTTTGCAGGTAATATTCTCACTATGACACAAAATGACATCAAAGTTGATTATGGTAAAAGTGGGGGAGATACAAACCATTTTGCTGCAAACATGCCAATTCAGTTTATGTACAGTGCACCTACTGATACACTATCTGGGAAGAACTCGTTCATTAAATATGAAATAGAGAATAATGACCATTATCATGGACTTGTTTTGAGCAAAGTAATCAACTTTAATTCTACAAAATGTGATTGGACACAATCAACAACATGGGAATTGAATCTACAAAGTGGAAGTTATTTTGCAAACATATACGTAAAAAACGATGATGGTACATTTAGGCCAACGTACAGCGCAGGTTTTTCTGTCAATCCATACGTGGCAAATGATTCATCATCGCTCAATTCTGAGAAAATTCCAACCGCTAGAACTCCAGAATTTCCCTTTGCAATTCCAATTTTATTGATAGGTGTTACATCATTGATTACATTCTACAGGATAAAATCAAGAAAATGAAAACTCTATCCATTGCAATGATTGTGATCTTGTTTTTTTCAATAACTCAGACAAGTTATGATTATCATGCATATGCACCAATCGAACCTGAATCAATAGAACAACTGTATAATGAAAGTGCAATAATTGTAGTTGGAAATATAGTCTCATCACATGAAATTCAAAACAGTACCAAAACAGAATATGTTATACAACCACAAGAGTATCTGAAACCTGCTAATTCTGGAAACATGAACAAACCAATAGTTGCACAGGGGGAAGGGAGCAAAACTCATCGTTTGATATATTATCCTGTGTATGAAGTTGGAGATAGAGTACTCTTCTTTTTACAAAAAAAAGATGATGGTTATTTTATATCATTGCATTCAATTTTTACAAAATCAAACTGCGATGGAAAACAATTACTTGCACTGAATTTTTCTCCCGGTGATTTTATTGTCACACAAGAAAATAATACGTACGAAAAAATGTTTACAGGAATACCTGTCAACATAACTGCCTATATTCATAATAATCCGGACTTAAAATCCAGATATGTGGATGTCAACTTTACAGTTCACACTCCGCGACCTGATCTTATCCTGACAGAAAAAAGGCATGTATTAATTGATGAATGCAAGGGATTTGCATCATCAAGCTGGAGTTTTGTGCCTACCGTCTCTGGGAGATATGGAGTTGATGTGATATCATATGATGAAAATGGAGTAGGATTTGGCGGAGGATCTTTTTGTTGCATCAATATGGTTGACAGAAATACTTCAAGTGAATCTAACATGTCACAATCTCTTGAAGACAAGCTTGGATTGACAGGGCCTCCTAAAAGTTCACTGTCACCATCTGATGTTGACAATAATTCGTGGCTATCTGTGATTGGGCTTGGTGGTATTGTTGGAGGCGTGGCAGTTACAATTTCCATATGTGTTATGAGGTTTAAAAAATAAAATGAAAACTCTACATTTTACAATGATTTTCATTTTTTCATTTATTGTATATGGTACAGGAGTAGCACATGGAGAACAACTTGTGCCAAAAACATTGACAGAATTATACCTTGAATATCAGGGAAAACTTGTCATAACAGGCCAAATACTATCTGTTTCTGAAATACCGCAAAAAAACCTGACATCATATGATGTCAAAATACAGAATTACATCACAAGACCACAACAGGGTTCTGTAATTACAGCCGTTTCCCCTAAAAACGATTCAAATCCAATCTTCAACGTCAATGACAAAGTCCAGTTGTATCTTGACAAAAATTCTACAGGATATGTAATTTCACCCTATTCATTCAAGATGTTAGGTAGCTGTTCAAGTTTTGGTCCATCATATGCAGATTTTGGACCATTATCTGGGGATGCTGCTGCATTAGTACCTTTTCGATTTACAGATTCTCAAGGGAATCCTGTATCTCCAATGGTGGGTCAGCCAAATCTTCTGTCACATGATGTATTCAATGATTCACCATTAAACAAAACCACTGTTGATCTAAATATCACACTAGACGGTAATCCTGTTCCAGTTTTTCATGATACAAAATATCTTGATTTGAAACCATGTACTGGAACTACATTAACATGGAATTTTGTACCTGCTCAAATGGGAAATTATACAGCTACTGTGAAACAAACTTTTGGAATTTATGACAATAAGATAAATCCAAGAAATTATACAGTTGCTAATTATGACTTTTTTCCCAGTCAAATACCTGTAGATAATTCATTGTTATCACCACTGGAACAATTCAGATCAGGAACCCTTACTCAGGATATAAAATGTGCACAAGGCTTTGAACTTGTAGCAAGATCAGAAGACGGTTCTCCGGCCTGTGTAAAATATTCTAGTGTACAAAAACTTGTAGATTGGGGATTGGTCCTTACAAGATTGTCGATATCTGATTTGAACGAAACATATGGCATTGGCGAGCAGATCAATGCTACCATTAATTTCCAAGGTATAATGCATTATTGCGATTATCCACGAATTCAAGTACTAGATTCAAATCAAAATGTAGTATTGAAAAGCAAAGAAAGAAACCTCATGTGCGTTTCTATTCCTTTCATTCCTTTACCATATGCAACTGAAAAATTTGATCTCCAGTCTGAATATGGTGGACCCATCGAGATAAACAATACCGGCAGTTATACAATAAAAATTTCGCTCTATGGAAATGATATTGAAAAAGAATTCACTGTTGATTCAAAATGAAAATTCTATACATCTTGATTTTATTTCTAATGTTTGTAATTCTAGTGCCACAATTAGCAAATGCTCAAGTGGGAAGAGTGTATTTTGGATCCCAACAACCGCAAATTACAACTTTTGGAAACAACATGAGTATAACGTGGCAATACTGGAACCCTGAACTAGTGATCAATCAGGTCACAAGCAATGATGATGGAACAACTTTGAGTGGAAAAATAATTTTGATGAAAAATAATACCGTGCTCTTTCCCAGTAATGTCAGGGATTCAAAGAATGATATTTACTACGCATGGTGGAACTATAGCATTCCTTTCACTCCCAGGTTATTTCTGACAAAGAGTTCAGATAACGGAATCATTATCGGCAACCCAGTACTGGTGGTTTCACATGATAATCACCCTAATGAATCAGTTGAACTTGAAAATCTATTTGCATCCGGAAAAAATGTGTATGCGATATGGTCAACGTATCGTGAAGTTGGCAGTACTGATTTTGGCACCATATTCTTGAGCAAAAGTATGGATGACGGAGAAACCTTTGACAGTCCAATTGCAATCAATGCTCCTGACACAAGTTGGTATGGTCTTGAGACTGTAACATCAGAAAACAAGACCTATTTTATGTGGCAATCACTAGTTCCACAAAGCTGCATACTTGGACAATGCAAATCACAAATCCACACAAGATCAATGGATGATAATGGTACCATGAACGAGATTTCAAACACAACCATCCAAGGTAACATCTCGCAGGCAAAAATTGCAGCATCAGGAAATGATGTATACATTACAGGAGTCATCTTTGAACCAAATTCAACTAGCACCATGACAAGTGGATTGAAGACATACCTGCCTTCCATATCCTCACAGTGGGTATTTTTTTCAAAAAGCTCTGACGGTGGAAACACATTTGGAGAGATGAAAAATCTTAGTGGGTCTAGTTTTTACTGTATACCTAGTAACCTAAACTATCAATGTAATCTAGGATCTGCAAACTCGTACATATCAGGAGATCATGTTTATACAATCTGGGATGAATCCGATTATGCAGACAATACGATCAAGGCATTTCTTGTTACTAGTACGGACAATGGCAGTACATTTGGCAAGATATTACAATTAGAACCATATGGATTTGATGATATGATGTGTCCTACTTTGGATCAATGCATTAGCGTACAACTTCCACCGGAATCTCCAAATGCCGTATATCTTACATGGGCTACGACCAACTTCAAATGGACATCTGCTGGGCATATCATATTTGCCAAGAGTACTGATGGAGGAAAAACACTTGACTATCTTGATGTTACAAACTCCACTGGAATTGAATTGTCTCCTGTTGTGGCTTTGGGTCCTAACAATGTGGTATACCTTGCAGGATTGAGACCAGGCTTTGAAGAGGGAAATCATGCGTTATTTTCTAAAAGTAATGATGGTGGAAATTCATTTAGTAATGCAACGGATTTAGATATGTTACAAGAAGCATCTGTTCCTGAATTTCCTATGACATCCATCATACTTGTAGTCAGTATTGCATCCATGATTGTATTTCACAGGAGTAGATTTTAGAAAATGAAAACTATCCACACTACAATGTTCACAATTCTTACATTCGTATTTGTTTCCATAATTTCAAACATCCGTTTGTCAAGATCATGTCTTATATCACACGTGTAATGTCTCTAGTAAATGCCTGAACTTGATGATTTAACAAAAGCAAAGATAGTTGCATTAATCCTAGACAAAAAAACCGAGGTTGCATTGGAAAGACTAAGCGAATTGTACAAGGTTGATACCCCTAAAGTTGTAGTAGGTACAATCAAGAAGAAAAGAAGAACAGTATATGCAGTGTATGTGGTACAAGAAAAAAAGATCTATGCGTTAAACTCTGATATTTTCTACAACCCGTTTATTATGCTACATGAATATTATCACCATATTCGTTCCAAGCTTGGAACGCACAGAGGTTCTGAAAAACATGCCAACATGTATGCCCAAGAATTTATTGATTCATACATGAGAATTGCAGACAAGATAAATCAAGGCATAGAATGAGAGATGGGCAAATTGGAAAATTCTATAGTAAACAGGCTATCGTCTAACCAAAAGAGATTCTTTGCTGAACTAATTGGGACGTTTACCATAGTTGTATTTGCAACAGGCTCTGCAGTTTTAGATACAAAATATGTTGGAACGTTTGGTTTGTGGTTTGTAGCGCTAGCTCCTGCTGTAGCAGTAGCGTGCATGGTTTATGCATTTGGAAAGATATCCATGTCTCACTTTAACCCTGCAGTAACAGTCGGGTTTCTTATTACTAAACACACACCAAAGAATCTCCTTCCACTGTATATTGCGGCAGAGATAATTGGCGCAATACTTGGGAGCATATTTGTAAAATGTGTCATTGGTACACAAGCAAATATTGGTGCAAATGCGCCTGACTATCATTATTCAATTCCACTCATAATTGGAGTTGAGGTTTTGGCTACTGCTCTACTGATGGCAGTGATTCTAACAGTTGTTCATACCAAGGGATTGAAAGGTTTTGGTGGAATGGTGATAGGTGTAATGATAGGACTGGACATTTTCTTTTTGTCATTTATCTCTGGTGCTTCGATGAATCCTGCAAGGTCTTTGGCACCTGCCCTGGTGTCAGGTTACATGAATAATTTGTGGCTATACTTGACTGCAACATTTGTTGGTTCTAGCACTATCGCACTTGTTTACAGTAAATTTTTCAAAAGGGTACCTGTACCGGAATTATGATTGTACAGTATGTTTTTCATAGTATATGTAAAAACTGTAGTCAATTCTTAGATATGTGTTAAACGTATGAATTGTGCAGTCTGCGATTTGTCATTAAAGATTGCGATTCCTTCCGGAATTAGGAACGGAGTTACCAAAGTGAGGAACTCAGAAACACAAGACGTGATCTGAATGATCCTCTAAAAATTACATGTTTAGAATCTATGCCTTGTGCAGACATTGTAATTGTCTTGAGTGTTGAAAACTAGAACAATGTCACAATGGAGTTTTGAAGCATCATGATACCGTACAATTTCCAAGCATGATTTACACACAAATCTTAAATGAGATAAAAGTTTAGCAATTTGAATTGAAAAATTTGCAGGTCTTGATGCTTACAATGATATTCATAATGATCATGATATCTTCTTTCTACATACCGTCTAGTTTTGCAACAAATCTCGGACCTTTTGGGGGTCATATTGTGTTTAACACTGAAAAAAGTTCTTACTTTCCAGAAGAACATGTTACAATATTTGGCACATATGTATCCAATAATACCATACAATTATCATTATCAGATCCTCATGGAGTTGTAGTACAATCCGTCCAAACGGTTACAGACAAGACTGGACACTTTTCATCATCTGACATTCAAATTCCAATAGGTGCAATACCGGGCATTTGGATGACTAGAGCAACAAGTGGAGTTTTTCATACCAATGTGGAAATCAATGTAGTTTCATCTATTACAATAGGTCCTACGGGTCCAATTGATGTCTCCAATATACAAATTCAACCTTCAACTGTTAAAGTTGGAGACAAGTTTGCAATAACTGCAACTCTTGTCAACAATTCTCCTAATTCAATATCTATAGGCCTTTCTCCATGTGGAGAACCGTTTCCGATATACTTTGACAATCACACAATAATTTATCAGGAAGAGAATGTCACATGTGCAGATTATATTCTGCAAGAAAGACTAGACCCTGGCAAGAACACTACGCAAACCAGTCCTAATGCTATAATCACTACTGGAAAACCAGTAGTAAACTTGCCTCCCACAGTATTTTTCAAGGCAGTACAAGCCGGGATTGAAAATGCGACCATATCATTTGCATATGATATCATGAATCAATCTGATTCTAATCAAACACAAATCCAGAAAACCGCATCAAAATCATTCTTGTTTATGATATATGACAATAAAACAGATTTCTCAAATGGTTCATACACAGATCAACCTGCCACAAATACAATAGATTCTCCGCTACAACAATTACGATCAGGAATAGAATCAGAAAATGTCGAGTGTGATACTGATTTTCAATTAATCCTAAAAAGCTCTGACAATTTTCCTGCATGTATCAAGAAAAGTGATGTATCTGATTTCATGTCAAGACCCTGGGCAACCCGAGAGATAAGCGTAGAAAATACCGGACAGTCATTTAATTACACAATAATTGGAGGACAGATTGAGAATGCAAAAGAAGACATGTCAAATAAATCCCTTGTAGTGACAGTCAATACAATGGGAAACGGGACACTTGTGGCCAACATTCCAAGATCATTGCTTGACCCACACATGAATGGTCAAGATGCAGCATTTGTTGTTCTGGGAAATGGCCAAGGAATACCGTTTAGCCAAACAATGACTACAATTACACAAAGAACACTCTACATTCCATTTCAATATGGTACATCAACTATTGAAATAATTGCACCTGAATCAATACGATAGAAAATGATGTATCTCCTAATGATTATTGGTTTACCGTTTTGAAACTATTACTTTGAATCATTTACAGTCTCTGATTCAGGTTGTGGTGCACTGTCTGTCTTTTTTGACCTTGAAATTACTATGCTCAGTATGATGTACAGCCCAATGAATGTGAGTTGGCAGACTTCGATTGGCTGCGCTAGTATGGCCTGGCCAATTCCCATTTGTTTATGCATTCCTCCTGGTGGCATGTTTCCACGAGTGAAATTGCCTTGGTGCATAGCACCCTGTGGTCCACCGCCAGGCATTTCATTGGTCTGAGGTAAAAGATGGAGCATACTTGTGAGCCATAATATGAAAAATACTGCTGTTCCAATGATTCCAATTATTTGCCATACTTTGCCCCATCGTTTTATGACTGGAACTGCCCAAAAGACTTGGAGTGCACCCCCTACTAGAAACAAAATTCCTTGTCCCAAGTTATGTGACAAGGCACCAGGGGCCATCTTCAAGTGTAAAATTCCTGCAATTATCGTAACTGCAGCTGCAGCAAATGATAGGATCAAAATTCTCTTATCAGTACCTTTTCCAAATATTTGGCTCATTTTTAATAGGTTGTCAGTTGAGTGATTATAATAGCATTAGCTAACAAAGTTCATGAACAAAGTGTCACAATTCTTTATTAAATAAATTTGGTATCTCAAACAAAGATTGGATGGCAATTACTGTATGCAAATATTGCCAATGTAAATTCTGAAAATATTTTATGAAAATAAATTTCAAACCAGCACAATAAAATTAATTTCTTGCAAGCGTGAAAAAATATTTTTTAGGAAAATATCTTTACGATCCATATGACACTTAGAAAAGATACGCGAGTTTTATAAGAGATGAAATCTTTGTTATGCTAGTCATGGGTAAAAACCATCTGTGAATATGTGCGCCAAATGGTTTTCATCAAACCCTGACTATATTTTAAAAAATAATTTGTGTTAGATTTGTTTCATGGTATAATGCTTGCTGCATTAAAATGTCTATGGGAATTATGTAGTATCAATAGGATAACTGTAATTTCTTTTACAACAGAAATATCATAGTTGGGTATCATGATAGGAAAAGTCTTTGAGCGGAATCTTTTCTGATCTCCAGCTAGCTTTATTTCGATCAAACGAATTAAATCAAAACCGTTCTAAATGGAACCATGCCGACATGTAAGGAATGTAGCACAGTTTTTTATTCAAATGAAGGCCTTGAAGTTCACTTGATACACGCTCACAAAAAGGGCATGATGGACAACTTTTCCAAGTAAACAAGAGACACATTTTCATTTATTTTTACGGTCTTGAAAATTTTGTAGCCAAGTTTTTGATAAAGTAGGATGTTTTTCTCACTTTTGCTTCCTGTGAAAAGTTCGAATCTTTTACAGGTGCCAAACGTATGTTCTATTTCGTCAATCAGTCTAGTTCCAATGCCTTTGTTTTGGAAACTTGGGTGGACCATTAGCCTTCCAATGTGACAGGTACCGTCTTTTTCAAACGCTCTGATTGACCCTATTATGGTGCCATTCTCTACTGCCTTGAGAAATTTCTTGGTCGAAAAATCATCATGCATCTCTTGCAGAGTCTGCGTCATTGGAGGTATCGTAAAGTCATTGTATAGTTCTGCTTGGCTTACATATGATGTTCTCTGTAGGTCAAGTATAATCTCTAGATCAGAAATGTTTGCTCGAGTTATTTCCACTAGTGATTTTTTCAAATTATCAAACAAAAATCTTTGGAAAATATGAGAGAAAATCTACACCAATGTTTTAAACCATGCATATCCAGTACTTGTACCATGAAGACTCTATACTTGGGACTGGTTGCAATTATTCTTGTTATAGGAATTGTATCATTGGGAGGGGGTGAAATTCGTGTATATGCATTTACTCCATCAAACGATCTCGGGGATGGAAATATTTTTTCAATGACTGTAAATGGCGCATTTTTTCCTGGCAATTATCTTGAAATCAATGGAAATCTAGTCACAGTAGATCCAATCAAGATAACCCTAGACAATCCACAAGGTGTAACAATTGTATCTAAAACTACATTTAGTGACAGGACAGGAAATTTTATTTCAGAATTAAAGATACCAAATAATGCCACATCTGGAACATGGAATATCGTAGGGACCAGTGGCATCTACTACAAGGAATTGAATTTTACAATTGCTGATAATTCTATATCTAACACATGTTATGCAGGTGACTTGTGTCCAAGCGTTTTACATGTGATCTCAAACGCCACATCTGCATGCTGCTACATGCCTGGAGCAAACTCTACAACTCTGCAATCACCACTAGAACAATTCAGAACAGGTGTAGAACCGGGAAATGTGCAATGCAATACTGATTTCGTACCCATATTCAAGATAGAAGATGGTACCTATGCCTGTGTACAACCTCAAACCAAAATACAATTATTGAAACGAGGATGGGGAGTTGAGGGTCTTACGCATACTACGGCTATCATATCTCAAAATGATGCTGGTGGTGTCAGTATAAATCCAACAAATGATATAAACAATACAGGAACAACAACAATTGGAAATCGTACATTTTATTTCATAACGCTGGGCGATAATCTTACCACCTATCACGAGGTGGCTGCAATACCTTTTACATTTCACAATCTCAACTTTACACTATTTCCAAGTGTATTTTCTGGTGGGCCTCCTGGCTCGTGTGGAAATACAAACTTTGGTTCTGAAGTCAAATTCTCGGATGGGACATATGAAAAACTTGCAGTAGGTATTCCGGGATATCCCTGCATAGACAACTATACCCAGACTGATTTTCAAAATCATGGCAATGTCCAAGCAGGACTACAAGTATACAATGGAAAAGTAAGATTACTAGTTAGTGATAATGAACTAGTTCCGCCTGTGCTACATCTTTCTCTTTTAATTGATAGTCAATATGAAAATCCTGCAGAGCCAGTACGCATAGACATTCTACTCAACAATACGAGTTCTGGTTCATTGACTCTGGCAAAATCAGACAATTGGCCACGCAATGATCTAAAATCGGGCATGTGCTCAAACCTTCCAATTGGAATATCAATTCTACAAGGCAACTATGATATTCAAAACATGACTGGTGCAAAAGCACTTGTAATCTATCAGAATGTTCCATGCCCTCTTTTACCTACCATCAAAGGCTACACGTTTGAGCCTCAAAGCACAAATGCTATACAAGAATGCGATACCTTGTTTTCCTGTACTGGGCCAATAGATGTGAAAGCGCATCTTGAGATAAACGGGTTTGTCGATAACAATGGTCAGCATCAATCATTTAGTGTTGGTGCATATACCATAGTTGCAGGAGATGAGTGGGGCGATATCACAATACAGCATTTTACAGAAGCTGATGCTATAGCATATGGTACAATCTTGAATAGAAATTGATTTGGATGGAAAAGGTTTGCTAACAATTACGATCGTGTCATGGAAAAGTACCATGAAAGTATTATATCGGTAAACTTTGAAAGTATGGTAATGGAGATGTTCAAAGAATTGAAATATTCATCCATGCCTGTGGATGTGCTTCTAGGTCGTACGCTAAATGATGTTGAAATAAAATTTGCTCCGAAAATACTTTATGTCAAGGGAACAATACGCATTCCTTTGCCAAGGCCTAGGGTGTCAATAATTGGTTCAAGAAAAGCATCACCAGAAGGACTCGAGAATGCTAAAAAAATTACAAAAACTTTGGTGGAAAAGCAAACTGTGATTGTTAGCGGACTGGCAGAAGGAATCGATACATCTGCACACCAATCATCTATTGCACTAGGTGGTAAAACTGTTGCAGTTCTTGGAACTCCGTTAAACAAGACCTATCCAAGTAAAAACTTTGAACTTCAACAAGAAATTATGAACAACCATCTTGCAATTTCACAGTTTCCAATAGGTCACACAACTACCCCTAAAGATTTTGTACTCCGTAATAGGACTATGGCACTAATCTCTGATGCTACAATAATTGTTGAAGCTGGGGATACAAGTGGTTCGTTACATCAAGGTTGGGAAGCACTTAGACTGGGACGACCTTTGTTTATTTGGAAATCTGTCTTAAATAACACTCAGTTGAGCTGGCCAAAAAAGATGTTACAATATGGAGCAATGGAACTTTCTGACCCTGCTGATATGTTCGAAGTTTTACCGTCCCATCTTGAAATGCTAGATGTACTCTAATAAGAAATTGTCATGCACTTTTCTACGATAGAGTTTTGTTCTCTTTTGGCATATTCTCCACGTGGGGATTCGAACACTCAAGGTCTTTCTAGAACGGTTATGCGGACACTCAAAAATGACGAATATGTAAAACTGAGATCAAATCAGATTTTAATGTCCGATTATGTCGCAGATCGGATAAAGTACAACATCAACAAAATGCCATTTGCAGATTATTTTAAAACAAATCCAGTTCTAGTTCCTACTCCGAACAGTTCATTGAATAAATCAGGAACTCTTTGGGTTCCTCAACGTATAGCTACAGCACTAGTTAGAAAAGGTCTTGGGAGCAAAGTTGTAGAATGTCTTAGTCGTGTTACTCCATTACCAAAATCTGCTACAAGCTTGGCAGCAAATAGGCCCAAAGCTTTTGAACATTATGATTCAATGAAAGTTAAAAAAATATTGGATGAACCGCGTGAAATTCTTTTGATAGATGTAGTCACACGAGGATCTACGCTTCTTGGTGCGGCAAATAAATTGGCAGATGCTTTTCCTCATGCACGCATTCGTGCATTTGCTGCGATGCGAACAATAAGTTCTCAATCTGATTTTACCAAAATCAATGATCCGTGTATGGGGACAATCACTCTTGTAAATGAAGATACATTCAGGGAACCGTAAGAAAAATCAGATACTGTCACTTTAACGCATTAGTACAGTTATCAAAAAATCCACATGCTTTGCATTTTGGTTTGCTGTTGTGGTGTACCAATTCGTCCCACTCGAGACACTTTTTGGTAAACTGGGACAAGTAATCAAACAACAATTCTGTATGGGCTTGGGTTACGGTATCCTTGTATGTCTTGTAGATTGATTTTGTTCTGCTATCAACGATATTAACCTGGTACATTTTCTTGTCATGTGGAATTGTAGCCCATCCGCCAAATTCATCCCCCAGATAATATTTTGAATCAAGATATGTGAGCACCTGGAGCAGCTGACTGATGTATGGCTGTGACATGGTGTCATAGCGCCTTGGGTTTGTTGCATGTTTGTCATCAGAGACTATCAAAGTTTGATTCTGACGAATTACCTTGTCTGCTCTTCCAAACAATACCAGTCTTGCCTGACCTTCCCTGAAATCAAACTGTCTTGTAAATAATGTCTGGATGTCTTCTCGCATGAAATTAAGGTCTGTCTTTTTGTCTTCCAGTCGGGTTTTTGTGAGTGGGACTTGGATTGTAGTCTCTTTTTCTATTCTTTCTGCTTCCTCGTGGTGCTCTGTACCTAATACCATTTGAGCAGTCTCTGCGCGAACGCCTTCAATGAAAAACGGTATCTGAAATTCACAGTATCCCATGGCGCCTGTAAAATCAGTTACAAATGCCTTGACCTGGCTTATGCCGTTCTCGTCCTTGTCTATTTCTATCGTAGGGTATCTTGATGGACTGGTCTAGATAAGATCTACTTGGTAACGATCAGTGAGCTGTAGTTCTTGCAGTTTTATCTTTCTTTGATGATCCTTAGTTCTTTTTGTAGCAATCTCAAATACTAGTTTGTCAATGTAAAATCCTTGTTTTGAATCCAGATTCAATTTATACATTATCGCTTTTCCCACAATTCTTGTTCTGGATAAAACTCCTTGCTGTTCTAGATTTTTTATTTCATTTAATGCAGTCTTGAAAGAGACTCTAGAGTTCTTGGCAATATCTGAAACAGAGTAATCACAATTCTTGAAAGTTGCAAGAAAATCTAGAATCTTTGATGTACTATTATGAAATATGCTCTCCAGCAAGCCGTTTTTTAACATTTTATTTGAGTTTGATCTTTTGCTTGTACTCAACTATTGTAGTCTTTACCAATTAATCCTAATAAGATTATCAATTGTTATGTAAATAATTACATAATTGATAGAAAACAAGAGAAATCATTTGTCATGACAAATTTGTTGTTACAGATTAGGACCAATTTTTTGCAATATGTTCCATGATGCTTTTGTGAAATCAATTCTCAAATTTTTGGGAATGTATGGGTTGGCAGATCCGTGCAAACGCTTCATCATTTTTTCATCTGCAAGCTTCTTTGATATGGTCTTGACAAAATCATTGTAATCTATGTTAGCTGATTTGAGAACATCCTTTAGTATTGAAACAATTTTGTCCATGTTGTTGTTTAGTTTCAAGCCGTAATACAGATCATAGACATCCTTTCCTTCGTTTCTTTCATAAAATGCCTTCATCTTCTTTGCTATGAGTGTTTCAAAGGAGTAGACAGGTATGCCGTTTAGACTCAATGGTAATATCTCACTTTGTGCTCTAGATGTCACATCTAATCCTGTCCTTGACTCACTTATGTTAAACTCAAGCTGAATGTTATCCTTCATTCCTATTTCGTTTTGAAATTTACAAAAGAACAAGATTATGTTCTTCCTTCTGGACTCTTTTGGAATATCATATGAGCTGCTTAGGAGAGGAATTATCTTGTCTTTGATAAACCGAATCTTATCTTCTCTTCCAGTCTTCTTCTTGAAGAAAATATACATATCAATATCCTCTGAGAACCTTTGCACTTTTCCAAAGAATATTTTGTTAAGAGGTGTTCCTCCCTTGCATATGATATCTGCATGGTCTTTGATCTCATTGGATAAAAAAGCAGGGCATATCTTTTCCCAGATGTCAAATACTCTGGACTCTTTCATGACATATTGTAATCCTATTCCATTTTTTGCAGATGCTTGTCTTGCTTCTCTTAGACTAACCATTGTACCACCATGAAAGAAGATTCTTTTTTCCTATATTGTCTACTATCATCCACTCTTTGTTGTATTCACCTCCGCTCTGACTGAAATCAAGTTTGGTCTTGTTCTTTATGCGAGACTTTAGATAATCAATGAAATCATGAGGCTGTTCAAATTCTGTTTCTTTGAAAAGTGATAACATGTATCCAATCTTTTGACACATACTAGAAGAGCCGAATTTTTCTAGATGTTTTTCCATCTCCTTCCAGTCCATGTTTTCTGCACTGTAGAGCGATTTTAAGATCTCCGGATATCCTCCAGAATACTGCGGGTTGTGAAAGCAATCAAAAAATGTTTTTGCAATGGTAGAAACTGTATATTTTCCACTTGTTTCAAAGCCGGTGTATCGCCTTCCAAGTTTAACTGCCTTTATTTCATAATGTTTCAAAAGTGGAATTGTTTCTGATTTTTCTTTTGTAGCTACGTAGATAGTAAATGGCTCGTACTCACTTAATCCATGCACCTTTAGAGCACTTTGAAATGCGATGTATCCTTTGAACATCTTTAATGCGACCTCCATTGGGTCTTCAAGATACACTTTGCCCTCCATTGCAGTTGATGCTGGTAGGCGCAAGTATACTCCCTTGCCCACCCCTTTTATCCAACCTTTCTTCTCAAGCCTGTTCACTAGAACATACAGATAGCTTGCAGCAAGACCGATTTTCTTGAGATTTAATTCGGAAACCTTGAAAGTGTTCTTGTCCATGCTTTCAAGATACAAGTATAGCAGTTGTTCCTTGTGACTGAGGGGACTTGGAGAGAGTTTCAAGTGCATAATCTAACTATGGTTGTTAGATTTTAAATCCTTTTCTCCGTGACTGGAGTTTTAGGCATTGTTTCTAACAATAATCGTTAGATTCATGTATTTTTTCTCACTATCCAGCCTTGCCTTTTTAGACTCGTTAATTGCTAATTTCGTTTCTTGCAGAACAATTCCTGAAACTTGCAGTTTTGTCGCTGGAAAGGTTCTGACTTGTACTCTTGAACTGAAAAATGAAGGAGTTGAAATGATCATACTAGTGGGAACTTGGAGAAAAATTTGGAAGAGATTTTGTAGCCTATGACTTTTCCGAGCGTCTGGTGTATTAATTCCAACATATCAAATCATTTTATATCGTATTTTTTTAAAATAAATAAATGCAGAAAGTACTAGTTGCAATAATTTTTATCGCATCTGTATTTGTCCTACCAGCATTTTCATTTGAAGTCTCTCCAGTAAAGGTTGGCGCAAACCCTTGGGCTGTATCAGTAAATCCGACTAGCAACAAGATCTATGTTACAAACTCGGGAAACGATTCAGTCTCTGTAATTGATGGCAAGACAAACACCGTAATCAAAAATATCATTGTGGGAGATAATCCCACAGGTGTTGCGGTAAACAAGGTGACTGGCATGATTTATGTTTCCAAGTTTAGCTCACCCACAGTCTCTGTCATTGATGGTACCACTGATACTGTAACTGGAACCATTCCAGTTGGAAACCAGCCAAATGGTATTGGGATAAACGAAGCAACAGATACTGTCTATGTCACAAATACAAATTCTGGTACTGTATCAGTAATTGACGGCAAGACTGATACCGTAACTGGAACCATTCCTGTAGGTGCACGTCCTACTGCAGTAGCTGTAAATTCTGCTAGTGGGATGGCCTATGTCACAAACTCTGGTGCAGGAACTGTATCAGTCATTGATGGTACCACCGATACTGTAATCAAGACCATTCCAGTTGGCGCTGATTCTACTGGAGTTGCAGTGGATTCTGTGGGAAATGTCATCTATGTAACCAGTTCTAAAACATCTGAAGTTTTTACAATTGATGGTGCCACTAATACTGTAATGCATAACATTGCAGTGGGTGCAAACCCTGATGGTATTGCAATCGACTCGAATCTTGACAAGATTTACGTTGCAGACTCGGGCGGTGGAACTATTTCAGTAATTGATGGCAAGACTGATACTGTATCTGGGACAATACCTGCTGGAACACACGTATTTGGCATTGATGTCAATCCGTCTACTGGTTTGGTCTATGCAGGAAATGATGACCCTGGAGTGGTGTATGTTGTATCAGACCGTGAAATCCCGCAAACAAGCAATGCCATCTTTGAAGGCTTGATACAATTCTTTTCGCATCTTTTTGGGCTGGGTTGAAAAGTCTCTGGTGTTGGAACTGACAAATCGGTAACGTATCTACCAATCATTAAATAGAATTGGAACGATACCAGTAATCGGCGAAAAAATAATGAAAGTTAATGGTTATGCAGCACAAAATGCCAAGGCAACACTTGGACCATACTCGTTTGAGCGACGCGAGCCTGGGGACAATGATGTTGTTGTGGATATACAATATTGTGGAATATGTCACACTGACATTCACCAAGTGGGCGACGAGTGGGGTGGCTCGATATTTCCAATGGTTCCAGGACATGAGATAACAGGAATCGTATCTCAGATTGGACCCAAGGTGACAAGATACAAGCTAGGTGACAAGGTTGGTGTTGGATGTTTTGTAAATTCATGTCGCAAGTGTGATGCTTGCAAGAAAAATTTGGAACAGTATTGTACTGATGGAATGGTTACAACGTATAATGGAACTGATAAAGATGGTGCTGTAACTTTTGGTGGATATTCAACTAGAATTGTAGTTGATGAAAATTATGTATTACGTATTCCAGATTCTTTGCCACTTGATAGAGCAGCACCACTCTTGTGTGCTGGAATAACACTGTATTCTCCTTTGATGCACTGGAAGGCAGGTCCTGGGAAAAAAGTTGCAGTGATAGGACTTGGTGGCATTGGTCACATGGGGGTAAAAATTGCACATGCACTGGGCGCTGAAGTTACAGTTTTGAGCCAGTCGTTGAGAAAACAAGAAGATGCAAAAAAACTAGGTGCTGATAATTTTTATGCAACATCAGACCCTGAAACGTTTGAGAAATTAAAGGGGCATTTTGACTTGATAATAAATACGGTATCAGCTGATCTTGACTGGAATGCATATCTTGAGCTTTTGGCTCTTGATGGTTCCATGGTGGTAGTTGGCATTCCTGAGAAACAGACTACAATAGGCGCGTTTCCGCTAGTTGCTGGCCGTCGCAGTCTTGCAGGTTCTCTCATTGGTGGGATAAAAGAGACACAAGAGATGCTAGACTTTTGTGCTAGACATGGTATTTCAAGTGAGATTGAATTGATTCCAATTCAAAAAGTGAACGAGGCCTACAAGAGAATACTTGCAAGCGATGTAAGGTATAGGTTTGTAATTGATATCAAGTCGCTTGAACAACAATAGACGTTTTGTGCCATTATGTGACCATAAATGTCACAAAAAAATCATGTGGGTTAATGGTACCATGTGAAATTTGACCATCTAGTTTTTTGGGAATTATACCAATAATATTATAATTTTTACAAGAAAATGATGTTTTTTTTGGAGCTGATTGATAAAAAATTTTCGACGCGCACGTTTTTGGTGTGCGCGTCGCCAGTGGAGAATATCGTGTCAAATTTTACCCCAGGTCAACCCCCCTCCAAAACCCTTTCAGACATTGTATCCAAGATTGAGCAAGAAAACCTGATCTTTACCAACAAGCAGGCGCTCAACTCTTTGCAGCTACCAACAAAAATTCTTGGCAGGGAAGAGCAAATGGAAAAATTGGTCAGATTTCTGTTGGGGTATAGACAAGGACACGTGGTTCCTTTCATATCCATATACGGTCGGAGTGGTTCTGGAAAGACCACGATTGTGCAACATGTGATTAAAGAATTGGACGAATTTGATCACATCTTTGTCAACCTTCGAAAAGCTGGAACAATCTTTGCTGCAACAAACTTGATCTTGGAAAAACTGGGCCAGGAAATTGTACGAGGCTCAAACAGCACCAAAAATACTGCGTTTGATAGGATAAATTTTGCAATCAGTCTAAGACTGGAGAAAAATCCGAAACGACTCTTTGTGATGGTACTAGATGAATTTGATACCATTTTCAACGACCCAAGGGGTAGGCCATCTGATTTCATTTACAAACTGATTGAGCTCGGAAATGATCTTTCCAAAAATGGATTCATGTTTACAGTGATTGGTATTTCAAACGACGTACTTGCTGAATACGAAATCGAGGACAGGGTCAAGTCAAGAATTGGTACATCAGAAATATTTTTCTCACCGTATCATCAGGGGAATGTTTTGACCATACTTGAAGAGCGAGCCAACAAGGCATTTGCATTAAAAATTGATGGTTCCGTATTGGAGCATTGTGCACGACTTGCATCAGAAGACCATGGTGATGCAAGAAGGGCAATTGATCTGTTGCGTGTTGCAGCCGAGTCTGCAAGTGCTGCCGGTCAACCGCTTGCTGTATATCATGTAGACTGGGCTGCACGTGAGTTACACAAGGACCGGCTGGAAAATATTCTAACCGAGTCGTCGTACAATTTCAGGCGGGTGCTTGCGTCACTTGCAAGAGTTACATATCTTAGCAAACAAGAGTGGCATTTCACCTCGGTGATTGTCCAGCAGTACAAAAAAGTGTGGCGCGACAAGGTGCAGCCTTTGAGCTATAGAAGAATATCAGAGACACTAAACGAGATGGAAGGCATGGGAGTGGTTGTATCCCATGCGACCTCACGGGGCAGACATGGATTTGGAAAACAGTATAAACTTGAAATGGACCCTAACGTGGTAGGCAGGACACTAGATGCCAATTGGTGGAGTGGACTAAAATCCGGAGAAAAATTACACGCAAGTTTGATTAAAAGCTACAAGAAAAGGGGCCTTGTTTCTGAACAACAAAAAAACAGAGCAGTACAGAACGAGGCCGTTGATGCCGCAGAACAGCATTACGACGACTTCATCTGGCAGGATGGGGAATCTGACTCGGACGATCCTGTTGATGACAAGTGGGGTTCTTGATATGGAAGAAAAAATTTCAAAAAGCAGGGGAGACAAGAATACGTTGGAGCATATCCAAGAACGACAAATGCTTGAGATGGAAATAATTCTGCAATTACATGACAAGGGGATTCGGGTGGACAAGAACTTGATTTTGGAAAAACTTGCAAGCGCGGATTTTGAGACGAGCTTGCGTACGTTGGAGAGAGACATTGCATCTATTATTGCAACTGATGTTGGTGCCATAATGGGTCCAAGTTACTCTGGACTTGCTGCATATCCTGGTATGAGATATATGAAAATGATGCAAGGTGAAAAAGATGGCACATCTGTTGACCTGTTAGATGGGTTGCAGCTTCATGGGAAAAATATACGCGAAACTATACAAAAAGCTACTGTGAAAAACAAAAAGAAGCTTGACAAAATAATGCATGACATGGACAAGTTCAAACGAGATCTTGAAAAAATCAAGAAAGAAGAGAATGCATTTCGTTCCAAGTATGGACATTTGATGTGAACGTTTTAGTTTACTTGTCTTTGTCCATTTGGTCTGTGAACCGTTTTTTCAACGGTTCTTCCAATCGTTCTCTTTTGTACATTAGCCAAGGTTTTTTCTTATTGTATGAGATTAATCAAGAATATCTAGTTAACAATGGCGTACCTTAATTGGCTTTGAATGACTAGATTCTATAATAATTCATTTCTTGTTGAATGGTGCTAAATTCCACATTAGAGTCTGTTAATGTTTCAAGCAACTCCCAGTCGATATGATTGAATTTCTTCCTTGCCATGGTACGCAGATCATCTGCATCTTGAAACCTAGCAGCCCTGTGTTTAGCCACTATGAGCGTCTCTATGGATGCAACCTTTAGAGTTTTTCCTTTTTTTCCTATTTGGATGTCTACTGCAGTTCTTATCACATCAGCAAGTGGAATTCTACTCACATCTCTAGTATAGATGTCAACTTTGTACCCTCTAGGAGTTCTTCTGACCAATTTTCCATTCTCTTCAAATTGAAAATATTCTTTTTCTTCTAGAAACTTGTCGGTCAGATCTTGTACTACAGCAAAATCCAAATCTGCAGATTCTCTATTGATTTTGGTGTGAAGCATAACAGCCACTGCGCCAATGAAAACGACCTCGCCAAGATCTTCCACAATATTTAGTGCTTCTCGAACTAGATCATTCATGCACTAATCTTGCCTTTGGCATATCTTCTTGTACCTTTTTCACATATTCTATTGGAAACTGTCCCTTGACAGAAAGATAATCTCCGTATAACAATTCTAGTGCTATTGCATCAAGCAAGCTCCTGCCATCGTTTGCTATGCAATCCAAGTATACCCGCTCCACTTCATTGATAAAATTCCCTATCTTTGGCAAGAGTACAACATGACCGCTATTTCCTTCACTAAATTTGTTATTTTTTAGGAACTCTGATGCCTTGTCCATGTCATTGACATATATGAAAAAGTCCGAAGGTGTCTGGAATTTTGTCAGTTCCCATGCGGCATAATCAAGAGTAGTCAGAAATTTTTCTGGCAGTTGTTTTTTTGCAAAATTTATGTCTAGTTCATTATAGTATCTGCCAAATCTCCGGCCATTTTTCAATGCAATAAGAGATGGAATTAGTTTTTTTAGAACTGGTGCAGGCTGCAAGATTGCACCCCGTTTGATCTCAAAAACACCTCGCCTGAAATTAGCCAAGCCAACAGAATTTAGGTCATGTAATCTCCTATACACAGTCCTAGTAGAAGCAGTTTCTGATTTTGCATTTTTTATACTATAAAGTGGTTTGGCACTAAATCCCTGTGCAAACGGAATTATGGAATCAATTTGATTATAGATTGATTCCACTATCTTGTGTAGCTGGCCATCGTCCAATACACGTATTTCTTGGTTTTGCATGGTATAATATGACATGAATGAGTAATAAGGTTTTAGAAAATTTGTCAAAACTATATAAGATCAACTTGCTAAAAGATCATATATTATATTTAACATTACCGATCAAAAAGTAATGTTTATCAAATATTAGAGCATTGTTTTTCACATGGCACAATAAGAATGAACTCCAAATCTACAACTCACAATTTCAATAAACCATTTGGTTCTACTCTCCTGACATTATCATGCCATTTTTCGTGATATTCTTCGTGCTCTGTATGGATTGGAACCAAAGTTTTTGCCTGGGTTTCTTCAATTACTTCTTTAATCTGGTCACCAGAACCATGTCCTGAAACATGAGTAAGATTCCAGTGCTCATCTTTTGTTAGCAAGCCAAAGTGTACCAGCCATCGCTTTACTCGCATGTGGTCTAGGGCCATCTCATCGTCAAATGGCTCTGTTGAAGATCGTATGTAACTTGAACCCTCTGTGGGTCTGACATCAATTAGCTGCTGTAGTTGATAGTCATTGCAGTAAAATATTGTCTCTTTTTGGTGCGATGATACATCTCTGTAATCAATTGCATTTTGATAGTCTAAGAATTCCTGCTCCCATTTTTTATAGTCCTGGAATAGTTGTTTTCCAGTCCAGTAATTGATATCCTTGTCTTTTAATCCCCAGGATTTTTTTGGAATGTATATTTTTATTATTTTATCATCAGGTCTTGGAAACACTGACTTCCAGTGCTCTGATGTTTGGAACAGTTTGAGTAGGTATGCCTGTTTCAAGTCAATTACAAGATCTCGTCCTGTTTCCTTTGCAGCATTATAAAATGAAACTAGCCTATCCAGGTCTCTTGTGGGATAAGTACATACCACTAGCTGTTCAGTTTTGTTTACAATGTTTTTTACATCATCTTCGACTTCAAACTCTGTCTTGGAGAACGTTTCTTCTACTCTGGTTCCTTCACATAGCATTACATCAACATCAGAGTTTTTGCATCGTTGCACAAATTCTTGACTGTCGGATTTTCTTCTTCCATGGAATCTGATATCAGCAGTGTATGATATTGAACCCTTTGAGGTATGCAGGACAAATCCGCTAACACCTGGGATTGAATGGTCTACTGCAAGGGGTTCTACTTCGATTGAATCAATGTTGAATTTTTTCAGGTTTTCAAAAACTGAAATCTTGCGAGGCTGCTGGTATTCTTCTCCACTTGCTCTGCTCATCTGGCCGGTTTTATTTTCATAAATTCGAAATTTTTCTTTAAACGTGATAAATTCGTCACCGCCTGCGCTGGTCTCTTGTAATGCCTGCATGATTAGTTTTGTAGCTTCAGAGCAATAGATTGGAATTTCTGGTCTGAGATGGTGGATATAGGCGCAATGATCAATATGTCCATGTGTGAGTAATACTGCATCAAAGGATGTATCCTCGTTTCCTCCAAATCCCATGTGTTTTGCATAATCTCTTCTGTACAGTCCGTCTAGTTTTGGCAACAGTCCGAATTCAAACAAGTCTCCCATGCCGTTGAGGTCTCGTGGTTGTGTGAATTCTGAGAAATAGTCGTTGATTCTGCCCATCTGCATGCCAAAGTCTAGGAATATTTTGGTCCCCTTGTCTTCCACTAGGAATTTGTTTCCGCCGATTTCATGTACTCCACCATAGAATGTAATTCCAGAAGTCAAGTGAAACTGGTAGAATTTTGTCGTTTATTAGTTTGATCTGCAGTTCAGATCGTGATTTCATATTTTATTAATGGTAATTATAAGTTACGAAAAGCGTTATTAAAAATCTCTTAAAACCCTTTACCAGATTAAATCTCCATTGAGTACTTTGTATACAATAGAATGTGATATAGTATCAATCTCATCTCTTGTTTTATTCTGTGCGTCTATGAGATTCTCTACAAGATGTCGAATATTATTCAAATATCGTACAATTTTTTTCTGTTCATCCTTAGAGGGAATCGGTATTCTGAATTCTCTTATCTGTGATGTATTGATATTATGTTGTCTTATACCAATTCCCAGATCAATCAGTCTAGAATTGTACAATGGTGAACGTAAACAATACCACACATATTCAGGGATGCAATTCAATGGTTCTCGCAAGGCTACAATTGCTTGATTGATGTTAGCTTCCTTTACGCTTCCATCGATTAAACCAACTTTTCCTAGTGGAGGTCCAACAATATTTACCAGTATACAGTTTCCTGTAACTTGGGAACGCTTCATTTCTCCTTCATGAAGATTCCTATTTATCATAGGATTACCATCATTCACTATCACTCTACCATCATTTGTAATATAATTAGCCTTGATGAATGGAATCCCATCTTGAAGAACGTAATTGCCCCTTATTTTCTTTGGAGTACTACCACTGTTAACTAACTTAAAACATTGATCAAGTCTTATTAATTCTGAATTTGTCTCAAGTCTATCATTAAAGATATGTGCTAATACAGACGGAATAATGTATGATAATTCCATCATTGCATTTTTTTTAGTTTCTTTGATTTCCTGAATTTTCATTCTCATATAATCCAGATTTTGGACAATTCTTGTTTGTTCATCCAAAGTAGGGATATCTAATTCAATTTTCAGGATATTTGTCCCATTTATGCTAAAATTTCCTGCTGTGGTAGTACACCATCTTTCAAGCTGATCTCGTCCATCTTTGCTATTTAGAAATAAAGCTAAATACTGCGGCAAAATTATTTTAGTGTTCAAACGAAATCGGATTAGAGAATCTGAAAATATTAACGGGCTTGTTTTACCTCCATATACTGCAGACTTACCAACATAACTCTTATTTCCATTTTGTCTGCAAATTAATAGATCACCGTTCTCAATACTATATTTTTGTAAATCAGATGATGAAACATTTTGATATTTGTATTCTTCTACTACATAATCATTCATACTAGAGGTTATGGAAGTAATTCCTAAACGAGGCACTCCAGGTGGTATATCACTTGGTCTTCCTGTTTTTCCATTTTTTGAATCAAGTGTTATTTCTTCGATGGTTACATGTTTCCAATATTTAGGAATTTTCATTTTACTCATTTTAGAATTTCTAGTATAATGTCTTTGAATTTTATATTATGCCATTTGGAAAAAATATACATTGTCATTTCTTCAACATTAATGAATCCTTTAATTCTTTTAAAAGCTCTTGAATATGTTTTTCCTTTTCAGTAATACTTTCAATTAGTTGTTCTGGAGATTTATGTTTGTGAGTCTCTTCTTTGTTAGGGTTTTTTGCCGTCATGTCGTAGTTTTTTGAAATTATTTCTTCAACATTGACAATCCATGAGTTTAAAGATATGATCTTATTCTTCCACTTCTCATAACACTCCATAAGATCTTTATCGGTTATCGGGTTAGCTTTGGTATAGCTTTTTCCGTTCGGTGATGATAATTCGTAATACCAAATATTTTTTGTAGTACCCTTCTTATCGAAGAACATCAAATTTGTTTTTGGACCCTGTCCAGCTGATGTTACATTAGCAAATATGCCAGACGGTAAACTTATGATCGTGTGTACATTATAGTTTTTAATCAATTCCTCCTTCACTCTGGCAAAAGCATCAATTCTGAACAATATACCTTCAGGTATCACTATTCCACACTGCCCTCCTGGTTTTAGTCTACGCATGACTTGTTGCATAGCTAAAAGTTCTGTTGCTTGAACCTTTATGGGAAAATTCTGCTGTATTTGCTTATTTTCAGTTCCTCCAAATGGAGGATTTGTTAGTACATAATCAAATTTGTCGTCCACTCCGAAATTCAAAATATTATCGTTGAGAGAGTTTTTTCTTAGAATGTTTGGAGTCAATAATCCATGTAGTATACAATTCATAAGACCTACCAAAAATGGAAGTGATTTTTTTTCATAACCATGAATCATTTTCCTTTGCAAGTCAAGATAGTTTTTGGCTGTGATTTTTTCATTTTCTACAATATGCTTGTATGATTCAACAAGGAATCCACAAGAACCACAAAATGGATCAAGTATTCTTACAAATTCTTTCTTTTCAGAACCAATCTTGGGATCAATCATTTTTACCATCAATCGGACGATAGGTCTGGGAGTATAGAATTCTCCAGCAATACCACTTTCTCTACCTAGTTTTACTAACATGTCCTCATAAAATTGGGATAAAATATGACTGTCATCTGGATTGTTAAAATCTATTTCGTTGACTATGTCTACAACATCTTTCAAATTAGAAGCAGATTTCATTTTGTTTCTTTGTACTTCTGAAAAAATTTGAGCAATTATGTCTCGTTCTGGTGTCCCAGAGAGAGAACCTAACGCTGGAAAAAGTTCATTGTCAATAAATCCAATTATTTCCTTGGTATTTTTTTTAGTCCATTCTGACCAACTGTATTTTTTTGGTATGATTCTATCATATTTTTTACCTTGTAGGGCATGTTCAGCCTCAAATCTATTTTCCAAGTCCTCGAATACTTTAAGAAAAAACATCCATGAGATTTGTTCTATGTATTCGTTTATGCCATTAGTACCATCATCCCTACGCATAATATCAGCAGCACGCCAAACATCATTTGCTAAATCTTTTCTACTCATTTTTGTAAAGTCCAGACTGAATTTGTTCTATAATTCTCTTGAGATTTTCTATTCCACCAACTTGTTTTGCAACTCCTAACACATGACCCATTTTATCAAATGGGGATGTCTCGAAAACCTTTGGGTCTGTCACATTATCAATTCCGTCAAGACGGTATTTCTCTAAAAGATCCAATACAATCTTCCTTCCCGAATCTCCAAGGGATTTTATGAATTCTCTATTCTTATTTAGGAATGATTCTGAACGTGCATCTTTTGAAATTAATGGAGTTCCAAAGGCAATATGTGCTAAAATATCATAAGGATCTGCATCTGATGCATCTAGTAATGCTGCCAAAGTCTTTGGACTAACACTATTTTTGATAAGATCTTTTGTAAATTCATCTCTTTTACTCTCCTGTGCCCAAACTCTACTCAAATCATTGAGGGTGATTACCCTTTTTCTAATCTCCTCCTTCGAGTATTCCGTATACTGAGCCTTTGTTACTCTTCTTCCATCATTCAATTCTATGAAAATCTCCTGTTCTATCCATACAGGCAGATTATCAATAAGAATAGGTTTTGGTTGTGCAGGTTTATTTTCAAGCTCAATAGTTATTCCCACTGAATCTTTTTTGTAAGTAGGAGCTGTAATTGTCAAGCTACCATAATTCTGTGCTGAAACAGTTATCTTAACTTGAGATGGAAGATTTTCCAACCTAAATTCACCAAATGCATTTGTTTTCACGGCTACCTCCTCATTGACCCCAAGTGGTACAGTTATCCTAGCATTCTGAATTGGTGATCCTGTTTCTTTATCAACAATCATACCCTTTAGGAGGTATTTTCTTTCTCCCTTGTCTTCTGCTTCAACTGCTTCTTCGGGTTTATCCCATTCATCAAAGAGTCTAGTTGCATTAGAGTAATCTATTATTCTAAATTCATATTTTCCAGTTAGACGATCAATTCTACTTCCTCGTCCAACAATTTGTTTGAATACTATCTTTGATGCAATAGGCTTCATAAATACAATATTTTTGACTGATGGTACATCTACACCAGTAGAAAGTAGATCAACAGTTGTTGCTACCACTGGAACACTCTTTTCCGAATCTTGGAAATTAATATAATCTTGTTCCACTTCTTGCTCCTCTGAAGTAATAGTAACAGCATAGTTATCATAACCCAAATGTGAAAATTTGTTTTGTAGTGTCTTTGCTACCATTCTTGCATGTTCTTGTGTAACACAAAATACCATAGTTTTTTCCATTGGCCCATAAGTATACAATAATTCTGCCAAGTGCTTTGAAATGGCTTCTGTTCTGTCTGGAAGTATCAAACTCTTCCAAAGTTCACTGATTTTGTACCATTCCTTAATCTCTGAACCTTCAGGAGCATGAATTTTAGCACCTTGTTCTATGGCTTGCTTTACTGAAAGACCTCCCTGTGAATCAATATTTGTGTAAATCTTGTTTATTTTGTAGGGAGCAAGAAAACCATCATCAATTCCTTGACCAAGACTATAGGAATAAACTGGTTCTCCAAAATAGGCATAGGTGTCTATGTTATCTGCTCTCTTGGGAGTAGCTGTCATTCCAAGTACAACAGCTTTTTGGAATCTATCTAGAATTGCACGCCATGTACCAAAACCAGATCTGTGACATTCATCAATTATGATTAAATCAAAATAATCTTTGTCAAATTTTTCATATTCTCTATCACTTGCACCAGTTCCATAAAGTGACTGATAAGTGGAAAAATGAATGTCAAGGTTTCGTGACCAATCTTTAGTTCCTATCACACCTGCTACACGTTTATTGATAAATGGTTCAAACTCTTTTACTGCATTACTCACCAAGAAATTTCTATCAGTTACAAACAATACTTTTTGAATATTTCCTGCATTGTACAATTTCCAAACAGTTTGGAATGCAACTTTTGTTTTTCCAGAACCAGTAGCCATTGTGATGAAGATTTTTTTTGTTTTATTAGAAAGAAATGTTTCAAGAATGCTCTTTATGGCACAATCTTGGTAATATCTAATCGAGAATTTACTTTTATGCAATGGTTGACTAATTGGATCTTTTTCCAATTTTCCAAATCTGCCCTCAATAAATCGTCTATAAAGTTCTGTAGGTGTTGGAAACGAATCAAGAGTTGTTTGTTTATTGGTATTGAAATCAAATTCTTCGATCTTATGACCATTGGATGAATATGCAAACATGGCTCCATACATTTTGCAATAATCTTTAGCTTGTTTCATTCCCTTTAGGTGATCTTCTTCTTCCTCTTTTGCTTCTACTATCGCAATTGCCAAACCTCCATGATAGAGAATATAATCTGCAAATTTTGCAGTTTTTCTGTTTCCTTTAGAATCTATTATTCCTCCATCTGTGACATTAAATTCACGCTGGATTTTGCTTTCTTCCCATCCTGCCGAGTGTAATTTTGGGTCTATGAGTTTGACCCTAGTATCTGATTCTGAAAGACCCACAAGTTACCACTATGAGTACGACTATTAAGAATTACAATGGGTATGACGGACAATTATAATCTTTGAAGGAATTTAACATCAAATGACTTTTTGTCAAAAGATTGGACTACTATGTTACTTTTGCAACGCCTTTTGTTCCAGTGATGTCATTCTGACATCTATTTATGTCCCAAAACTCAACTTTCCTTTAAGTGCCAGGTTAGCCAAGCGGAACGGCGACCGCCTCGAGATCAAAAACAAGGCAGCGGTTATGCGCAAGCATGCAGGGGTTCGAATCCCTTACCTGGCGCTTATCCTTTACTTCAACACCTTTACCTACTATGCTATCTCATGAGCCAAAAACCACCCAATTCCAAGAAATATTTCATAATTCACGATTATGATGTTAAGAACCGGAGGGATGGAATTACAGCTCAGATGGTATGACCGGACATATTACATATGACTCATGAGATGAACCTATTTACAATTCTACAAAAAGAGATTACTCCAAACTACAATCATTCTAAAGAAATGCACGATGTATGTAGAGGTCAGAATTATTGTACGAATTGGAATGTGGATCTTTAATCTAATTTTTTAGATGGATTCTATAACTCCATTAGAGAAAGAACCAAAATTGGAGAATTATTACTATTAATTTCCATATTTAACAAAAGTTAAATTCTTAGAACTATGTAATATTGAAATGTTCAAGAGACGTCCCCCGACAAAAGTGATCTGGAAGGAAATTGAAAAGAATACTGCAATTACTGGACATTTAGCTTACTATTATAGTAATGATGAATCTGAGTTGCCTGTAAGGGCTGTGGGGAAAAGATGGGACAACAAATCTGATCCTAATATTGAAACAAAATCATATGGAATGTTTTCTACCTGTATGCCGCCGGCCAGAAAAAATATGGTTATGCGTGGAGATTCATACATTTTCTTTTTCACACATTGGAAGGAAAAAAGAATTCTTACTGGCTATTATGAATTGGATAAGTATGTAGATACCGGTATAACGCCAACAGCAGCAGGTAAATCAAGAAAGTTCAAAGATTATGCATTATTAGCAAAACGTACTCATTTTGTACGAAATGGAATCCCACTCACCGGTAAAAAATGGAAAAAAATTACAGCGAAGAGCATTCTATCTAATGAAATCAAGGGATATGGACCTAGAGATTTTAAAAAAATTGATTCTGAAATTACCATGTTGTTAAAAAATCTTCTAGATGGACAAAAAGATATCACTGAAGAATATGTTGAAGAAATACACAGACTAGAAAATGAAAATTTGAAAAAGTTTGGAAAAAAATATCCCACTTGGAAACGAGAAAAAGGTTTTAGCACAAACGATTTTGGTGACTTTATACAATGAGTGAAGGGAATGCTGAACAAAAAATCCCAAAAAATGTACATACCTTTCAGTGTACAAACTGTAAAGATGTAATATCAGGTCAAATGTGTCAATTGAAACATTGTGAAAATTGTAACTTCATTGGTACTCTCAAAATGGTTGCTTGAAATGGGCCGATTAATCACTTTACAAAATGAACAATTCAAACATGATGAAGATTATCATCGTGATATTCTTTATTTAACATATCAAGATAGATTCAAACATGATGCTCTTCATTACGGAAAATATTCTGGAAGATTTGCCGAACTCTTATTGTTAAATAGTCCTAATGAAAAAATAAAATCGGTAGTAAAGAAAACACTAGTTGACGCTTTCATAATAGTTCTTCATTCCGCAGAGCAATTACATGTAAATCTGGAAGAATATTTTAAAGAAAAATTGGAAATAGATCGAGATTTGTCAATAGGAGAACTCACTGAGATATTAAAGGAAACCTCCCCCGATATCTACTCCTTACTAAACTCACAAAATGAAAAAGAAAAATTACTAAATTTAATGTTAAAAATAACTATCATTGGCGGAAGAATGCAGAAAGCAGCTGAGGAACTTGATCACATGGTGGGAATTCCAAGCGAGCAAATTCATGCTGATCTTGGCAATCTTTTAGTAATATTGTTAATAGCAGGCAGTATTTGGGGGATAGATTATGAAAAAGATGTCCGAAATAGGTGGGAAGACATTGCAAAGAAGACAAAGTTCAGACCTCAGTGAGTATGACTTTTGAAAAGCATTGTTCACAGACAGAACAGGTTTATGATGGGTTATTTTTATTTTCTGATGTAAAAATTACTTATACCGTTCCACTATTAGACTTCATAATATTTGAATTAATAAAAACGCGATTAGATTATGATTCATTAGGATATTCTTTTGAAACTATTGCAAATCTGAAAAAAGTTGAATCTGAAAATATCCCAAAAAGTTGGGATGTTATAAAAAAACACATAGAATTTTTTCCCATCAATACCCCAAACTACAATGCAATAGAAAATGAGTTGAGTACAATCACTAGAGATGAATCTCAAATTGAAAATACTCTATCTGCAATAAAGCAACTTCATGATATATCAAAACATGCACTAGAGTCAAACATAAATGCACTTGAGCTAGATATGGACAAAAAGATAGGATTTGTAGGAGAGATGTTTGCTTATTTGTATGCAAGGGACATTCAGAAAGCTGGCTGTCTCTATCACAAATTGATTCTGGATAATCCTAATTCATTTAGACAAGGACTAGACTTGTTAACTATAATCTTCAAAGAAAATCCTTTAGACGATGAGGTACATTTTTGGGAAGCAAAGGGAACTAATACTAATTTTGACGGTCAAAGGAATAAGATAGTACGCTGGTTCAATAATGATAGAGATGACCCAATAACCATGGCAATAGAAGCTGCAAAGCTGCAGTGGAAACATGAACATCCTACATTGTATAGACGTGCAACAAATGCTTTAGCAAGATATCAAGGAGGTCAAAACTCCTTCCGATGTATAGGGTCCATAGCATGTGATCCATCTATTGGTCTATCTAGTGATGCGATCAAAAAATTTAATGATATTAAAGTTGATGTCAATAACAAACATTTCATCATTTTTAAGACTGAGAAACTATTAGAAGTAGTAAATTTGGTGTATGATAAGATATGTTAAATGTAGATGATAGAATCTCACCCTCTTTTGTAACTGCCGCAGATTCATTCTTGAGGGAAAAAAAATCACCAAGTTTACAAGAATTAGTCAATTCATTAGAAAAACTCTATGTGTACAGGGCATTGGATGTCAATTATTCTGCAAGTGATGAGCAGTATGCAAAAAGATTGATTCAGATTGCTATTCCACTAGAAAGCCAGCTTTTTCATTCGGAAGAACAATCTGAAGATATATTTCGAGCAAATTCACTCGTGGCATCAATTTTTGAATATGCTGCAAAATTAGAACAGAATGACTATAAAAGAAACGAATTTTGGTTACGTTCAAGTTTAGCGTACTTGCAAGCAAAAAAATCCGCCAACTCTATAGTAATTGCTAAGAAAGTAAAACATGTTGTTGATGAAAGGGATGAAATAGAAACACGGATTACTCCTCTAGTTCTATCATTTCTATCTAGGGATATAATTAAAACTCTTGAATTATCAGAACAATTGACCAATGATCTGGAGAGAGAACTTGATCCAAGTAAAATTGATTCCATTGAAAAACAGTATAGGATACAAGGATATCTAGAACTGACATTATCTATTCAAGATGCTTCGGAATTTTTGAAGTATGGTACAAATGGTAAAGTAAAAAATTATTACAGACATGTGGAATTAGCTCTTGCGCATTTTCAGAGATCTGGAGATGATTATCTTGTGTGGTTAACTTCTAGACTTACAACTGCAATTAAAAATTTATTGGAAAACGCTCTTTGGAATCTAACTACTATAATACCTAAAAAAATAGTTGAAGTACTTACACAAAATGAAGAAAAACCCATTTATGATCTTTGGGAAAGCCAAATTCTTGCATTACAAAATATACTCTCAGGTAATGCAAAAAGACATCATTCCTTGATCATGCCTACTAGCTCTGGTAAAACCTTGGTAGCTACGATCGTTGCAGCAAAAGAACTTCTTGAGAAACCTGGAAATTGTTTCTATGTGACTCCATACCGGGCATTAGTGTCTGAGACTTGGCAATTTATGAATAGGTATCTACCTGATCTGGGATTGCAAATTAAACATTTACCTGGTGAGTATGATTCTATTCCAGATTTAGAAAATTTAATTGCTGAACAAGCTAGAATCTATGTACTTACTCCTGAAAAGTTAGATTTACTCTGGCGTTTGAACGACCCACGAATTAAAGACTCGTGTATTTTTATTTTTGATGAAATACAAAATGTGGTAGGGGAAGGTAGAGGATTACGATTAGAACTTCTTGTAAGTAGAATAAAAAAATCATACGGATACTTTTCACGAATTATTTTACTGAGTGCAGTTATTCCTGAAAATAATGCTGTTAAACTTGTAGAATGGCTAGGCAGTAAAAACTCAGATAGTTCTTACATCAAATGGTCTCCAACCAAAGGCTTTCAGGGCATATTCTATAGGGAAAAGAGGCATGAAAATAAAGGAAATCTTGTTTATGTTAATAAATTTCACATCATGTCAATTTTACCTTCTGAATTGAAACCAAATAGAAGAAAAGAAACATCACAATTAGCCATAAAATATCAAAAACATTTGGGACCTGTTCTTGTTTATTGTAATAGTAAAGATGAAGCACAAAAAATGGCAGAATTAATCTTTCAAGAAAGAGACAATCCTAGATCAGATATTTCTCTGACAGAAACTGCTGACTATGTTTCAATGTTTGTAGGCTCGGATAGTGTTTTACCTCAAATGATCAAATCTGGAATCGCGTATCATCATGCAAGCCTTCCTAACAATGTTAAATCCCGGATAGAACGCCTTGGACGAGATGGTTATTTGGATGTGATATGCTGCACTAGTACTCTTGCTGAAGGGGTAAATCTCAATGTTAGGACAGTCATCATAAGTAGTGTGTATGAGGGAGGTGTTTCGATGGAAGGTATGAAATTGCATAACTTGGCAGGTAGAGCTGGTCGTGCGTTGAAAGATACTGAAGGTCATGTAATTCTTATGGAATCTAGTTTCAATCAAATATTTACTGAACCTGATTATATAAGATTCCAATCTCGATTTTATCAATACATGGTAAGTGTAGTGAATGACCCTCTGTATAATCAAGATGTGGAAGTGATAGAATCCGATTTATTGGCACGATTTTATAAAAATGAAATTTCAAATGAAGGTTTGGAGGGTGGTGCTAGAGAATTATTAGCATCCACACTTTTTGCAAAACAATCTACTACTGAACAATTTAACTCCACAATGGATAAACTAAAAATAGACATGACAAGAGTGATGACTTCACCATATCTTAAACCTCTTCAATTAAAAATTTTTGCTGAAACTGGATTAGGATTAGAGCATTGTAGTCAGTTAGATAAGAATTTGGAGGGAATTGATATCATCTCATTAAAATTCCGAGAAAATGGAATATTAAATTTCAGTCAGATAATCAATATGATCCAATCATGCATATTACAAAAAACTAGATTTAGTGAGAACATTCTCCAAAGAATTCATGATAAAATTGGAATAATAATGGATTGGATGTCTGGCAAACCAATCACTGACATTGCTCGGCAACGAACGTTATTCAGTACAAAATCACTAAATGAGCTAACCAACTTCCTCTACGGATATGTTGCAGATGAGTTGTCTTGGACTAATGCGGCATTTATGAGATTAATAGATAGTAAAGTTTCAGAATTGGGCAGTAATCTGGATTATGAATATTATTTACTTCCAAGTTATCTAAAATATGGAGTAAGTAATCCTGCTGCCTTGTTGCTTTCCATGTCCGGTCTTGAAGAAAGAGATCTGGCAAATACACTATCAACAAATTCTCCGTTAATCCAAGATAAGAAAACCGATTGGATCAATGTTATAAGTTGGGTATTGGGTTTGGACAATCCCAAAGTAAAAGATGCTCAGAATAAACTAATGCATAGTATGGGTACATTTAGTGTATCAATAATCGACTTTTCTGGTCAGAGGGGAAACTGTGAAATTGGAATAGACGGAAGAATATTACAAGATAATAGAACAGTTGGTAGAGTATCAAGTGAGCACCTGCCATTGCTAAAAATATTGGATACTAGAAAATGTGCGGTATTTATCGTTTCCACTGCAGGAGTGGTAAAAGTCCAAATAACTCCAGCTTAGACAATCATTTTTCTAATCTGTTGAAAATATTGAGTATATTTTTTTTCATTCATTTTTTGTATTCCTCCACCTCTAATTATAAAAGCAGGATGCCAGAGAGGTAATACCAAAAAGTTATCTGTTTTTTTGATCTTTCCAAAATCTTTTCCATCAAAATCTTTTCCAAGTATCAATTTGGAACATGGTAGACCTAGAGTAAGTACTATGCGAGGTTTGACTATCTCCAATTCTTTTTCAAGGTGATTCATACAATTAGAAATTTCGATATTAGTTGGAGAACGATTTGTTCCATCATCTTTTCTTGGATTACACTTGACTATGTTAGTAATGTATACTCCTTTTAATTTAGGTTGAGTTGATTCAGGTTCGCTTTCATTTAGACCTACCATGCAAAGCATTTTCTGTAAGAATACACCGCTTCTGTCTTTAGTAAAAGGCACTCCTGTTATGTCTGCACCCAATCTACCAGGTGCTTCTCCTATTATGAAAATATCCGCGTTAAAATCTCCATATCCAGTTACAGCCTGACTTCTAGATGCTACTAAATCTTTACACATTTCGCAAGTTTTTATTTTATTGAATAGTTGCGATTGTTGGTCATCCTTATTTATCTCAGAATCTCTTTTTACTAAAATCTGAGCCAATCTAGCATTCCCTCATTTTACCCGTAATTATGTATTTCATCCGACCTCAATGATCGCTCCTTGATCAAAGATCAAATGATCAAATTTTTCAAAGTTAGATGTCAATGTCTCGATCATAACCAAATGATATTCTTATAATCTCACTAATTACCAATTACCTCGGTTTTGCAAAGACTGTCTTCATTCCTCATCTGTTAAAGTAATGCCTGAACCTTTTTTGTTTAATTTTCTAAACCATTCACTTACCTGGTCTCGAATTTTTTTATTCAAATTTTACAAAATTTTGTTTGTGGTTCCAGCTGAAAAATTTAGAGATTAGATTAGAGTGTGTTAAACTGGTTCTACAAACACAGAAAAAATAATTCTTTCCCACACATACTTACTATCCATATAACAACTAGTAATCTAGTAGATAATTCCAGAACAATTTTACCATAACTAGACTAGCTAGTAGCAACAAGCTAATCTTGATGGCAAACCAATACCCATACAAGATAAAAATTCTCGGGCTAGGTATCTGTATGGTCTTCTTTCTATGCCAGAACCATGATGCAATAGCTCAAGTGGATTCAAATCCATGCATGATGCCAACTCTAGAAGATTATGCAACATCATCCATGGTACCAAGCCAAACAAATGATACAATAAAAAATAATGTTTTACCAGAAGTGCAAAACAATCAAGCACAACTTGTCTCGTCAATGTCCCAGGACAAGGTTATCACAATGCAGCTAGTGCTGCATCTACGACATCAAGCGCAATTTACAAAATGCCTTGATTCAATAAATGATCCTAGTTCGCCAAATTTTAGACATTTTCTAAATGCTACTACCATCATGCCGTATCTGCCTACATCTGGCCAACGTCTCTCCATCATATCATACCTTACAGAACATGGATTTCAAATACAAAACTCGTCATCAAAACTCGCACTTGAAATATCTGCACCAATACATACTGTAGAAGATACACTTGGAATAAAGGTGCAAGTATATCATACACCTGTAAAAACTGGAACTGACAACAGCTCTAATATGCAAAAATTTGTCCGCCCTCTCAAATATGGCGGATTTTTTTACGCTGCTGATTCCATGCCACATCTACCGTCAAACTTTGCAGCACTTGTTGGCTCCATACAAGGTCTTGACAACTATACTCTGGTCAGGCCTCTGGAATCTCCATGTACAGGTCCGTATTGTCCACAGGGAATGCAAGCTGGATATTCAATGATACCGTTGTACCATGCAGGCTTTAATGGTACAGGACAACGCGTAGCATTGGTAGACTGTCCAGGAGATCAAAAACCACAAGATGCGATAAACACCTTTGATGCTCAATACGGACTGGAATCCACCACACTTCAAGTAGTCTATCCTGATGGTACGCCATCATCATATGATGCAAGCTGGGCGTCAGAAACCATGATGGATGTAGAAGCAGTTCATACCATGGCCCCTGGTGCCACAATTGTCTTGGTCTATGTCAACTGTACTCCTAGCAATCTCGTACAAGGAATTGATTATGTCACAACAAACCATCTTGCTACCATCGTCTCTAACAGCTGGGGGTTTGTGTGCAGCAGCGGCACATGCTCTGACTCTGAACTATCACCTTCATTGGTTTCATCAGCACATGATGTTCTTGCACTAGATGCATCCCAGGGAACCACTATACTTTTTGCAAGTGGTGACGAGGGTGCTGCACCTGATGGTACCGTGCTTGGTACGGGATTTCCAGCATCTGACCCTGATGTTCTGTCTGTAGGTGCAACTAACCTTGACTTGACAGGATGCAATGATACCACATGTTCTGCATATGGTTCTGAATCTGGTGCGCAAATAAGTGGCGGGGGATATAGCAAGTATTTTGCAGAACCAAAATGGCAAACACTTGCATTGGGACAACAAAGCGGAAGGGCAGTACCTGATGTTTCTATCATGGGATACACTCCAGGCTTTTGGGTTTATTCTACAGGTTCTGACAAGTGCGGTGCCACTCCTTTTGCATCTAGTGGATGGTTTGGTTGTGCCGGAACAAGTCTATCTTCACCCTTGTGGGCAGGATATCTTGCAGTGGCACAACAAGTCAATGGAAAAACCCTACTTGGAAATGTTGCACCTGAATTGTATACAGTATACAATACCACATCCTATCCATGTTCATTTCATAGTATCACATCTGGTAACAATATCGTAAATGGCAATCTTGGTTATTCTGCTAGTCCTGGATGGAATCCAGTTACAGGTCTTGGAACTCCGATATCTGAGAACCTCACTGCAAAATTAACTGATGGGGCTTCATGTGTAGAGTCTATACCAGAATTTAATTCTCTCGCATATCCGGTTTTGGCATTTGCCGTACTTGCAGTGATTCTAGTAAGACAATTTTACAAGGTGGGTTTTTGAGATGAAATCTACTTTTGATAATCAATATAATGAACAAGCGTTACACCTTTCTTACTTACCCTAATCAACTGTTTCTAGGTATGCAATACTAACAAGTTACTAACTATATATAATAGAAATACTATTTCTATTTAGTGAATAATCGTTCAAAAAGTGGAAATAGTATTTTTATTAGCACGGAAAACAATCTCTCACAAAAAATAGGGCAATATCTCGAAAAAAAAGGCTGGAAGATCTCCCGCGAGGTAAAACTAAGAGGCAGGATGGTGGATGTGATAGCCGTAAAAGAAGACAAAATCATGGCAGTTGAAGTCAAAGGAGGCTCTGGAGACATACAACGAGGGATAGAGCAGGCATTACATCAAAAAAATACGGCAAATTTTTCATATCTTGCAATTCCAAAGGGTCGTTCTTCTAGATTGATTCTCAATTCTTGTCAAAGTCTTGGTCTTGGATTAATGCTTGTAAATGATGGTGTGGAAGAAATTGTGAAACCCACAATGGGCAATGTATTACCTTCTGTAAAAAACATAATTTTCAAGGAAAAGAAAAAACCGCAAAAGATAGTATCAATTAAGAGCTCACTAGAAAGTCTCTTTCGATCTAGGGCGCAGATCTTGATTCTAAAGCTTTTATTTCTAAATTCCAGCGGAGAATTTCACGCAAATGATATTGCAAGAAAAACCGGACTTGCCCCTTCTACGGTAGCAAAAGAGATGCCCATAATCCAGAATATTGGCTTGACTCTGAGAAGAACACAAGGCAACTTGGTGTTTTACAAGATAAATAAACAAAGCGTAATCTTCAATGAACTCAAAAGAATATTTCTCAAGTTTGAGATGTTGGATGAAATCATTTCAAGGGATTTACCCAAGGAAGAAATCAAGTATGCCATTATCTATGGTTCTTTTGCAAAGGGGACAGAATCACCTTCAAGTGATATAGACTTGCTAGTGATTGGAAATGTAAATGAAAATGCCCTTTTACGATCAATATCCAAAACAGAAAGGACATTAGGACGTGAAGTGAATTATCTCTTATGGACCGAAGAGGAATTTTTAGACAGGGTAAAAAAGGAGATACCTCTGATAAAGGAGATCATAAAGACTCCTGTAATGATACTAGTTGGTGACGAGAGTGAATTTAAGCGAGTTATTGAAGCAAGATAGAATTGAAGAATTTGAATCTGATGTTAATCAGATCAAAAATGAAGTCAAGAACGCTGATGCGAAACTGCAATCAGCAAAAAATGTACTGGCCATAAATGAATGGGGGTTGGCTCATGCTTCTGCATATAACACAATGTTACATGCTGGCCGTGCACTCATGTTTTCCAAGGGATATAGGACAAAAGGAATGAATCATCATGAGACCGTAGTGTTATTCGTAGAGGCCGTATTTTCACCAAAATTCTTGGACCGGAAAGAAGCGTTGACTTCATTTGACAAGGCAAGAAAGCTCAGACATGACTTTACATACGATAATGCGGAGATGGTATCTCCTACCCAGGCAAAAACTTTGGTAGAAAACGCAGAAGCATTTGTTATCAGAACAAAAGAGATTCTCAAAATGTAATGGGTTCAACTTGTATTGAACTTGGTCTAGATGAATCCACCTCCAAAAATGTCACGACACTTTGTCTTACTCGTTTCAAATGTCATGGTATTTTTCTAGTGGTGTAATTTGCATGAATCTCTATATAGTATACCGTGTATTTTTTTCCTAGTCTTATGAAATTGTTGATAGTGGATGATGATGAAGCCATGGTGCACATGCTGGAAAAGTTTTTCAAAATCAAGGGATATGATTGTACAATTAGTTTTGATGGAAAAAATGCACTAGATATCATGTCACGCAAAAAATTTGACACCATCTTGCTTGACTTGGCAATGCCTGGATTTAGTGGCTATGATTTTATCGATGATCTTGAAAAAACTGGAAAACTGCACGAGCAAAACATTGTTGTGCTTACTGCATCTTCTATTACATCTGTCCAGTCTGATGCTCTGCTAAAGCGAGGCATAAAATCATGTCTTAACAAACCAGTCACTGCAGAAACATTGCTTCATGCAATATCTTCACTTGACTAACAGATTATGCTGCATCTGATATTGGAATTGTAAAGTATACTACTGTACCCAAACCAACTGTACTTTCAAACCATATATTGCCACCAAGTGCTTCTATGATTCCTTTGCATATTGCAAGACCAAGACCACTGCCGCGGTGTTTTCTTTTAAGAGATGAATCTATCTGATAGAACTTTGTGAAAAGGTGTGATTGTTTTTCTTTTGGTATTCCAGCACCATTGTCTTTTACATAAAATAAAATGTTACCATCTTGAGTCTTTGCACCAATTTCTATCTTGCCTGTTTTTTCTGGCATAAAGTCTATTGCATTTCCTATCAAGTTTGAAAAGACTTGTTTTAATCTGTCTTGATCGCTTGTAATTCTAGTCTTTTCACTGGTTGTGTTTGCTAATTCAATTGCTCTTGATTCTGCCAGTGTGAAATTATCGTGTGTTACATCACTCATGAATTTGTCCAATTCAAACCCAGTTTTATTAAATTTCATGGTATTCATGTCAAGTCTTTGCACATCCAAAATATTGGCAGTTAGTCTCTCTAGACGCGCGGCATTTTGATAAATCTCCTCTACTGCATCATACTGTTCCTTGTTTAATTTGCCTAGTACGCTAGGGTCTTTGAGCATCTCTGCGTAAAATTTGATTGGAAATAATGGAGTGTTCAATTCATGTGACACCATTGCTGAGAATTGTTCTTTTAGTTCATTTGTGTGGGTTAGCTGCAAGTATTGGGTAAGCATTGCAGCCTCACTTTCTTCCAGTTTCTTTTTTATCTCCTCCATGTCCTTGATATCTTTTATAGTCATTAAATTGGCAACAAATTTTTTCTCAATGTCATAGATACTTCGTACACTTACAAGTGAAGGAAATATTGTACCATCTTTTTTCTTGTGCACAAATGGTTCATCATGGAGATCTGCATTTTTATCATATTTTTCGGCAAACTCGTTGTATTTGTCTAGGCTCTCACTTGAAATCAAAAATGAAACTGGTTTGCCAATTACCTCGTCTCTTGTATATCCAAACAGTTTCGTAAATGCATCATTCAAGTCCGTAATCTTCAAGGTTTCATCAACTAACACTACAGAAGCTGGGGTCAACTGGAATAGTGTCTTGTACTTTTCTTTTGATGTAATTATGGCGTGATTATTCTCTGTGAGTTTTTTCATCAAATGGTTTACATCTGATGCCAAGATCTCTATCTCCTCTGTTCCGTTTACTGTGATTTCTACATCTTTTCCACCCATGTATTCTCTTAATCCTTGTCGAATTTTCTCAATTGGACTTGAAAGCCTATGTGCTATCAAAAATACTATTACTGACACTGCAGAGATTGTAACTATCATGATTGTGATCATTATGTTTGATAGCTGGCTGATTGGTTTCAAAACATCTGCTGACTTGTATTCTGTGACAAATATCCAGTCAAATAGCGGTTCTACTTTGGAACTAGAAGATTTTGCATATGCAATTATCTGTTGATCATCTGAATTTGGATCCGTGTATGCAAAAGTTCCGGAATCATCCTTCATGTTGCTCATAAAATCACTGTCATGTGTAGATGAAAATGGCTTTTCATTGGCATCTGTAGAATAGAGAACAAGTCCATCAGGGGATATCAATTCATATCCTGTTGGAGTGTATTGGCCTGATTCCATCTGTGTATTGATGATGTTGATTACCTGCTGGATGTTTGTTACTGCCTTGATGACTCCTACAAAATTTCCATTCTTGTCTTGAATACTTTTGGAGATGGCAAAAGATGAAAATCCGGAACTATTGTCTACCTCTATCTTTCCTACGTATACTCCATTCTTACTTGCTTGCTGCCACCAGGATTCGTCATCTTGCCTATAGTCTGTGGTCTTGTCTGTTTGAGCCACATTGGCACCATATGCATTAGTGAAAAATATCTCACCGTATACGTCGTCGTGAAATAGTGTCTTTTCTGATTGCTGGACTTCTCTGAGCCTGTCTGATACTGGATTATTGATTAACGAGTCCATGAATGGAGTGATTTTATCCCTGGGAGACATTGTCCAGTTCAAGTCATTTTCATTTATGTATCCTTCAGGATCTGGCATCTTGGAAAATTGTACTGTGGACTCTGTTGCAGCAGATATTATGGTTTCATCATTTGAGAGGTTTACTATGTCTACAATTCTATCTGTAACATAACTATCAATCCTGTTTATCATCATGAGGTTTATCTTTTCAGCATTTTTTTTGATGTTATCCTCTGTAGTATTTTTGAATTCATACAAAAAATACATCCAGCTCATTACACCAAGTGCTATCAAAACAAAAGCCAATAGAAATATTGCAAATCCGAATTTCATATTGTTGCACTCTCTCTTGGTATCTTTGGATTTGCTATGCTGTAAACTCCAAATGTCAACAAAATATACTGGATGTAAAAGAATAGATCAGAAATAGATCCTGAATAGTCTGTTCCATTAATTGCAGTAAATTGGAACAACAAGTCTCCAATTGATGTTGATATCATTGACAAACATATTATCGGTACATACAAGTTCAACTTGTTTCTAAAATACAGTATCATTCCAATCACTGCAGGTGCAAGTGATATGCTGTCTAGTATTGGATATGAAAGTGAGACGATGTTGTCTAGTGATGGCTCCAAGTCTCCTGCTAGTACAAAAAAATATGATGCTATTGCAGTGACACAACAGCTTGACAGGATTGCTACTAGTATAGTCCATCTTGGAATCGACACTTTTAATGATTTTACAAATGAAATGAAAAATGGAACAAGACATATTGTACCAATGATGAATGCGGCATCTGCCAAAGATGGGAATGGCTTTTCATCAAGTATTAGCTCCTCTAATGAAAAAATATGCTGTGCAACAAGAAATGATATTGAAAAAATGAAAAATATCGTCCATGTGAAAACGTTTTTGCGCTCAATGTATGCCTGACGTGCCTGAAAAATGGCTGTCATTGACAAGAATATTGTTAGCGGTATGTAGAGAAAGTCGCTAGTTAGCGTTGCTGTAGTTTGACCTAAAAGATATCCTGTACCCCATATGCAGACAATTGTAAGCAGTGCTAAAATGAGATATTTGTTTCTGTGCGACTTGGTTGAATTAACCTGCAATTGTCATATCACCATTTTTCTCATATTTAAAAGAAAATCCAATATTCTTGGCATGATTGTTTTGTTACCGGTTTTAATATTTTGAAATATTTTTTGATTCATGTTTGCATCATATCCTTGTAATTAACAAGATTCAAGTGAATTGTAGTTCTTAAAGGTAGATGTGTACTGGAAATAAAGTTTCTATCTTTGTATCTCGGTACAATCATGGATCTCTTTATCAATGGGGTAGTGGTAGGGGTCAGTAGTCTGATGGTTTGATAAATTAAAAAATCAATCCTTCGCAAGTATGGTGCGTTTGGTAATCTGATACTGTTGATGCACTAGATCTATCTGTTTGTAAAAAATATAATTTTGTTTTAAATTATTTATATTAATTTTACATTCAAATCATGATTTTTTCTACCGACATTCATATGCTTATATAATATCTGTGGCATTTGTGATCTTCTTTGCAAAAAAAATACATATTGCATTATTTGGCAATTTCATTTTTATCTATCGGGCTGGCATATGTATCATTTTCATCCGATTGGAGAACGGTACAAGCCCAAGATGAATCAGTAGATGCAAGCTCTGGAATAATCCGGGAAATTCTTACATGGGGTTTTGATAACCTCAACCCTGATCAAATTACATTTTCTAATACCATGCAGGTGATGGATGGTCCAACTGGACACTCGTTAAACTTTAATGGAAAAAATGATTATGTGAAAATTGCAAGCTCAAAAATTGGACATGTAAAAAATTTAGCAGTATCTGCTTGGATAAAACCCGATTTTAGTATACCATCAAATCAATTTACAATACTGAGTAAATCTCAATCATTTTTACTTTATCTCAAACCTTCTGGGAAATCATATCATGCTGAATTTTCAGTATATGACGGAACTGCATGGCATGTTGTTGAATCAAAAAAACAAATTAATTCACAATGGACAAAATTGCTTGGCGTCTTTGACGGACGCTCTATTGGCATTTACATTAACGGTACATTGGATTCTTCTAATCTTGTACAACTTCCTACACTTGATGATCTTTTTCCAATTTCATATGATGATATCTCTGATGCTGATATTCTGATAGGCTCTTCAACAGACGGACTGGATGAAAATAATTTTTTTGCTGGTAAAATCAGTAATGTGCAAATCACTCCATCAAATGGTTATCTTGTTGACAATATTGTAGACAATCAGCCGCTTTTTTCAGATGGAAATAATACATATGATATTCCACAAAATGGAAACATTACATCTAGTATTCACTCAAATATGATAAATCAAACCAATATTACCAATCTCAATCCTGCGCTGTCAAGCTCAAACTCTACCATTCTACAAATTCCATCAAATGTGACAACTCAAACAAACACTACGCAAATTCCGTCAAATGCAACTATTGCAAACTCTACCATTCCACAAATTCCATCAAATGTAACAACTCAAACTAATGTTACAAATCTTGGTCCAACCTTTTCAAATTCAAACTCTACAACTATGCAGTTTCCAACAAACATGTCTGGACTAGTACGCTATTTTGATTTCAGTCCTGATTCAATTCCTCCTGAAAACATGGCAAAAAATGCTACAATTGTGGATGGCGGCATATTAGGTACCGCCTTACAGCTTGCATCTGGTGGCTATGTGTCTGAGAGTGTTCCTGAGACGGACCGACTTTCAAATCTAAGCCTGTCTGCGTGGGTAAATCCTGACTATGGTACAGGAAGCAATACATTTACAATTCTAAACAAGGCCAACTCGTTTCTATTTCAAATAGGTAATATTGTATCTGGACAAGGAACTGCATCGTTTTCAATATTTGATGGAATAACCTGGCATACTGTCGAGTCCAAGGAAAAAATTCCCACAGGTTGGACTCATCTTGCTGCCACGTTTAATGGAAGTGCAATCAATATCTATGTCAATGGAATCCTTGACTCTAGTCAACCTGTATCAGAAATCGGAATTTCACAGTCTGGGCAAATCCAATCAGGTCTTGCAACTCTGAATTCCCAGTCTAATGTATTGATAGGATCTCAATTAGAAAATACTCTAACAAGTAATCCGTTTAACGGTTTGATTGATGAAGTTTCAATATATGATACATATCTTGATGATATCCAAATAAATAATATTTACAAATCAACTGTAGATTCTACAGAGTTTACACCATCTGTTGTTGTACCGCCAGTTGTTATTCCGCAAAACATTGGTATAATTCCAGTTCCAACACCTACTGCTGAACTAAATTTTAGTTCAACTTTACAAAACTCGTCAAATACATTTGGTGATGCATCCATCTCATCATCTGGTGTGAATGGTACTGCACTTGAGCTCTCAGGTCATGGTTACATGTCTCAGAACATGACTTCAACAGATCAAATATCGCACTTTACAATTTCTGCATGGGTAAAACCAGATTATCAAAAAGGATCATCAGAGTATGCTGTTCTAAGCAAGGACAGATCATTTTTGCTTGCAATAAACAATTACATACCACCAAAAAAAGTTGCAGTGTTTTCAATCTATGACGGTATACAATGGCATACCGTTGAATCAACATCACAAATTCCTCAAGACTGGACTCATCTTGCTGCCACATTTAATGGGACAACAATTGCAATCTATGTCAACGGAAACCAAGAAGCTAGTGTACCTGTGAGTACAATAGGGATATCACTTTCTGGACATCTTGAGACAACAACAATTGCTGATCTAAAATCTCAGGCAGATGTAATAATTGGCGCCCAGGAATCTGTACGGGCTCCTCAAACTACTGTCCAAAACCTGTTTGGTGGCCAAATTGACGAAGTAAATGTGTATGATTCATTGCTAGATTCCTCACAAATTCAAAAACTATACGATCAGGGTGTACTGTCGCTTCAAAAACAAACCCAGTCTAATGCTACAACTGTTCTAAACGGAACTGCGCCTGGAAATGGTACCATTGTTAACGAAACAACTACTACTGGCGCTAATTCTACAAATCAAACTACTCTCCTTAATGGAACGGTTAACGGAACAGTCAACGGAACCAATGTCATAGGAACCATCATCAATGGTACCATTCCAACAAATGAAACTTTGATCACAAATGGGACCAAAACTATCAACGGAACTATTCCTGTCAATGGAATCATCAACGCAACTTCTCTAGTAAATGGAACTAGTCTTGTAAACGCAACTGATGTAATCAATGGAACTGCAATACCAATCACACCATCTGTAACGCCAATAAAATCTGATTATCTGATTACAGAAAAACCTGGAGTTGATTTTGAGTTTCTTTCTGACAAGAATCTGAAAAAAGCTGGCAAGGTCACAAAGGAGAATCTTGGTCAACGACAAAACAATAGATGGGTTGGAAATAATTCTACAATCAGTGTAACTGTATTTGATCCAAGTGGAACAAAAATTCCAATAAATACGGTATTTACAAAATTGCGAGAAGGTAAATTTCACATTTCACTTGCATCTGAAAGATCAATTCGCGCGGGTCAGTATGTTGTAAAAGTAACACTGACTCAAAATGGTAAATCTTTTGTAACTCAAACCGATTATTCTTGGGGGCTTGTTTCACTTAATACTGATAAAAGTATCTTCCAACCAAGTGATGTTGCAAACTTTGTAATTGCAGTGCTTGATAATCAAGGTCACTCTGTATGCAATGCAAATGTCTTGATGACTGTGACAGATCCAGTCGGACTGGCAACAATTCTCTCATCAGGAAATGGAGTGACACCTTCTACAGAATGTGGATTGTATAATGCACAGTATGTCACTGGACAAGAAGGAAACTATACTGTATACGTTGCTGCCAAAAACCCGTCTGGCGTGACCACTTTTAATACATCGTTTCTAGTGCAAAAGAGTTTCCCATTTGATATCATTCGAACGACTCCAAGCAAAATAGACCCTGTAAACAATCCCAATTCATTTAACGTAAGACTTGATGTCTCCTCATACGTCAATACTACCTCTGTCAATATTCAAGAGACTGTCCCATCGGTATTTCATGTGACAACTGATGGTATAGTGCAAACCGTTGGAAACACCACCACCATATCCTGGAACAAAAACCTGATTGGAAACGCTACCTCTGTACAATATTCGTATTCTGTCCCATTAGAATTCCCGCGATTGTATGCATTGGGTCCTGCAACGATAAGTTATGGTACAAATTCTAGCTTTACAGAGGCAAGACCGTGGTTTGTTGCAAATGATCCTTCTGTCGCAAAGCTCTACTTACATGCAACTACGTCGTCTGACGCACCAACCAACGGAGAAAAATCTGCTGCATTACCAGTTGGAACATTCAAGGGCAACAGCGGTACCGGATTTGAAGACTTGTCCATGTCATCATTGATTGGAACATCACAGACAACAAAATCTATCACAGGTCTTGCACAGACTGGTGCACAAGACAACTATATTGCAAGATTTACTTCGCCACCACTTACAGCACAGACAATTGCGGCAGGTACCTGGACGTTTGCAGTACAAACCTTGGAATCTAATGCTGGTGCAAATTCAATGTTAGATGGTTCACTCTATGTCTGGAGGCCATCAACAGACAGTGTAGTTGGATATGTCTATGACAGTACTACTGCACTTGGAACAGAGTGGGGCACAACAACAAAAGGTGTATTGGTTACTGTATCAGGAAATTCTGTCACTGTAAAAGATGGAGATGTCCTTGTCTTTGAAGTTTGGAGATACGCTGCATCCCAAACAGCTGCTACTGCTTGGACACAAGAATTATTGTTTGATGGAACAACTGATGTCACAAGTGGTGGTACCGGTTCAAGTGCTGCAAGCTATATTCAAGCTCCTACCAACTTGGTCTTCAAGTTTACAAAACTCTACTTACATGCAACTACATCGCCTGATGCACCAACTAACGGAGAAAAATCTACTGCATTACCAGTTGGAACATTCAAGGGCAACAGCGGTACTGGATTTGAAGATCTATCCATGTCATCATTGATTGGAACATCGCAGACAACAAAATCCATAACCAGTCTTGGACAGACTGCTGCACAAGACAACTATATTGCAAGATTTACTTCTCCCCCACTTGCGGATCAAACCATACCTGCTGGAACATGGACACTTGGATTGCAATCCTTAGAGTCAAACGCTAATGCAAACTCGTTTTTCCAAGCCTCACTCTATGTCTGGAGACCAGCAACTAGCAGTGTAGTTGGATATGTCTATGACAATAATGCCGCGCTTGGGACAGAATGGGTTGCTACTACGCAAGGCAGGGTTGTTACTGTATCAGGAAATTCTGTCGCGGTACAATCAGGTGATGTTCTAGTCCTTGAGGTCTGGAGAACCGCGACACAGGGTTCTGCTACTGCCTGGGCTCAGGAATTACTGTTTGATGGAACAACTGATGTGACAAATGCAGGCACTGGTTCAAGTGCTGCAAGCTTTATTCAATTTAACACTCCACTAGAATTTGGCAATAACCTTGCAGAACAAGTAGAGGCATCTGACTTGGTGATACATTCTGCAGATCTAAAAAAAGTATTAACAGAAACTGTAACGTCTGCTGATCAAAGTTTAGCATCTGAAGGTAAAGGCAAAACACTATCTGAATCAGTCATCACCTCAAGTGCCTCCTTGTCATCAACTTTGCGAAAAGCAAATCCAACAGAATCAGTCGTTGAACATGACTTGGTATCTGCTGCGGTGATGAAAAAAGTAACATTGGCAGAATCAGTTGTCATTTCTGATGATCTATCTACTGCTAGTGCAAGAAAAGCAAGTCTATCTGAGACTGTAACTAGCATTAATTCACTGTCAACATCTGTTGCCAAGAAAGTATCCTTGACTGAATCAGTCATTGCATCTGACACGTCATCAACAACTGCCCTACGAAAAATAACTCTAACAGAATCAGTCATTGGTAATGACTTGACATCAACATCTGTATCACGAAAAGCAACGTTATCTGAAACAATGATGTCATCTGATGCATCCTCAACATCTACATCAAGAAAGACATTTCTAACAGAAACAGTAACTGTACATGATTCCCTAACAACAGCTACATCAAGAAAGATTGGATTGTCTGAAACATCAATTGCCTCTGATGGTCTAACAACTTTCGCATCAAGAAAAGTAACACTATCTGAAACTATCACAGCATCTGATGGTATCTCAACAGCCGCATCAAGAAAGACAACTCTGGCAGAATCCGTACACACTTTTGATGTATCCTCAACAGCCATGTCCAAAAAAATAACCCTGTCTGAAACAGTAACTGTACATGATTTCCTAACCACATCTGCATCACGAAAAACATCATTATCTGAAATCCTCACTGTACGTGATTTCCTAACAACATCTACGTCAAGAAAAACAACATTGACAGAGTCAGTCACTACTCTTGATACATCATCAACAGCAGTGGCAAAGAGCATTACGTTAACAGACACGGTAAATACTCACAACTTGGCAACAACTGCAGCGACAAGAAATGCTGATCTTGCTGGAACGGTAACCACTAGTGACGTTATGACGACTGCAGCTGCAAGAAAATCGACATTTACAGAAACGGTCCAATCCTCTGATTCTCTGACAACTGCAGCATCACGAAAAATAACGCTAGCCGAAAACGTCATAGCTTCTGGCATGTCATCAACATCATCTACAAAGAGCCTGACGCTATCTGAAAAAGTTACAGATTATGATATTGTCACAACTGCAGCATTGCACCAGGCCACACTGTCTGAGAATGTTGTCATGTCTGACTTGGAATCTAATGCAATGACAAAGAGTGTCACATTGAATGAACCAATCATTGTTTTGGATATATCGTCCACTGCAACATTACAAAACACTACTCCATCTGAGACTGTAACCACTAATGATTTGCTAATAACTGCCGCATCCAAAAACATGACATTGCAAGAAACAGTCATGGCTCTAACCGGTGTGACCACTGCTGCATCACAAAACACTACCATGTCGGGAACAACATCTATCTCTGACGGTATCACAACTGCAGCATCAAGAGCTGTAACACTATCAGAAACAGTTACAGCCTTTGACACGCCACATACTGCAACATCATTTAACACTGTATTGGGCGATACTGTCACCACATCTGATGCTTCATCATCAGCAGAAGCAAGACTGGTAATATTGCCTGAATCTGTAACTGTCTCTGACGGTATCACAACTGCAGCAGCACAAAACACAGTTCTATCTGAATCTGTTGTCACTGCAGATACATCATCCACATCATCTGCGATAAATATCACATTGCCTGAATCTGTAACTGTCTCTGGTCTGTCCTCTAATGCAGGATCAAAGAATACGACATTAACAGAATCACTTTCAATATCTGATGGTCTATCACCTTCTGCTTCTAGTCAAACTTATGGCTCTGATACACTGACATTGAAGGATACAGCCAGTCTACTAAAAATCAGTCCTGATCAACATCTTGTTTCAAACAACCAAACTGCAATAATTGTCACCCAAGACAAGCCCAATCTGGTTGTAACAAGTAACAATACTGCTCTCTCATCAATAATGATCCCAACAACGGTAACATCGCCAACAATAAACTATGCCCAGATTGTTTCCTCAGGAACTGTGCATGTCACACACGCCCTAAACATAACAAAAGATACAACTGGCGATAACAAAATCGATGTTGCAGTCACAATTCCGGCCGCAACTGACATCAGCAACCCTGCATGGAATGGCATACTGCAATTGCCGACCTCTCAATCATCCTCATCATTGGTATTGCCTGCACCACAAGGTCAAGTTGCCACTGCAAAAACTGTAATTCAAATGGGATCCTCAATTCCTCTGACATTTAATAATGCTGTGCGCATATTGTTTGTCGGTCAAGCAGGTGCACATGTGGGATACTTTTACTCTCCAACATCAGTGACTGAAACCACTCCGACATGTGCAAGTGATGATCAAAGTATAGCTAATGGACTTGCAGCAGGTGCAAGTTGCAAGATAGACGTTGGAGGAGACTTGGTAGTGTGGACTAAACACTTTACAAGTTTTGTAACATGGACTCTGAAGACATCATCCATTGCACCATCTGCTCCACAAATTCCAACTGCTTCAGGTGGTGGCGGAGGTTATGGTACTGGAGTACAACCTCCTGCACCCACAAGTACAGAGACTGCAGCAAGCATGTTGTCAACGGGTGTCACACTGTATGATGTAACATATGATGTCTGTGATCAACAACAAGTCCAGTTTACAGTAGGTTCACCTGATTTGACTGTCCCCGTTGTTGAATTTGCAACCTCAAGTGGAGTAGTACAAGCTCAAGTTTCATCACACCAGCCCTATTCTGGATTGTATGATCTGACAAAACAGAATGTACTATCGTATGATGCAAAGATAAAACCTGACACAAAATCACTTGACATGTTGATTACATCTGGAAACGGAACAGGTTATGTTACTGCCAAAGTGGATGTAACAAAATGCAAACAAACAGTTAGCTTTGCGCCAATTCCAATACTTGGCACAAACAGTCCTGATGCTCCAAAGGTATTTGATGAAAAATTACAAATAGGTAATGACACCATATCTGCAGCCTCCTCAAATGACAAGTACATTACAAATCAAAATGTAACTATATCCGGCCTTGTGTACAGCTCAGCGCCTCTTGATCATGCTGAGATAAGGGCAGTGAAAATTGGCAGCAATGTTACATTGGGGTACAATAAAGTTGATGCAAACATTACCTCAACTACCGTATCTCACGTGTATCTTGTAAATGCAACACTGCCTCAGGATTACCTTGTATCGCCCGCAATAACTTATTGGATGTATGCAAACAATACTGGAGGATTTGAGAGTGAGTCTGATCAGTATTCTATCGGTGTATCTCCAACGTATCCAGTGAATGGAACAATAGGATTTGTAATACCTCAAAATGTCCCTGCTGATTTGATCCAAAGCTTGCAGGTGTACTTTACAAACAATTCCACCGGTATTCTGTATGGAAGTGTATCTCTAGTTGTTGATGGTAAACAAGTATCGCAGTTTGTAGACCATGTGTTTGACAGGGGAACATCTGTAATGGATCTTGACTGGAATGTTACAAAGACAAATGACACCACTACACATTCAGTTCAAGCAATTGCTGAATTCTATGGCAATACCATTTCATCAGACAATGCAACAGTTAATGCATATGTGACCAAAAAAATAGTGCCACTTGAAAACATGGGACCATTAAAACCACTTGTTGATAAACAAGGAAATGTTGTCGCCACTCCAGGATCTCTCTATTCATCATCATCTTCTGTAGTCAAGTTCCATATTGTTTCACCAGATGGTACCTGTGTAATAGGAGAAGCATCAACATGTCTTGTTCACAAGTCTACTGTTAGTCCAAGTGGAAGGTATTCTAGTATCTCACTTGATGGAGAAAACTATCTGGTGTATTATCCTGGTGGAAATAGTACGCTTGAAAGATTCTTGATCACTTCATTGCAGCCAATTACTGGAGACTGGAAGATATCACTGGAGAAAAATGGCGTAGAGCAAAAAGATCTAGAGGCAAATGAACAATTGAACATCAGGTATGTTCCTGTGAATAAACAACTCCTAGTTTCACTACCGTAGGAAAATATTTTTCTAATGTGTATTGTGGTGTCATTGTAACAGAAATAGATAGATTTGAGACAATGTTGGTATAATATCGGTTTGATGTAAATGGAAAAAACACGAGTAAAATCTAGCAGCATACGAATTATTGGATACGACGAGTCAGAACAAATATTGGAAATAGATTTCATTCACGGTGGAACTTATCGATATTTTGGAGTGCCAAAATCAATCTATGACAGTTTGATGAAGTATGAAGATTCGTACGGCAAATATCATGCCAGATTCATCAAGAATCGGTACAGACATGAAAAGATTTCATGAATATCTTGAACAAACAAAAATACCAAAGAAATGTCTGAAAGATCTTTCCCTCTCTATCAATAGGAGAATGGTTAGTGCTTGACAAAGTTTTGAATTTAGATATCTTCCGATATTCATTCTCTAATGTAAAATAATAGAAAAATAAAGATTATTCTTATGTATAATTACCTTTTAGGGGTAAAGCCATGGCCTAACTGCGACTGGGGTTAAAAAATTGTGAAAATAAATAATCTAGTTATAATATTTTGAAATTTAAATAAAAAATGTAATAATAAATAAATGATGGGTTATTTATGTCTGGATTTCATACTCTACTTTCATGAAACAACCAATAATTTTATATCATATGGAGTATCTAAAATGTGATATTATGATGAAAGTTTTACTAATAGACGATAACGAGTCCATCACTGAAATGATGTCCAAGTATCTGATAGGTAAGGGACACGAGTGTACTGTAGCAAATGATGGCCGAAATGGGTTGACTCGGATTGAACAAGAAAAATTCAATGTCATATTGCTCGATCTGGCAATGCCAGAATTTACTGGAGTGGATGTAATAGAACACTTGTACAAAAATGGAAGCATAGGCAAACACAAGATAATCTTGTTTACTGCCTCATCTATCACTGATGAAGAAATTCAAAAGCTCATAAAAAAAGGCGCACACTCTTGTCTCAAAAAACCTGTTAAATTGGAAGTCCTATTGAAAACCATAGGAGCCTGAGTAAAAATTAGCTCCGACAAAGATACTCCGCCTACAGATGAAAAGTCGTATAAAAGTGACAAGATAAAAGAATTAGAACAAGAAAAAATAATTCTAAAAGAAGTCAATGATTCTATAGCTTCCAAAGTAGATGAACTGAGCAAATCAAAACAAGATCTAGAGAAAAAACTAGTTGGTGCATCACAAAAATCAAAAGAATTGGAACAAGAAAAAGCCATTCTTCAAGAAATGGTTCATGATGGTACCAAGAGCGAAAATAAAATTCATAAAAAATATTATGTATCCATTTCACTTATTGCAATTGTAGTTTCAATAGGATTTGTAGGATATTCTTATTATGAAAATCAAGTCATAACCAAAGTAGCATCTCGTGACATGTCAGGTTACAACTCTAACTATGTACTTCAAAACCTGCAAGGTGAAACTGTAGATACATGGGTATCATGGAATATTGAAAATGGTCGAGTGATTCATGTTCATGTAGTTAACGAGGCCAAGGTTTCACAAGACTTGATAAATGCACTAACAGATGCAATCATGTCTACAAAAATTGTGCGAATAGATGATTCTCAAACTGGTACTGGTCCGCAAGGAACTTCTTCTACATATTATGTGGGATGGCAAGGAGCTACTGAACAAGCAGCTACCAAGTCTACTACTTTATACATACCACAAAAATTTGACATAAATGGATCACCTGATGCAGTGGGAGATATCGAAATAATTTTGACAAGTGATGTAAATCCAGATGGATATTCTGGATATACAAAATCAATTATTGATGGTAATCAAATATTAAAATCAAAAATAACAATCTTCAAAGCAAATACACTTGATGCTGATAGGCTTGAGGCAGTAATGAGACATGAATTCGGTCATGCCCTGGGACTTGGTCACTCTACTGCACCTGATGATCTGATGCACCCCATGCTTCCAGACTATCCGTATATCTCTGGCTGTGACATTGATGCATTAAATGGATTGTATGATGGCGACAAGAATAGCAAAGTGGTGTGCACAAAATGATGCACCTTGTCTGTATGTCTCTTAGGAGTGGTACATAATGTTCAAAGTAAACTCGTACTCGATTTTTATAATTGTAGGCTCGCTTTTGCCAATTGCCGCATTTATAATAATTGGATATGCGTCATATGTGAACATATCAAATATGCTATACGATGAAGCTTGGGTTACTCATACACAGACAGTGATGGACAAGACTGATTCACTGCTAGTTACACTGTTGAATGCAGAAACAGGTGCACGTGGATACGTCATCACTGAACAAGACAAATACTTGGTACCGTATAATTTGGCAATTTCAAATTGGGACAATCAGTTAAATGAATTAAAACAATTAACTGCAGACAATCCTGTACAACAAGCAAATATTGTAAAATTATCTCAATTAGCAAATTCTAAACTTGCATTTCTTCAACAATACGTTGATCTACGCAAAAATTCCACTTTGGATACCACAATAACTTTTGTAGATAATGGTAATGGCAAAGAACTCATGGATAGTGTTCGTCAAGTAATTGGTGATATGAAGAGCCAAGAACAAACGCTGTTGGACCAACGAAGTCATACATCTGAATCGGCTGCATCATATACTGAATATGTAATACTTTTCGGAACAATAATTGCAGTAATTGTGACCATTGTTACCACGCTTGCTATCAACAAGAAATTAACCGAGCGACAAAAACTTGAACGCTCTAATATCGAATTGCAACTCCAGTCTCAACAATTACGAGATGCAGATGTAGCCAAAGAAGAATTCACTACCATGGTATCACACGAGCTAAAAACTCCTCTGGTAACAATTAGTGGATATGCAGAAATGCTCAAAGAGACTGATAGTATCCTGGGACCACTAAATGAGGAACAGATCAAGGCAGTTGAGAAAATCAGCGTAGAGACTGCCAAACTGGAACGATTAATCGGAGATATCATGGATGCCCAGAAAATAGATCTGGAAAGAATGAAGTTTAACAAAAATGAATTTGAGATAAAAGAATTCCTTGATGAACAAATTCAGATTCATTCAAAGCTAATGAATGACAAAAAAATACACTTTGCTAATACAACTAATGAAACTGTAATCGTATCAAGTGATTCCTATAGATTAAGCCAAGTGTTTGCCAATTTGATAAAAAATGCTGTTGATTTTGTACCTCAAACTGATGGCAGTATAGAGATTAATGCACATAGAAAAAATGGCCATGTTGTTTTTTATGTAAAAGATAATGGCAGTGGAATACCAAAAGAAAAACAAGATAATCTTTTCAAAAAATTCTATCAAGTGGACACATCTCTTAAACGAAGCCACGGTGGAACTGGCTTGGGATTGGTAATCTGTAAAGGCATAGTTGAAGCATTAGGGGGAAAAATTTGGCTTGAAAGCGAGATTGGAAAAGGCACGACAATCTTTTTCACAATACCAAGAAATGGTTCCAATGGAAAACACGTTGAACAATAATTGTAGTATAACAAACCTCAATGAAGTGCTTGTACGTTATAATTATGAAGAAACAAAATAAAAAAATATTTCCAGTAGATGAATTACATCGACTCCGAGAACTAGAGCAGGTAAATGTCATACTAATCGAGCTCTGTGAAACACTTGACGATAAAAGTGAAGACTTGGAGAAATCAAGAAAAAAATTAAAAGAAAATATCCAGTTACTGATGAAACTTGCAGTCAGCAATCAAAAAAGATATGTGGATTTGTATGAAGACTCGCCGGATCTTTATCGTACTATAGATGCACATGGGATGATACTTGATTGCAATAATGCGTATGCCACACGACTGGGATATTCAAAGGATGAACTCATAGGCAAGAGCATTTTTGAGCATTCGCCGGAAGAAAATCTGGCAGATATTGAGAATTCATTTGATATGTGGAAAAAAACTGGACAGGTCAGAAATAAAGAGATCTGGCTGAAATGCAAGGATGGGACTGTTTTTCCTGGTCTGCTTAGTGCAAATAATCTATATAATGAAAATAACAAATTGATTGGCAGCAATACCGTAATCCGAGATATAACAAAAATTTATGAATATAGAAAAAGACTCGAGGAAAGTCAGAATCATATACAATCCCAGTTCAATGAGCTGAAAAAATTAGATGATGCAAAAAATGATTTTCTTGCCATGATAACACATGAACTAAAGACTCCTCTGGTACCGATAAAGTCATACATTGAGATGATATTGACAGAAAAATTTGGTCCACTAAATGATGTTCAAAAAGACAAGCTTGGCATTGTTTATTCCAGTACCGGGTATATCTTAAAACTTGTAACTGATCTACTGGATGCTCAAAAAATTGAACTTGGACAATTAAAGTTAACAAAAAGTATTTGCAATCTCACTGAAATTGTAGACACGACGGTGGAAAAAATGAAAGAAGAAATAGAAAAAAATGGCATGTCTGTTACAACAAAACTTGAAAATCACATATTTTGTTCATGTGATCCAGTTCGAATTGAACAAGTGCTAATCAATCTCCTTGTAAATGCTGTAAAATTTAGTACTGTGGGAAGTGGCAAAATTTCAATCACACTGTACAAGGAAAATAATCAAGCTGGAATAATCATCAAAGACAATGGTATTGGAGTAGCACCAAACAAACTTGAAAAAATTTTTGTAAAGTTTTACCAAATAGATGCATCTCCAACTAGGGAATATGGCGGAACAGGACTTGGATTATCTGTATCAAAGGGACTGGTTGAAAATCATGGTGGAAAGATCTGGGCTGAATCTGAGGGAGTAGGCAAGGGAACTGAGATCCATATCATGTTGCCTTTGGTGACGTAAACACATTCTTACGATCAAAGTTTTATCTGAAAATAATACCAAATTGGAATCAGATATCATACATACATTCCACACTGAATATATCATACACTTGTATGACCGATAGTGTGGATCATAATGTCTTGGAGCTTCTCCCAAATACACAGGATAGTGTTCTTTTGAGATCGCATCGTGGTTATTTTAAAAACGAATTGAAGAAACTGCCTGCCGAAAAACTGTGGGAAATTATTGTGGAATTACTCTTGTCGTATAACCATGATGTGCCTGACAAGACAAAAATGAATTATGACCAGATGCTTGAGTTGTGTGTCTTCTTGAAAGAGACCGATGAGATGTTTCGAAATCTTGAACAAATTGCTATTTTACAAAGCGGATTGGACAAGGATTCAAACCCTGGTCCAAATGATGATGACAAAGCATGAGTAAATTCTGCTTTCAAGCGATCGGTAGTCTTTAGTATTCCTCTTGATAGGATCCCACATGGTCATTACAAAGACTGTGAAATTTGACCAAGTTTGCAAGTCTATCATGAATGTGGATAGGAATGTACGCTCTGTTGCAATACTTGATGCCAAGGGAAGCTTGGTTCACAACGAAGTCCATCGTGGATTTGTCCAGCCAAGCTTTGACAAGTGGAATAATACGCATTACATGGAGTGCGCATTTGACATTTCAATGGGCGGAAAACTTGATGACCTTTATGGACCGATTAGATATCATCATTCTGACAAGGATGATTTTATGATGTTCAGCTTTCCATACAAAAAAGATGTAATCATTGTTACCAGTACCAAAAAAGTCAGTCCAATTGCATTTGCAACAAAGATATCTCACTTCATAAATGATGCTCTAATGTGACACTAGAAAAAATAGACTCTCAAAACTTTACTAGATTAATGAAATCATTCTAAAACAGTACGAATAAAAAGTTCAACATACCTAGGATGAATTGATTGAAATCAAGTCTCAAAGACTTTGTTGTACTGCCTGGAGATAAAGTAAAACTAGAAAAATACCCTACCGAAATAAAACCGCTTTACAAATCAAAAGATGAATACAAACAGATGTTATCAGAAAATATTGAAGAGCTAAGCTCACTACAAAATCTTCTCTATGCCTCAAACAAATATTCTGTATTATTGATATTCCAATCAATGGATGCTGCAGGAAAAGACAGCACAATAAAACATGTAATGTCTGGCATAAACCCTCAAGGCTGTCAAGTCTCTAGCTTCAAACATCCTAGTGCACAAGAACTTGGACATGATTTCTTGTGGCGTGAGGTCAACAACCTTCCTGAACGAGGAAAGATTGGAATTTTCAACCGTTCTCATTATGAGGAAGTATTGATAGTTCGCGTACATCCTGAGATACTTGAAAGTGAGGGAGTAGAATTTGACAGTAAAACAATTTGGAAAGAACGATACGATTCCATCATTGGCATGGAAGATCATCTACATCGCAATGGAATGGTAATTCTCAAGTTCTTTTTACATGTATCCAAAGAAGAGCAACGCAAGCGTTTTCTCAAACGTATTGATGATCCAAAAAAGAACTGGAAATTTAGCACTGCTGATATTGAAGAGCGAAAGTTCTGGAAACAATACATGGATGCATACGAAGATTGTCTAAGCGCAACAAGTATCAAAAATGCACCTTGGTATGTAATTCCTGCAGATGACAAGGAAAATACACACCTAATAGTTTCTGGGATTGTTCTTGATACGCTCAAAGAACTAGACATGTCTTATCCAAAACTTGATGAAAAACGAAAACAGGAATTAAAGACAATCCGTAAACTATTGGAAAAATGAAATCTCTAGTAATTATTGTTGGAATTATGGTGTCTGTTACAGTTATTGCATCGGTTTTTCTTATGGCAACCCCTAATGGTGCATCACATTGTACATTTTGCCCTGATGTATCAAGTACTGACCAGTCACTTGAAATCACAGATGTATCAACTGAACCACAAGTGATACCTGTTGGAAATAGTTTTCTAATATATGCAAATGTATACAATCCGAATCCATATCCTGTCTATGTTAACAGCGGATGTTTTTCTCCACTCTCTTTGACTTTTGACAAAAATGTAGAAACCAAGAGGGGAATCTCATGCTTTGCTATTTTAAAACAAGAGATTCCGTCAAAACATCAAGCAAGACTGCAGGGTCCTGGCAGTGGTGTAACCTATAATGCAACTGGTACTGGTAATACGACTGCTACAATTACTATCACATATCAAGGACAAAACAAGACACTCACCACTACAACTACGAAAATAATTACAATTTCTAGACTCGTTCATCCATAGGGGAAATGAAATCTAGTCTTGTATGACTCCAGATATTCAAACTCATGAGCGATTTGTATTCTAAGAGTATTTAATACAGATTCCTAGTTCATAGATTCTATCATGCATCTAGAAAAATTAGCGCACAAGTCTACGATAATAGGTACAATAATTGCAATTTTCCTATTCATGATAGCCGTAGTTGAAGTATATCATTTCAATGAACTTGTATCTGAGACACAAAAATCAACAACGGGTCTGACTGCACTTGTAAACAAAACTGATAATCTACTGGCAGAAACGCAAAAATCAACAACCAGTTTAGCTACGCTTGTGGACAAGACTGATCAATTAATACAATCTCAAAACCGTACATCTTCGAACATTTCACAACAAACTATCTTGAAAGAGTATGGTGATGGCGTTCCATTCAAAGTTGATATCTCATATTGTAACTACGAGTCTGATAATGAAATTGCATATTCGCCAGTTGTTCTAGATAAAAATGGTGATCTGACTCCATTGAAATTCATGCTAATCAGATCTATTGGATATTATACTACGGATGATGGCAACAATATGAGCAATATACACGAAGAGACTTTGGATTTTGATGAAACTCCTGATTTGGTCATACCTGATGAGGAAAAACTTTACAAATTATCACTCATGCCAGCATTAAATGACACCAGTAATTCTACTGATTCCTATCTTGTTGTACATTCTGAATATTATTTTGCACCCTATTCTGATGTGACAGATAAATTGCTAACAAAATATGTTTATGATGGAAAGGGACACCAACTGATTGAATTTAAAAAAGATGCTAACGGAAGTTGGAAACTGTATCCAAATCCAATCTCTGTTTGCAAATAGCTAATTATTTTTTGAATGTGGAAAAAATGTCAGATCCAAGTGCGGTTGTTCTGAGGGCTTTGACCCTAGAACTTTCCGCTTGTAGAGAATCTGCAAATATTAATTGTGAATATGGATAGAAAAGACTGTGTTTGTTTATTGTAAAATAATTCATGAAAATATGGTTGAAAGTGTGTTTGATTCAAACACACTATCTGATATATTCACATGGTGTATAGATACTGCAAGTAGAAACCGCGGAACAACAAAAACCATGTAGAGATGGTGTCTGCATTCCAAGGACTTCTATTTTTTTTATCCTATTGCCCTTAGTTCTACTATAACGTCATCCCAAAGGTCATTACTGCTTGCAGTCCAGCCACATGTTACAGCTTTGGCTGTATGTACTGTAGTTGAACTTGATGCACCTGTTATAGAGCCTACCATGTTGATATCCCACTGTTGTGTGCATGTTGGGGAACCAAGCTTCGAACCGCCATAGATTGATGGCAAGTCCAAGACCCAGTCATTTGCATACTTTGTTGTTATGGAAATCTTCGGGCTGCTTGCGGCTGTGTTGTGTTTTGTAGCATGATTTGCTATGGGGCTGGTTTCATTTACTCCTGAAAATGAGTATGCTCCAACTATTGCTTGGGTGGGTCCTGACGTGGTGACAACTACATTTCCAGTCCCACTTGGGTTTTTGAGATACCATAATTCTGCATCATTATTGGTAAATGATGCTGCTGCATTTGTTAGTGCTATTCCACCAAATGTGACTGATACTGCATTGTTGTTGTTAGCACTTAGGCCTACTACTAACAAACGATTACTGCCTGTTCCTGCATTGACACTAGCAAGTGTTATCTGGTTTGATGCTGACACTGTGCCAGAAGTTGACTTGACACTGTTTAGAGTAATACCGCTTGTTGTACTGCTAGTAGTTGCAGATGCAGTATTTGATGGAGAACTGGTACCAACTGAATTGATTGCAGATACCTGATAAGTGTAAGCAGTACTTGGTGCTAAACCAGTATCAGAATATGTTGTGGAGCTAGTACCAGTATTTGCTACATCTGTACTCCATGTAGCTCCACCATCTGTTGATCTTTCTATCTTGTATCCAGTAATTGCAGCGCCTCCATTATTTGATGGTGCACTCCAGGATAGATTGATTGCAGAAGATGAGATTGCTGTAGCTGTAAGACCCGTTGGTGGCTGTGGTACCGTTATCGTTGTACCGCTAGTTGTTGCAGATGCAGTATTTGATGGAGAACTGGTGCCTACCGAGTTGATTGCAGATACACGATAAGTGTAAGCAGTACTTGCAGTCAAACCAGTGTCAGAGTATGTGGTACCAGTGGAACCACTATTTGCTACAACGGTATTCCATGTGGAACCGTCAAGTGAGCGCTCTATCTTGTATCCGATAATTGCAGAGCCTCCATTGTTACTTGGCGCGCTCCAGGATAGGTTGATTTGAGATGAGGATATGCTACTGGCAGAAAGATTTGTTGGAGGCTGTGGTGCAGTTATAGTTCCACTGCCTGATACTGCAAATGCATCTCCTCCGTAAATGTTTTGAGGACTTGATGCAATGACATTTCCGCTTGAATCAGATACTTGAATTGTTGCAGCAATTGGAAAGTGATACATTCCAACATTAAGTGTAGCAGAACCGGCTGTTACAGATGAGCTTGTCATGACGCCTCCAGTTGAATTAATCAGTGATACAGTTGCAGCATTTGTTGGATTGCCTGTGACCTTGATGTTCTCATCAGTTGTTGCATAATAGTCCTTGAAGACTCCATGTCGCATCTGGTTATAGTATGAATTCATTGTCTGTAGATAGTAATCAAATGGTGCAGGCATGGCAAGTGAAAGTGTACTACTTGTATAGACCATGACTCCGTCCATGTAGAGTTTCAAATAGTTTGAACCGTTTGTAATTACTGTACATTCTCTTGTGAGGGGTTGGTTCGGACTGGTATCAACCCACAATGTATCAAAGTGGGAAGCTTCTACTGCATTACCATAGCCGTGAACAAGTGTCCAATAGGTGCCATCTGAGTTTGTTATTGCAGCGCAATCAAGATAGTTTACCTTACCGTTTGTAGTCATTATCTCTAGCTGGTTTTGAAAGTCATTGTGTAGAACAGGCTGGCTTGTAGCAGTTAGTATGGCATGAACTAGTAGTGCAGTTGTATCTGGTGAAACTGCATAATATCCAGAATAGCTACCATCTCCGAATTGCGCAGGATTAGGTCCTGGTTCTCCAATGTGTAATCCTTGTGAATCCTTGTAAATGTCATATGTGGTATTTTTTTCAGATACTGCAGTTCCATAATAATTCCAATATCTTGTGTCTGACAAGACTTGCTGCATTGTTTCTGTCTGGTTGTCTAGTGGATCTGATGCAACAAGGCCTGACTGGGTCTTGGTTATTGAATATGTTGCAGATGCATAGATTCCATGTGACAGCATTCCAAATGAAAATAGCATGATTGCAGCAAATGATAATGCAAGAAACTGTCTTCCAAATATTTTGTATTTTCTTGTAATCATTATTACCAGTGATATATCTCATGTTAGAATACATATTTGGGTATACTAGGATTATTCTGTACGATGAATACAGATTATTTTCTCATCAATTATGTTAGTGACATACGAATTTTAATTTTGCACTAATGTTTTCATTGTTTTAGATTTTTTTCTTTTTCATAACACTTTTCTGCTTCCTTTTTTCTCCCCATCTTCATCAGTACTCCGCCTTTGTTGTGCCATGCTGATGCAAACTCGGGATGAAATTTTATCGCCCTCTCAAAACAATCAAGTGCCATCTCTGGTCTTCCCAGCATAAAAAAACATACACCCTTAAAGTTCCACGCAGGTCCATGTGTCGGATCTAGTATTGTTGCTTCATCAAAAGAGTCCAATGCTTGTTCATATCTTTTAAGATCTGACAAGCACACTCCTTGCAAGTTCCATGCATCAACTGATTCAGGATTTATCTGCAATACTTTGCCATAACAATAGAGTGCATCCTCATGTCTTTTCAAATGGTCTAGTGCATCACCTTTTTTGAGCCAAGCATTTGCGTACCGGGGTAATCTTTTCAATGCCTTGTCATAAAATGTAATTGCATCTTCGTACTGGTGTTTTGTTACAAGTGACTGGGCTTGTTGGTATGCTGATACTGCCTCTTCTGGATAAATGTCATCAAATTTTTGTATGACTTTGACATCTTTTTTATTTTGCATTCGCAGGGTTTGATATGCATCTGCAATCTGACCAAATCTTGTTTCACTTTCTTCTGAAGAATTTTTGTCTGGATGGTACCGTAGCGCCATCTCTCGGTATGCTTGTTTTATTTCTTGTAATGATGCACCTTGTTTGAGTCCTAGTATTTCATAGCACTGGAAAATATCCAATGTTTCCAATGTGCAAAATGGACAAATAAAGAGTCTTTCTTGGGATGTACTTTTTTCAATTATTTACAAAAAAATAACAGATTCAAGCGGTTGTTCAGGGGGATTTAACCCGATGAACATTTACCGCCAGTAGAGAATCTGCACTATGTAATACGGCATGTACATTGAAAAGAACATGTTCGTTCATTATGAAATTGTACTGTATCGTATCCTGATGGTTGGTTATTTACACCTCGTGAGAAAATGAGTTAATCTTTTAAACACTAGTCCCGGACTTTTGTCTATTGGCAACAAATTGTCCTGACTGTGAGGCTGTATTGGTAGAGTTTGACGTAGGTTCTGGTATACTCCACTGTCCTAATCATAATTGTAAATTCATCTATTTTGACAAAAACACTGGCAAGAAATACCGAAAAAATGAAAAATAATGTTTATCCAGTACCTTGTGTGCTATCTAGTGATTCAAATGACTTTTTTGTTTTTGCTCAAATCTCATTGACCAAATCTTATTAACTAAAAATGTGCTATTATTAATGCAAGAGAAATGATTCCACCTCATATCTTTGACCAACGATATCGTACATTTTATGAAATAACGCCTGATCTTGTGTGTACACTGGACGAAAATGCCGTAATCATTGATGTCAATAAACGTATGCTAGAACACTTTGGATATGAAAAAAATGAAGTTGTTGGTAGATTCTGTTTTGATTTTGTTACACCTGAGTATAAAAAAATTGTATTTGATGGATTCAAAGAGATGGAGAACACAGGAACTGGTCCATTAATAGAAATTCAGCTAATCAAAAAGAACAAGACTACATTTTTTGGTCTATGCAAGGGAGCAAAAATAAGCGATGAATCCAAAACATCAAAAATTTATCTAATTACAATACAGGATGTTTCTTTGATGCATGATTCAATGGCTAAAGCAAAGCATGCAGAAAGAGAATTAGAAAAAAAATACAACGAACTCAAAAAAGCATATGATTCTATTCTACTGGTGGAAAACAAGTATGAAAATCTCTACGAACATTCACCTGATCTTTTGCGTACCATTGATCTTGATGGAGTGATTCTCAATTGTAACAAATCATATGCAAAAAATTTAGGGTACGAAAAAAATGAAATTATTGGTAGTTCCATACTAAAACATACTGCAGATAGAAGCTATGTTGATTTAGAAAAAGGAATAGCTGAATGGAGGGCGTCTGGAATGATTTCTAATGTTGAAATCTGGCTTAAGAGAAAAGATGGAAGCTCATTTCCAACATTATTTTCTGGAAACAATCTGTATGATGAAAATGGTAAACTAATTGGAAGAACAGTGGCATTTCGAGACATATCTGACATTTATGCAGCAAGAACTAGAATAGAGCAAGACGAAAAAAAGATAAACGAACAAAATGACGATCTAAAAAAAATCAACTTTTTACTTGCATCTGCTGAAACAAGATTTCGCAGTCTTTATGATACCTCACCTGATCTTATGCGTACAATCGATCATGATGGTAACATTACTGATTGCAATGATGCATATGCACTAGACTTGGGTTATACCAAACAAGAAATCATTGGAATGTCAATTTTTGATCATGCTGCAGAAAAAAACATCGACCATATGCGACAAATCTTTGACTCGTGGAAATCTGGTCATAGTATAACCAACAAAGAGGTCTGGATGAAAAGAAAGGATGGGGCAATCTTTCCCGCATTATTGAGCGCAACTACCTTCTATGAGGGTGATGACCAGATGCGAAGCAATACTATAATCAAAAACATTACCGAGCTTTATGATGCCAGAAAAAAAATAGAGGAGAACGAGGCACACATACGAGCTCAATACGAACAGTTACGCAGAACTGACAAGTCAAAAGAAGAGTTTCTGACCATGATAACGCATGAATTGAAGACTCCTCTTGTACCAATACAAGGATACATTGACATTTTACTTACCGATGCATTTGGTACAATAACTGATGCTCAAAGACAGAGACTAGAAATTATAAAACTAAATGCATTCACCCTTTCAAAACTAATGACTGATCTTTTGGACGTACAAAAGATTGAGCTTGGTCAGCTGAGGGTATCAAAAGAGCGACACGACATGGCTGATGTTTTAGATGGTGTAGTTGAAAACATGAAGCCAACTATGGAAAAATATCATATCCTTATGCTGACACAATTGAAACCTGGCATATTTTGCATGTGTGACTCTATGCGAATTGAACAAGTGATACACAATTTGATAAGCAACGCAATTGATTTTTGTCCTAAAGAAAATGGAAAAATTTCCATAATGTTGCATGCAGAGGGAGAAAATGCAAAAATCATTGTAAAAGACAATGGAATTGGAATATCAAAAAGCAAACTAGACCAAATCTTTGTCAAGTTTTATCAGATTGACACATCTGTTACAAGAGAACATGGTGGAACCGGACTGGGACTTGTTGTGTGCAAGGGAATAATCGAGGCACATGGTGGAAAGATATGGGCAGAATCTGAGGGAGAAAACAAGGGATCTGAAATTCACATACTGTTACCGCTTGATAATTGAGTGTCTAGCACAAGAAAGAAATGATTAAACCATCAAAATGGAAAAAGCTTGACATGTTAATGATTCCACTGGTGTTCTGATACATGGCTGATTCTCAGATTTTGATATTTGTGGTAATGATTGTTGTTGTACTAGTTTTCAGGTTCAGAAAAATAGTTTCAGGAGGGCCTGTAAGCAAAAATAAAATAATTTTTTCAATGATATCTTATTTTGCTATTAGCATGTTTGCAGTATATAGCTCATTTCAGGCAGGAGTGTCCTATTGGTATGTCTTTGCATATGCCGGTGTTCTGATAGGTGCGACATGTCTTTCACATAGATATGTTGACAAGTCTATCATAATTTGGAAGGCAGATGATGGCAAAATCCACTCAAAGGGAGGAAATATTCCATACGTTGTTTGGGTGATAGGGTTGGTATCTCGATTTATCTTGGGCTATGCTTTTCTTGGTTCTAACTATCTCATGTCATCATATGGCGCTCAAAAAAATCTGAGTCCGTTTGATGTTCAAATAACACTTGTTGTGGACTTGATAATGATGTTAGGTGTTGGTGCATTGACTGGAAGAAATCTAAAGTTAATGTCCAAGTTGAAACATTTCCAGACGACCTAATTGTTTTACAATAAAAAAGGAGATCACTGGTCAAGTCAAAACCATTACTTGATTGGCACAGTCTTTGGTCTGAGCGCTGCAATCCAATGTTGATGTTGTACCAGTGATCCCTATGACCTATGCACATGTGTCTTACAAGAAAAAATCTGTACGACAGGTAACGCGCACAAGTAAGATATGACAACAAATTATTAAAAACAATGAATGTCGCATATCTCTAGTCTAGTTTTTTAAAACAAATGTATGCAACATGAATTCATTATTTGGAAAAAGAGAGCTGAATTTTCAAGCAACTAGCTTAGAAAATAGTATAAACAAATAATATGCATGGTATGCAACGGTACATCGAACATGGTTGAAGCTTCTCTTAGAACACATTTGATGCATGATCTCAGTCACTTTGGACTGCGAATTGCAGTAGGTGTCATGTTTATTGTTCACAGTGCTAGTAAATTTGCCAGCGGCTCTTCAGGATTTTTCTCAAGTATTGGTCTTCCTGCGGAAATGGCATTGTTGATTGGATTGTTGGAGTTGATTGGAGGCGTACTTCTTATCATTGGAGTACTAACAAGAATAACTGGTAGTCTTCTTGCAATTGAGATGCTAATTGTCATGGTGTGGCTAAAAAAACTCGAGTCATTTTCTGGAAAAAACGGACTAGAGTTGGAATTGCTTGCATTTGTGATTTTATTGACTGTTATAGTATTAGGCCCTGGCAGATTTTCAATATCTCATCTGGTAAAAAGAATCCCAAGATTTATCCAGTGATTTCATCTCTGGCACTAACAATCTTTCTCTGTTGTGTCTGATTCTAGTAATTTATTAAAAAAATAAAGCAAGAGATTTCTGCTTTTTGGGGGAGTAGATTATCTCTTACTTGCTTCGGAAAATATTTTTTGCAACTTTGATTCAAGCTCTTTTTTGCCTTCTGATTGTGCCAACATTGACTGCCAGACTTTGGCTGCTGTCTCTATCATTGCATCTGATGCCTTGTCAAGTGAAGGGCCAAATGTGGCGTCAATTCTCTTTTTGAGTCGTTCCACGTGTGCCTGATACAGTGCATCGTGAAATGCCTTGTGCAGTAATTCCATTGATTGTTTCACAGGATCAACTGTTCCACAACCGCAATCACCACAATCTGTTTCAGAGGTGCATGAGCATGTTGCATCTTCTTCTGTATTGCATGTTCCTGATTTGCATTCCATATTACTTTCTTATAGTCACTATACAAAGGTAAGTATATAAATTGGAAAGTGATAAAAGGGAAATCAAGTGAGATTTTAGTAAGTTGATGCCACAAGAACTCAAAGATCTATCTGACCAGATAAAATGTTGTCCTGTAGATAATACATTCAGACTTGTTGGTAAAAAATTTACAATACACATACTTCGCAATATGTTGATTCTAAATCACACAAGATTCAACCAGTTTCTTGAATCAGTAGAGGGAATAAATCCAAAAACGCTCTCTGTAAGATTGCGCGAGATGGAAAAGAGTGGTCTGATAAAAAGACAGGTCTATGCCCAGACTCCAATTAAAATTGAATATACTGTAACAGAAAAAGGAAAGGAACTAAAATTAATCATAATGCAAATGGCTGCTTTTTCAATGAAATATTGCAGTTCTGATGTATTCAAGGATGGCAAACCAAGGACAATAGAACAAGTGTTTGGAAAACCAAAGAAAACTAGCAAGTAGCCATGATGTACTAGATCGAGATTTTTTCTACTTTCTGTTTGCACTGCAATGACATGATGGACCACATGTACATATCCCAGTAACAGTACAATTACAGTCTGGAGATATGCACTTGTCCTCTTTTCCGCATCCACAATTCATGATACTAGTATATGGTGTTTCTAATAATTAAACTCCTTTGTTGGCTTTTGTGTTTGATGTATGTTTCATACAGGATGATTATTGTGAATGTAGAATTTCTCTTGCCCTGTTAACAAAGACTTCAGCCTTGTCTACGAGGTTTTTTCCTTGATTTTCAGAGATGGAATCTACTCTGTCATACATGGATTCGTTCCTTCTTGATCGCGCTCTGTCAAATGCTTGTAAAATCTCGCTTGGAAACTTGGTAGAATAAACCGCTTCAGTAAATGAAATTACTGCCATGTGATGTTCTGAACTCTTTGGTCTGTATCCTTTTGAAAACATCAAAGCTCGCCCTGTCTGCAGCATGGCGTTATACGCAGCATTGTGAGCCCATCCCCATTCTTGTATGGTGAGCATCTTTTTTGCAGAAATAAGATCTTTGTTGGCAATTTTCATTTCATTTGTAACCTGTGTTGAATCTGATTGAAATTTTTCAACCAGTCCCTTGTTTAATAGATCGCTTAAGTTCATCCTCGTCTCCTACAATCATAATTACCGGCGTCTTTGAAATCTCTTTTATCAAGGGTATTTTTTTTTCTACCTTCTCCAAAAATTCTTCTCTTGTCCACAGTATGAAATTTATTTCGCGTCCTATTCTTCTTTCTGTTTTTGAAATGGATCGCAACACATCATCTTCGTTTACATCTCCTATTACTAATACATCAACATCGCTTGTTGGTGTTTCAACACCTTTTGCAAATGAACCAAAAATAAAAGCAAATTTGATCTTTCTGATATCAAGATCTTTCATTATGACATGTCCTATGCTTTCGGTCTTTAGGAAGATTCTTTTCAGATCTTCTGATATGGGAGATTTTGTACGTAGCTTGTAGAGCACCATGTTTCCTTTTTTTCTACTATCAAGAAGACCAAGTGATTCCAAATTTTTGAGTTCTTTTTGTACGTATATTGGAGTGGCATCTATAATTCGTGCAAGCTGACGTATGTGGTACTCATTTCCAGAATTGAGCAGAAACTCTTCAAGTATGTTTACTCTGGTAGTTGAAGTGAAAAGCTTCTCTAACATGTATACTAAAAGTATACAATTGTATATAAATAGTTTACATTATGTCACATAGAAATTTATGATCTTTTCTTGTTTTCATAGATTTGATGCTCCACACCTTGTAGGAATTTGACATTTTTGACCAAAATCTCTGTGGAATATTTTTCTTTAATCTGTTGTATGTACTAACCAAGTTTTTTGCGTTTTTCTTCGATTCTTTTTTCTGCCTCTAGTCTTTCAAGGCTGTATGATTTCATGTCTGCAAACTTGATTATTTTGGACAAGTTTGGATGGACTTTGTTGATTGCCTCGAACATTTCCTGTGCAACTTTTCTATAATCCTGGTGTCCTTGTGGTACAGTTCTGAGTTCTATCAAGTGTACTGCTTCGCGCAAATTTAGTTTCATAAAATATGGATAGTTGTATGCAAAGTTCACTACGTATTGAGACTGCTCTGGCATTTCTGACTTCATAGAATCCCAAACTTCTCTTGACTTGTACATGCAATCATCAAAGTCTTTTTTCATTCCAAGTTGCTCAATTTCATCTGGCCTAAAGTATCCGTGGTTTGCTGCAAGCAACTGTCGTTCTAGTGTGAGCACACGATGTCTGTGAAAGTCTCGAAACATTCCAAAATTTGTCAGAAAATCAAATGTATACTCTGTCATCTCAAACGCACGTGGTGGCCTCTGCCTCCTGTTATTTCTCAAACTGGAAAATGTCTTGATTATTTTTTTCCTCTCTGATGTTTTTATCTTCTTGACTTGCTTGAGTATCTCTCGATATGATGCTCCACCTGACTGTTCATACAGTATTGCAGAAATTATCTTCTCTTCTGCCTTTTTCTCTTCTTGCCAGTCTACCAAGTCTACCAAATGGTTTGCCTTTTTCTTTTTCTTTAGGTGTTTTTTTCCAAGTGCTGATGATTTTTCCTTTATTTCAGTCAAGTATTTCTGGAGGGCTTTACCATGATTGTCGTCTGCTCTTCTTACAAATGACTTGATTGTAGTGTTCAATTCTCTCTGTATTTTACCTGCAAGAACTTGTTCTTCTTCAAGTTCTGATGAATACAAAATTGTAAGCAAATACTCGAACGCTCTTCCATTTCCTGTTATGCCTACATTTGTAAGAGTAGATGCAGGAAGAATTCCTCTGAGAATGTCAAGTGCCTTGGCTCTAATTGTTGCATTGTAAATTCTAGTTGCAGACTTTATCTCATCTTCGCTTGCAAGTTTGGAATATGGAACATCTACACCACTAACATTTCGAAACTGTTGTTTTTCTATTGGTTCTTTTTCTGCCATGTATTTGATTGCAGGCTGGATGTTCTTCGAATATACTTCAAAGTCTAGATTGCATGCTTCCAGGTATCTGTCTGCAAATTTTGATTTCATGATGGTATTTTCACGGTAAAACTTGAACTCGTCATTTACTTTCTTGTCCCATGCTACGTATCTGGAAGATTTTTCAAGATATGACAAACCAATTCTACGGTCTTCAATTTTTTTTACTGCAATGTTTGACAAGCCTTCAATTGCAATCTGTGCTTCACCAAGTTCTGCAACTGAATCGTCTCCATATTCAAGTAAAACTTTGTCGTAAAATTCTTCACCACGATTTTCGTTTTGCGCAAACTCGTCCAAGAAAATCTTGCGCATGCTCTTGTCTGTTCTGCTGTATCTTGACATCAGAGCACCACGGTCTACTTGTCTTGGGCTGGTTATTGCAAATACAGAATCATTAACATTTGAAAAATGTTTTAAAAGAATTTCTTCTTCAGAACTTGAAAACTCTGATGACAACATTATGGTTCAAACCAACTATTCTAATAACTACTTCTTTCCAATCTGGATCAGATCAGATGGTCCTATCTTTGGTGCATTGTGTTTTGCCTGCCATCTAAGTAACACTTCCTTGAACGACTCGGCTTCTTGTGCATCTTCAGTATACATCAAAGTTGTTACCCACTTGCCTGGACCTGCAGTACCGCCCATGGAGTTCATCCAAAAATCTGTTGGCATGTTTTCAAACGCCTTGTTCTTTTCATCCCGGCTCATGTCAACCCAGCGTTTGGAGACAAAGTGTAGTATCTGATCTAGCTCTTCCTTTGTAATCATTATCGTACCGTTACTAGACAAGTGATTATAAAATTACGCATTTTTCACATTTTTTCATGATCATTAGCTAAAATGATCTTACCAAAACTGAAAAGCTTGTTAACACGTTGTTGATTATATGAAATTTAAAACACCTACCTAATGAGCAAGGAAGAGATCGAATTTATCGGCAAGCAAGTAAAGGACATGTATGGCACCTATATCGGCAAAGTCATAGGCACTATAACTGACATTGATGGAAGTGTACAAACCGTCGGTGTTGATTGTGGTTCTGAAGGACTCAAGCAGATAGCATTCGAGCAACTGGTGATTCAGGGACAATATGTAATCTTTATCCCTAGATGGAGATTAGACGCCCAGAGACTGTTGCGAGAAAAGGGATTGACCATGCGTCGTATACGAGCCCTGATGGATATCGTATCTGAAAACGATGACATGAAAGAGGATGCTGAACTGATCCACGAAAAATACAAGATGAAATTGTTAACTCTCGATGAAACCGAGAGACAGATCAGAGAAAAACTTGATAAAAGACTCGGAGAGCTTGAAGGGCAATTAAAGTCAATTCGGATGCTACGATTTGATGCAAAGTTGCAAAACAAGAGCAATGAGATATCTGATGCCAAGTTTGATTTGGTCAAGACTCACACGGTTGAAATCATAGAGCACATCGAACATGAAAAAGCAGAGATAACAAGCATCCAGCGTCGCATCAACGATCTAACTGTTGAAATTGGGGAACGTGCAGAAAGTCCAAAGCAGGACGTTCACTCAGCAGCCATTTCATATCTTGGAAAGGTAGAAAGTCCTTCTGCTCCTTCACAGCCAAAGACTCCGATATCTACTGAAATTGGTGTTGGTCCTAGTATTCCCACTGTACCAACGGCAAAGCCAGTGGCAATTGGAGCCGATGGTGATGAAGTTCCCGAAGATTCAGATTGGCTCAAGCGGATATCATCCTCTTAGTAATTTGACGAGTTGAAGGATTCGCTCCCAATCCATTTGAGCGAACCTTTTTTTTGACATACAAACCACTGATTTGTATTGGATTCTTATGATATTGGGCTTGGAAACAATGATCCCAAGACAAGGTCTGACGCAAGTCATGACCGTATAAAATTCTGGGAGTCCCAGGCCAAGAATCTTTTCTGGTCTGAACCATGGCATACTGCACTTGAATGGAATCCACCCTTTGCAAGGTGGTTTGTTGGAGGGAAAACTAGCGCATCATACAATGCACTTGATGTGACAGTACAAAAAAACCCAAACAAAAAGGCAATACTTTGGGAAGGCGAAGATGGCTCACAACGGATACTAACTTATCAAGACCTGCTTTTCCAGGTATCAAAACTTGCAAACGCATTAAAAAAACTCGGAGTTGGCAAAGGTGACAGGGTAACTGTCTATCTCCCAATGGTTCCTGAATTGATAGTTTCACTCTTGGCGTGCTCTCGAATAGGTGCAATTCATACTGTTATATTTTCAGGGTTTAGCGCACAATCAATTCGGGACAGGGTTGTTGATTCAAAATCAAGTGTAATCATTACGGCAGATGGTGGCAGACGACGCGGAATGATAGTCAAACTAAAAGACGTTGTAGATGATGCAATTGCAGACCTTGATTTTGTAAAAAATGTTATCGTACTAGAGCACACTGGAAATCCAATTACATACACGACACGGGACAGGAAATGGAGCGAGTTTGTAGGTTCCATGGAACCGTCATGTGATGCCGAGATGGTTGACAGCACTCATCCTCTTTACATCTTGTATACATCTGGAACAACAGGAAAACCAAAGGGTGTTCTTCATGGTACTGGCGGATATCTTACACATGTCTTTTCCACCTTCAAGTGGATCTTTGATATTTGCGATTCTGATGTTTATTTTTGTACTGCTGACATTGGCTGGGTTACAGGTCACAGCTATGTAGTTTATGGACCTCTAATGCATGGTATAACACAGGTCATGTATGAGGGTGCACTTGATTATCCCACCCCTGCAAGGATATGGGAAATTATTGCACGACATGGTGTTACAATTTTGTATACGACTCCAACCGCACTTCGAATGTTCATGAAATCAGGTGATGCCCTGCCAAACTCTAACAATTTGTCAAGCTTACGATTGCTTGGAACAGTGGGAGAGCCAATCAACCCACAAGTATGGAAGTGGTATTTTGATGTAATTGGCAAGAAAAAGTGTCCAATCATTGATACGTGGTGGCAGACTGAAACAGGGGCCACAATGATATCTCCACTTCCTGGCATTGAAACAATTCCACTCAAACCTGGTTCTGCAGCAAGACCTGTACCTGGTGTTGATATCTTGATTGTAGACGATGATGGAAAACAAGTGCCGCCTGATTCCAAGGGATATCTTGCAGTCAAAAATCCATGGCCTGGAATGTTGTTAACATTGTGGGGTGATGATGAAAAATACAAAACAGTCTACTGGTCAAAATACAAAAACATGTACTATGCAGGCGACTATGCAAAGATGGATGGCGATGGATACGTCTGGATGCTTGGAAGGGCAGATGATGTACTCAAGGTTGCAGGACACCGACTTGGCACTGCAGAAATTGAAAGCGGCTTTGTATCGCATCATGTCGTTGCAGAGTCTGCAGTGTGTGGAATACCGCACGAAGTAAGGGGCGAATCAATTGTTGCATTCCTGGTTCTAAAAGATGGCATCACGCCAACACAGCAGCTAAAAGAAGATCTAGTCCAACACATACGAAAGACAGTAGGTCCAATTGCAACACCAGATGAGCTATATTTTGTCAAAAAACTTCCAAAGACTCGAAGCGGCAAGATAATGAGGAGATTACTAAAAGCAATTGCACAAGATGAAAAAATCGGTGATGTCACCACACTAGAAGATGAAGCATCTGTTGATGAAGTAAAATCCGCACTTGTCGAACTGCGAAAAACACTTGGAAAATACTAGATTGAAATTACCTGCATCTTGGAGTTGTCAGTGATATGATACTTGTCAGCAAATCCACCTGTCACTTCTAAAACATATTTTGCCATCTTGCCATCTGCATTCTGGACAGTGCATGTAGCAGTCTCAAGTGCAGACTTGCATGGTTGAACATTTTTTTCAATATGTATTACATTTCCGTTTGAATCAAACCAAATTATATCAAGTGGAAATTGCATGTTTAGCATCCATATTGGTACAACTTGAGCTTGGCTGAATACAAATATCATCCCTTGATCATCTGGAAGTTCGTTTTGAAACATCAGGCCTCTTACCTTTTGTGCATCTGTTTCTGCAATTTGTACCGTCAACACTTTACTATCAAGCTTGATTGTACCCATTGGAAACTTGACCTCTTCAAGCTTGGAATCTGCAGGAATTGTTAGTACTCCAACAATGCCGATTATCACTGCTGCAATTGCAATCGGAATTAAAACTTGGGCCCTTGTTGCCACAAAAAACCTCTGACTAATATCCAGTTAAAAACTAATGCAAAAAAATGTAGAGTATCAGTGCATCTTGTCTTTTAGATTGGAATAATCACTGAAAAAGTTCTTTGTCTCCTGGCCAACGTCTTTGATGGTTGCACCATTGTACACTCGGTCTAGATATTTTCCTGCAATTATCATTGGAATTCCAATAGGTGTGGTAAATGGATCCGGTGAAAGAAGAAAAATAAATCCAATCTTTGTTATCTTTTTTCCTGGTGCCGATGCTCTCTGTAGAGAACCCAGAGCACGAGCAGTACCCCTGTCGTCTATCTTTCCTAGTTCAGAGTAAATTCTAGCCCTTCTGTGGAGGGAATCGCTTACTTTCTTTATTTTATCAATACCTTGCCTAACTCCCTCATCCATGCATCCCTCATTTTTGAAAATCTAGTTAACACTCCATGCAAAAGATCAATCACAACTGGGTGAACATTTCTGATCAAGAGATTAGGTTATATGATTTCGTGTGTAACCAACAAAAACATGAAGGAAAAGCGTGCTGAGAGGCTGGAATCGATAAAAGAGGCACACAAATCGGCAAAAACCGACTATTCTAGGATAGAGGACTATCTTGAGGTCATATCGGAACTAGTAGAGCTCAAGGGGTATGCAAATACGCTTGATATCTCAAGATATCTCACAGTGAGCGCCCCATCTGTTACAAAGATGCTCCAAAAGTTGGCAGATGGCGGGTATCTGGAATACGAGAAATATCGCGGAATAAATCTGACCCAAAAAGGTTCTACCCTGGCAGATGCTGTGCGCCAAAAACATGGTACCCTGCTAGAGTTCTTTAGGATGCTTGGAATCAGCCACGAGATTGCAAATCAAGATGTTGAAGGAATAGAGCATCACCTAAACCCGCAAACAATAAAACAACTGCGCAAGTTTGTCACGTTTCTAAAAGCAAACCCAAAAATTTTAGAGAATTTTGAATAGCTAGTCGTGTACAGATATTCTGATATCGTCTTTTGACATTACAGCTCCGATTAATCTCTTGCCTGCACTAGATTTTTTTGGAATTATTATCCTGCCGTTTCTTCCAATTCGTGTAGATGTGAGATTTTGGTCATTGACATAAATCTCTGCTTCCATGCCAGATTTTGAAATATCAACTTCTAAAATAAAATTATTTCCAGACTCTGACATTTCAAACCATTCTCCACCTCTTGAAGACCCGCGCTCTTTTGGTTCTACATCGATGTGGACTCCAAGTGTTTTTTCAAGCTCGTTTATTGTTATCCCGCCTCTGCCAATTATTGCTGGCATGGTTTCCTTGTCAACTCGTACTCGTATACTGTTGTTTGATAAAATCTCAATCTCTGCATTAGAGTCAAATCTTCGTATGGTATCTTTTATCTTTGATTCTGCCAATTTTTCAATTCCGCCACTTTTAGTTTCCTTAGTTATTGGAATTACAATATTCTCATCACCATATGTGTAAATTTCATATTCCAAGTTGTGGTCCTCAAAGTTTCTAACCTCGATTACTGGCCTTGCCAAGTCTTCCTCTGTCATTCCTGTTGGCACCTTTACCTTGAATTCCAACTCGTATACTTTGGATATCTGACCTGCTTTTACAAAGACTACGGTATCCAGTATGTGGGGAATCATTCCAAGCTCAACCTTGCCAATGAATCTCTGAATTGCATCTAGTGGTGCATGTGCATGTACCACTCCTATCATGCCTACTCCTGCTAGTCTAAGGTCTGAGAATACTCTGAAATCTTGATACCTTCTGACCTCGTCAAATATTGTATAATCAGGTCTTACTAGAAGCAAAATGTCTGCAGCGTTCTCAAAACTGCCTTCCAGATGTGTATACTGGGTTACCTGCTTGTTTACCTGCAAGTCTCTTGGCGATTCAAATGTCTTTACAATCTTGCCTTTTGTGGAATAGTAATTTGCAAGGCTTGATGCAAGTGTACTCTTGCCAGAACCCGGAGAGCCTGATATCAATATGCCTTCAGCTTTTTCAGACAAGCGTTGCATCAATTTTTCAGATACTGAATACTGTTCTAATGACATTTTTACTATTGGATGTGTTATTGTAATTTCATAACTATTTGAAAAAGGTGAATGTGTCACAACCACTCGATAATCTTTGTATTGTATAACCAGTGCACCAGACTTTGATATCTCTATCATACCAAGTTGTGTGGCCCTTGATGCCTCCAAAATTTCACTAGTGATTCCCTCCAGGTATTCTTTAGTCAGTAATGTCTCCCCTACTGGTGTTAGGGAAAACGATCCTGGCTTGCCCCGCTTTGCAAGTGGAAGTGTTCCGTCCTTGAGGTGGATGCTCATTGTCTGGGAATCAAAATATTTCTCAAACTCTAGGTCTGAAATTTTGACCTGAGGTTTTGAATAGCTTGTCTTTACTCCTTCTGCTTGTGCTACTAATGCTTGCACATAGTCTGCAGTATAAAATGTCGCTCCATTTTTTTTTGCAATGTCTTTTATTATTGCATCAATTCTGCCATGTCTTGCAAGTCTAATGTCATCCATGCTTGGGCGTTCGCCCTCAAACTTGAGTACGATGTTGTTTTTTTCTGCCAGTTCACGAATCTTTTTGATCTGCTCCAATCCAACAAAGCCATGGTCTTTGTGCTGAGATGCCTGTGATTGTAATTCATCTAAAACTGCAACAGGTATTATGATTTCACAGTTTACCATGGTACCTGCTTCAATTAGTTTGGTGATTTCACCATCTATGATAATGCTAGTATCTACTACGAATTTTTCCACAGGTGTACTCGTTTTCCGTACCTTTTAATCATAACTGTATTTAAAAATGACATAACCTGATACAGGATCAATCACCATGGACGACAAAAATGATGTTCTTATAATTGAAGACAGTATGGCAACAACCATACTTTTACGAGATTTCTTGAAAAAACTGGGATATGACAACGTCAAGACATGTGATACTGGAAAGGCAGGCATCCAGATGTTCTCTGATCTTGACAGTGCTGGTAAACAGCCAATTGTCCTTTTGGACTTTCATCTTCCTGACATGAATGCAAATGAAATAATGACTGGTATTTTCAATATTCGTCCTAATGCAAAGATAATTCTTGAAACTGCTGACTCCAAGTCAGACGAGCAGATAAAAAATGCATTAAGGGGGGGCGCTTATCTGTATATTGAAAAACCGATACGATATGACAATTTAAAAAATGTCTTTGAAACACTGGAAAAAGAAAAAGATATTCTTGAAGAAAAACCGTCTGATGATCTTGAAAAAATAATACTTCAACTAAAATCATCTCCCAGAATAAGTTTTGCAAGGCTGGTTGAATATTCTGAGATGCAAGGTGACTTGGTCAAAAAATATCTCTTGCAACTTGAAAATGAAAAAAAGATAGTAAAGATTCCAGACATGAAAGAAGTCTCTTGCATCCAGTGTGATTCCTTGCGTATCTTGCCCAACTTTTCCTGTCCTGCATGTAATGGAACAAACTTTGTGCAAGGAAAACTAGTTGAGCATTTCAAGTGTGGGAATGTATCCATTGAAAACTCTTACAAGGAAAATAAATGCCCAAAATGTCAAAAGGAGATAAAAATTCTGGGAGTTGATTATAAAATAATGGACAACTATTACATCTGCAATGACTGTGGGGACAAGTTTTCAGACCCATCACAAGATTTTCTGTGCATAAAATGCAACAACAGGTTTCCACTAGAAAAGGCAAAATGGGTCACAAGTGTTGGATACAAATCGTCTGGACTATGATTTTGAAACACGATTGATGATATCTAGTACCTCATGAAAATTAAATGGTTTTAAGACATATGATCTGGCCCCTGCACGGATGCATTCTTTAACAGTCTCTTGGTTGTCACTTGCTGAAATCATTATGATTCTGGCTTTGGGGTCGTATGAAATAATTTCCTTGAGGACTGTCAGGCCATCTTTTTTTGGCATTGCCATGTCAAGCAATACGATATCTGGTCTTAACTTTACATATTCTTCCAAGACACCAATGCCGCTTGAAAGTTCTGCAACCAAGTCATGCTTGCCTATCACCAGTATGTCTTTTAGGACCATTCTGATGGCATCAGAGTCATCTACCAGCATGATGCTTGACATGAATAGACCATCGAATTTGCACTATATAATTACAAGCGTACTTACAATTCAAAAATATCTGGATACGTATTTTTTACATGTTTTTCAAAATCATCTACTTGAATATCCAAGTCTCCATACAAAAGGCCAGACATTCTCTTTACTGCCTCTGAGATGATATCATGTGAGCCTGTCAGTGTGCCATGACTTGAGACATGTTTTACTATCTGGTCGCTTATTTTGGCAATCTTGCCCATTTTTTCTTGTTCCATCATTGGTGCAAGACCCTTTATCTTGTGCATGTGTTTCTCAATATTGTTAGATTCTGCATAGAGTTGCTTGTCATTTGTACAAGAAAGCAATATTTTCTTCAAACTGTCTATCTCTGATTTGATTTCTTGTCTTGCAACCCTGAGAAACTCGTCTGACATTTTAACTACTTGACACATATCTTTTATACTAACTTTTATACCCGCCACTGTCATTTTTTCCTCTGTGAAGCTTACTCTAAAGACATATCTTCTACTGGGTGTGATAATCGGAGTTTCTGCCATCAACTTTTATCTTTTAATATTTACATCACAACAAAATCAAGATATTTTACATTCCATCAGTTCTGCAAGTGATCTAAAGGTCATAGTTGAAAGAATTGGCAGTACTGCAAATTCCATTGCAAGTGGTAATGAAGGAGACAGGGCTACTTTGGAACAGCAAGTATCTGATTTTGATGACACTTATGCCAGACTTGGGGTGGGTGGAAACATTGATGGCCTCAACGTAGTTCCAATCCCTGCAGAATTGACTCCGGCATACCAACAAGTCGGTGATGCATGGATACCATACAAGGCAGATGCTGAGAAGATAAAACAAGAGACTATCTTTGACCCAAAGGTAAGAGATGGCCTGACATATGTCCTTAGTAAAAACGGTGATCTGATTTCACTAACTAATGGTGTTGAAAATGATCTTACACCACTTGACCGAAATTACAACAGGCAAAAAATAATTGCACTTGAAATGGTAAACATTGCAAAAGACATTGGGGAAAAAACACTATTGTATTCAATTGGTGAAGGGGGAAATGTTACATCATCGCTGGTAAAAGACCGTCTACTCTTTGACGCTGATCTAAAGAAATTGGAGGGCTTGCCGCTTGATAACCCACAGTATGCCCAGTATGGTATAACACCTGAGACACTGCCTGCAATTCCACGAGAGAATTCAGATTCTATACGACAGCTTGATCCCCTCTGGGAGTCTGTCAATCTACGATTGGTCTACATTGAATCAAATACGTTACTGTCAAAAGATTTCGGAGCCGCATTATCACAATTGAATTCTCAGAGAAATGTATTGTTGAATGCTACCACCAGTTTTGTGGACCAATGGAACGGAATGGTTGATTCTCAGTTACATGATAAAGTAGTCATAGTACAATTGTTCATCATTGCAGACATTGTCATATTTGTTACAGTTGTGTTATCAATTAGAAAGTCGTTAATGCCTCTTGGTACATTGATAGCTGCACTTGGCAGCATCAAAGAAGGAATTTACGGGGAGAAGATAAAATATTCTGCAAAAGATGAGATTGGTGAGCTTGCAGAGACATTTAATGCCATGTCTATGACAATCCAGAAAAAAGACGAAGAGTCAAAGAAAATCGAGATTGCAAAAGACGAATTTCTTGCAATGGTCACTCATGAATTAAAGACCCCGCTTGTACCCATTCAAGGATATTCTGACATATTGCTTGGCGAACACCTTGGGCCACTAAACACAACACAAAAGGAGAGACTGAAAATTATTAGCTCCAGTGCAACTACGTTACTGCAACTAATTTCTGATTTGCTTGATGCTCAAAAGTTGGAACTTGGACAGCTTCGAATAAAAAAAGAGAGAAACAATCTCCAAAAAACTGTAGAAAAAACAATCATTGGAATGCAACCGCAAGCATCTATTGACGGAATTTCACTTGGCTATACTCCAAAAAAAGATGTTTACGCATATTATGATGATGATAGAATAGTCCAAGTGCTTACCAATTTAATAAAAAATAGTCTCAAGGCAACTTCTCCAAAGACAGGCAAGGTGGAAATACATCTTGAAGAAAAAGAGAATGAAGTCGTGGTTTCAGTAAAAGATAATGGAAAAGGCATACCTCCTGAAGCAAATGACAAGATATTCAAAAAATTCTACCAGACTGATACTACAAGCACCAGGGAAAAGGGTGGAAGTGGACTGGGATTGTCAATCTGTAAGGGAATTGTAGAAGCTCACGGGGGAACTATATCTATGCAAAGTGTCTTGTCAAAAGGAACTACGTTTTCATTTACAATTCCAAAGACAGAAGAAACTAGAACACCGGTATAGGGTATCCATGTCGCTTGAAGATTATGCTGAAAAGACAATCAAGATTGCACTTGATGCAGGTTCCCAGTATTGTGATGTAAGGGCCGAGTCTGTCAAAACTGAGGGGTTTGTAATTGAAAATGGCGAAGTGGAAAATTTTGTCTCATCAAAAGATTCTGGTCTTGGAATCCGTGTCCTAGTAAATGGGGCCTGGGGATTTTATTCTGTATCAGAACCAAGATCGTTTGATGGCATACAACAAAGTATCCTTGATACAGTCAAGGCAGCTAGGTATTATTCGGATAGTAAAAAGCACAAAGTGAGACTGGCAGAGATTCACTCTTTTACTGATACCATACGATTTCCGGTACTGGTGGAACCAAATGTGGATGAGATGGTAAAACTTGGTTTAGAGTCTGACAAGATACTTCATGACAAAAAAAGGATAATCAAATCATCTGTATCAATACATCATGACAAGTTTCACAAGTATTTTGTAAACAGTGAAGGATCAAAAATTACTCAAGACTTTGATGATGTCATGGCAAACCTGTCTGCAACAGCACATTATTCTGGCTTGACAGAATCTGTCAATACCACTGAAGGAGGAAGGGGTGGACTGGAGATGATTACTGGGAAAAATGACTTGATGGCTGTATCAAAAACAATCTCTGAGAAAGCTGATGCACTGCTTGATGCAAAAACAGTAAAAGAAGAAAAAGCTACCGTAGTAATGAATCCTGACTTTGTTGCATTGCTTTCACATGAAATTCTTGGACATCCATCTGAAGCTGATAGGGTGCTTGGAAAAGAGATGGCATGGGCAGGTGGTTCCTGGTGGGCGGGAAAACTTGGAACAAAAATTGGCTCTTCTGAATTGAACGTAATTGACGATCCTACAATTCCATCTAGTCTTGGATGGTACAAGTATGATGATGAGGGCGTACCTGCAACAAGAAAGGTCTTGGTAGAAGATGGCGTGTTGTGTAATCACATGCAAAGCCGGGAGACTGCGTCACTTTTTGATACCGAGCCAAATTCATCAATGCGTGCAACTGGATATTCATTCATGCCTCTTGTGAGGATGGCATGTACCTGTATTGCACCTGGAAACTGGGATCCAGAAGAGATGATTAAAGATGTAAAAAACGGTTTTCTAATATCTAACATGAAAATTCCGTCAATAGACATGATGCGATACAACTGGAGTATCTCATGCCAGTATGCGCAAAAAATTGAGAACGGCGAACTGGGCGAACTGTTGCGAGATGTAATTGTAATGGGAAACTCTCCCGAGTTTTTTGGTTCCATTGATGCAAGGGGTAAAGATTTTCAGGTAAGGCCGATTGGAAACTGTGGAAAAGGTGACCCGATGCAAATTATGCGGATGGGAAATGGAGGTCCACATATACGTGGCAAGTCGATTGTAAAAAGCGTGGCAACATAAAATGTCTGATAAACTAGACGATGTCAAAAATAGGGTAATCTCTTGTACAAACTGTAGTTTATCCAAATCAAGAACAAATGCTGTGCCTGGAAATGGAAACAAAAACTCTGATGTCATCTTTGTAGGTGAAGCCCCCGGACGAAACGAAGATCTAAAGGGTCAGCCGTTTGTGGGAACTGCCGGGCAGATTCTTTCTGAGGCACTGGCACATGCGGGATTTGAGCGAGAAAATGTTTACATAACAAATGTAGTAAAATGCAGGCCACCTGATAACAGACAGCCATTGACAGAAGAGCGTACTGCATGCAAACCATATCTGTCCGAAGAACTTGAAATCATAAAACCCAAAATAATTTGCATACTGGGAAACACTGCATATCGCTCATTGCTTGATGGTTCTGAAATAACAAAAAATCGCGGCAAGATTGTAAAAAATAATGGCCAACTCTATTTTGTAACTGTCCACCCAGCTGCTGTGATATACAATCCTGGCCTAAGACAGGTACTCAAAGATGACTTTGTCTTGCTTGCAAAATCACTTGATAAATTAAGAAAGGGTCTGGACATAGAAATTTCACCATGAAGGTACTGGCACGTTCGTTTTATAATCGAGATACTGTAGATGTTGCAAAAGACCTGCTTGGAAAGATACTTGTTAGAAACATAAACGGAAAAACCATCTCTGGCATAATTGTAGAAACTGAAGCTTACCGGTATACAGACGATCCTGCAAGTCACACCTTTGGTGGATTGACTGGACGAAACAAGGCAATGTTTGGGCCTGTTGGAATGGCCTATGTCTATTTTACATACGGCATGCATTACTGTGTAAATGCTGTAGCTAAAAGTCCGGACTTTGAAGCAGGTGCGGTATTGCTTCGCGCTCTTGTACCGCAACAAGGAATTGATTTCATGTCAAGACTGCGAAAGACTGACAAGATTTCCAATTTGACAAATGGTCCTGCCAAGCTTACCCAGGCATTGGCAATAACAAAAAAAGAATACGGACAAGACCTCACAAAAAAATCAAGCCTGTACATCACAGATGGATTTGAAATGGAATCATCTGAAATTTTATCAGGTCCGCGAATTGGAATAAAAAAAGCAACTGACAAGATATGGAATTTTAAAACAAAAAATGTCTTTGACTAGCTAGGAGTCTGGTCTGGTCTTGCACCAAGTGTGGCAGTCAGGTCAAGTGACTTTCCTTGTCTGTTTATTGTCAAAACTACCTTGTCTCCAACGTTCTTCTTTTCGTCAAGATATGCTATCACATCATAGATTGTCTTGACTTGGTGTCCATCTATTGCAGTGATGATATCTCCACCGTGGAGTATGTTGTTGTCATCTGGCGTCGCAGGAATTATTCCAGCCTTGTCTGCAGGTCCTCCCTTGATGGTACTCTCAATTATTACTCCCTTGAAGTTTCTTGCCAGTCCGTTTGCAAGTGCGATATCAGAGTCAAGGCTTCTTCCTGATATGCCAAGATATGGATGGGTATACGTCCCATTTTTAATCAAGACTGGGGCTATTCTGTTTATTGCATCTGCGGGTACTGCAAATCCTACTCCTGCAAAGTCTCCAGTATTGGTACTAATTGCAGTGTTCATTCCTACAACTTTGCCATCAAGGTTTAGCAGTGGGCCACCAGAGTTTCCTGGGTTTATTGCTGCATCAACTTGAATTACATCTGGTATTGAAAATCCTGCAGAGCTGTCATCTGGAAGTAGTCTTCCAATCTGACTGATTATTCCAGTTGTCATTGTATCACTTAGTCCAAATGGATTGCCTATTGCGATAACCTGTTGTCCAACATCAAGGTTTGACGAGTTTGTGAGGGTTAGTGGAACAAGTTGCTCGTCAGAGAAATTATCTATTATCTGTATTACTGCAATGTCATTTCCTGGATCGGTTCCCACAACTTTGGCAGTGTATGTATTTCCATCAATGAATGAAACATTTACTGTCTTTGATCCTTCTACAACGTGATTGTTTGTAATTATTCTTCCATCTGTATCATATACGAAACCTGACCCAAGTCTTGTAGACTGGCTTGCAAGTGGCTGACCGTTTACTATGAAATTATTATCTACGGTAGATACCTTGCTTGTTATCTGTACTACGGAATTTTCAGTATTTTTGTAAATCTGTGTAAGGGTTGCATCTTGTGCTGCAAAACTTGATCCACTTGCAGCTGGACCTGGAGGTCCTTGTGGACCGGGTGGACCTTGAGGCCCTGGCGGGCCTTGGACTGCACCAAGTGATGCATCGCTTAACATCTTCCCATTGCTAAATTGTAATACAACGGTAGCAGCAAGAACTAGGGTTACTGCAACAAGTATGATCTCAAGTTTTCTCATGGCAAGTCTATGTCCCCTTTTTTGCATATCAAAATATTATATTTTACTATCAATTGTTCCTTGTACATTGTGGAATAACGAGTCTAATTTTTCCGTATTATATTTTGCTAAACTTTGGTAATCATTACCTAAATATACACAGAATTCACTGGTTTTCTAGTGGGTAAAAAACAAAAAAACAAGGCCAAATCCAAGTCTAACAGTCCCATTACAAAGGGTCTCGTAATCACTGTTGCAGTTATTGCTCTAGCCATTGCAGGTGGTGTGTATTATCTGTGGACTTCATCAGTTCCTGTAAATGAAAACCATCCTGTATTTGCTACTGCTTCTAATGTATACATACTTGCAATTCACAATGATCAAGGATATTCATATGATGAACAGTCTACCAAAACTGGAAAGAAGTCAATCTCTGGTACAAATACCAATCCGCCAATTCACATTGCACAAGGAACACTTGTTGCATTACATGTGATAAATGAAGACAAGGATACAGGTTCTGACCAGGATCTCAACATTGATGCATTCAATGTCCATACAAGACACTTGAAGTACTTTGAGGCTCAAACCATAAACTTTGTTGCAGACAAGACTGGAACTTTCCCATATTACTCTAAAATACATCCAGAAATGAATGGCACTTTTACTGTGGATCCATAAACTTGACTGCCAAAATACTTTTTAAAAAGTCTGTCAACTTTAAACAGGAAATGGCACAATCAATATGAGCGACGATAAAACACAAAGTTCTCGTTTTGATGTACTTGACTTAATGGATAGTTTCATAAATAAAATTCTTGAAATACGACGAATTCTTCTTGGTGTATCAATCTCTGGCTTTATTTTGGCGCCATTTGCAATAGGGCTCTCTGTATTTCTTTTAACTCACAAAAACTTTTTCATCGTTTTAGAACAGGAATACGACTTTGGAATGGCACTGTGTATACTGCTTGGGCTCATAATTGCCATATCTGTAGGCTGGATGATAACTGGAATCAGGCAATACAAGACACTAAAATCCTGGAATAAAAAATACCAAGAATATCTCCAGCAAAAAGACGATATTGACAAAAAGATTGCATCAAAATACGGACTAGATTCTGACTAGAACTCGTTTCCAGTCTGGACATGTTTTTTTCTTGGAAATAAATTCTCATAAGGCTCCAAGATTGTCTTGCAAAATTCTATTCCCTTTGGTGCTGGTTTGTATATTGTTATGATACGCTTTCCAAGGTGTCTTTCTTCACTCTGAATCAAGTTGTTTCTTTCCAATTCATCAAGTATTGATTTGTGTTTTTTTAAATTCAGGCCACAAAAGCTGACCAGTGCTGTTTGATTGAGTTCTCCGTATTGGACCAGTGTAAGGATGATATCCTTGATTATGTATATCCTGTCACGATATGGGTTTGATCCTGACATTGGCTACATTACCTTCTTGGTATAATATAATGCCTGATTGTAGTGGTGTCCCAAATTCATTGCTAATAACTTCTTGCAAAAATTGCATGTATTGTAGTTTGGTTTTTGCATACCAGACACTTGGAGTCTTGTGTCTTTGCGTCAAATGGAATTACCCTAATATCTGCACCTGTTGATTCTTTTATGACCTCTTCACATTTTGTCTGTCCACACCATGGGGAGTAGAGAAATGCACCTTTTTCCATCTCTGACTTGAACTTGCCCAGATCTTCAATCTCAATTGTCTTCTCCTTTAACAAATTCTTGGCATTCTCAAATAGACTGGCCTGTATCTCATCTAACATACCCAAAATTCCCTTCTCTGTATCCTCAAATGACAAATCGATTTTCTTCAGACTGTCTCTTCTGACAAGAACCATCTTGCCTTTTGCTATGTCTTTTGGACCTATCTCTATTCTCAATGGGACACCCTTCATCTCCCAATCATGAAACTTGTATCCTGGAGTAACTTCATCTCTTGTATCCATGTGTACACGAAGATTGTGTTTTGCCAAGGCTTGTTTTATTTCAGATGCCTTGTTTAGTACAAGTTCCATATCTTGTGGTGAATAGTAAATTGGTACAATGACTACTTGAATTGGTGCAACACGTGGTGGCAGAACTAGTCCCTTGTCATCTCCGTGAATCATGATTAATGCTCCAATCAGACGCCATGATACTCCCCATGATGTCTGCCATGCAAAGGTCTCTACATTTTGCTTGTCCAGGAATTTGACATCAAATGGCTTGGAAAAGTTTTGTCCCAAAAAGTGTGATGTTCCCATCTGGAGTGCCTTGCCGTCTGGCATGATGGACTCCATTGTTGTTGTATATACAGCGCCAACAAACTTTTCTTTTTCACTTTTTTTACCGGTAATTACAGGAATTGCAAGTTCTTCTTCAACTGTTTTTTTGTACATTTCAAGTATTGATGTAACTTCTTGTTCTGCCTCTTCTTTTGTAGTGTGAACTGTATGGCCTTCTTGCCATAAAAATTCTGATGTTCTCAAAAATGGTTTTGTTGCCTTGATCTCTGCTCTTAATGCAGTGTTCCAGAAATTAATCTTGAGCGGCAAGTCTCTCCAACTTTTTATCCATTTTGAATACATTGAATATGCAAGTGCCTCAGAGGTTGGTCTTAGTGCAAGTTTGTCACCAATCTCTGTCTCACCAGAATGTGTTACCCAAAATACTTCGGGTGTAAATCCTGCAAAGTGATCAGACTCTTTACTTAGTAATGATTCGGGTATCAGTACTGGAAGAAAACCGTTCTCATGGCCTGTTGCTTTTAGTTTTTGGTCAAGTGACGACTTTAATGACTCCCATATGGAATATCCATAGGGTCTAAGGACAATGAGGCCTTTTACTGGAGCATAATCTGCAAGATGTGCTTTTAGCACTATTTGTGTATACCACTCGCTAAAATTTTCATTCTTCTTTGCGGTAATTCCTATCTCTTTACTCAATCCCAGTCTCTCTTTTAGTTACACTAATGAGCTTTTCTGGTTTTTAGAGCGGATCGCCTTTGCATAGTACCTGACCTGATACTCTGCTCTGGAAATTGGGGCATACAAAACACTGGATAAATGGAAGTTCGCTTTTCACAACAGGACAATCTACTGCTTCTTCTTTCATGCGTTTGAGCATCTTTGGGCTAACTCCTTTTAGTTTGAGTTTTCCCTTGTCGTCCATCATGCCAGATGATTTGAGCTCATCTTTTGTTTGATCTGACAACTTGATAGCTTTTGGTACAACTTTCACTGGTACTTCGTATTTGTGAGGAAGCTCTGCCATATTCTCAAGCTTGAGAACCTTGAATATATTACTAGTGGTAAAAATATCCAACAATCGCTTAAGATTATATAATCTGATTTATGGTTGAAAGAAGAAACTGATGTTAGCAATCTTTGATGTTGAAGGTGTATTACTTGATGCAGAATTTCTTCCAATACTTGCCGAAAAAATTAACAAGCAAGATGAAATCTGGGCAATCACAAGACAGGGAATTGAAGGCAAGATAAACTGGGAAGATGGATTGCGAAGAAGAATTGATCTTCTCCGAGGAATTGATTTTGATACATGCAAGGAAGTGTCTGACTCGCTAAAAATAATGACTGGTGCAAAAGAGGCCTGCATGGCATTAAAAGCAGCAGGCTGGAAAATTATGGCAGTATCTGGTGGCTTTACACTAATGACTGATAGACTAAAAGATGAACTGGGACTTGACTATGTTTTCTCTAATGAATTGTTGTTCAAGGATGGAAAACTTGATGGCGTTACAATTGAGGTAGACTCTGACAAGGCAAAGTCTGCAAATATAAAAATAAATGAATGGAAGGAAAAAAGAGAGAATATCGTTGTAGTTGTAGATGGTGCAAATGATGTCAAACTGTTTAACATCTGTGGTCTTGGCATTGCATTTAGAGCACAAGATATGGTAAAAGAACTTGCAACTGTAACACTTGAAGAAAAGGATCTCTCAAAGATTATCGGACTGATTAACAAACATTATGGTCTGAAGATACCGTTGCAGACATTTGCCTAAGATATCATTTTAAGCAGTAAAAACCCAAACTTGATTGCATGTCTCTTCAAATTATTCCTGTCAAGGTATCATCTGAAATCAAACCAGGGGATGATCTGGTTGAAATTTTACTCAAGACCAAGGCTGGCAGAGAATTAAAAGAAGGCGACATTCTGGTATTTACACAAAAGATAATCTCAAAGCAAGAGGGGCAAAAAATAGACTTGACCAAAATCAGACCCACCCTTCTTGCAATAGGAATTGCAAGTGCATACAAAAAGGATCCAAGGATTGTACAACTAATCCTTGATGAAACAAAAAGAATCATTCGAATGAAAAATGGCATCATCATATCGCAAACACGACATGGTCTTGTCTGTGCAAATGCAGGAATTGACGAAAGCAACATGGAAAAAGGGTTTGCGACACTTCTTCCAAAAGATTCTGACAGTTCTGCCCAGAAGATACGAAGGCGCATCAAGACAAGGACTGGAAAAAATGTTGTAGTTATAATATCTGATACATTTGGAAGGCCGTTTCGAGAAGGCCAGACCGATGTTGCAATCGGGGTATCTGGGATATCTCCAATAGTTGACTATGAAGGAAAACAAGATAACTTCAAGCGAGTTCTCAGGGTTACAGCAATTGCAATTGCAGATGAAATTTCTTCTGCAACAGAGCTAGTTAGAGGAAAGACGCTTTGCACACCAATTGCAATCGTACGAAATTACAAGTTTGATAAAAAGAATGGAACTCTCCAAGATCTGTTGCGCGTCAAATCACTTGATCTGTTCCGATAAACAAAGATTCCAGAAACAAAGATTATACTCTTGCATGTCGGATCACTGATTCAATATGTTTACACAAAAATATCATTTCAATGTCCGACTTTGTGACTAAAATAGTACTATTTGGCAATAGATTCTATTTTTTAATCTTGTACATTATAATGACTGAAGTAATTCCAGATACTAGTATTATTGATGCAAGAGGAAACTCTGGAACCGTGGAGGTATGTGCAACATTTACGTCTCCAGTGTTATTCTGAATTTGTGAAGTAGAATTACAATCAAGTATGGATTGAGACTCGTATTCGTATCTAGAGTCAGCCATGTAAAAACCAGAATTCATCATGGTGGAATTGTATTTTGACGATTCAAGTACAATGAAAAAGTCGGTTTCATATTTTGTATTTGTTGAACTACCATAATCATCACCGACATCTGTAAATTGCCAAAGTCGGATGTCTTGCGGAGTTATGTCTAGATTTTGAAAATATTCCTTGATTGCTGTACTCATAGTACAATATTCAGTATGATTATCCACAAGATTCTGTGGTACCGTATCTGACCATGGTACTGGTTTGCCTGATACTGGATACGATTTCTCGCTACCAGATGACTCGTCAGCAGACGTATACAGCATAATGATGTGAAAATAAGTCCCACTTAACGTTCCATTGTTTTGCTCTTGTTCTTGTACCGTATATCTATACCATACAGGAGAAGAATCCGCACTGGCATAGTTTTGTAAAAGTAATGTGGATAGTAGGATTGATGCTAAAAATAGGTGATAAAAAATCGGATGATTCACTATTAAACAAGTGATGTAATGTCCTTAAAAAAGTGGTGCAGATTTGTTCCAGTTTTCCAAAATTTCAAGAAATCCATCGGTTCAGCTTATTTACAAAGCAATAGTTTCAAAGTCTGGCTTTTTTGTGCACAAAATAGAATTATTTCAAATATGGAATAATTTTCTAATTATTTCCAAACCTTATCCTCATAAGATCATTATCCGCGTTTGCAAACATGATATATTTTCCATCGGGACTTACAACAGGCAAACCTTCGACCCCATCTACTGTATACATGTCCTTTTCGGTGAATGACCCATTTACTGACATTATTCCCAACTTCCATCTATCCATATGTTCGTCAGTAAACTGTGTGTATACTATTGATGAACTGTTTGGAATCCAACGTGTAATAGCACCAAAATCCCCATAAAAATTCGGGATAACCGTGGTCTGATTTGTATCAATGTTATAAATTTTCAGATGAGAGTCATCTGCAAATACAATCTTGTTGCCATCGGGGTTTACTGCCATTTCCTCAAAATCACAACTATTGGGACTGCTTTTGAAATTTGGATTATTGAAATAGTACATTGAATGACATAAGAGACCGATTTTCTCCCCCGTTGAACTTACTTCCCACAACGAGAAAGATAGCGAACCGTATGGAGTGGGAGTAGAGAGGGCATCTTCCTCATTGTAAATTATGTTTCCGTTAGGTAACCAGTCATACGAGTGCATGCTGACGCTGTGAGAACCTGACTCATAATTGGTGTTATTTGTCAATGACTTCATTGTGTTAGTAACCATGTCGTATAGGTACAGATTATCTATATGATCATTTTCAGCGTTGATTGTGACTCCTGTAAACAACACATACCTGTCAGAAGGAGATATTCTAGCAGGAAAGAAATTGTGAAGATCTTGAGTGTTTAATTTTTGAAGCATTGTTCCGTTAGGGTCAATCGAGACAAGATAATTTTTATTGGATATGTAAAGATTAGTAATAATGAATTTACCATCCTTGCTCCAATCGTATAAATCGACTGGATAGTTTGTGTTATTATTCAAACCAAATAGTCTTGCAAGTTTGGTATGGTTTATGACTTGTTCTATTATAGGTCTTGAAAATTTGTCCTTGTCTGAAATAATAATAGGTTTGGAAGAGTTGCTGACAGTTGATCCCATTATTGTTTCATAAGATACCAAAAATACAAGTATGCTAGTTACTATGATTCCAATTATGACATATGGTAAAATTTTCATGTGCTATGTACGGTATTTTCATGGTTTAAAAAAGTGATGCATGTTTCCTCTTTTTAAAAATTCAAGAAAAGTTTGTTCAATTCACTTACACACTGATATAATTTAACATCTTGGCTTTTTTGGTTTGCTTTCAGACTTTGACAATCTTGGTATGTTTTGTAGATCTAGAAGCATTTTTCATTGCCATTTTACCTAGCGCAGAGTCTAGCGATATTACTTGTTTTACTATTGCAATGTCCCTGTTCAATTTGAATAACGTTGTATTGCCAAATTTTCTTGCTGGAATAACTACATTGAATTGTTCCAAGTCTGGCCAAACCTTGTAAAGCGTTGTTTTTGACATTCCAGTACCTTCTAGAATTTCTTTTTTTGAATAGTCACTCCTATTGTCTAAAAAGAAATCAATAATCCTAAGTTGTGGGGTATCTCCAAGATATCGCATCAATAGTGTTGTACTCATGTGTCATTTCATGCGTATAAAGTATTTATTTGTGTCTGCCAAAGGTACGATAACTGGACTTGTCTGAATTTACTGATGAAGAGATAGTGGCACGCATATCTTACAAGCTTTACAGAAGGGGTAATTGGGGTGAGAGTCATACTAGCTTTGAGAATCTCAAGAAAGGATTCAATCAAAGAAATCTGGGAAAGAAAGGTTTCAAAAGAGTGGATAAAATTGGAGAGAAAATGATCAGAGATGGTTTACTACATTCAAAATCAACTAGTTATGGCCTTGAAGTTAGTTTGGAATATACTCGAAAAGATGAATTAATTTCATTAATCAAGAAAACTTTTCCAGATGAATATGATGAATAGTTTCTAGTCTTAAGACAATGTCGTTTTGTACTGATTCCATATGTTTACACAAAGTAATGGTTTTAGAGTTTGGTTTTCTAATTTTTGAAAAACTAGTCTTTATTTTGGTTTTCATTATCCCAAAGTGGATAATCGAAGCGTTACTTCTTTGTAATCCATACCAGAGATCTCAACTCCTGCAAGCACATATGACCCTGCTACGCAAGGCGGGTTGAGAGGATCAATGTATGAAAAATCAGAAGCATTTACCTGATCTGCTGTATATCCAACAGCTAACGGGTAACGCTCACAGGCAAGCTTTGGTATTGATTGATCGTAAAAACCAGTTGCGTTTGGTAGCGGTCTAATGATATATGTCACTGTAAAATTTGTCCCTATCGGATAGTTTGCAAGATCAATCGTTTCAGGTATTGTTGTAATCTTGAATGAATTTGTATAATCCTTTCCTGAACTTACACTAATCATGCTATCATGTTTCTCATAGTGTAGATTTCCTATTGGCAATGTAGAATTAAACTCAAGTAGGTGTTGGCAGCTTTGACCATTACAATTATTGTAATTAGAAATAATTGTAAAAGTTAGTTTTGCACATCCAGTAGAGTTTGAGTTCATCAAGAGAACTGGAACAGTATTAAAACTAGTTTGATTTCCAGGTGCAGTAACAAATTTCCCACAAACATTTTCTGGCATAATTTTGGTTGCAATGTTTTCATTTGTATACGGTATGTGCACATTTTGAGTAAAACTAAATGGAATATTGTTTGCAATCCCGTTTACAGTGAGTAGGTATGTGGCTTCACTAGTAAATCCACCACCAATTAGGATCTTTGTGTAAGAGGTAGAATTCCCAGATACGAGTGGATGTGACTTTGTTACGTCTTGAAAATCAAAATTATAATCATAATTGAGATGAAGAGTAGCATTAAGATTCGTTATGGGTGCTACGCCAATGTTCTTTAACGTTAATTGTATAGGCGATCCGCCAGGGTTGATAAGGGATTGAACCATCTGGATTGAAACTATCTCTACTGCTTGATTTGATGTCGTACTAGTTTGTGCTGTTTTGTTGGTTATAGAATCTGCCCATCCACGTTCTAGTAAGATGTTTTCAGTATCAGATGTTACACATGCCGGGGAGTCGTCTTCTGACTTTATTATCAGTTGAAGACCTGTCTTACATTGGATATATTTTGATTCAATTCCCAACTTGAATTGTTTCAGTGGTGCAAATCTTGAAAGTGCATTAAATGGTGGAGGATTTTCGCCATGTGCATTTACCATTATTTGCGTTGCAGAATCACTCTCACCACTTTTTGCAAAAAGAGACCACGCACCTCCTGTTACATGTAATGGAATGCCAAGATTGGTATCAAAGTAACCTGTGTTGTTACTGTTTGCTTGAGTTGAATTTTCAATGTTACCATAGTTATCTACTAAAAAGATGTTTATCACTGAATTTTGTAACGTGTATCCGCTGATTGAAATGATTTCTCCGTCTATATAGTTGAACTTGGATGTGAACAGTTGAAGATCCTCAATACCAGCAGATTGGTGAGAAGTCTGAGTCAACATGGAAGATTCCCCAATGGTAACTAGAGAAATTATTATGCTCATTAAAAATAAAAAATGTAGAGTTTTCATTTTCAGTTTCTAACCGTATTTAGATGGTTCAATTATAGTAAAAGTAGTATTCAAGTTTTGATCGTAAAATGAAACTTTCAATGTATAATCACCTTCATGTTTTATAATAATTGGTCCTCCAAGACCATCACTTAGTTGATAAGTTTGGTTCGCATACACTGGATGCAGATGCATTTCAGGATCACATAAGATTGCCAAACTATTGCTTTTCCATACTATACTTTGATTTGAATCAAGTATGGATACACGTGGATAATCACAACCTTGTACAAACCCATTGAAGTTTATGGAAAAATTAATTGTATCATTAGTATAGTAGACATTATGTACATCAGTAGTTATCTTGTTGATGGGTCCTGGAACCCATCCTTGTGCAACAAGTCTTGAAGATGTGGCAGGTTTTACACATGCTGGAAACCCGCTGTCTGATTTTATTATAAGCACTAACCCTTCCTTGCATGCAATCTCTTTTGCATCTGTTCCTGACTTGAATTGTGTTAATGGTGAAAAAAATACGTCTTCTGAAGGGTTGATTTGCACTAGAGGCCCAAGACAATTTTTGTCTGCTACAAATCCTATCTTCGAAATATCGTCTGACAATGGTTCATCTGGAAATAGTCTAAATCCCAGCATTTGGTGCGCAGTGCATCCGGAAATTGTCTTAAATGAATCTGGAGAAACATCAAAAGTTGATCCGTTTTCATCAAGCACAAAAAGTACTCGGTCTCCTACTTCAAATGTTGGCGGCGATGAGTCAGCAGATCTCATACCTGTCGCATTAATTGTTGTACCAGGCTGCTTATTTTTGATATATTCTTCTACTTGTATTGTGTATTGATCTTCTTGGGTAAAGTTGCCAATCTTTGTATGCGATATGACATTTCCAATTAAAATCACATCACTGTTGTGATAGATCAAAAGTGGTGTTTCAGCAACTAGAAATGCAGATGCATTTTGTGTCCACACTAGAACGAGAAGAGAGGACATTGTGATCAATGTGGTAATTTTTTGATACACTAGCGTTTCGGTTTTTAGGATTGCTAATAAATAGTTCTACTGAATTGTTACATGTGATGGTGTGAAGTTCCATTTTTTACCGTATAGGTTCAGGTGCAATTATCTCCATTTTTGTTACACCGTATTGAAATGGAATAATTAACATTCTATCAGTAATTGTATTAACTATTTGTTTATACTTCACTTCCCTGCCATTTTCTACAATTATGAATTGATTATCTTGTCCATGTATCTTAGGATCAATTAGTCCCCTTGGTAGAATAACTGTCAGTGTGCCGTTTTCTGTTGTTTTCAGCGACAAGTCAAGAGATTGTTCTTGTATGTTAGCTGTAGCATTTTCCAACTGACCTCCTACAATAGCATAATTAATTGAAAAACCGGTGTTAGTTACATTGGTAGACATTGGTGTGACTTCAGTGTCATAGATGGATGTATTTTGTAATTTTTCCATTGTACGATTTTGCGGTTTGACTGTAATTCCAATATATGTTCCCAAAGACATGTTGCCAAGTCCATCTTCTGTAGTTGAAAATATGCTTGTTCTGTATGTATTTGGAGTAGCATCCTTTCCAACCAGTATGTGGAGCAAAACTATGCTAGGCGTGACTATGTGTGTTGATGAGAATTTCAAGTCTAATCCATTTGTACTTGTAAATCCTATGTGTGGTAGAGTGTAGAGTGTAGTATTGACATTTTCTGGATGTGATGATGTTACATTTACTACTAGTGTTACATTTTGTCCTTGTATTACATCAAACTGAATAGGTTTCTCAGACGACCCTGAACCGTTGAAAAAAAGTTCAAAATTAGTTGTGATAGGCAAACCATGTGGAGAAAGTGTTTCTGAATTTGTTAAATTATTTTCATTTGTGCCTGCCTGGTATAGTTTAGAACCTATCATCATTGGATTAGGTCCGCGATAAAGTGGAAATTCTATGATAAGAATCATGATGACAACGAACGCCAAGATCCCAATTATGGAATAATGTAGAGTTTTCATTTCTATGGAACTATCTTTGAATCTCCAAGATCTATTAGAGAAGCAGTTTTGTTGTCATCAGTAGATGAAACACGTAGTTTGATTCCTACTGTATCTTCATATTGCCATGACAGAGTTACTGGTAAACCTATCATCTGATAATCAGGGTGTAGGCCAGTGTTGAGTGGCAATGCAAGAGATATAGTATTGTTCACGGCACAAGTGTTACCATCACAAATGTTGTAGCCCATCAAATATGCCGTAGAATTTGAATTTATTTTGAGATAGAATTTGTTTGGCGGACAAATGGGCAAGCCAGAAGGAGTACTATGAGATGAAGAACTGAGGCATGAATCTGGAGGGTGATAAATTATCAAGGCTGTTATTCCAAATGGATCACTGTTTTTCATATCATAACGATTCCTGCAAGCATCATTCATACCAAGACACACATTTGCAAAATCTATTTGTTCCTGCAACGAGTTTGGTTTGTCAGCCCATCCTCTTTCAACTAATTTGGAAACATCATCTGGTTTGACACACGCAGGAGAACGACTCTTTGCCTTTATGACCAGCTGAAAATCAGGTGCGCACATGATGTCCTTGAGTGCAACACCTGACTGGAATTGTTTTAATGGTGAAACATAATCAGGTGTTGCCACATCAGACTTGACAGAAAATTTGCTGCTGTACTGTGCATATGTTTTATTGTCTTCCGCCATAGTGACATACATTCTGTACTCTCCTTCTTGAGGGGTAAATTCCCACTCTGCTGATGCTATCCACTCACATGGTTTGGCTTCCGAGGGGATTTCCTTGCTAAAAACAACCTCAGCATTTGAACCTGTGTTCTTTGTTATCTGAACCATAGTATCAAGGCTTTTTCCAGAAAGAGTACCCACATCTTCATTATCCACAAACTGAATTGATTCATTTGCAGTGAAATTACGGTCAACTTTTATTCCATTTTGAATTTCAAATGACTCTCCTCTTGCTACAAGTCTATTTTGTGTAAGAACATTTGTTGCAACACAGGATTTTGGAATTATGAATGATTCAGGAGAATAGGTGTTATTTCCATCGAGGTTTTTTATGTAAAACAACACACGATCCCCCGCATGGAATTCATCTAACCCTCCAAGCATACCCGGATACAAACTAGTTATTGGTTGTCTAACTGTTATTTTATTTGCAATCTGAGGATTTTTCAAAAATTCTTCTATGTTTACATTGTATTCATCAAGACTTAGAGTGTAATTTTTCACAACATTCTTTTCAATACCGTTTTCTTCGATAATGTCTGATGTCTCTTTTTCAAATTGTAAAACATTCACAGAAGTAATGTTTCCGACAAATATTGTAGTACTGTCGTTTAAGAGTTCTTGAGGAGATTGCCTAACCCATATTCCATAAGCAGTGTTATCATATGACAGCATCAGGCCAGCAAATACCAGAAAAACTGCAAGTATAGAAAGATGTAGAGTTTTCATAGTATCAAACTATTTGGTCACCAATTATTTCTATCAAAGTAGTGTCTTGTTTGAATGGGATGAACAAAGTTCGATCTACATCAGTTGTACTAGTCTCTCTGAAATCGGTTTCTTGACCATTCACTAGAACATAGAACTTGTCGTCCTGATTACCTGTCCTTGCATCAAGCAATTTTCTTGGAATGGTTACAGTTGTGTTACCATCGGATGTTGTTTGTGTCTTTATTACCAGACTTTTTGATTGAAAATCGTAATGATATCCAGTTATGGCTCCCCCTGAAATTTTGCTGTTTAATAGGTCTACATTGGTATCAAACGGACTTGTAATATGTCCCCATCCAATATTCAAAAGATGAAGTGCAGTAAGAGGTGTAGTACAGGCAGGATGGCTGTTTTTGGATTTGATTACGAGAAGAAAGTTTGATTTGCACTTTACATCTGCTGCATCAATTCCAGATTTGAATTGCTCCAGTGGGGATTGCATGCTAGTTGAATTTGTTTCATATTGGATAGGGTGGGTTGTAATTGTTTCCATATCGGCTACATTTTGTCCAAATGTAATCTTGATAGGAATGTCACCTACAATTTCTTTGATCTTTTCCAGATACTGTTCTTCTGAGAATGTGGCTTTTGTTGAATCAATTCCTACATCTAGTGTGGAATTTATCTCGTCTACTCCTACTGAATTGAACGGTATGCTACCCATTTTGCTTCCCATCAAGTTTGATATGGCCTCTTTTGCAATCTCTAGTTTTTTGTTTAATTCCATCTGGGCTTTTTCATCCGATTGAAACTTGGGATCATCTATTATTGCAATGTCACTTTGTGCGTCTGCATATGGCTTGCTCCATACGGTATTAAAAAAAGGTGGATATCCGTTTGTATAGGCGAGATATTTTTCTCCTTGAATTATGGAATATCCGCATCCTTGGAGAGTGTTGGTCATTATCATCAATGGCTTGACACTGGGGGATCCTTTCCAAAGTTTGTCTACTGTAAAGTATACGTTCCATTGATGATCCGTAGTGTTGTCAATATGTTGTACAGTTCCAGAAAAAACACCATCTGCAAGCAAGTAAAACTGTGGTGCATCATACGATGTCAGTCGTGCAGAGCACGAGTCTGCAGATGCATGCTGGGAAACAATCAGAAATAATGTGAAGAGACTTGACGTTACTACTATTGAGATTTGTCGAGTTTTCATTTTATTTGATTGATTCTAATATTTTGATTAGATCCTCTTTTGGCAAATATGCTTGTATGGTGATATGTGTTTCTTCCATATTGAATTCAACTTGGGAAGGATCATGTATGTCTACTCCGTGAAATAACCTATCTCGCTGACTTGATGCTATGCCTTTGTGTCCATTTATCGTAATCACATTTCCATCAATACCCTCTTTTTTGAGTGCTCTCATGTAAAACGGTATATTGAAATCAAAACTTCCTTCTTTAATTGAAGATGCCCATCTGCGATAAATAATCCAAATTCCCTTTTGCTTAAAGAACTCGTCAAGTCTCATAGAATCTGTAATCAGTTTTTTTGAATAAAATAGAAATACAAATTTGGTATCATCCGGTGCAGTCTCAACCGCTCCGAATTGAAGATTATAATCAAATGGCATTTTTGAGGGAAATTTTATTCCATAGTCTGTAAAAGATGTTGCCTGAGATTCATTGTTTATCACGGTTGCATTTTTCCACCTTTCTTTTATTATGGGGTAGAAGGATGATGCTCCAAAAGGTATCAATAAAAATTTGTACATGGTAGCCTTTAAAAAATTGACGTAGATTCGCTCTGTAAGACTCTTCTAGTTTGAAAATGGTGTACCGGAAGATTTTGAAGATACAGGTTCAATTTTTGCATGCTGATTGACTTGGTTATTTTCTAGTATATCATTTTGGCAACACAGTAATTTGAATTGGTTTTGACCAGAGTGGTTGTACATTACCTATTGGTTCTCTATGACCGCGACTATCCGTAGTTATATTGAATGTAAATAGAGCCATTGATACAACGGTATACTTTCCAGGTATCTGTAACTGAGGAAGAGGCATATCATAAAATAGTCGAGTGAAATTATTATGGCCCCATGGTTTTTCATCAAGATGTTCCCAAGGTCTTATTGTTTCAACATCATAAAATTCTTGGAGAATTCCAATCCAAGTAATTTTAGGCCATACAACTATGCCATCTTGATTTTTAATTTCTAGAACAACCATGGGAGGCCAATATCCGATATCTACATTTTTGTTTCCTACGTTTATCAATTCTGTAGAGATCGTTATGTTTTCTCCTACTTTGTATTCTAGTTTATCTGATGTCTGATTGAGAATTAGTATTGTGTCATTATGTGATAATTGTGTTTGTGTAGGATTACCCCATTGTTCTTCAAATGTAGGAATATGTGGTTGAAAAAAACCAGTTGTTACCAGAACCAGCATAATAGTTGCTGCAGAAATAACTGCAAACCCAATTAATTTTTTAGACTTTAGAGTTTTCATTTTCTCAGTGTTTCGTAGAATTTGTAACTACAAAATGTTGCATTGCAATATGCCCCCACTGGTCATAAGCTAGTATAGTATACACACCGACTTTAGGCAGTACAAATCCATCTACAGTATAAAACCCATCAAATGAAGCATGATACCTTACTTCCCCCGTCTGATTTCCATTTGCAGTCTCCAATACTGCCATGTCACTTGATGGCTCAAAGACATAACTGTCAACTCCAGTGAGTGCTGGACAGTTGTAAGTTCCATTTTGATAAAGCTGAAGCAGTCTTGCACTGGCAATGTTTTCAAGAGTATAGTTTCCCTCGTATATGCCAATTCCTACAGGGTCAAGCTGACACGGTCCCATGCTGAGCCCATCCATAGGCCAGTTGTTTTGTGAATCTTTTACTAGAACATTTTGAGATGTGTTGTTAATCAGGATATCAATTCCAAGTGTCTGGTTTTGTGTTATAACCGTAGAGTTTGTAGAAAGTAAAAGCTGTAGGGCATCTGAGATTTGAGTTGTTTTTGTTACGGATGTACTTGAAACAATTTCTTTTGTCCATCCACGTTCTATCAAAATCTGAGCAGTATCAGGTTTTACACATGCTGGAAGATTATCGTGTGAAATCACCAAATCTAAACTACCCTCACATCTTGTCTTAGAGGACTCAATTCCCTCCCGGAATTGTTCTAACGGGGACAAGTAAACCGGTCTGAAGTAAAGATCTTGACGTAACGATCCGGAAACGAGACTCCAGTACTTGGCATCAGAGTCTCTAGGTAGAGTAAAGTTTGCATAAAAGGTACCGTTTTTTAACACTAGAAAATCTTCTGAACTTACCATCACTTTGTGATCCTTTTCCAGTCCGATGGTTATACTTGTGTCATTCGCGTTATCCTGGCCATGGATAAAAACGGAATCTCCAGGAAAATAGATTTCCTTATCTGGACTTAGGAATACTAGTTTTACAGACGCAGCAGCCTTTTGTACAAAAACAAAATTTATTCCAGAAAATACTAGAAACACAATTACAATTATTGCAAAGTGTAAAGACCTCATAAGTTTTGGTTTATTTTCTCCTAAACCAAATAAGAAATGTTGCTATTATAGATACTATAATACTTCCAACTGTGATAGCTAGGATCAACATATTGTCTCCCGAAGGTGTGGACTTGTAAACAATGTCTGCATCAGTTCCATTGGAACTGTTTTTTTGTATGGGGGATTGTGTCACTGAAGCTATGGAGCCTCCAAATGACATATCGTTGGTTTCCTCTGTTATTCCAAGTATCTTTGTAAGAGAAGGATCTACTGATACGTATAATGATTTTACATATGTACCATTTTTATCAGATAGAGAATAGACTACTTGTATAGTATCTAGCGTACACTGGTGAAAAGAGTTCATTATTCCTTCTGATTCGTAGTCATATCCTTGTATTTTGGATTGAAATTCACTTGAATGCAGTACAAGATCAAGCGCAGTCTGATTATCAGAGGCAATGCTCAATTTCTTGGAGCAGTTTTCCATATTGCTTGCAGCCTTGTCATACGCATTAGGAACATCTGAATTTACACTTGAATTGGTTAATGCAATACCAGAATTTGGATAAGAGATTTCCACAGTATTATTTGCTTGATTGGATGCATAAACCAAGATACGATTATTTTCAGAATCTGCAACCCATAGATTTCCATTTTTATCAAATGCAATTCCATGAGGCTGATCAAGTGAACTTGCAGTATTTCCTGCAGTGTTTATTGCTCCTGCATTAAAGATTGTCTGCCCTAAAATTAGCGACGCATTTTGTCCGTTTGTAAACGGAGCAGTAAATTCTAGCACACGATTGTTTCCAGAGTCTGTAACCCACAAGTTCTCACCCTCATCAAATGCAATTCCATATGGGTCTCGAAGTATGTTTGCACTAGATGATACCCCTTCACCCCCTGTTGTAAAGTCTTGGTGACCAAGTACTAGTGATGCAGCCTGGCCGCTTGAAAACGGTGCATCAAATCTTAGCACTCTATAGTTACCAGAATCTGCAACCCATAGATTTCCATTTTTATCAAATGCAATACCGAGTGGTTGAGAGACCATCCCTGCAGAAACTCCTTGATCACTTGCAAAATTACCTAGTATTAGTGAAGCATTCTGTCCATTTGAAAATGGAGGCTTGAACTCTAACAAACGGTTGCTGGTATCTGCAACCCATAGATTTCCATTTGAATCAAATGTAACACCTCCCGGATAGTAGATAGAATTGTTGGTGGAAGGCTGTGCTGGACTTCCTGATGTAAAATCAGTATGACCTAGTACCAACAATGGTGTCTGTCCTATCTTGAATGGAGGTGTAAATTCCAATACCCTGTTACTTCCCCCGTCTGCAACCCACAAGTTGCCTTGAGAGTCAAATGCCAATCCTTGTGGATGCCACAATGATTTGGGAGTGGTGCCATCCAATACCTGCCATGCTGTAAAGTCAGACTGACCAAGAACTATGGAAGCAGATTCACCAATTTTAAACGGGGATTTGAACTCTAGTACCCTGTCATTTCCCCCATCTGACACCCAAAGGTCTCCCTGTGAATCAAACACGATGAAGTGCGGAGTAAAAAATGTGCTTGCCGTGGGGTTTTTAGAATTTGATACAAAATCTGGCTGACCAAGTACAAATGATGCATTCTGTGAGTTTGAAAATTGAGAATTAGCAGGCTCTAAAGTTGGAATGTCTTTCTTGAATTCAGGTACTAGCAAAAGCGGTTCTGCTGCACTTGCCTTTGATTGTTCCATTGTATCTAAATTGGCAACATACGTAAAAGTAGAACCCAAGTCACTACTTGCTCTAAATACTCCAGAATCTCCTGCAACGTAGATGTGATTTTGTGATGAAAAAACTATTGGATTTGATATTCCAGATTTATTTGCCGAGTTGAGATCAAAAATATTTCCAAACGTTTCTCCTCCATCAGTACTCTTCCTGAAAAATACTCCAGAATGTGAATACGATGGATCATACTCACCTGTCCATATTGCGTATATTGTATTATTTCCAAGTGCACCGATTTGTGAGAAATCAAAATCTCCAGTGGTAAAACCTCCTAGATCAAGAGTGTCAAATGTATTTCCACTATCCATGCTTTTTGCAAGAAACAACTTGGTTTGACCAGACTGTAACGTCTGGGTCCATTCTACATAGAGATCATCAGTGCCTGTACCATTGACAAGAACCAGTTTTGGCCATCGTACATCACCACTTTGTGTGTCTAGTTTTATTTTATCAGAAAAATCAATTCCTCCGTTGGTACTTTTCTTCAAGAATAAACTTGTAACTTGTCCTTTCATCTCCATCCAAACAATGTAGATGTTGTTTCCAGAGACTGCTAATTGTGGTGTAAATACCATTGTATCATTAGATATGGTGACATGATCAAAAGTGGAACCGCCATCGTGACTTGCCATGAATAATACCGCTCCATTATTTGATCCCCAATAGCTACCATAGTCTACAATGTAGACATTGTTACCAGATACGGTCATCTGAGAGTCACCTATCATGAGTTTGTGATTTTGAGAAAGAGAGATGGTTTTTCCAAATGTTGCACCGCTGTCATTGCTTGTCCTAAAGAGCAGGTCCGAATATGCCGAGTCTGTAGAATTACCCATGAGCGCATAGACTTTATTTCCTGATGCAATCAACTGTGAAATCCCACCCATTCCTGGTCCGTCCTTTAGTATCAGAGGCTTTGCAAATGTATTTCCGTTATCAGTGCTTTTTGCAATGAATACGTTTGAAGAATTGGCACCATTTTTCCAGTTGTTCCATGACAAGTATAATGAATTTCCAAATGCCGCAGAGCCTAATTTTACATTAGAATCATATGGCTTTATTCCAAGACTGTTTGAAATGTTGATTGAGTTCCCAAAGCTTGCTCCGCCATCATTACTTGTTTTCAGAAATGCGTCATATGAATTGGTCTGTGGGTTGGTATCATTATACCATATTGCATAGACATTATCCCCCGATGAAATAATTTGTGATAGGGAAGAACTTGGACGACAGCACATGACACCTCCATATTGTGCATATGCTAATGGTACCATCAATGTTACCAAAATTGATACAGAGATCGATAGAATCAAAACATATGTTGTTTTCATGTGTTATGTACGGTATTTTCATAGTTTAAAAAAGTGGTGTAGATGTCATCTTAAGAAACTCTATAGCGATTTTAAAATAATCTAAAAACCATTTCCATCTTCATTACATCCAAAATAATGGTCAGGGATTAGCTTATTTTCTATGATTGACTATTGGAACAATATAGAAGATATAGCCATAAAATTGCTTGATTACCGCTATAAAACACGACATACATAACACATCATAATTGCCAAGAGAAAATTACAAGACAATCACAGTCCGAAACGAAACATTTGAAAGATTCGTCAAGGTGATACAAAAAGCACGAAAATTAAAACCTAGGACGTACAATAGTGACTTTTTAGATATGCTTCTTGACCTATATGAGAAAAAATCAAAACCATGAAAATACCTTTGCTATGAAAACCACACTTTTTCAAACTGTCAAAAACATCGTAGTCTGATACCCCGGTTTACTCATGGATTCATACTGATGAAATGATCAAATAAGATGATCGAGTTAGTTTACGTAAACAAAGATTATATGCATTGATAGGTGGATTCGATAAACATTGGCTGGATTAAAAGTCGAGTTACATTGTCATAATGAATTTTCAAACTTTCAGCTTGGACCAAAAGAGACTCCATATGATTGCGGAGTTACAGTCGTACAACAACTGGATAAAGCACACGAGGCAAATCTTGATGCATTTTTCATTACAAATCATAATACCGTAAATGGATATAGTTCCCTTTTGGAATGTCAACAAAATCATGAAAAATACAAAAAGATTCGAGTATATCCCGGAGAAGAGATAACAACTGATCAAGGGATACATGTACTTGCATTTGGTCTAAATCAAACAGTAAAGGCTGGACACAGTCTTGAGGAAATATTGGACATTGTAAAATCCCAGGGCGCAATATCTTGCGCACCACATCCATTTGGATTGAGTAATGGATTGCGTGAAAAAGCAGCACTGTGTGATCTAATTGAGGTCTTTAACAGCAATAACGTGGACAGGTATTCTAATCTTAGAGCATATCACTTTGCCAAAGCCTCAAACCTAATCGAAGTTGCAGGAAGCGATTCACACGTTGCATCAACACTTGGGAGGTGTACAAACATGATTGATTCTGAAAATAATCTTGATGATATCCTGTATGCATTACGACATGGCAAGGTAGCAATAGGTGATACCGGTTACATTACAAGTCGGGAAATGATAGAGCATGCACTGTATAAAATAGAAAATTCTAAAGAGGATATCATCATATATTTTGAAGAAAATCACCCACATCTGACAGGTGTGTGCAAATTTTTAATCAATGCTTTTGAATCAAATCCTAATAGCATTGTGTGGACTACGGCATACAAAGTTGCAGTGCGTTTGATTACAAAACTTTCAAACAAGATAAACTTCAAAGACCAAGATCATACAGTTTTGTATGAAAGAAACCTGCGAGCAATTTTGCCAATGATTCTCAAGTGATGGAATCTTCTTGTATTCATGAATAGATTTTAATATTGCGTGAGCACTTTTTGGCTTACAGGTGGCCGATATTTCCGAATCAACTACAACCAAGACAATTGATGTACGAGGCATGTTCTGTCCAGAGCCTGTCTTTAGAACAAAGATAGAGATGGAAAGAATGGCTGTAGGAAATATTCTAAAAATAACTGCAGATGATCCTGCATCTGAAGAAGATATAACAAGATGGGTCAATAGAACTGGTCACCAATTAATCGGTATCAAAAAAACAGACAAGGATCTAGAGTTTACCATTAAAAAGGTGAAATAATTTTTTGGCTGAAACACTAGAAGATGTTAACATGCCAATAAAAATTGGCGGTACTCCAATTGTAAAACTAGGATCACTTTCAAAAAATAATGTTGACGTTTATGCTAAACTAGAGTTTTACAATCCATTTGGTTCTGTAAAGGATAGGGCTGCATACTGGATGGTAAAGATGGCAGAAGAACAAGGCCTTATCAGAAGAGGACACACTATAATCATCGAGCCAACTTCTGGCAACACAGGAATTGCACTGGCAGGGATTGCAAAAATTCTTGGATACCAGGTCGAAATTGTAATTCCTGAAAAGGCAAGTGATGAAACTAAAAAAATAATCGAGTCACTTGGCGCTACACTATACCAAACAACAGATGACTTGTGTCCAAAGGTTGGTGCAGGTACTGATCAAAGCATTGCACTTGCAAGGTCTATCGCATCTGCAAGACCTGACAAGTATTATTCTCCAAATCAATATGCTAACGAGGCAAATTTCATGGGCCACTACAAGGGAACAGGCCCTGAAATCTGGGAGCAGACACAGGGAAAGATAACTCATTTTTTCACAGGTGTTGGAACTGGTGGCACCATTACAGGAATTGGTGCATATCTAAAAGAGAAAAATCCAAACATCAAGATAATTGCAGTCCAGCCACAACAAAACCATCTAATCCAGGGTTTGAGAAACTTTGAAGAGTCTTCAAAACCCGACTTGTTTATCAAGCGTGAACAAGTCGTTGATGACTGGATAACTATAACCAACGAAGAGGCATTTGCATCTGTTAAAGAGATACTAGAAAAAGAAAATATGCTTGTCAGTCCATCTTCTGCTACTGTATACACTGCCATGAAAAAGTATGACATTCCAAGTGGATATGCAGTTGGAATATTTGCAGATGATGGAAGAAAATTCAAGAGTCTCTATACTATACAAAAAATATTCTCAGAGAGTGAATACGATTCTGCACTTGCAAATTCAAAACACATATCAAAAATTAGAGAATAATTACAATGTTTATCTGTCATGCCCTGTAACATTTGTTCACTAACCTTGAATGTATTTTCCAATAAACATTATACATTTTTTGCACTATTGTTTATCTTTGGAATTTTGGTATTGTCAGAACCCGTTTTTACACATCAAGTTTTTGCAAATTCTAGTGTCACAGTAACAGCTGACAAACCATTCTACATCTTTGGTGATACAATTGTAATTTCTGGTACGGTAAAAACTGTTGTACCTGGAAACACTCTGACAATTAGCATTTTAGATCCATATAGTAACCAAATCCACACAATGCAGACTACTGTTTCCTCTGATGGTTCTTACACGAATACAGTTGTGATAGATGGTTCCATGTGGAAATCGGGTGGTGTTTATACTGTACTGGCTCAATATGGTTCTGAAATTCCAACTCAAACAACTTTTTCATACATGGCAACAACTGCTCCGATAAATGACGTATTTCCAATATCGATTCCTGGTAGCCAAACCTTTGATGTGCCATATACCATTAGCGGAGGATCTGTGATGAACATGTATGTCACTCCATCGAATTTCATGCTGTCTGTATCCCTCCAGACTACTAATTATGGTTCCATCACACTTTCACTTCCAAGATCCTTGATTGACTCCAAGGCGATTGATGGCTCTGATGATTTATTTGGTGTACTAGTTGATGGCGTGGATGTTCAACCACACAAAGAACAAGTAACTGCAAACGAAAGAATCTTGACAATACAATTCTTACAAGGAACAAAAAATATCCAAATTATTGGCACTAGAATGGCACCTGAAAATGTTTCCACTGCTAATACAAGCCAAAATTTGACTGCAAATCAGTCGGTTCAAATTGCCAACATGTCAAATGTGATTCATACAATACCTGAGTTTCCTAGTGGGGTGGTTCCGTTTGTGATTGCATTGATTACTATTGTTGTACTTGGAAGAATTATGATTAGACAATCTCTAGTTAATCGATGATACTATTATAGAAACTAAAACGCTAGAGAAGTTTTTTAATTATTTGCGCTCTGAGAGATACTTGTCTACATCAATTGCAGCCATGCAACCAAATGCAGCTGCTGTAATTGCCTGTCTGTATCTGTGGTCGTGTACGTCTCCTGCTGCAAATACTCCCTCTACATTTGTCTGGGTGTGATTTTTTAGTGCAATGTAACCATTTGCATCAAAGTCAATCTGTCCTTGGAATAATTTTGTATTTGGTTCGTGTCCTATTGCAACAAATATTCCGCCAACTTCTAGTGTCTTGACATTATTTGTTGTTGTATCTTTTACCGTAATCTGGTTCACCTTTTGATTTCCCTTTATCTCTTCAATTACAGTATTCCAATGGAATTGGATCTTTTGATTCTCAAATGCTCTGTCCTGCATAACCTTGCTTGCACGAAGTTTGTCTTTTCTGTGTATGACATGAACCTTGTTTGCAAACTTGGTAAGAAAGATGGCTTCTTCCATGGCAGAATCTCCTCCGCCTGCAACTACAATCTCTTGATTTTTAAAAAATGGTCCATCACATGTTGCACAGTATGATACCCCACGTGCACTAAATTCCTGCTCTCCTTTTGCACCAATCTTTCTTGGAGTGGCGCCTGTTGCAATGATTACTGCATCTGCTTCGTACTCTTCGGAATACGTTAGTATCTTAAACGGCTTGTGTCTAAAATCGACATTTACCACTTCATCGTCAATAATTGTAGTTCCCATTCGTTCTGCCTGCTCTCTCATTGTAGTCATTAATTCTGGACCCATGATCCCCTTTGCAAAGCCTGGAAAATTTTCAACCTCTGTTGTAAGCATCAACTGGCCGCCTGGAAGAATTCCTGAAATTATGAGTGTCTCGCGTTTTGCGCGTGAGGTGTAAATGGAAGCAGTGTATCCTGCAGGACCTGCGCCGATAATTATTACGTCAAACTTTTTTCTAGTCTCTGGTTTTTTACTATCTGATCTTATTTCTGCTTGCACGATTCCAACTCGGTCAAGTTCATATTTAAATTATTCAGGCTTGATTCTTCCAAGAATCTTCTGGTGATACTCACACAGTTTTCCTGATTGTATTTGGGAATGGATAAGATCTTCTTGCCAGTGTGCATTGTACAAGATACATTCCTTGGAACTACAAAATGGATCTGCTGTGACATGATAAAAAATTGCCTGCAGTGCATATCCTCTTACCACTTGGCCCAAATTCTTGTCATGGTATTCAAGAAACCTGCCTTGAAACTGTTCCTTTAACGCGTCTATGTTGAGACCTTGCGATATTGTTTGGTGCATGGCAAGATAATATTCACGGGGCTTGGCAGGTGCTTCTATTATTCCAGTAGTTGAGATGACTGATGGGTTTGAGCAAATTACTGCTCTTCCATGGTATCTATAATCATCGTAATCGTATGTACATCCTAGTCTTGTGGTAAAAACTAGATGAAATATTCCATTGGATAATTCTTCTTCTGGAATGATATCTTGTACAATTTTTTGTATCTCAAAACCGTCATACAATACGATATTGGAACCAGAATTGTTCGCAAATGATTCTTCTTCAAAATTAATCTCTTCTTCTGTTGGTACATGTTTTTCAAATGGAATGTATGGATTGAAGACACGTGATGATGCCAAGTGATATGCAGTATTTTTGTCTGACTTGAAATGGGAAAAGAAATTTTCTCGAATTTCCACTGGTACATATAATGTTTCTTCCAAAAACTTTGCAAGGTCGTTTATCTTGATTTCAGGAACTGACGGCTCATCGTAGAGAAAAATCTTAGATATCTTCATCAGATACTTGTAAAAACCGAATTGATTTATCTTCTTAGTTCTCGTAGTTTTGCAGCAGTTACTTCGGCTGCCTTTTTGCCTGATAGTAACATGGAACCATATGTTGGACCCATTCTTGCCAGTCCATATGTTTCAGTCACAGACATGCCAGAAATTACCAGTCCTGGATACAACTCGCCTGTCTTGTAGACCACTCGGTTCTCACCATCGTCTATCCACATTGGATCCATTCCCTTCCATTCTACGAGTTTTCTGTCTACTAGTCTTTTTACTGCAACAGAGTCATGGCCTGATGCATCAATCACCATTCTAGCTTCTAGCGCAATTGGGTCTACACATGTTATGTTTCTTGGAAGTGCAGATACTGGCATCCAGTTTACTACAACTCCTGAGACACGACCGTTCTTCAAAACTAGATCATCGAACTTGGTTAATTGCAAAAACTTGACTCCTGCATCACATGCTGCTGCAATCAATTTTGATACTGCATGTGGTCCTGGTGTTAGAAAGAGACCTTCTGAAATTTGCTTGTATGGCACCCCTAGTTCGTCCCATATCTTTTGTGCTGGTGCTCGAACTGTTACTGGGTTCATCATGTAACCCCCTAGCCAGTAACCTCCGCCTAGGTAGTTGTTCTGCTCAATTACTAGTACCTTGAATCCCATCTTGGATAATTCTCGGCTTGCAGTTAATCCTGCAGGGCCTGCACCGATGATTATAACGTCACTGTCTGATCTATCAATTAATACTGAATGAAATTCATTTGCTATTGCTCTTGTAATCTCTACTTCTCTTAAATCTGCAAAAATCTTTGGTGCTTCGTCACTAAGAGTTGCTTTCTGCATAAAAATTCTCGCCTATTTTGCACATTAATAGTTTGCTTCTGTTAAAATAATGTCACAGAAGAAATCTATGTTAATTTTTTAAAGTTTGAAGAGTAAGAAACTGTGTATTCTGAAAGGATTACATCTTGTACTAGTTGCAATCTTGGTTGCTATGACCTAAACCTGAATTTTAACACTGCAATAAAATCCAATATTTGTTTTAATGACTAGTCATTGAAAGGTGTTGTAGGTTAGTCTTTTCCATATGTCATTTTGTGGTCTCCAACTCTGCGTAATTCTATTGTGTTATTGGAAAAATCTACCGAGTAGATGATTCTATTACTCTTATCAAGATCGTAGGCATATACTTTTAGACTCGTTTTGTAGTCTCCTAATTTTGTAGGATTTTCAGATTTTGCTAATTCGTCAAGTGCCGAGTCTACTCTTTCTTGAAACTGGGAACTCAATAATTTGTATTGCTTGATAAATTTCGTGTTTGGTGCGAGTAGCCACAATTTAACTATGTAATTCTTTGAGCAGTTCTTCTAAAGTACTTCTTTTTATCTTGCCTTTGGCTTTATCAACTTCATATTGTTTAACATCTGCTATCTCTTCTGGCGTTAGATCGTCTACTACTTGTTTGGGTTTCTTAGTGGCTCGTTGCATATTGTCTTCACTATGTTATAGTGTGTGATGTATTAATACATTAATACACAATCATGTTAGTTACGTCTCAGTCTTGGGAACTCTTTTTGCTTCAAACTGAATCTTGTAGTACATTGATCGCCCTGCGGTCCTCTAATACTATATGTATGATCAGTGGATTGTGGTTTGTTAAAACATCAGAAATGATTTTGTTTATTGTATAAAATTAGTATCTAAAGAATTTGCTCAGTTTGTAAACGCATCTTCAAAGGCTTTGATGCATTCTCTGATGTGCATCTTCTTTGGGGGACTCTTGAATGCATATGCAGAAATGATATCTGTCTTGGCATGGTCCTTGGTTGCAATTGTCTTTTTTGCAGCCCTAATTGAATCAACTATGACATTGCAGCCGTTTGTACTATCGTTTGTTCTAAGGGATAGATCAAGCTCAACTGGTGAACCCAAAAATCCCTTTGCTTCCATCCAATAGTAACTTACTCTGGAATCTCCAAGTTGTTCTGCATATTCTGTAGTACCTGCAGTTGACATGAAAGGAATTGGTGATTCTATTGCAATGGATTCTGTCTTGATGAGTCTCTTTCTCTCTCGTGTCTCTTCTGCCATGGTATTCTGTGTATCCTGGTTTCCACCAACATCAAGCTGGTATGCTTTTTTGAGATAAATTCCCCTGCTTGCCATAAAATCAATCATGCCTCTATGAAATGCAGTGCCTCCAAACTGACTCATCAGGTCGTCGCCAAGTATGACAAGACCCTTTGACTGGAATTCCTTTCTTGCCTGGTCTGTACATGTCTTGGCAGCAGTTGCATTAAAGAAAGAACATCCTGCATCAAGTGCGGCTCTAGCATATTTTTCACTGCTTTTTTCCATTCCTGATGATATGACATTTACAAGAAAATCTGGCTTTGCTTTTTTAAGAGAATTTACAAACTCGTCATAGCTTGATGATTTTATCTGACCGTTCTTTGAAATGTGTGGAGGGGTAACATCTTCTGCAATTCCTGGCTGGATTGTAATGTCTCCATAATCTGTCTTTGATTTTACCACACTTGAAATGTTCTTTCCAACCTTTGATGCATCGATATCATACATTGCAACAATTGTAATGTCGTTTAATGAAATTCCGCCAACTTTGGGATGCCATAGACCTTCAGTCGAATTTTTGTAAAACTCTAAACCTTTTACAATGGTACTGGATACATTGCCTGTTCCAACTAGGGCAATGGTTATCTTGTCTGACACGACATTTTTTTCTTGCCGGTGAGCATTTAACTCTTTTCTGGTTCTTCATAGATACACATTTTCCTTGTGCAAGTTGCATACAAAATATGCAACTTTTGCCATAATTGTAGCAAATCTAGCGAAAATTCCCATAATACAAAATTTATATGCTTTCTGAAGACAAGCTAGAATAATTGAGTAATACAAGTATTAGCCAGTCAAAACCAGACAATGCTCCAAAGCACAAGGTGAACTGGGGAAGATTAGAAGAGGCAGAACGATTTTCAGAACTAGTAAAATTATACCGACAAGGAAAACTTGCCCCTGATGATTTTCGAAGATTTAGGCTACAGCATGGAGCCTATGGCAGCAGAATGAGTGATGATTACAGCATGATAAGACTAAAACTTCCAGCAGGCGAAGTTTACTCTGAGCAGCTAGAAAAGATTGCAGACCTGAGTGAACAGTTCTCAATAGGTAGTGCACATGTATCAACAAGACAAAATTTCCAATTACACTGGGTTGCATTAGAAGATGTATCCGAAGTTCTACGAGGTCTTGCAGAGTCTGGCATGACAACAAGGGAGGCATGTGGAAACTCTGTTCGAAGTATCATGTGCAGTCCATTGGCAGGTGTCTGTCCAGATGAGGTCTTTGACCCAACTCCTTATGCAGTTGCTGCAACAAAATTCCTTTTACGAAATCCATTATGTCAGTCACTTCCAAGAAAATTCAAGATAAATTTCACATGCTGCGAAAAACACGGCATGGCAAGAATGGTCGATATTGGATTAATTCCACAACAGGGTGAAGTAAATGGAAAACTGCAACGTGGATTCAAAGTATTTCTTGGAGGGGGACTAGGAGCCCAGTCATTTGTTGGCCACCAGTTGGAACAGTTCACATCTGAAGATCAATTGTTGTATACCATTGTTGCAGTGATTAGAATTTTTGATAGACTAGGAAACAGGGATAACATGGCTCGAGCAAGAATGCGTTATCTTGTAAACGAGATGGGATGGGAGAAATTCCAAAACTTGGTACTAAAAGAGCGAGCAATGATCAAGATGCTCTTGTCAGTCTTGGTAAAACTTGAAGTTGACAAGACAGAAGAACCAATGAGAAAGATATCAATCAATTCTGAAATGCCATCTGTCCCACAAGGATATTCAAGGTGGGTAAAATCAAACACATTCAAACAAAAGCAACCAGGATTTAGTTGCGTATTTCTTACACTAGAATCAGGTGATGTTACATCGACACAGCTTAGGGCTATTGCAGAGATGGCCCGAGAGTTTACTGCAGATGGCCAGATACGAAACGGCTTTACTCAAGACATGGTGTTTCGATGGGTCAGAGACGAGGATCTACCTAGAGTTTACTCTAAATTGTTACAAGTGGGTCTTGCAAATCCTGGCGCACTCACAATGGCCTCAGTTGTTGGCTGTTCTGGAACAACTTCGTGCAACTTGGCACTGACAAACTCACATAGATTAGCAAAAGAGGTCCAGAGAAAATTCATTGAACTAAAAATTGACGAAGATGACGATCTACGAAATTCTACAATCAAGATAAGTGGTTGCCCCAACTCTTGTGGTCAACATGAAATTGCTACTGTTGGATTCTATGGCGGCGGTGGAAGACTTGGAAAAGACATGTACCCATTGTATACCATGTCACTTGGTGGAAGGTCTGATGAAGATACTACACTTGGACATACTTGTACAAAGGTTCCAGCAAAAAGAGTAATTCCAACAATTCTAAAAATAGTTGAAATATTCAAGTCTGAGAAAAAACAAGGCGAGACACTTGACTTGTGGATGCGCCGAGTTATACAAGGAAATGGAGGTCCAAATGTAAAATCAATTGATGATATCAAAGAGTTGCTCAAGCCAGTTGTTGCAGCACCATTAAAAGAAAATGATGGGGACTTTTACGCAGATTATGGAAGTGACGGAAGCTATCACACCAAGACAGGAAGGGGCGAATGTGCGGCTTGAGCAAAGAAAAAACCACTCGCGTTACAGTTGACGCAGACAAGCTACGTTCTGAAATTCGAGACAAGAGTGTCAAGGTTCTAGATATTAGAAAAGAAGAAGATTACAAACAAGGCCACATTCCTGATGCGATAAACCTGCCACTAGCAAGTCTTCTTGCAGATGACAGTCCAGACAAAGTTCTCCAGTATGCCCAGTCGTTTGGAATCTCAGACGAGACACCAGTTGTTGTATATGATGACACATTTGGCGCACTGGCATCAAGAATTGCATGGACACTTGAATACATTGGCCACGAGGATGTTTCTCTACTTGATGTCACATACAGTACATGGAAAAAGCTAGGCCTTGAGGTAAACTCTCAAACTCCAAATCTTGTAAAAACAAACCACTCGTTAAAATTAAAACCGCAAATTCTTGCAACTGCTGATTATCTTGCACCTGCCAAAGAAAAGGGTGCAATTCTAGTAGATAATAGGGAACGACTCAATTACCTAGAGCAGCACATTCCTGGTGCAATCAATATTCCATATAGAATGCTTGCATCAGGACAGAACATTCTAAGACCAAAGGAAGATCTAAAAAGGATGATACAAAACAGGAACATCAATCCTGATTCTGAAATCATAACATATTGTGGAAGTGTAGGTACACTCTCAGGACTAGGCTATTATGCACTAAAATCACTTGGAATACAAAATGTAAAACTCTATGTTAGATCGTTTAAAGAATGGAAGTCTCTTGAAAAACCAATAGAGCAACAAAAGGATGCAAACTATTGGGACTTGTCGGCTGAATAAATTATCAGGACTGTCCGGCAGTTTCTGCGCGAAGTTTCTTTGTTATCATCATTTCAATATTGTCAAACAAATCGATTATCTTTTGCTTGTTTACCTGAAGATAGTCAGAACCCTTGTCAGTCAATCTTACCTTGTATAGTCTAATGTCTCTGTGTTCTTCAAAAAAGTATTCAATCATCTGTCCGCCCTTCTTTGATGGTTCTATGAATACATCAAGATTTGAAATAATTTCACTTACATCTCCTTTCTCAATTGATGTTTTTGTAGCATGTACTGCCTCGTTTATCTCCTTGAGGTTTTGTATGACAATTGGATGAGATTTTTTTGTAGTTCCAAAGAAAGTTTTCTTTTCAACACCAATCTTTTCAGCAAGTTCTGGAACAATTTCATATTCTTCGACTTTTTGTAATCCTAAACTTTTCTCAGTCTTGATTAGCAACCCTTTTTCAATTAATTTTCTTGCAGCATCTTCCACTTCGAGCTTGCCAACCATTGTGGTCCATACAATTTGTCCAACTTTGCGATACCCTTGTCTTACTGATTCTAGTACTACGACCTCGATAATTCTCTTGTATCCGTCATCTGTTCTTATGTTTTCAAAATCCTTGTCCTTTACTGCCTTTTTGGCATTTTTGACATCGATCTCAATTGCACGCTTTAATGCTTCAATTGATTCTGGTATGTGATTCAATAGTGCGTGATAACATGCCTTGTTGTACCAAGACATTCCATCCTTTGCATCAGAATCAATTGATTTTTCTACACTGTCCAACGCCTTGTCGTAATTTTTCTGTCTATAGAAAATCAGACCTTTCAAGTTCCAGGCTTCTGCATTTGTTATGTCAATTTCATGGACTTTGTTATAGGCCTCCATTGAACTTGAGAGGTCATTCATGTGAAAACGAGTGTATCCTAGTTTTAGAAGGGATTCAATGTGATTTGGGTCAATTCGTAATGCGTCCTCAAAGGCTCTTGCAGCTTCCTCCATCTTCTCATCTGCCATGAGGGAGATTCCTTTCTTGTAGAGCTTGTTTCTGTTATAGTTGACATCTGTCAGTTTGGTACTAGATGATTCTACTGGCTTGATCTCAGTGTCCGGCTCTTCCTTTTTGTCTCCAAATAGTTTCTTCACGGTCAACAAAATGTGGATTAGCCGTAGATAAATAGATTAGTTTGAAAATCAGGCAGCAATGAAAGGTAGAAAACAGATTTCCAAGTGTCTAAAAATTCACAAATGGGCTTTATATGATATTGAAAATACAAAAATACTTAGGAATTGGACGTAGAATATGTCATCAAAAGATAATACTATAGAGGTCTCAGGTGAATCTCCATTCAAGATTGCATCTGGTGTCTTTGAGGTACAGATTGCACTCTGTGATGCTTCCCCATCTGCTGATGATGTAAAGAAACGAAGTTTTCACGCATTATGGAAAGATAATTTTCATCTTAGAGTTAAAGACAAAAAATTTACCCAAGTGCTAGGTTCTGCAAAAAACCCATTGCCTCCAGCTGTATTTCAAAGAAGTGTACTCTGGGTTGTTGTAATTGACCAGTTCTCATCTGCACATTCAAGTTTTCCAATTGATGTTCCAAGAACCGGCTCTGATTATGTCGAGCCAACACCAGAACCAGAAGTAGCAACTCGATATGCAAAAACAGATTCTGATACAAAACCCAAACAAACCGTAGAACATTTTACAAGTGAGCGAGGTTCTCGCGGTCCCTCTGGCCCAATGGGTCCATCAGGTCCTATGGGTCAACCAGGACTAATGGGTCCAGCTGGTGTATCTGGTCCTCCAGGACCAATGGGTATACAAGGTGACAAGGGTCCGCTTGGTCCTGTCGGAGAAAAAGGTGACAAGGGTCCACACGGTGCGATGGGAGATAGGGGAGACCGAGGTGACAAGGGTCCAATTGGTGATAAAGGAATTACAGGTGACAAGGGTCCTCCGGGTCCACCCGGTCCATATGGAGAAAAAGGTCCACAAGGTCCTGCCGGTGACAAGGGAGATAGAGGAGACAAGGGTCCTATTGGTGATAAAGGAATTACAGGTGACAAGGGTCCACAAGGCGACAAGGGCCCTCGTGGTGATGAAGGTGAAAAAGGAGAACGTGGCGATAAAGGCGATAAAGGTGACAAGGGTGACAAGGGTCTAACAGGTGAGATTGGTCCACTTGGAGAAAAAGGACCAACAGGTCCACCAGGTCCGCCAGGTGACAAGGGAATAATTGGTCCTCCTGGAGAACAAGGTCCAAAAGGTCCTGTAGGTATTCCAGGTGACAAGGGATTGTCCGGTCCACAAGGTCCACAAGGCGACAAGGGTCTAACTGGTCCACAAGGTCCTCCGGGGGAAAAAGGTCCGCAGGGTCCACAAGGTCCTGCTGGTGAAAAAGGTCTTACAGGAATTCCAGGTCCGCAAGGTGACAAGGGTCCGAGGGGATTACCTGGTGCAACAGGAGAGCAAGGTCCCCGTGGTACATCTGGTCCTTCAGGTCCGCCAGGCCCACAAGGAATTCAAGGTCCACAAGGTGAAAAGGGTACAACTGGTCCAATAGGCGTGGCAGGAGACAAGGGTCCTCCGGGAGTTCAAGGAGTTCCAGGTCCGCCTGGTCCACAAGGTCCACAAGGTCCGCCAGGTGACAAGGGTACACAGGGTGTACAAGGTCCGCAAGGTGACAAGGGATTGACAGGTCAGCAAGGTCCACAAGGTGACAAGGGTCCGCAAGGTACACAAGGCCAACAAGGAATCCCTGGAGAGCAAGGTCCGCGAGGTCCGCCAGGTCCACCTGGAGACAAGGGTCCTACTGGATTCTCAGAACAAGAACGTGCTCTGATAACTCAATTGCTTGAGATCTTGTCTTCGAAAAATGTCTTGACAACAGAACAGCAAATAAAATTGATGAGCTTTCTTTACTAATATTCAAATAACTCAAATCTATTTTCAAATGATATGAGCACACCTAAAGAAAAAATAGAATTCAAGATGTTAGACCATCAAAGAGTTGGAGATGAACATGTTACTTTCAAGCTCGAAGATGGAACAATGGTCAAAGTAAAAGTTGATCTTGATAGAGTTGGAATTGCATTGAATCACAAAAATCCTGATGGTACACCACATTACGCAGTCAATGCATCGCTGAAGCTATCTATCATTCCTAATGAAAGAAAATTTTTCGTAGAACCTGATGCAGTGAAAAACAAATCGTCATCTCCGCCAGGTCAAATGTTTAGCTAAAATATTACAAATTATCGCCTACGAGAAGCGATAATCTGTTTAAAATTTTATCTTCGTCTTTTTGAAGCTGTTCGTTTTGCTTTTCTTGAAGCTGATCTTCTCTTTGGAGCACTTCGCTTAGGAGCAGATCTTCTCTTTGGAGCGGATCGCTTTGCAGCTGATCTTCTCTTTGGAGCACTTCGCTTAGGAGCAGATCTTCTCTTTGGAGCGGATCGCTTTGCAGCTGATCTTCTCTTTGGAGCTGATCTTTTTTTAACAGCTCGTGTTGATCGTTTTGCCATTGCACAATTGTTGAATTTACTAGTTTTTCTATTGTGGAACTTAAGAAAGTTACACTAATTCATCAGTAATTAGACACAATTTTTTTCATAAAAAATTAATTTTTCAATAAAAAATTTAGTAAACTGATTCTGCAGATGGTCTTCTTCCTTGTAACCAAGATGTTTGTCCACACTCTGTGCATTTGTATTGTCTTCTTCTCTTGTATGTTGCCATGTTTGGCATGAAAATAATTTCTTGTTTTGTTTTTGTAAAACATTTCTTGCACCATCTGTATTCTGTTTCCTCCATGATACCACAAGAAATGTTTTTGACACAAAAGAGTTTTTGCTATTTTGCTTTGACTATGGTAAGTACATCTTCATCTTTTAACACGTGATTTATGCTGACTCGTTGTCCTCCAAATTTTACACTCTTGCCCCACACTAGAGCATATCTGAAATCTTTTTTGAGGTCACGGTGGAGCTTGTTGCATATGTCAAGCACTGTGGAATTATTTCTTGTAATTAACGGTTCCTTGAAATCAGTTTCACCGCCTTTTGGTCTCATGTAAATTCGAATAAAGTCTAATTTTTCAAATATGGTATCCTTGAGCGCAGTGATGTTGATATCAGAATCTGCAGAAATTGGAACAAATTTTGACTTTGATTTTTGCTGTAATTCATTTACAAATCCTTGGTTTACAAGATCAATTTTGTTCATTATTGTGAGGGATTGGACGTAAAACTTGTTGCCTGAAATAAAGTCTGTTAGCTGGTCTGCATCAACGTCTTCTCGAATCAACACTCTACCATTAGTCATCCCGTACAATCGAAGTATGTCCTTTAACAAATTCATTGGCATCTTTGTAAGTGGGACCTGTTGGCTGACTGAGATTCCGCCGTCCCCTGTTTTTTCAAGTACTATGTCTGGGGGCTTTTGGTCAAGTCTAATTCCAATGTTTCCAAGCTCTGTTCTTATGACATCTTCATGATATGGCTGGAACACGTCAAGAATTATCAATACCAAATCTGCACTTTTTGCAACTGCCAAAACTCTTTTCCCAAGACCTTTGCCAGTTGATGCACCCTTGATGATTCCAGGCAAGTCAAGTATCTGAATTCTGGCACCTCTATGTTCCATCATTCCAGGAACTACAGTTGTTGTTGTAAATTGGAATGCACCTACTGTTGATTTTGCACCAGTCATTCTGTTAAGTAGTGTTGATTTTCCAACACTTGGTAATCCGATGAATACTACGGTTGCATCACCAGTCCTTTTAACATCAAAGCCTGCGGAGCTTCCACTTGATCTTGATTTTACATCCTCTTGTTCTCTTTTGAGCTTGGCAAGCTTTGCCTTGAGAAGACCAACGTGATGCTCTGTTGCCTTGTTTATCTGAGTCTTTGACATCTCGTCTTTGATGGCCTGGATTTTTTCTGGAATTCCCATCTTCACAATTGGTACTAGATTGCTGAATAAAATCTTACTACTGGTATTTACACGTGATTTTTTTTTATGCCTTGATTGACTGCAAAAACATGTTTCCAAAATAAACCATGGCAAACGCACTAGCTACTCTTGCAATACTCATTGATATGACAAACTTTTTGAAATTGTACTTTTTCACTCCTGCAATTACTGTAACAATTTCTGTCAGTATTGGAACCCAGCTAAGAGCAAAAATTATGCTCCATCCATACTTGTTTATCCATGCTCCGCTCTTCTGTTGTTCCTCTTCCCGATGAGTTTTCTTTAAAATCTTGTAAATTTTACCACCATCATATCCAATATAATATGTAAAAAGTCCGCCTAATACAGAGCCAATTGACAAGACAGTGAACACCATTGCTGGATTCTGACCATCCAAAAGCAAGGCAGTTGATGTAACCACTATTGGAAACGGCACAACAGACGCAAAGACTGCATTGAGAAAAAGACCGACTAGTCCATATTTTACAAAAAATGGATTTTCAAGTATGGGCTTTAGAAAATCAATTAACACAAACTAGAACAAAATCTACCCACTAATAGCACTACCTTATCTTAAAAATTGTTCAGGGATCATACGTATCTTAGAATATAGAATATCGTTTTCTTTTTTGATGTATGTAATTCTCGTTGCAGGGATCAATTCAAAATTTTCTGACATTTTTAAAAATTCATCAAGTGTTGTTTCCTTTGTTGTTCTACGGTCAATGTATCCTACAAGATATGATTTTGGATTGTCGTAATGCAATGCTTTGCTGAAAATCTCACTAACTAGGCCTTTTCTTGTCACACTTGTTTTACGGAATTAAACTATTTTAGATAGCAGTTATTATGACCCAAATAATACGTGATCTCGATGAAGCCCAAGATATTTGCAATAGATATTGATGGCACAATTACTGACAACAGGGGAGGACGAGTTGACCTTGATGCACTTGGCGCATTACGTTATCTTGTAAAACTTGGACACAAGGTTATCTATGTAACCGGAAGGTCTTCTGTAGAGGCATATGTGTTATCTGTATTTGGCGGAACAACCAGAATTGCAGTAGGTGAAAATGGCGGCATTATCACTTCAGGACCTGATGAACACAAGTTAATTGGCAACAAGCAAAAATGTCTTGATGCATTTGAATTTCTCAAAACAAAAATTCCTGAAGCAATAGAAAAACCAGTCTTTCCAAGAATAACTGAAGTAGTGCTTGAAAGAAATTTTGATGTAAATGTTGGAAAAAAACTTTTTGCTGATAATGATCTTGATGTAACTTTGACTGATAGTCAATATGCATATCACATAAATTCAAAAGGTGTAGACAAGGCAAGTGGGTTTCTTGAGGTAATGAACATGTTTTCTGCAAAAAAAGAGGATGTAGTTGCAATAGGGGACAGCGAGACTGATGTACCCCTCTTCAAGTTGGCAGGAACAAGCGTAGCACTTGGAAATGCCCCAAAAGATGTCCAGTCTCAGGCTAGCATGTCAGTTCCAGGGCATGAGGGTAACGGTTTGATTGAAGCATTAGAGGCAGTACAGTTACAATTGTTGGTAGAATGATGGTATCATGACACTACGACTAGTTTATGATGAAATCAGGCTTGGTGTAAACAAAGCCTGTGATTCCCTTGGATATCCTCAAGTAGAGTTTGATGTCTCCGAGGCATCAAGACCAGAATTTGGTGATGTGAGTTGCAATGTTGGATTTTTGCTTGCAAAGGCGCTAAAGAAAAGACCGCTAGATGTTTCACAATCTATTGCAGATGAATACAAAAAAAATCTTGGTGAATATGTATCCGAGGTTTCTGTACATGCATCTGGTTATCTGAATTTTGTTGCAAATTATTCTCTGCTTGTACCACAGGTGATACACTCTTCACTTCGTGCAAGTTATGGCTCTGTTGATCTAGGTAAAAATTCAAAGATGGTAATAGAGCATACTAGTGTCAATCCAAACAAGGCTTTGCATGTTGGACATGTCAGGAATATAATAATTGGAGATACTATTGCAAGAATTTTACACAAGGCATCATACGATGTCAGCGTTCTAAATTATGTCGATGACTCGGGACTCCAGGTTGCAGATATCATTGTTGGCTTCAAGTATGGGGGATATTCTGACAAGCCACCGGAGGATCAAAAATTTGATCATTATTGTGGCGATGTGGTATATGTAAAAACGACTGAAAGATACGAGACAGACAAGGCGCTTGCAGAGTTGCGCTCACATGTACTTCAGGAACTAGAGGAAGGAACATCAGAGATTGCAAAATTTGGAGATGAGATAACAAGACGTGTACTTGAAGAACAACTCAAAACATGTTGGCGCCTTGGCGTCACATATGACTGTCTTAACTTTGAATCTCAAATTGTTCGCTCTAAATTGTGGCAAGTTGCATTTGAAAAGATGAAGTCAATGGGAATAACAACTCTGGAACAAGAAGGGAAAAATGCTGGATGCTGGATAATCAAGGCAGAATCAGAAGAAGACAAGGTCTTGGTTAGAAGCAATGGTACTGCTACATACATTGCAAAGGATATTCCATATGCTGCATGGAAACTTGGAATTTTAGAAGATCCATTCCACTATAAACAATATACAGTACAAAAGACAGGACGTGTCCTGTGGCAGACTACGCTTGACTCTAGAGATACTGAGATGCGTTTTACAGGGGATAGGGTGATTACTGTAATTGATTCAAGACAATCAAGACTACAGGATATTATAACAAGTATAATGTCAGAGTTCAAATCAAAGCCTGATTCGTATGTTCATCTTGGATATGAATCAGTCACACTGAGTCCTGATACTGCAAAGACACTTGATCTTGATACTGGAGGAAAATCTGTGCAAATGTCTGGCAGAAAGGGAATCTATGTCAGTGCAGATTATGTACTTGATATCTTGAGTGGACGAACATTTGATGAGGCAAAGAAAAGAAATCCGGAATTTGATGAAATGAATCTTGTAAAAATATCAGAACAAGTGGCAATTGGAGCATTGCGTTATGCAATGATAAAACAAGACCTTGATAAAATAATTACATTTGATCTTACCGAATCACTCAGTTTGGAAGGAGACACTGGACCTTACATCCAGTATGCGCATGCTCGTGCGATAAGGATATTAGAAAAATCTGGAAAGAGTCCAAACTTTGAGGCAAGTCTTGGTATCTTGGATACTGTATACGAAAAAGACATGGTCAAAGTCATTGGCAAGTTTGACCTTCATGTAGAAGATTCTGCAAAAAATCTCTCGCCTAAAATAATTGCAAAATATTGTTATCATCTTGCAGTATCATTCAATACTTTTTATGAGCATGTCAAAGTCTTGACAGCCGACTCTGATGATGTCATCAATGCCAGGCTCTGTCTTGTTTATTCTTTCAAGGAGACACTTGCTAAAGCATTACATCTTTTGGGTATTGATGCCCCTGAAAGGATGTGAGATTGTATTGCCCGCAAAAAAAGCAACAATTCCTCTGATATTTGCAGCTGTCGGACTTGTCTCTACAACGTTAGGAATGTTTACTGTTCACAAGGAATTAGTTTGGATTGGAGTAGGACTGTGGGTTGCATCTATCCTATCTGGAAAGATACTAAAAGGAAAACCAAAAACAAGCGAAGGAAAATAAAATCTAGTCTGGCATACAAAAATTTTTAGGGTCAAGATATTTATCCACACCTGTTCAGGTTGAGTTGTTGAAGAAAATAAAGCAAAACGATAATGTGTTGTTTTTTTATAATGATAGTAAAAAATGGCTAATGAAGGTTGCACCAAAACAAAAATTCCACACTCATGTTGGAATTATAGACCACAAAAAAGTGATAGGAAAACCGTTTGGCACTGCAATAAAAACAAACAAGGGAAAGATAATTTTTGCGCTAGAACCTACAATTTATGATTATGTGATGAAAAGTCAACGCAGTACACAAATTGTATATCCCAAGGACTTGGGATACATTGCAGCACGAATAGGACTACAGAGCGGACACAAAATAGTAGAAATCGGAACTGGAAGTGGTTCGTTTACAACTTTTCTTGCAAGCCTTGTAAAACCAAAGGGTCATGTGTACACATATGATGTGGATGAAAATTTCATGGCAATTGCAAGGAAAAATATCGAAAAAGCTGGCGTCTCAAAACATGTCACTATGACAAAACTTGATCTCAAGACTGCAAAAAAGATGCCACAGAAAGATGCAGATGTAGTTATAGTTGATCTTGGAGATCCATGGGTAGTTGTACCTCAAGCAAGAAAAATGCTCAAGGGAAGTGGTGCATTTGTTGCAATATGTCCTACCATGAACCAACTTGAAAAACTTGCTGCAGCACTACGACAAAATGATTTCTTTGATATTGAATGCACTGAACAAATTGTAAGAACAATAGAGGCAAGGGATGGAAAGACAAGACATTCGTTTAGGGCAATTGGACATACCACATATGTCGCATTTGCACGTAAAGTCATTACACCTGCAAGCTTGCGCAAAATATTGCTACCTGTAGAACAGCCAGAGATTGAATCAGAAGAAGTTGATTCCTCTGAAGACGAAAGTTTATCATCTCTTAAAAAATAAAACGATTGTTGGCAAAAGTTCTTCAAGCTCAGATTGTTAAAAGTTTCATACCGTCACGCAAGGCAGTATCAAGAAAAGGAGACAATGGCAAAGTCCTAGTTCTTGGCGGGAATTATCTTTATCATGGTGCTCCAATCTTATCATCTCTTGCAGCATTGCGTGCAGGATCTGACTTGGTGTATACATGTGTTCCAAAGATCAATGTAATGGCAACACGTGCATTCTCTCCAAATCTGATTGTTGTACCACTAGTTGATGTAAAACTGACTCGTGGCTCTGTTCAAAAATTACTTGGAATAATACCAAAAAACCTTGATGCTGCTACAATAGGAATGGGCCTTGGAATACAAGATAGAGAAGCATTAAAGATTCTAGTCCATTCTCTTCTTGATAGGGCTGTTAGACTCTCACTTGATGCAAGTGCTCTGGTGCCAGAAATTCTTCCAGAAATTAAAGACAAGAAGGTAATAGTTACTCCACATGCCGGAGAGTTTCAAAGATTGTTTGGTGAACTTCCTCCTGATGCAATAAAACCACGCACCAAGCTAGTTGAAAAATATGCCAAAGAAAATGGCATAATCATACTACTCAAGGGACCAACAGATATTGTATCTGATGGCAAGCAAACATACCTGAATCCAAAAAACATTGCAGCCATGACTGTAGGTGGAACAGGGGATGTACTGTCAGGTGTTGTTGCAGCAATGTTTGCTAAAAATAAAGATCCAGTCCAGGCAGCATCTTCTGCTGTATTTGTAAATGGCAAGGCAGGATATTTGGCTCAAAAAAAATACGGATTACACATCATGGCAACTGATCTGTTGGATTTTATACCATATTCTATGAAACCATTTGATAAAGTGAAATAATCATGCAAGAAAATTACGTTGACAAGAATTTCTCAAGTCTTGTGTCAGACCTACAAAAACTAATCAGACAACCAAGTGTCTCTGCAAAAAATTTGGGACTAGTCGAATGCTCAAGACTAATTGTTCAAATGATGAAAAAATCAGGAATACATGCTGAATTACTTTATACCAAAAAAGGAGTTCCACCTGCAATATATGGAGAGGTCAAGTCAAAACAAAACTCCAAAAAGACATTGTTATTTTACAATCACTATGATGTCCAGCCTGAAGAACCAGTTGAGTTGTGGGATGACAAGCCATTTAGCGGAAAAATAATTGGAAATAAAATATTTGGAAGGGGCTCTGCTGATGACAAGGGTGAACTAGTCACGAGAATAAAGGCAGTTGAATCATTCTTGAAAACAACAGGTGATGTGCCATGTAACATAAAATTTTTCATTGAAGGAGAAGAAGAAATTGGAAGCGTACACATTGAGGACTATCTAAAAAAATACCAAGAAAAACTATCATGTGATGCGGTAATCTGGGAATTTGGCTATGTTGATGAACAAGATAGGCCGGTAATCAGTCTTGGAATGAAGGGTTTGCTCTACGTGGAACTATCTAAAGTGGAATCAATCCGTGATGCACATTCAAGTCTTGCAGTTATAATAGAAAATCCTGCATGGAGACTTGTTGAAGCATTAAAGACACTTCGTGGTATTGATGGTAAAGTCTTGATAAAAGACTGGTACAAGGAAGTTGATAAATTTACAAAAGAGGATCTAAAAATAATTGCATCAGAGCCATTTGATGAAACCTCGTTTAAGAAAGAATATGGAATCAAAAAATTTGTCGACAATAAAAAAGGTGTAGCAATAAAAAAAGCCCTAGTGGGAGAACCAACATGTAACATTGCAGGATTTACGTCAGGCTATGAAGGTCCTGGCGCAAAAACTGTTCTACCGTCCAAAGCACTAGTTAAAATTGATTTTAGGTTAATTCCAAAGATGGATCCTAAAAAACAACTCATCCGCCTGAAAAATCATCTAAGACAAAATGGGTTTGGGGATATCAAAGTTACACTGATTCATGGAGAGGCAGCTGCAAGGACTGCACTATCTGATCCTTTTGTTAGGACTGTGAAAAAGGCAGCAGATGATTCCTTTGGGAGATCAATTCTTAGCGTTTCATCTGCAGGGACCGGGCCAATGTTCTCATTTGTCAAGTTTTTACATTCCCCCTGTATCGCAATAGGTAGTACCTACATATTTTCTAGAATCCATTCACCAAATGAATTTGCAAGAATTGACCTGCTTAGAAAAACAACAAAGTGTATGTGTAAAATAATTCGAAATTTTGCATCACAGTAGATTTTTTACAAGATCATTTTTCTGAATTTGGAACTATGGATTTCTTGCCTCTGACCTCTTGATCTGTGGTCAATTACACAGAAAGGCCTTTATTGTGCTCATTTTGCAATTCAATTATGGCTTACATGTACATGCCAGGTGCTACTGCGGTTGGTATTACATATGACGGCGGAGTAGTAATGGCAAGTGAGAGAAGAATCTCTTATGGCAATTTTGTAGTAAGCAAGAATACAAAAAAGACATTCAAGATTACTGATTTTGTTGGTGCATGCTGCGCTGGAATGGTTGCAGATATGCAGGTTTTGGCAATGCAAATGAAAGCTATGACAAAGATAAGAAAGATGGAAATAAAACGCGAAATTCCTCCAAATTCTGTAGCCAAGATGATGTCTTCTATGATGTATGAACGACGCTACTATCCTCTTATGACTCAGGTTATAGTTGGAGGAGTTGATGGTGATGCAGTAATTTACACACTGGACCCATTAGGTTCAGTATTGCCTGATGATTATGCTTCTGTTGGTACTGGTGCAGAGATGGCACTTGGAGTCTTGGATCAAGAATTCAAACCAAAAATGAGCGAAAAGGACGCAGTAACCTTGGCAGTAAAATCAATCAAGTCTGCAATAATGAGAGACAATGCAAGTGGAGATGGAATAGATGTTCTTGTTGTCGACAAGAACGGAACACGCGAATTTACAGCAAACTAGTATTATTTTTTAATAAGCTTTGCAGCTTCCCAATACTTGTCAGAGATGTAATGCAAATTCTTTACAACCTCGCCTTTTGTTATGCTTGACATTTCTGTACTTGATACCAATGCCTTGCCAACTGCAAGAAACTTGTTATGCACTTCATCAACTACGCAGATAATGTCATCTTTTTGAAACTCTGTAAATTTTTTAATTCCTGGTCGCATCACATTTGCTCCGTTACAAACAAACTTGATTGCACCTGCATCGACAATTGCTTTTGGAAATTTCTCCAATAATACCGTCTCTGAAAGAAATGGGAGGTATGATTCTCCAATTTGTATTGCTGTAATACTGTCACCTGTTATCAGACTGGTATCATCATCAATTTCATGTAGTATCAGAGTCTTTGATTTTGCAAGTTCAACATGCCACTGATTGGTCATCTTGTCGATGATTTCAGAGATGTCGCTCTTTGAGAGGTTATGTGATTTCAATTCTCGACATTTCCTGTTTGATATCTAACAAGTCTCTTAAAATTGAACTGGCAGTTTCAATACCTCCTGCACCACGACCTGTTATTGTCTGCTGACCAGAATGCTCTGAGCTAAATGTTATGGCATTAAGGGTTCCATTGACACACATTGGGTCATCAAGTGATATTTCTCTTGGTGAAACCTCTAGTTCTCTATCACAGGACGCAATCAGCTTTATTGCAGAATTGTGTGCTGTCGCCTTTTTGATGTCTCCTGTTGTAACATCTCTAATTCCTGTTCTTTTGATGTCTTTTATTGTAACTTTCATGTCCATTATCCAATTGGCAAGTATGACAAGCTTGGCAGCTGCATCAAAGCCGTCTATATCTAATGACTCGTCTGCCTCGACATATCCTTTCTTTTTGGCATCTGCAAGTGCTGCCTTGAATGTAAGGCCTGTTGCCATGTTTGTTAGAATGTAATTTGTAGTGCCATTTAGTATTCCTTGAAATGAGACTATTCTTTCTCCACGCAAGCTATTCTTTGCATAATCCAAGATTGGAGTTCCTCCGCCTACTGTACCGCTGAATTTTAGCTGAACTTGATTATATGTTGCAAGCTCAATTAATGATGGAAATGCAAGTGCAAGTGGTCCCTTGTTTACTGTGATTACATGCAATCCTTTCTTCATTGCACTAACAATGTGTGACATGCCGGGCTCTGCATCCTTGTAGTTGCTTGGAGTAGTTTCTATCAAAACTTCTGCGTCCATACCATTTATCATGTCAAGGCCGTTTGCATCTTTTTCCTTGTTGTGATATTTTCGTATGTTTCCATATTTTTTCTTCACTTCTAGTAATCTGTTCAAATCAAGTCCTGCAGAAGATGCTGCGGAACCTTTGGAATCAAAGACGCCTACTATTCTTGGCTTTAGTCCATGTTTGGCATACAGATCTTCTGATCTAGAAAGCAAAAGTTTTGCAAAACTCTGTCCTACAACTCCAAAACCTGATAGTATTATTCGCAATATCCACAAGACACATTTTGGTATTAATTAAGATTGACGAATTCTGAGATTGCTTTATTAAAGCAATGAAGAAAAATTATCGCGTGGTACCAAAAAAGTATCTTTATGCCGCAATATCAGGTATAGTTGCAGTTGCAGTTGCTATAGCAGTTATTGAATTTGTTATTCCAATGACAAGTCAGGATGGCGCTTCAAACCAAGTTGCATTTCTTGATTTTTCATACGATGAAGAAAACTCTGATCTAAAATCTGATCTGGCTACACATCATATCAATATGACAAATCCAATCCGACTTAGCAGTGCAGCTGATGTCAAACAGTACTGTGATTTTATTAACGATCCACAAAAACAGGCACTTGTTACATACTGTACATCTACTGTACTCAAAGACAAAATGGGAACTCTTGGAGATATTGACATGGTAGGCTCACCTGACGTACCAGGTCTTGTAGTTGTGGCACTTGAACTTGATCCAACAATGAGTGATTATGCTTCTATGAAGACAGTCTTTGGAGTTGTACTAAACAGCACCATATGCGAATGCTGGTCGCCACAAAACCCTGGTGGGTATTCATCTCTTTCTGACATGGTTGATGCACTACGAACATTTCATGTAAATGGAAAACAACCAAACAGCACTACACATACCGTGGCTCTTGGAAACAAGCATTTTGAGATTGAGCTTACTACAAACGATGGTGGCTATCTGTGGAAACTTTTGGTTGCCAAGTAATTAATTCACCTTGGTTTACGAAGGTTGACGTGACTCTTTAATCCGTAGAAAATAGATTTTGGTGTTATCGTTGCTTGAATATTTGTGGCTCTTGCCACTTGGTTTTGTAGCTGGTGTAATAGGATCCATGATAGGGCTAGGGGGTGGATTCATAATGGTGCCAGTGTTAACTTTTTCTGGATTTGTACCAACACTTGCTGCAAGTGATAGTCTTTTTGCAGCATTTAGTAATTCTGTAGCATCTACTGTTTCTTATGCCAAACAAAAAAGAATAGTGTACTCTCTTGGACTAAAACTTGCACTCTTTGCAATTCCTGGAACAATACTTGGCGCATACATCTCCGATGATGTCTCTGCATCGTTATTCAAGTTGTTATTTGGAGCCGTATTGGTGTCATCTGGTGTGTATATCTACCTGCGAAGAAAAATGGAATCAAGAGAACACAACCTGTCAAAGCAGATGATGGTTTTTGCAGTTGGTGCAAGTTTCTTTGCAGGTATAATCTCCAGCTTGTTTGGAATTGGAGGTGGTTCTGTCTTTGTACCATTGATGGTGGTTGCAATTGGACTGTCCATGAAACTTGCTGCACCAACATCACAGTTCATCTTGATGTTTGTTGCTGCTTCTGGCATGATAGTGCACTCTGCACTTGGTCATCCAAATTACTATGAAGCAGGAATGCTCTCAATTGGTTCATTTGTGGGAGGAATTGTTGGAAGCAAATTATCCACACGTGTGAATGAGCAAAAACTTCGTCTATTTGTTATAGTCGTGCTTGGCATCACTGCTGCAAAACTTGTCATTGATGCACTGGCGGGTCCTTTTTAATTTGGTATAGGTTTCTTTTTGAAATCACCACTGTTTTTCCTTCCTTGTCTTTTCCTTCAAAATCTATTCCAATCAAACCAAACTCGTCATTGATTTCACGCTTTTCAGATATTGTAAATTTTATTTCTAATTTGTCTCCAGTGTGGAGAGGTTTTAGAAATCTCGTCTGTCTGTTGTTCCAGCCTTGGTCACCATCAACTCCATAAAAGATCAAGAGATTACCATACATCTCTTCTAGTCTTGTAAATTCTCCTTCCATTTTTGAAAGTATGGCTCTACCTGAGACCATCTTTTTTTCCTGGTTTGGTTTCATGTTTTCGTAAATGATATTTTTAATTCCTGAAAACAAAAGATATGCATCAAGCTCTGCACTAGATATGGTGCATTCTGAATAAAATTCGTCACCGACGTTTAGCTCTGCAAACCTTTTCATCAGGATCTTGTTTCGTCTGGATAGTAAATTATTTCTGCATTGTTCACTGATCTTCCAGACGTAAGATAATTGACTGCTTTCATAATGTTGTCATTGTTTGACTCTGTACCTTCCACACTTCCTGGGAGCACCAAGTACATTCGAAGTTTTGACTTTAGAACATCACTTAGCTCTTGGTTTACAGTTGTTGCAAATGGTCTTAGTGCACCTCTGAATACTTCTACTCTTGCTCTATCTGCACCAGTTGTCTTGGCACCTGCAGGCATGTCTGGTCCTATAATTATCATGTTGCCTTCCTTACCCTTGAAGAGTGGTGGATTCTTTGCACCGCCTGGAACAAAGATACCAAGTGATTCCTGCATGAAAATAGCTGGAGTGTTTATGAACTTGTCAACTAGGCTGTCCCAGTCTTTTCTTGCCAAGTCAACTAGCTTGCCTACTTGAGGAACTTTGCCTGTCATGTAGATTACATTACCAATTGGTCCAACTTTTTGTGTTGCAGTGTTTAGCATTCTTTTTACATTTTCCTGGCTTGTTATGTCCATCACATGAGAGTGGAACTTTGCCAATCTCTCTTCTGCGATTTTTGGACTAGACTTTGAAATAAGTATCACAGTCTTGCCTCCAGAATTTTCAATTTTTTGTGCCAAGTGTTCAGCTCTTGCTACGTCTGATTCATCAGTTGCATCAAGGGCAAATACTGTGATTTTGGAACTAAAATCTGGTTGTGCTTCTGGTATGGAACATGCAATGTGTGGCTTGACTGGGTAAAACACACGGTCTCCAGGTATCACTTTGCCATTTAGAATCTGTGCAATGTTGTCATCACTTAGCATCAGAACTGTTTCTGCTACTTGTTGCTGTGTCAAAAACTGTTCATCTGCAATCATTTTGCTTGTATTGTTTTGGACTTTTTCTGCAATCTGCTGTATCTTTGCAAGCAATGCAGAAATTGTAGTACCAAGTTTTGCAATATCTGATTCTGATGTGATTGATTTTAATTTTGCAAGTTTAGATGCTGCTTTTGCAATTCCATCCTTTACTGTTTTTTCATCTTCTCCAAGCAATGGAAGTATGTCGCCATTTACTGATTCGACTTCTTCTGGTGTGAGGTTTTCAAAACCGCTTACTCTCATAAATTCTGCTGCTGCTTTTGGATATACTGTTTTGTAAATTCTGTCAGAGTGGACCGGTCCTGGATTTGTTGCAATTGATATAATTTTTTTATCAGTAATTTCCCATGACATGGCTTCAGCAAGTCTATTCTTCGCTCCTTGAGATGCAGTGTATGGACTTCTAAATCTGTATGGTCTTTGTTCATATGGACGCTCTTCTGTAAAGAATGTGGATATTGTAACTATCTTGGAGCCTGCCTTCATTGTCTTGATTGCCTGAGATGATGTCCAAAATGTACCAGTGAGGTGAATTCCTACTGTACTTTTGAATTCGGAGATTGGAGCATTTGCAAAACAAGTGACAGGTCCTGAAACTCCTGCATTGTTTACTACAATGTCCACTGCACCATGTGTTTTTTTGAGTTCTTCGAACATCTTTGAGACTCCTTCCTCATCGCTTACATCAACACCTGGGAAAATTTTTACAAATGAATTGCTCTTTACAGATGAAATTACTTGTTCTAGTTCTTTTGCTGCCTCTTCAAGTGGTTCTTTTCTTCTTCCTAGGATGACAATGTTTGCACCATTTTCAGCAAATTTGATGGCTATTGCCTTTCCTATGCCGGTTCCACTTCCTGTAATTACTATGATTTTATTTTGAAATTTTAGCATGGGTGTTCATTTTGATGGTTCTGTACTATTTATTCGATTATGCTTGTAACGGTAAACTGGAAACCGGGAATGCATCCAGATCTAGATTTTACAAAAGGTTCTACAGACATATTTATTTGTGGGCTGGATAAAACCCAAAACATGCATGATTCAGAATCTGACACTTTTCATCCTGTAAACAAAAATGTAGAGTTTTCACATGCTTTGAAAGAGATTGGAGTTGATGCAGAAGCAAAGGATATTGACACCGATGAAGTAGAAAAAGAAAATTGTTATTCAAAATATTTCAGTAGTACCTCTTCTATGGTAACAAATCATGGAACCATTGCACTCAAGGGTACTAACATTGACGTAGTGCAGATAATTCAAAAGGGCTAAAAAATGACACAAGATCTAAATCCAATTTCATGGGGCGCTCAAGATAGATACCAAGCACACTTTATCGTAAAATCTCATCGTAATATTCCCGAAGAAGATTTTCTTGCTAGATCAAAGTTGAAGACCAAGGGATATTTTGCCTCAAAAAAAGTAACTGGAGTCACTTGGGTTGGAGGTTCTCTGGCTGATACTCTAAATGCTGATACTACTCTGGGCGCCATGATGACAAAATTGTCATACAATGATGCACAAATTGTAGTAGAGCCAACAAAGGCAGGTGTACGAATTTATGGCAAGTGGATGGATAGTAGTAATTTTTCCATGACAAAGGAATTGTTTGCAGTCTATGACAGGATTGCTCTTAACATAAAATAATCAAGCTCTCCACCAGTCCAAAGCCAGACAGTCAACCTTGTCTCCTTTTGGAATTGCAAAGATGAATTGTTTTCTTACCGTTGTTGCAAGTCTTCCTGCTAAAACTACACTTGTTGCAGATATTGTATCAGTAGAATTGTACACCTGGAGCAAGTATGGTGCGTGATCAATTCCTGGTCCTTTTTGATATACTGCAAAATCACAACCAAATTTGATTCCGGGATTTACAATGTATCCCTTGTCGCGAAAATCCTTGTAGACTGAATATTTTTTATCAAAGTTGTGATATTCTTTTCTGCAAATGTCTAACAGCTCTTTTTGTGTTACTGGTTTTTTTAATTGATATACTTTGATCTTTGATTTTTCTTGCAAATAATATCCTTCAATCAGATCCAAAATTAGCGGCACGTTTATGTCGTCAGGTTTTGGCTTTGCCATGCCGATTGGTTTTCCATAATATCCTTCAACAAAAAGCGCTTTAGAGTCTGCAATATTCCAAATTATTATTCGATTTTCGAGCAACTCGCCTTTCATGAAATGTGATATCTTGACAATTGATTTTAGTGTTTACAAATGTCAAAAAAAGGAAAAAAGAATATCTTAAATTTTATAGGCTCAGAGCCAACAAAATGAATGAATCTGACACTTGCAGTACCTTGTCTGACATTTCCTCTATTCCCTCTACCACATCTTTGAGTAACAACAGTTCTTTTGTTGTGGCAGTCTCATCAAGAACTCTGATGCTCAATGCCCTGTACTTGTCATCTACTTGCCTCTCTATTTTTTGTGCTTCATGAGCCAAGTCGATTGCAACTGTGCTGTTGTTGCTTGCAAGGGCTCGAATTATCTCATTTATCTTGTGAATCTGGTCTACTGCCAGCTCAACTAGTTCTGTGAGATCCTTGTCAAGTTTTTCTTTTTTGAGTGTGGCTGCCTTGATGTTTGAGAGTTTAAAGGCAATACCTGTGATGTAACCTGCAATTTCATCCATTGTATATGCCGAGTTCAGAAGGTTTTCTCTATTCATCATGAGACCTCCAACATCTGAAATTTCTCTTGTTATTTTTCTACGTAGAGCTTCTACTTCATCTTCGGTATTTTTTATTCTCTCTAGTAGTTGTTTTATTTCAGACTTGTCTGCCTTGATTATCAAACCTGGCAGAATTGATAGATCTCTGACTGCATTGAGAATTCTGTTTATTTCGTCTTGTAAAACGGCCAAGGCCTTTCTCTTTGCCTGAACTTCAAGTTCTCCGCTATACATCTAGAGATTTTAAACTAGGTCTGCAGCTAATAATCCTTGCGTAAATCCAAATTGGGAAAGAAAAATTTTTCTCTAACTTATTTTTTCGTCTTGGACAACACGTTTTTGGCTGTTGTACAAAGTTATGATTTCATCAATATTGGTTGCATTCTCTGATGTTTTCTCAAATCGTATCTTTCCTGTAAACTTGGGAAATCTGAGTGCAAGACCGCTGCCTTTTCTTATTTTATCCATGGCAACTTTGTGGATTGGACTCAATGTTATTTCTGATGCCACAATTTCTATTACAACTTCGGGCTCAAACCAGACATCTGCTTCAAGACCGCTCTCAATTCTTGGGTCTTTTTTAACTGTGATTTTATCTGAGAGGATTTGATAAAACTGATCAAGGCTCTCATCTGTAAATCCTGTGCCGACTTTACATATGCTGGGAAATGTATCTGACTTGTCATCATATGCAGACAAGAGCAAGGCGCCATATCTTCCAGTTCTTCTTCCTCTTCCATAAAATGCTCCAACCACCACCAGGTCAATACTGTCTCCAAGTTCGTTTCTGTATTCTCGTTTGAGCTTGAGCCAATTATTTGCCCTTGCACCAGCCCTGTATGGTGAATCTAATTGTTTTAGCATTATTCCCTCACATCCGGAATTTATTGCATTTTCCAAACTGTCTTCAACCTCACTATCTGATTTTACAAATACCATTGGCATTATTTTTGCAAATGAATCTTCTGTCACATTTTTTTCTAGCAACTTTCTTCTCTGGATGTATGCCATGTCCAAACAACTTTTTTTATCAATTGATAAAATATCAAAAAAGTTTACAGTGATTGGATATTCTTGAACAGCTTGGGCAATCTTGTACTTGCGCCTTCGGTGCATCAGTTCCTGAAATGGTAAAAATTCACCCGTGTCGTCGTTCATAGCAACAACTTCGGCCTCTAGTATTATTTCATCTGGCTTTAATGCCTTACCAATGTTTTCCACGATATCTGGATAGTAACTTGTTATGTTTTCAAGACTGCGAGAATACAAGACAATTTTTTCCTCTTGTCTGTGTATCTGGACTCTTTCTCCGTCAAGCTTGTATTCTGATACAAATTCTGCACCCATTTTTTCGTGAGCCTCTTGTGGACTCTTTACTCTTTCAGCAAGCATTGGACGAATCGGACTAAATGTTGTAACTTGGAAATCTTTTAGTGATTCCAATCCATTTTTTGCAACTGAACTGGCCACCTTGCCCAAATCACTGCAGACATTATATGCGTGCTCTAGTGCTGGTCTATTTTCTTTAGAGCCTGTATATGCAACAGATAATGCATCAAGTATAGTATAGTCTGCAATGCCTAGCCTGAGATTCGATGTTATTATTTTTGCAATAAATCCTCCCTCTATTGGAGTGGCATCATTTAGCAGGCTAGAGATGTACTTCATCTTCATGTCTTGTGATCTTGCTCCTTTTAGTTCTGCAATTTTGTATAGTGTATCGTAGACTCGCTCAACTGTAATATTTTGACTCAGAAAAGTTGTTTGGGTTTTTTGTTCTAATATCTTGGATGCAACTTGGCCAAAATCGCCGGTATCTCTGTATTCATCTTCTATTTTTTTAATTGATATTGCTGATGATTTTGACAGGGCTTTTATTGCGATTTTTTCTGCAATGCCAATCTCTACTCCTTCGTGGTCAGGTCGTAGTTTTCCTTGTAAAAGATAGATGACTTTGGAAATAATGTCAGACGGTGTGATTTTAAACAAATCCACAAGATGCTGTGTAAGCTCTAATCGTTTTGTTGTATTTTCCATGTACCCTAGAGTGTCTGCAACAAGGGAAAATTTCATCTGGGAATTCTCACAATATACAGGATATGGGCATAAAGTTATTTCTTGTGCAAGTGCGCCTGGATTTTTAATTTGATTTCTGCAGATCTCTTGGTTATTGTTGCATGAAAGTCTGTATATTCTTCTGAATCAAGAAATCTCTTGTTTCTCTTCAAAAAACCATCAAAGAAGACTCCTCCAATGTGTCCTACATACAATCCGGTGGCAAAGTCTTCCATGTTTGTAATTGGCCAAGTCTTTGCTTCTGATATGACCATTGTTGGATAGTCAAGGGCATACGTTATCACATCGTTTAGGTTCTTTTCTTCGATGACGTCAAGGCCCATGATACAAAGCACCTTTTTCTAGTATTTAGAATTTCTCAAATTTTTTGTTCGTTTATAAATAGGGGAACAAAAGAATTCCACATGGGCGGCGGCAAGAAACAATCTCCAGCACAGGCAGAAAAATCACAGACTGCTGAAGCTACAAAGAAAGAAGGACAAAAGAAGGGAGATAGAAAAGATCAAAAGCCACGAACCAACATATCTGTAATAATTGATGAAGGTCAGGCAATGAACTTTATCAAAGGTGCAAAAGTCTTTACCGTTCAGGAATTATCAAGACAAACAAATGTCAAGATATCTGCGGCAAATGCATTTTTACAGACTCTGCTTAAGAAAGGTGCTGTAAAAAGAATTGGTGGCTATAGCGGACATCACATTTACGTTCCAGCTTGAGTTATTGAAAATATATCACCAGGTTTTACGTTTTTCAAAGATTCTATATTTTCTGTTATCTTTCCCACTAGCGTCATGGGTTTTGTACCCGTTGTGTCCTCTATGAAAAAGCAAATGGAACCGTTTGCAGCAAGAAATGTTACATCGCCCTTTTTGAACTGGGTTTTGAGTTTTTCTCCACCTGTTTTGATGTTTGTATCAACATATGCTATGCTGTTTCCCATCATGTGGGCATTACCTTCTATTGGAATTGATCGAGCTATGCCGCCAACTGTTTTTGGGGCCAGATGGCGCTTTAATTCTAAATTGAGAATTGCTTTGCTCTTCAAAGATAGAACAAAATCAAGCTTGGAAACAGAGCCTGCGCTCATTTTTGAGGACAAGGATTATGAATATATAACGTTTCTTTATCCAAACTCTCAATGTCGGATGAACCTGAGGAAGTAAGTGTAGATACCGAAGAGGTTCAGCCAGTAGAAGAAGAGGAACCTATAACTCCTATAGTAGTTGAAACCGTCGAATCTCAATCTGAAGAAGAGGAAGAAGTCAAGCCTGGAAAGAAAGGCAAGAAAGAGCTTAGTGCAGAAGAGATTGCAGAACAGGAGAGATTACGAAAAATAATTGATGCTCGTGAAATTATTGACATTGATCCAATACATGAAGCAATAGAGTATGAAACAACAGGTAAAGGTAAGGTAATGATAGGTCCTCCAACACTCACTAGATTCGAAAAAGCAAGAATCCTTGGTGCACGTGCGTTACAATTGTCTCTTGGAGCACCTCCGTTCATATCTGTACCAAAAGATGTTGCAACATCACTTGATCTTGCATATGCTGAACTTGAAAAACGTGTTATCCCGATTACCATTAGACGAGTTTTACCAAACGGTGACTTTCAGAATATTCCAATCGATCTTTTTGACTAATGGATGATTGGTCGATAAGACTTTAATAGAATGCATAAATGGTGGTGATAGAGTTTTGTTGAGTGGTATAGAAAAAATCCAGTTAAACGATCCTGTCAATCCTGAAGGCCATACAATAATAATTTATCAACAAGACATCGTACCGTGTGCACTTGATCTTTTATCTGAACTTGTAAAGTACAAAACAGTTACACTCTTGGCTCGTGGTCAAGCAATACCTACTGCAGTGGCAGTTGCAAACATTGTAACTGAAAACATGATGAAGGGAAATTCCAAAATTGTTGACATTATTGTGGATAGTGAAGAAGAAAAAGACAGGCCGTTAGTATCGCTTATTAAAATTACTGTAACAAAAACAAACTAGAAGGAACTACCAGGTCCCTTTAAGAGCATGTTTTCACATTCTTTGCAGACTGCTTCATCAATGTTTGATTCAAGTTTGTGGTGGATATCACAAATCAATAGGCTTGACTTGATGTAATTGCAGAGGCCGATGAACTTTGACAAGCTTGCAGGGGTGTATGCCATCTTTGACGCAAGATTATTTGAAATATCATTTATCATCTCTGAGACTTCTTTTACGGATAACAACTTGTTTATCAAGACTGGATCGCCCCTTGTTCCCCTGACATAATTGCTAATTGCTGCCTGGGTTACTCCTAATAATTTTGAAACTTCTTCTTCTCGTATCTTGTGTTCTTCAATCAGTTTTTTTGCAAGTATTGCTCTAAGTGCAGGTATGAGAGTCTTGGTTTCTATCTCTGATGGAAGAAGCATATGCAAAAATGTTGTTATAAAATATTTAAACCTAGTCATATTTTTCATGATGACTTATTTTAGAGGGTGAGAAAAGATCTGTTGATTGCAAGAAATTTTACAGAAGATCAATACGCTTGTAACAAAATCGGTTCAAAACCATGAGTGTGATTCCATTGCACTCTCTGGAGGACTGGACAGCTCAATTCTTGCTTCATGTGTAGACAGGAAAACTAGAGCATTTGCACTGGTTGCTAAAGATTTTCCTTCAACAGATCTGGTACATGCACAGCTTGTGGCAAAATTGTATGGTCTAAAACTTGATGTCATAACTGCTGATGTGAATTCTCTCCTTTCTGCTGTAGAAGATACGATCAAAATACTGAAAGTATTCAATCCCATAGAGATCAGAAATAATATTGTTGTATATCTTACAATGAAGACTGCAAAAAAACATGGATTTCAATCCATCATGACTGGTGATGGAGCAGATGAGCTCTTTGCAGGATATAATTTTTTCAAGAAAATGTCTCCACTGGAACTGGAAAAAGATCTAGAGCGTATTTGGAGTGTAATGCACTTTCCATCGAAGGTGATATCAAAATCAATTGGGGTTTTACTGCACACTCCGTTTCTTGATGATATCGTATCTGAATATGCAAAAAAGATCGCACCAGAATTCAAGATACGCGAAGAAAATGGTACAAAATATGGCAAGTGGATACTACGCAAGGCCTTTGAAAATACTCTACCAAAATCAATTACCTGGAGAGATAAGTTTGCCATGCAAGATGGTTCTGGTACAAGTGGTCTGACATCTTTTCTTGATGGCATCATAACTGACTCTGTATTTGCTGCAAAATCAAGACACTATGCAGAAAAAGAGAACGTGATTCTATCTTCAAAGGAATCGTTGCACTATTACGAAATATATCGCAAGTACTTTGACGTGCCAAGCACTCTGGGCATATCTGATTTCAAGTGTCCTAATTGTAACTATTCTCTAAAACCCGGTTCTCACTTTTGTAGAATGTGTGGAAGTTTTCCTATTTAGATTTCTTCCACTTGTTGGGCTTTCTGGTGAAAATCCTCTTACATCCATGGCAGCAAAAATAATATTTTTTGCCTTCATATTCATGAACCAGGGCAAGACTTTCATCTAGTTCAATTCCACATACTGGATCAACTGGCATATTGAGACTCGTCTGACGTTCGTATTTAAAACTTACATCTTGAAACCATGATCTGGATTCAAAAGATATTCTCATACATCAACTCGGACAGGTCTTATTATACCTACAATGTGTTTTCTGTATCTAAAATAATATCTTGATTACAAGAACTAGTGTTATATCAACTGGATTATTTTCTGCAATATCTCATTTTCCACATGTCGTGTCCACAACATCTCGGGAATATCTATTGCTAGAAACAATACTGACAAGAGTAATGTCTCTACCACTGCAACTGCAATGTTTTGTATCCATTTGCCAATTCCAATGTGTATTGCAAAGTTATCTGGATTTCCAGTAATCATGATTGTAAAAGCCCTGTCTGCTGTAATGATGTCTCTGAGAATGCCTGCTTTCTGTGCTTGGATTATTATTCCAATTGGAGAATTTGCTGTCAACTGTGTTTTGTACCCGTCTGAATTTAGCATTGTTACTATTTGCTGTGCTAGTTGATTCAAATCCTTACTCTTGTTTTGAAAACTAACTATTTTTTCAGAATGCATATCTATTCTGTAGCCACACGTATGATTTCAGGCATTTGTTTACCTTTTCCTTGAGCGAGTGCTGATATTCCTCCAGTCAAACTTTCAGTTGGAATGCCTTTGCCTCCAAGTACTTTGACTGCATTCAACGAAGTATATCCTGCCATACAAACAAGTAATGATTTGCGAGAGCCTTCAAGTGCTTTATTCAATTCGTCTGGAATTTGTTGTGTTGCCAGCATTTTCTCTACATCTCTTGCCTTTGGCACAAAGACCTTGCTCTTGTCAATGCCAAGAGTTTGTGCAATTAATTCTATTCCCTCCTCACGTGGAGTATACTGGGTATGAATCCAGATTACCTTGTCATATTCTCCTACACTTGATACAGCTTCTTGAAGTGAAACCTGGATACGATTTTGTTTCTTTCCAATATCTGCTAAATTCTTTTTGTATTTCTGTATTCCATCAGCTACAATTACTACAAATTTGCCACCAAAACCTCCAAAGTTTGCCATTTGCATTACTGCATATAGTGCAAGTGCACTGCTTTCTCCCATGTCGTGGCCCTTGTCTACAAAAAACTTTAGCAAACGTTTTGCATCCTCGAAATCTACTTCGTGCTGTCCTGCATATTGATCAGGCTCGTAAAACTTTAGTCCTGATGCTTTATCTTTTGTTCTAATTCCTGCAACATCTTGTCCGCCAAGTGGAAATACAACATGCAGTGATTTTTTTCCATATTTTTCAGATATGTATCTACTCAAGCCTCCTGATGTTCCGCCTGTACCAAATGTACATGCAATTCTAAAGTTTTCTAATGATTGTCCTTTTTCATGTAATTGCTGGTCTATCTCTGCTGCAGTGACTTTTCTGTGTACATCAACATTTTTTTCATTGTCGTACTGTTCTGGACAAAAACAATTGTATATTTTTGCTAAAAGTTTTGCCAGGTTTATGATATCTTGTTTTGCTAACAAGGCATGAGCTTCGGTGCTTGCACTGTCAAAAACAGTTGGGTCAAAACCAAGCTCAGATAATTGTGATCTAATGTTTGCAGCTGTTGCTCTTGCTGCCAAAACATTTGGACTGTCCTTCATTCCTGGAGCTGGACATATGTCCATGTCCAAATTTATAATGCGAATCTTTTCATTCCTCAATTCCTCAAACACTCCTTCCTGAAGTTTTCTTGAAACAAGGGCAACTACATCTAGTCCAATTTTGGACAACTGTCCCAGTGCTATGCCAAAGTTACCTGAGGTTGCTTCAAATATTGTCTGTCCACTTGCAAGTTTTCCTGTATTGATGGCATCGTGGATTATGTTTACTGCAGGTCTTACTTTGATAGAACTTGCTAACAGGTTTGAATCAAATTTGCCAAAAATTTGAAGATCTTTATCATCTAGATTTAGACTGAATTCTTTTTTTGCACATTCTTTGAAATCTGCAGTGATATCAATCATGGGTGTTGCGTTTACAACCGTTGTTCCATCTGGTTTTTCTAGGTGTGGAACCTTACTCCATATCTCTTTTTGAAAACGCTCAAGCAAAGCGTTGTCTATACCATTACCTATGTTTTGTTCCATTTTTCTTCTCTCCGTGCTGTGATGGAAAACAAGATCTTATAAAATATGCCATATGCTTCCGATGGTGTTTAGGGTTCAAAAATGGGAAAACTAGTACATTACGTTGATAATTTTTTTACCAAATCTGAAAACTCTGTCTCGCTTAGAACTGGGGTTTCCAAAAACTCGAGATTTTCTTTCACATGTTCCTGTGATTTTTGACCTACAAGTGGCGAAATAATTCCTGGGGTGGACCTGACAAATTGCATTGCTCGATGTGATGGCTTTGATAAATTTCCAAATTCTGGTAAAACATTTGGTGCGAGTAATTTAGCTTGCATTAGAGGAACACTTGCAAATACTCCGATGCCAAGCTGTATACATGATTCCAGTATTGTACTCTGGTTAGAGTTTTGACTCTTTAGAGTTAGTGCTTGATCAAGATACATGTTGTATGGTAACTGGATGAATCTAAATCCGTTATCTTGTCCACCCACTTGTTTTGCAATGTTTGCAATGTCAAAAATTGAAAGATATTGTGCGTGGTTATCTGGAACTCTAAAGCATTCCCATGTGGCCATTCCATAATATTTTATCGTACCATTTTTTCTTTGATTTTCATAAAACTCGAAAACATCTTTTAATTTTCTTGCAAATTCTTCTTTTGAAATGTCTTGAAGCTGACCTTCTGCTGCGTTGTGTATGTACATGAGGTCTATGCAATCTAGTTCTAGGTTTTTCATGCTACGATTTAGTTGGTCTTGCAGATATGGTACTGTCATACAATGATATCCTGATGAAATATCTCCTGATTTTATCACGCCTGGCTTTACTAGTGTATTTTGTATGTTGACCCAAAACTCTTCATTGATGTCTCCATCGTTTGTAACATATCCATTTTTTGTACTGATGAAAATCTCTTCTCTTTTTGCATCGCCTGATTGTACAAGTTCTGCAATTGCTTTTCCGACAGATCTTTCTGCCTTTTGTGCTCTATAGTTTATTGCAGTATCGATTACGTTGATTCCTGACTTGACAGATGTTTTTATGGCACTTGAGACCAAACCATCTGTTGAATCATCTAGGTTACCAAGATATGTCCCAATTCCAACAGATGATAATGTAAGACCTGCAAATTGCTTGAAATGATTCTTTGATACCTTTGATTGTCTCTTTGCAAAACCTGCAGTACCCTCTTGTGTTGCATGGCCTGAGATCATGTGTCTAGATTGAAATCTAGACGATTTAATCCTACTGTGGAATCTTTAACAAAATGTCGATTAGAAATGAAATGACAAACAGTGCACCTGTTATTCTGCTATATGTGACAAATCCTTGCATCACTGGTACCATTTCTTCTACGTTTTCATAATTTTTCTTCAATGACTTTGCTGATTTTATTGCCATGGGGATTGTTCCTAGGGTGATTAGAGATATCGTTGGAAATATTCCTAATGTGGTGAAAATCACAATGATGCCATAAATGATGATTGGGAAAACCCAAACTGCAAAAGCAGCTTTTTGTTTTCCAAGTATTATCACAAGTGTCTTTCTACCATGTTTCTTGTCTGCATCAAAATCAGGAAATGAATTTACAAAGAGAACAGTTGATGATAATACTCCTGAAACAATTCCTGCAACGACTGGTTCTAGTGTTATGTGTGAGCTTTGTACAAAATACGTGCCAAGTACTATCATGGAACCTTTTATTGCTACAAATATTTCTCCTAGGCCTGAATCCACGATTCTCGTAGAATAAAAATAAATGGAAACAATTGCAAATCCTAGAATTATTGCAATTGTTATTCCTCTCTCAAATATGAAAAATGCTCCAACTGCAGAGCCTAGTATTAACATCAATACTCCTGCTCGGTATACTTGTTTTGGCTTGAGCAGTCCTTCTGGCAAAACTCCTGTTCCGCCGCTAAACTTTGTTCTTTTGGTATCTGTGTCTATTTGTCGTTTATAGTCCCAATAATCGTTGAGTAGATCTACACTTGCATGCAGTGCTGCTACTCCTACAAATGTAAGTGCTGCAAATCCGATATCGATTGCCTTGTTCTGCCAACTGTTTATTGCAAGACCAAGACACACTGAGATGATTGATGCAAGAAGAAATCGTATCCTGACAGCTCGAAGCCAAACCTTTAGCATGATATCATTGCAAAATATCGATTATTTTGATATATCCTTGTGCTGTTATCGTAGTTTTTCCAAGTCTACACTTTCGATGGGTTTTCTGCCATTGAATCCTTCATCTTTTCCATGCCAGAATTTTATCTCAGTTTCTCCTTGTTTCCAACAAAGCCATATCTCTTCATTGAACATCAAAGATGGAAAATCCATCAATCCTTGATCAATGCTTTTGATTGATACGCCTGTTGCTTCTAGATCCTCAATTGATTTGTAAAAATTAGTTATTGCAGAATTGAGTTCCTGCTTTTTTATTATTGAATCCTTAAAGTTTGTCATGTATTTTGGATTTGTTTCAAAATCTGTTTGTATTTTTACAACTTGGTCTTTCATGGCAATTATATTGTTGAATTTTTCTATTATGCCTGGAAGCATTTTGTTTGCTTGGTCTAGTGTAAAATGAGAAAACATTATTTTCTAACAATTATTGGGCAGTTAAAAGTATTAGCAGTGATGCTATGTTGTAGACGCTATTGTTTCACCAATAATTCTTGATGCAAGATGTGATGTTCTATCTTTGATGTCATAATTGGGACATACTTCCATTATGTCAAATCCACGTATGCCTCTTTTTGCAATGGACTTTAGAAGCAAAGCCACTTCGATATTTCCAAGACCTAGGGGGACCGGAACTGAAACTCCTGGCGCAAATGCAGGATCAATTGCATCCATGTCAAGTGACACGTACACATTCTTGCCTATTTTATTTAGAATTGTCTCCTCTGTTTTTTGTATACCGTCTCTAATGATATCAAATGGGGTAATTACCTTAAGACCATGTTTTTTGATGTTGTCAATTTCTTCTTTTTCAGGAGTTCTAATTCCTATCTGGATACTTGAGTTCACATCAATGTATGGTAAAACATCATTGAAGACTGAACCATAGTATCCACGAATGGAACTGATAAAATCTGGATGTGCATCAAAGTATACTAGAGACAGGGGCCCGTATTTTTTTGAGACTGATTTGATTATTTCAATTGATATCGAGTGATCTCCTCCAACTGATATTGGAATCTTGGAACTTGAGACAATCTTGGTTATTGTATCTTCAATCTGGTTTCGCGCTATGTTTCCATAATCGTACACTTTTTTTGTAATTCCATCTAGTGGCAAGCCAAGCGATGTATTATCTCCACGTTTGTACGTGTCCCTTATTGATGAGATCTCTCTTATCTTGTGTGGAGCATCTGATGTACCATTACGAAGCGCATGAGACTTTGATTCATCAGGAATTCCAACAATGACAATTTCTGCATCATCGAAACTATCTGTGTTTGCCCAACAAATATTCATCATATAATTGAGATCTTGCAATTATTAAAAATGCGCGTATGTTGGTACCGTGGATAGTTTAGATCTTTTTGCAGATCCGATAAACAAGTTAGCTGAGTTTTAACAATTTCAGCTGATAAAACACTATTATAACGAATTTCAAACCGTTGTCATATGATACAAGGAGCGGGAGAAACTATTGTGAGACGACTGCTTCTTCCACATTGGATGGAAATCATGGCAGGAATTCTCATTGGTACCAGTCTCATTCTTATCTCTCACAAGTAAAATTTAGTTTTTGTAAGTGATATCTCCTGCTAGTAGGCGTTGTACTTTACCTTTGTTTGATAAAAGTAGTGCACCTGTCTTGTCTATTCCTATTGCTTTTCCTTTTAGAATTCCAGTACTTGTTGTTGCAGTGATGGTTTTTCCAATTGTTGATGATCTCTTGGACCAATCTTTTCTAATTTTTTCAATGGAATCTGACACTACATTGTTATAGCTTTGTTCAAGCTCAAACAGAAATTGTTGTACAAGTTCTACTGGATTTACCTTTTGATCTTTTTTTATCAGAGTTGTGATGCCATAATTTCTTTGATTGTTCTTGATTGATTTTATTACAGTCTCGGGTTTGATTTTAAAATTAATTCCTATCCCAATTATGATGTAATCTATCTTGTTTGATTCTATTGATGCATCAATTAGTATACCTGCAATTTTTTTCCCCTTTATCGTAAGGTCATTTGGCCACTTTAGTTCTGTTTTTATCTTTAGGATTTTTTCAATTGAAACTGCAAGGGCAAGAGATGTGACCATTGGAAATAGTGAGATGTATGATGATTCAAAATTTGGCTTTAAGAGTATGGACATCCATATGCCTCCCTTTGGAGAAACCCATTTTCGATTTAGTCTGCCTCTGCCTTGTGTTTGTCTCTCTGCTATAACTAGAGAACCATTTTCATGTGGTTTTTGAGCAAGTTCTAGTGCAAAGTTTTGTGTCGAGTCAATCTTGTCAAAATAATATATTTTTCTACCAATGGTATCTGTCTGTAATCCATCTGAGATTTCCCATGGTAAAAGAAGATTGGTATTTGTCTGTAGTCTATAGCCTATTTTTGGCCTTGATTCTATCTTGTATCCTAGTGATTGTAATTTTTTGATATTTTTCCAAATTGCGGCTCTGCTTAATGATAAAGTCTTGCTAAGTTTTTCTCCTGACACAAATTGTGGTTGATGTGATTTGAGCAGCGTGATTATCTTGTCAAAGGTTGTTTCGTTAAAGGATGTGTACATGTGAAAACAATTGCCATTCTACACTAGCAAAAATTATTCACTCAATAATTTTTTGATGTTCTCTTCTAAAAAGTCATTAGTTCCAAATGCAACATCACGTAATATTCCTTTTTTGTCAATTAGTATTGTTGATGGTGTACCGCGCAGTGCAAACTTGTCAAAGATGTATGCAGAATATTCCTTGCTTTTGAGATATTGTTTGACACGCTCAATTATTTCTAATTTCTGACTCTCGCTATATGATTCGTAACTTGGAACATTTGCTTGAATTATTTCATCTATCTTGGTTTGGCTGATTGGTCCATCTTCTTTTTTGAGCAAATCCATTGCAACTGGGAATGGTATCTTGTATGGAATTTTGTTTCCATCAACTAGCTGATTGTATTGACCAAGTGCCTTTAGAGTTTCACCTATTACCTTACCTTCTGTAAGCAATAATTTCAAATTCTCTGCTGTGTTTTTATCAAAATCTTCAAACGCTGTTGCTATCCCGAGAACTGTAACGCCTTCTTTTCTGTATTTTTGGTAAATGTCAATTGCTTGTGGAATTCCATACATGAAACAACCAGGACAATTGACCTGAAATACTTCGATTAGGATGACATTGTCTTTTTCTTTATCAATGTTGGTTGGTAAACCTTGAATCCATTCTGATACTTGGAGATCTGGACTTTTTGTGCCTATTTGCGCGGTCATGCCAAATCCATCTTACGAATTATTGATATCTGTTTCTTTATGGTATTGATCTTGAGATTTTTTGCTGAGCTTTGATTCATAAATCTTTTATATACCGTAAGCGAAGCGAAATCGATGTCTAGCAAAATAGCATTACTCTTGCTTACTGTATCTGTTATAATGACATCTGTGTTAGTAGCTAGTTTGCCACAAGCAAATGCTTTGATCCAAAGAGACTTTTCAATAAGAGATGACACTCCTACAACAGCAAGTCATGGTATCAGTAAAGTATGTGGTAACCACCTTTGCGCAGCAGGTGAACATGCACAATGGATAAACACATTATGGCAATCACAAAGAGCAGGTATGGTAAGTGCATCAAGTAGTACAAATGGCATGGCCATGAATAGTACAAAATAATTCCAGTGGATTTACCACTATCTCTTTTTATCGAATGAATTCCTTTATCATAATTCTTTTATATGCCCATCCGTGAAACTAAAACATGTCTAAAAAATTGGCATTACTTTTGTTTACAACATCTGTGCTTTTGACATCTGTCATCGCAGTATTTGTTCCACAAGCTAATGCTCTGACACAAAGTACTAAATTTGACTCCATATCCACTGCAAGCTTTGGCCACAGTGTAGTTTGCGGTGATCATGTATGTGCTCCTGGTGAACACACAGCATGGATTAATGCAATGTGGGCGTCACAAAAAGTAACTACTGGTAAAGTTGGCTCTGCTCCATATGGAGAAGATGTTATGGCTGCACTTGCAGGCGATTCTGCATTTCATACAAACAGCACCATGAGTGGTAACATGGGAACTATGAACATGACTAGCATGAATGGTATGAACATGACATCATCAATGCCAATGCAATACAAGTAAAAAATAATTTCCATCTTTTGGAAACAAAAACCGTTTTTTAATTTCTATTCTTCAAAGGTCTGTTTTTAGAAATTAACGTCAAAGCCACCCATGTCTCCTGGACCTCCATCACCGTGAAAATCTCCACCGCTAAAGTCTTGTCCCGAGCCTGCATCGTGACCACCTGCATCTTGTCCTCCGCTCATATCATGACCCCCGCTATCCATGTACTGGTCTGGTATGAAACTTGTCATTGCCATGCCCATAAAACCCATCATTGATGAGAACATCATCATGTCCATTATCCCCATGAACATCATTGATGGCATCATTGACTTGTTTGCTTCCATATGTTGTTCCAGTTTTTGCTTATCTCCGCTCTTCCACATAGTTACCATTTGATCCCAGTTTTGTTGTAACTCGAATCTTCTTTCTGCTAGCTCTTTGTTGCCCTTGTCAGTTAATGTGATTTCTTTTTTGGGGCCAAACCAGCCTTTTTTTTCAATGATTACTGTAAAACCTTTTTCTTCAAGGCGTGCAAGTAGACCAGTCAATTCTTGGCTGTCAATCTTTGTCTTTCTCAAGATCTTTTCAAACTTTTTTGCACCCTGGCTTATTGCACTAAGTACTATGACATCATTTGGTTCTTGTTCCACTATATCATAACTGCAATTGCCCTATAAATCGGTTATTCCGCAAGACATTAAGCCCGCATATCATCTTGTAGAAAACATGGAAAGAGATTCTTACACTGATGATGACATACGAAAAATTTATTCTCTAAAAAATATTGCAGTGGTTGGTATGTCAAAAAATCCAGACAAGGCAGCACACTATGTTCCAAAGTATTTGATTGATAATGGATTTAATATAATTCCTGTAAATCCTACTGCGACAGAAATTCTTGGCAGAAAATGTTATCCTACACTGCTTGATATTCCTGGTACCGTTGATGTTGTTGATGTCTTTCGACCGTCTGATCAAGTCTTGCCAGTTGTAGAAGAATCTGTTAAGATAAAACCCAAAGTCATATGGTTACAAGAGGGAATACACAATTTTGAAGCAGAAGATGTTGCAAGAAAAGCAGGAATCCTAATAATTGTCTTTAATCGATGTATGCTTGCAGAACATCAAAGGTTGTTCTAAGACATGTCAGACGATTTTGAGGCATTTCATAAATCTCTCCTAGATTTGGTCAAGTCATTTGAACAGAAAAATGTCTTGGTGAAAATGAATTCTGATCCTGATTCTAATATTATTCGAATTTATGGAGAGCGCTCTGATGGACTGGCACTTGCAAAAACAGGGCTAGAAGAAGTTGAAGAACTTGCTCTTACAACCGCAGAACATCATCCATATTGGGGGTTGCTGTATAATGGCTCACAAATTCTAAAAATTGTGCTTGAAAAATGGAATGGCACTCTGACAGATGATGAAATAATACAAATCAAATGGCATGCAGATGAGATAAAAAATTCATCCAGCAATACTAATTCTCATAGCCATGATGAATAATCTGCAGCAAAGATAAATAGCAAGCAACATCAGATGAGGACATGCCAATAAAGATTGGCCTTTTAGGTAAGACAAATACTGGTAAAACCACTTTTTTCAACGCCGCAACACTAGCCGGAGGTGAAGTTTCAACTTATCCATTTACAACAAAAAAACCAGAGCGTGCCCTTGGAAATGCAATCACACCATGCGTTCATACCGAATTTAACATCAAAGACAATCCTCAAAACTCAAAATGCACAGATGGCTGGAGGTTTATTCCAATTGAGCTAATTGATCTTCCAGGACTGATAAAAGATGCATGGGCAGGCAAGGGACTGGGAAATCAATTTCTCTCAGTAGCAACACAATCTGATGCAATACTACATGTTGTTGATGTATCCGGAAGCATTGATGCTGCAGGGAGAATTGCCGAAGTTGGAAGCGGTGACCCAATTGCTGATGTCTCTGATATTGAAGAAGAGCTCATCATGTGGTATCTCAAATTATTGGAAGGCAATCGCGATAAAATATCAAAACTCATCCAGTCTGAAACGGAACCTCTTATTGCAATAACTGATGTATTTCGCGGAATAGGTGTCAAGGAAGCACATGTCAAAGAAGCATTAAAGACAACAGGTCTTGAAGACAAGCATTTTGAAAACTTTGACATGCACGATAGCAAAAAATTTGCTGCATATTTACGAAAGATATCAAAACCCACACTCATTGTTGCAAACAAGATTGATGTTCCTGGTGCTGAAAAAAACTTTGACAGACTCCGAGAAAAATATGTTGACACCATAGTAATTCCTGCAAGTACAGACAGTGAACTTTCATTACGAAAAGCTGAGAAAAAGGGTCTCATCAAATATGTTCCAGGATCAGAACAGTTTGATATTTTACACAAGGAGCAATTAACCAAGAAACAACTGGAGGCACTTGATTTTATCACCCAGGGAATATTAGGAGAATACATGAGAACCGGTGTCCAATTTGCAATCAATGTTACAGTATTCAAGTTGCTAAAGATGAATTCTATATACCCTGTAGCGAATCCTGAAAACTTTTCTGATAAAAAGGGACGAGTTCTTCCTGACTTGCTTTTGCTTAAAGATGGTGCAACAGTTGAAGATCTTGCAAAAGAGATACACACAGACCTTACAAAGGGTCTACTTTACGCAAAAGATGTACGATATGGAGTAAGACTTCCTGTGAACTATCAATTACGAGACAGAGATATTGTCTCGCTAGTTAGTGCAAAAACTAAGAAATCCTAGTTTTCTATACCTATTTTCTCTTGTTTCATCCAGAGTGTCTTGGTCTTGTGATCAATCAGTGTTATGTTCATGTCTGAAATTTGTTTTCTTATTGCATCTGCTTCTTGGAATTTTTTCTGATGACGCAATTCATTTCTCTGCTTGATTAGATTTGAGATTTGGTTTTTTTCCTCGTCTGTGACTTGAATTATTCCAAGACCTAGAATTGATGACATTTCTTGAAATGTTGGAAAAATCATATCTGATATTGTCTTGGTTATCTTCTCTGATGATGCTAGTTGATTGATATTTTTAACCAGTTTAAAGAATGCAGCAAGTGCAAGTGGGGTGTTAAAATCTGAATCTAGTGCACTGTCAAACTCTGTCTTTGATTCTTGAATTATATTTTTAAGCAGGGTCAAATCTTCTGTCGTCTGCAAATCCTCTGCTAGAATCATTTCAAAATAACAATTTTCAACTTGACGCCATTTTATTATGGTCTCCTTGAGAATTTCTTCAGAATAATCAATTGGTTTTGTATAGTGACCTGAAAGGCAGAACAATCTGACTATGTTTGGGCCCCATGTTTTTAAAACATGGTCAATTGATTTTGTATTTCCTAATGATTTTGACATCTTTTCTCCGTTTATTGTAACCATGCCTACATGCATCCAAATCTTGGCAAAGTTGATTCCGGAAAAAGACTCTGATTGGGCTATCTCATTTTCATGGTGGGGAAATATTAGATCGCGTCCTCCTCCATGAATCTCAAAATTACTTCCAAGATATTTCAGACTCATTGCAGAGCATTCAATGTGCCACCCAGGTCTTCCTTTGCCCCATGGGCTGTCCCATGTGGGAGAATCATCTGAGAATTTCCATAGCGCAAAATCTAGTGGATCTTTTTTTGTCTCATCTACTTCAACTCGTGCACCTGAGATTAGTTCGTCTGTTTTTTTCTTTGAAAGTTTTCCATATTCCTTGAACTTTAAGACTGCAAAATACACTCCATTTTTGGATACGTATGCAAATCCCTTATCCACTAGACTCTTGATTAGGTCAATCATGTTTGTGATGTGCTCTGTGGCCTTGGGGTACAAGTCTGCTCTTTTTACATTGAGTCTATCAAAATCATCAAAATAATTTTTTATGTATCTTGTGGATATGACATCTGCTGAAGCATTTTCTTTTTTTGCACGATTGATTATTTTATCATCAACATCGGTAAAATTTTGTACAAGGTTTACTTTGACTCCGTTTGATTCAAGGTATTTTCGTAATGTATCAAATACGATGATGGTTCTAGCATGACCTATGTGGCTTTCATCGTATACGGTAACACCGCACAGGTAAATTCTCACAGAGTTTGTAGTGTCCACATTTTTTTCTGCAACTGTTAGGGTGTCAAAAATTCTCAAAATCTTTCATCCTTACAATATGCATGGGGTGGCCATGAGTCTTTTATGCTCGCTTTTTTTGTACATTCTATAGATTTTATCTACATCTGAGATTGGTATTTCGGTAATCTTTGCTGTCTCATCGACTGCAAGACCTTTGTCAACAATACAATGCAGTATTGAATCAATCTCTTCATAGTTTAGACCGATCTCTGTCTCAGCTATATGGCCTTCCCACAAGTATGGACCACTTGGTTTTGAAATGATGCTTTGTGATAATCCTAAACTTTTTGCAAGCTCACGAATTTGGGTTTTGTATAGTGATACAATTGGTAGCAAATCTGATGCACCATCTCCAAATTTTGTAAAATATCCAATGAGAAATTCACTCCTATCAGACGAGCCTAACACAAGAGAATTTCGTGCATTTGCATAATAGTATAACATGTTTGCTCGTATTCTTGCACCAAGATTTGCAAATGATAGTGGATTTGATTCCAAATACTTGGCATATTCTTTATGGATAAATCCAATGTCAATTAGCTTGTATTCTATGCCATAACTGTCGACTATTTTTATTGCATCTTCTGTCTCACTGTTTGGTGTAATCTTTGAGTTTGGCATGATTAGTGCAAGTGTTTTTTCTTTAACAAATTTAGCACATAGCGATGCAATTACTGCAGAATCTATTCCTCCGCTTAGGCCAAAGACTAGGCCACTTGACTTTCTTTTTTCTATCTCTTGTTTTAAAAAATTACCAATGTTATTTTGAATCAAATCATAATCTTTCTTGACCAGATCTTCTACAATTTTGTGATTCAATGTTTTTTAAAATGTCTATAAGAAATTAAACTTATCAAACGTCTAGGTAAATTCCGTCTTTTTTTACTTCGACCTTGTATGTTTGCAGTTTTACGCCCTTGATGTAATCTTGTAATTCTCCGGTCTTGATGTTATAGTGCCAAAAGTGAAGTGGACATTCTACTATGTCCCCCTCAAGTTTACCTGGGGCAAGTGAGCCGTCTTGATGGACACATACTGAATCTAGTGCATGAAAACCATCTTGGTTGAATATTGCAATTCTTTTACCGTCTACGTTAAACTCTCTTCCCTTGCCTGGTGCAATTGCATCTTTTTCTGCTACTTTTTTCCATGCCATGTTTTGTAAAACGAAATCTATCCAATATTTAGATTGTCATTTCTGATACTGTTTTATACCCCATAAAATTGTGATTTGATATGAGCCAAGTAAAGGATCCTAGTCTTTCAGAAAAGGGCAAAATGTCATATGAATGGGCTCGTGATCATATGCAAATTCTCACTAATACTGTATCTAGATTAAAAAAATCTCAGCCACTCAAGGGCTTGCGCATAGGAATATGCTTGCATATCACAAAAGAGACATCTGTCTTGATTATGGCTGCAAAAGAACTTGGTGCAGATGTAAGTGCATGTGCTGCAAATCCTCTTTCAACACAGGATGACATTGCAGCATTCTTGGCTGAAAATGGAATTCACATCTATGCATGGACAGGTCAAACTACAGAAGAATATGATTGGTGTATTGAACAGATGCTAAGCCACAAGCCTCAAATTTTGACTGATGATGGTTCTGATAGCCACAGTAAGATACATGGAAACAAAAAATTTGCTTCAATGAATGTCTTGGGCGGAACTGAAGAAACAACTACTGGTGTCATACGACTAAAGGCACTTGCAAAAGAAAAGAAATTGAAATATCCAGTAATTGCAGTAAATGATGCATATACAAAACACATGTTTGACAATAGATATGGAACAGGCCAGAGTACAATTGATGGTTATCTGCGTTCCATGAACTTGTTGATTGCAGGAAAACGTGTTGTTGTTGCAGGATATGGTTGGGTGGGTAGAGGTGTTGCATCAAGATGTCGCGGAATGGGTGCCAAAGTTTGTGTCACTGAAGTTGATCCTGTTAGAGCATTAGAGGCTCACATGGATGGTTTTGAAGTTGCTCCAATGGCTGAAGCAGCAAAGACTGGTGAGATATTTATCACTGCAACAGGCCAGACTGGAATTATTAGAAAAGAACACATCTTGACAATGAAAAGCGGCGCAATAATGGGTAACGTAGGTCACTTTGATGTTGAGGTTGATGCTAAATTCTTGTTAACCGAATCAAAATCTGTACGAGAAGTAAGACCAAATCTTGACGAATGTGTCTTGAAAAATGGTAAAAAGATGTATCTTATTGGCAAGGGACGAATTGCAAACCTTGTTGCAGCAGAAGGACATCCTCCAGAAGTTATGGCGCAATCATTTTCAAATCAATTATTGTCAATGATATACATTGCAAAGAATCATAAAAAAATAGGAAAGAATGTGATTACAGTTCCACAAGAGATTGATATCCAGATTGCAATTGATGCACTCAAGGCAATGAATGTAAACATGGACAAACCAACTGCTGCCCAGATAAAATACGGACAGAGCTGGGCATAGCTTAAATCACACACAAACTTTACTCTGATAATGAAAAAGGCAATCATTACTAGTGCTTTACCGTATGCAAATGGTGAGATACATCTTGGACACGTTGCCTCTACTTATCTTCCCGCTGATATTACAACACGATTTCTAAAAGCAAATGGAACTGAAGCATATTATTTTTGTGCATCTGATGATTTTGGTACCCCAATTCTCATCCAGTCTGAAAAAGAAAACAAGACTCCAGAAGAATATGTCAAGGTCTGGAATAAACGGGATCATGAAGACTTTACATCATTTGGCATTGGATTTGATTTTTTTTACAGGACCAGCTCGCCTGAAAACATATCTTTTGTACAACAAGTGTTCAAGAAATTACAGGAAAATGGACATATTTACGAAAAAGAAATTATCCAGTTTTATTGTACGATAGACAAAAAATTCCTGCCTGACCGATATGTACTTGGAAGGTGTCCGTACTGCAAAGCCGAAGAACAATACTCTGACTTGTGCGAAAAGTGTGGCAGGGTGCCAGAAGAAATTGAGGATCCAAAATGTTCGATATGCAAAAACCCGCCTACTAAAGAAAAAACAAGACACTATTTTTTCAAGCTGACAAACTTTGCAAATGAACTAAACCAGTGGCTTGAGGCAGATTCATACCTCCAACGAGACGTCAAAAAATATGTCCAAAACTGGATAAAAGAAGGCCTTGTTGACTGGGATATCACACGAGACATGAACTGGGGCGTTCCAATACCTGCTAGTCCAACAGGACAAGTGTTCTATGGGTGGTTTGACAATCACTTGGCATACATTTCAACTGCATTAAAATTTCTAAATGATAAGGGTCTTGACGGCAAAGATTTCTGGAATGATGCAGACATTTACCATTTCATTGGAAAAGATATCGTATATCATCACTATCTGTTCTTACCTGCAATGAGGATTGGAATTGGAAAAGAGTTCAAACTACCTGATTATATTCCTACTCGGGGCCATCTTATGCTCCAGGCTAAAAAAATATCAAAGAGCAGAAATTGGTACATTGGTCTAAAAGATTTTCTTGGAATCTATCCTGCAGACTATCTCAGATTTTATCTTGCATTGATAACTCCTTACAGTCAAGATGATCTTAATTTTGACTGGGAAGAATTTGCATCAAGAATAAACTCTGAATTAATTGGCAACATTGGAAACTTTGTAAATAGAGCACTAGGCTTTACACAAAAAAGCATGGGAGGAGTGGTGCCTGGTACGACAGAGTTTGATTCTGCTGATAAGGAGGCACAAGAAAAAATAAATAATTTTTCAGGTGATCTTACTATTTTAATGAAAGATAACAGTCTTGACAAGGCATTGAAAAAAATCATCGAGTTTTCTGCACACTTTAACCAGTATTTCCAGAAAAAGGAACCGTGGAAAGGAGGAGTGGGCTCTAACAATTGTATACTAATTTCAGTCAATGCAGTTCGCAGCTTGGCAATATCGCTTTACCCATTCTTGCCAGAATCATCTCAGAAGATCTGGGAGCAAGTTGGCATGGAAGGTTCTGTGTCAGGACAATCATGGGGTTCCATGTCTGAGATTGCCATAAAAGAAGGCCACAAGATTGGTATCTCTTCACCTCTGTTTAAAAAAATAGAGGCCACTGATATCGAAGCAAACAAGGCAAAACTAGGCAAGTAAATGAATCTGCAGTGGATATCACGAGACGGTAAACTCTTACTTGGGGCAAGAATTGTTAGGACTTTTTCGTATGGATTTCTTAGTGTAATTCTTGCAATCTATTTGCATCTCATAGGGTTTAGTGATGTTCTAATTGGTGTTGTACTTACAGCCACGCTTGTAAACAGTGTATTTTTCAATCTCTTTTCTAGTGCGTATGCTGATAAAATAGGGCGAAGAAAGACCCTGATAATTTATGCGATATTGATGATAATCTCATCTGTAATATTTTTCGTAACAGACAATTATGTTGCGCTTGTAATTGCAGCACTCATTGGAACCATAAATGTTACAGGATCTGAAGTGGGTGCATTCTTGTCACTAGAGCAAGCACTGTTACCACAAACTGTACATGATGACAAGAAAAGAAATTCAATATTTGCAATCTATAATGCTGTTGGAACTTTTGCCCTGTCTGCAGGCGTTCTACTAGCTGGTCTTCCATCACTATTGCATAATTATGGAATTGATGAAGTTAATGCAATCAAGTTATTGTTCTTAATTTATGCATCTTGTGCAGTGGCAGTTCTTGCAATTTATCTAGTGCTTTCTAAAAATATTGAAGCAAAAGACAATGTATCAAAATCTGGACTATCGTTAAAAAACGTCTCTCCAAAATCTAGGGGAATAATTGCAAAAATGTCTGGACTATTTGCAGTTGATTCTTTTGGAGGAGGCTTTGTGATACAGAGTATAATCTCGTTTTGGTTTTACACAAGATTTGGAGCAGACCTGTCTTCATTATCTTACATCTTTGCAATTGCCGGGGTACTTACTGCAATATCTTACATGGCATCTACTCGAATTGCATCAAAAATAGGGTTGGTAAATACGATGGTCTTTACACACATTCCATCAAATGTTTTATTGATGCTACTTGCCTTTGCCTCTTCATTTTCTATTGCAGTTGCGCTATACTTTGCAAGAATGAGTCTGTCTCAAATGGATGTACCTACAAGACAGTCATATTTGATGGGGGTAGTTCATGAAAATGAGAGAGTACATGCCGCAGTTTTCACAAATACCTCAAGGAATGTATCTCAGGCAATAAGCCCGTCACTGACTGGTATTATCATATCAACCCTTTCGCTTTCTGCACCATTTGTAATCGGTGGAGCATTGAAGATTGTCTATGATGTTGGAATTTTTTTTAGTTTTAGAAAGATAAAACCACCAGAAGAAATTTGACTTATTTTGATTGTTCCAAATATGCCAAAATTCCGGTATAATCCATATCTCCAAATCCGTCATTGATTGCTTTTTTGTAGATTTGATTTGCAAGTATTGACATGGGCATGTTTGCACCAAACTCTTTTGCTGTATAGTCTATCTCGTCAAGATCTTTTTGCATCATTTTAAGAAAGAAACTTGGTTCAAACTCTCCTTTTGCCATCTTGGGCCCCTTGTTCACACTCATTCCTGTCTTGAAATATGTAGAATTTAGAACATCAAGAAATGTCATTGGGTCAAGGCCTGATTTTTTTGCAAGTATGATTCCCTCTGATATTGACAATGCAAGAATTGCTATCTGGGAATTCATTGCAAGCTTCATTGCATGACCTGAACCGTTTTCTCCAAGATGAAATGTTTTCTCACCAATTAGATCCAAAACTTGTTTGCATTTCTGATATGTCTCTTTTTTACCCCCAACCATTAGTACCATCTGACCTTTCTCTGCAAAACTTGGGCCTCCCATTACAGGTATGTCAATCATGGAAACTCCATGGTCTGCAAATTTTTTAGAAATCTCTCTTGATGCTATTGGACTGATTGTACTCATATCTGCAACGATCAAACCATCATGCTTTCCATCGACAATTCCGTTTTTGCCAAAAGATAATTCTTCAATGACTTTGGCATCTTTTACTACTAGTATGATGATATTGCATTTCTTTGCTAAATCCATCGGCGAGTCCTCCACTTGAATTCCTAGTTTTTTTAAAGACTCGGTCTTTGATTTTGTTCTGTTGTATACGTGTACCTTGTGTTCTGTTGCAATGCGTCTTGCAACAGCGCTTCCAAGAAGACCTGTACCTATTACTCCTACATTCATACCTTGGTGGTTTTTGTCACTGTATTTTTTTCTATTGGCGTTCTATGATGTCAAAGACTTGAATCTTGGATCGTTTCCTAGGCTTGCAAAGTCTTTATCGATCAAAGCCTTTTTTGCATATTCTGAATCAATCAGTATTGCTTTTTCTAACAGTGCAAGCGATTGTTCAACATCATTTTGAAGACATTTTGTACAAGCCTTGTGATATAACGTATTTGGACTGTCTGGTGACTGGGTCAAAATTTTATCATAGCATGTGATTGCCTGGTCATATCTTCCAAGGTAATGCAATGCCAAACCTTTGTTGATAAGACACGTCATGTGGTTAGGCTTGTTTTTTAGAATCACATCATAGCATGTGATTGCCTGGTCATATTTTCCAAGTTTTCCTAACGCATTTCCCTTGTTTGCTAGTGCATCAAAATGATTTGGCTCTACATCCAAGACCTTGTCAAAATAAAATATTGCATCACGTGGGTTGCCTCGCTTTGCATGTGATAGTCCAATGTTGTATAGATATTCTAGATTTGCGTCCTCGTCATCTGATGAAAAATTTATGAACCCACTCAAACTGGTAACACTTGAAAAATCTTTTAGATAAACTCTATTTTCTTGTGATATCGTAGCACAAGTAATATCTCTGGGCTATGGATGTGATATACATGGAAAAAGTCAGAGCTTGTCCAATATGTCCAGGGTGTGGTTCTAAAAAATTTGACAGGATATCTTCTGAAAAAATAATCGTCAAATGTACATCTTGTGGAAAAGAGATTGTACTCTAGATGATCCTGCCCTGACCTATCTGGTTCTATATAGGCACAATTTCTGGTCTAGTCGTAAGTTTTTATTTCCTTGACTTTTAGTGTCTAGTATGGCTAAAAGTTGGAAAGATGCAGATGTTAATTTAGATCTAATCAAAAATCAAACTATAGCAGTAATTGGCTATGGAATACAGGGCAATGCTCAAGCAAACAATCTCAAAGATTCTGGTCTTAATGTTATAGTGGGCTTGCAAGAGTCTGGTTCTAGCTGGAAAAAAGCCCAGCAGGATGGACACAAGGTAATGTCTGTTTCACAGGCTTGTGAGGCTGCTGATATTATTCATATCTTGATTCCAGATATGGTCCAGGCCAAAGCCTACAAGGAGTTGATAGGACCACATCTCAAGGCAGGAAAAGCACTTTCATTTTCACACGCAGCTGCAATTCATTGGGGTTGGATACAAGCTCCAAAAGATGTAGATGTAATCATGGTTGCACCAAAGGGTCCTGGCTCAAAGGTACGTGAAACATACCAGCAAGGATTTGGTACTCCATCAATTGTTGCAGTATACCAAGACTATACCAAGAAAGCTTGGGAGAGAACACTTGGAATTGCAAAAGGTTTGGGAAGTACACGAGCTGGTGTAATTGAAACTACATTCAAAGAAGAAGTAGAGACTGACTGGTTTGGAGAACAAGTTGATCTTTGTGGAGGTTCTGCATCTATGGTTATGGCAGCATTTGAAACACTAGTTGAAGCAGGATATCAACCAGAGATTGCATACTTTGAAGTCTTGCATGAACTAAAATTAATTGTAGACATGATTCAACGATATGGAATTGCAGGAATGTACCGTAGAGTAAGTGAGACTGCAAGATATGGTGGACTGACACGCGGTCCGATGGTTATGGATAAAGACGTAAAAGAAAAGATGAAAAAAGCATTAAAGATGATCCAAGATGGGACATTCAACCAAGAATGGGTATCTGATTATCAAAAGAACGGCAAAAATTCTTTTGATAGATTCATGAAAGAAATTGATGGCCACCAAATAGAATCAGTTGGAAAAAGCATGCGAAAGATGATGTGGCCTGGTTCTACAGAATAGAATTATTTCTTTGTCTTTGAAATATTTGCCTGGATGAAATCAATTATGGATCCAAGTGGAGTTCCTGGACCAAAGTTTCCTAAAACTCCTGATTTTTCAAGGTCTGGCTTGTCATCTTCTGGTATGACTCCTCCACCTATCACTAACACATCATTGATTCCCTTGTCCTTGATTGCTTTTGCAACTCTTGGAAATAGTGTAAGATGTGCGCCATTTAGAAGGCTGAGCGCAACTACGTCAATGTCTTCGTCTTCTACTATCTGGGCTATTCTTTCAGGTGTTGCAAACAATCCTGAATAGATTACTTCCATGCCTGCATCTCTGAATGCCCTGCAGAGTACTAGTGCCCCTCTATCATGACCATCTAGTCCTAGTTTTGAAACCAAGATCCTGATTCTCTTTGTTTGGGCCTTTTGAGACATGTACATTTCAAGTAAATTTTCTGTTTTAAAAGCTTTATTTGAGAACCTAAATTCGTTTTTAATTATCTATTAGGCCGTAAAAACCTTGAGAATGGATCTGTTACTATTGCAAGTAAACTGGAAGTTAGGACCGAAATTAGTCGAAATACCATTTGAACTCTTAATTTCTGGCTCGAAGGTCCTTACTTGTTTTTACAATGAAGCAACTTGGTAAAATTGGCTCTCTTCTTAATCTAAAAACTAACTAATGACCAAAACATCTTTCTTATACTATACTTTTTTAGGCATAAAATCCGCTATTTTTAATATATTGCGCAAATCTTCCTAATGTTTTTTAGTCAACTGTGAAGTAAACATCGAGATTGAACCGGATGCTAAATGATCTCCAGCTATGTAAACATCATTGTTTTTTGAATTAACTGCAACAGACACGCCTACCTTGTCTAATTCAAGATAATTTGTTACATTGTTACTTTGTCCGTCTATCACAGCAGCACGAAAAGAACCTGCATAGAGATTGATAGGGTCTATTCCCAACGTTGCATAAAGAGTATCAGTATTAGAATTCACTGCAATATCCAAGGCAGTAAGTGGTATCGCATTAACCATTTTGTTTGTGGTACCATTTATCACTGCTATCCAATCCTTACTGTGTTCTTGGTCGGATGTTATGCACCCACTACAATCTGCATAAATCAAGTTTGTTGATGGATTTACTACCAGTGGAACTATTGTAGGCGAGGGAATTGTAGATACTCCATGCGGTCCTCTTATGCCAATTGTGACATTAGTTAAAATTTTATCAGTTGAACCGTCTATGACAGTAATTTGATATGGCGCTTTGTAGTCGTATTGTAAATTGTTAACATATATCCTATCAGTGTCTGGATTTACGTCAATACCATAAGAACCTCCGCCTAGTCCTATGATGGTGTCAATAACTTGGTCAGTTCTGCCATCTATGACGGTAACACCACCATCACCATAATTCCAATCACTTACGTAGATGCGGTTTGTCTTCGGATTTACTGCTACTTGTACAGGTTCAATCTTGTATGTTTTACCACCCTTGAAAGCATTAAAGATCATCTCAGGCGGTTTTTTTCCAAGATCAGCACTGCTGATATTTTTTATCAATGTATCATTGGTTCCGTCTATGACGGAGACTGCAGCTTCAGAATCTCTAGTGACTACGTATATTTTGTTTGTGATGGGATTCACTGCAATATCCCATGGCAATCCGTGCATAGGAATTATACTAAGAGTTTTGTTAGTTTGCCCATCCAGAACATAAACAAAACCTTTGCCCCAATCCCCTGCGTATACTTTGTTAGTTACAGGATTCACTGCAACCCCTATGAAATGCAACAGCTGCCCGCCAGTGGGTCGTACCATTTCTGTAGTATGAGGGATTAACAAAAAGAATACTCCAAAAGATACGCAAACTCCAATACCAATTGTAGTAATTATGGAAAGATGCAAAGTCTTCAAGATGTGCAATTTCTTACTTTCCAAACTTTAAAAAACTGCCGTATATTTTCACAGTGTGATTATTCCATAACAAGAAACGCTGACAAAAATACACCTAAACCAACCAAATTATCAAGGAAATCTGGCTGTGGTATGTCGGGTTTTTTATGATTATTTTTTCTTTTGCTGGGTGTATTTTCTTGGCTGTAATTCTTCTAGTATATCTTGTATGTATGCGCGGTCAGACCCTTCATTATCTCTGAGTAACTTTATGAGATTGGCAAATGTCTCTGGTTTTCCATCTTTGTAATCTTGTTCAAATTTTGTCAATGTTTCATTAGATATTCTCTTTTTAGAACTGTTGGCTAACCTTTCTAGCATTTCGATGGCTCTCTTCATTGTCATAACTTGTTTCTTCTCTTATTTGGTTTTATTAATGTCTAATATTTTTTTCATTACAATGTCTTTTTCCCAGAGTCTTTTTATTTCTGAATGTCGTATTATACCGTGGATCATCATAGTCTATGCAAATTAGCTAATGAGGTATCTATTTCTACTACCTGTCGTCTGAAATGTCATAAACAAACAGGAGATTTGATAATTTGACAAAATACTATTGTCCCAAATGCGATAAGAAACTCTCAAAATCAGAGGTAGAAGGGATTTTCTGTTCAAACTGTGGCAAAGTCACACATATTGATACTGAATCCATAAAACATTCCACCATTGAAGATGCAAAGACGAGAAAACAAAAGTATATTCTAGTATCTGCAATCGCTGTAGGCTCTATAATTGTGGCAGTAATAGGATTGTTTGGTTACTTGTCTGGTTCCCAATTTTATGAATATTCTTTGGAATGCAAAAAATATGTGGAAAATGGAACAATGCCAGTGTTGGACGCAAATCTAACTTTGACAAAATCAGAAATTGAAGGAAATACTACTCAAGAATGCATGTCGTATGGAAATGGTACTTATTGTTATCAAGTAGGTATGAATCAACCACCTCAGTCTACTGACCCTGATTGGTCTTGTGATGTTATGGCAATAACTGCTGTTTCAAACTATACTGCAAACACTATAACACAGGCAGCAGAACAGCCCTAATGGTTTCATGGGTATCTTTTCAGAGTTGCTATCTCAGCATGATTTTAAAAAAATTATCTTTGAATTCATCCATGTCTACTAACCTTTCAGACTCGATTTTAATTTCGTCTACCATGGAATAATATTTGTTCTTGTAAACCTCTTTTAATGTGTCTTGTAAATATTTTGGATTGTCAAGTGATTCTTGAATTCCACAGTTATACAATGCTTGGAGTTTAGATAAAACCGAATTATAATTGGAGTTCCCATGTCTCATCAATACTAGCTCAACACAAGTTGCAAATGCCACTTTGTTCTCGTGGTCAATTGTGGGCATGCCAGAAATTAATGGCGTATCTTATAACATTTTGTGTCATACAATTTTAAAATAAACATATACGGTACAAAACACCTTCTGTACAGGACAAGTCATTATTCTATGTGTAGTGTGTTTTCTGTGAACAACCGATACTCTATACTCTTTTGTACCTGTTTTTGTTCGTAGGCATGATTGGCGGTATTCATGATGAAGATCTCTCATCTTCCAGAGGCTCATCTCCAAAATCAGACGCGAATCAAATCATAAATTCTGAAAATAATGATTCTAAAGACAACTGTAAAGAAATAACAAAATACAAGACACACGTACACTATGGTGGAAACATGTCTGCCTCTGTTACCAAACCTGAAATAAAAATAGCCAAACTTTTAGCAATTCTGGTTTTTGGAATTGGAGTTATCGTGACAATTGGCTGGATCTTTAACATACAATCTCTGGAAGAAGTTCTACCAAACATGGTAAATATGAAATTCAGTACTGCGGTTTCTTTCATTTGTAGCGGTGTTATTCTATATTTTATTTCCAAAATGCAAGGCGGAAAATTAGGAGTTGGAGAAATTGTCATAGCTGCATCAGGTATGGTGATTTTTCTATTCATGGTTACGTTACTTGTATCAAATATTACCGGTATATACACTGGAATAGAGCGGCTGTTTGTAAAAGAGATACATGATGAACACACAGCTGTAATGGGAAGACCATCTATTCCTACCATGATTGATTTTATCATGATAGTTCTAGCTGGAATATTTTCTCTGTCAAACTATGTGAAATTCAAAAAAATATCCTTTTGGATTGGTTTGACAATACTAGTTTCAGGAAATATCAGCCTGATTGGATATGTTGTAAATTTACCGATTCTATACTATTATGTCTCGGGATGGAATTCTGGTATGGCACTTCACACAAGTGCATTGTTTGTTCTATCAGGGGCGGCTCTAATGGTTCTAAAGTCTCATTATGCTGTGGAGCATACTACCATTAGATCTATCCGACTGAGAACAAAGCTCATCTCTCTGTTTCTCACGGCATCTGTAATTCCGACTGTATTTGTTGGAATATTGATTTACAATTTGGCAAAAAGCTCAGAGCCTATTGCTACGCTTGGAAATGGAATCGTGATGCTTGTATCTGTGACTATGTTTGGCGTTATAGTTTTTGCATTGATTACATCCAAATTCCTATCTGAACCGATCACTAGGCTGAAAAAAGCAACTGAGAGTATATCTGAAGAAAATCTAGAGACCAAGGCAGAAGATGAATCATCTGATGAGATAGGTGATCTTGGAAAATCGTTTAATCACATGATTAAAAATCTAAAAACAGCTCGGGAAAAACTAGTGTCTGCCGAACAACTTGAACTATCTGAGAAACGTGCAATATCCCAGTATCAGGAACTCAAGAAAATCTATGAAACTCTTTCAACAACTGAGAAAAAATATCACAATCTCTATGAATATTCTCCTGATCTTTTACGTTCTATTTCTGAAACTGGTCTAATCTTGGACTGTAATGAAAATTACGCAAAAAGTCTAGGCTATACAAAAGATGAAGCAATTGGCACATCGATTTTCAAGCATACTGCCAAAAAAAGTCTCAAAGAACTAACCAGGGGACTAGAAGAATGGAAAAAGACTGGCAAAATTACAAATCAAACAATTTGGCTCAGGAGAAAAGACAATTCAGAATTTCCTACACTGCTTAGTGGAACAAATCTTTATGATGAAACAGGTGCTGTTGTTGGAAGAACTGTATCCTTGAGAGATATGACAGAAATCTATACTGCAAAGGAAGCATTAGAGGGAGAAAAAGCCAGACGATTGATGACAATAGGAGAATTGTCTTCACGACTCTCACATGATATACGAAATCCACTAAGTGTTATTCATAATGTCACAGAATTACTACGACTACGTTATCCAAATAAAGATGAAAAAGAATTATCGTTAATTGAAACTATAGATAAATCGGCTTTACGTATTTCATATCAAATCGAAGATGTATTGAATTTTGTTCGATCTACTGATATTAAAAAAGAGTCTTGTTCGATACTGCAGATTCTCAAACCATGTATTGACAAAATTGCATTACCGGATAATGTCAAGATAATTATGCCTACAAATGATCTTCAAGTCGATTGTGACAAGATAAAGTTGGAAATTGTCTTTGAAAATATCATCAACAATGCAATCCAGGCAATTGATACACATCAAGGTGAAATTACTATAAAGATGAAAAGTGATCTCAATGATGATGTGGTAGAAATTTCAGATTCTGGGCCTGGTATACCTCTTGATGTATTACCACAGATTTTTGAACCCCTGTTTACGACAAAAAGATCTGGAACAGGTCTTGGATTGCCAACTTGTAAAAATTTGATAGAACAGCACGGGTGGACAATACAAGTAAAGTTACCATCAACATTTGTAATCAAAATGCCTCATAGGCAATATGAATAATCTTGCGAGCTGTTTGTTGGTATGTAATTTTATTACAAATACTAGTGGTGTTTTGCTGGCTGGATTTCAACACTAAGGATTTTAGTTGAATTTGCATCCTCTGTGACGATGAGGGGTCCTGTGATGTTGTGACTTGACTGATACACGACATTTACAAATGTCACACCGTGGTTCCCGGAATAAAATATGCCCTCATACTGATAATTGCCGCTCTTCAAAATTGTCCTAATTAAAAGCGATTTTTCTGCCACTGATTTGGCAATGTCATCTGTGGGAGTTTGCAAGTTGGTAATTGATGAAGGTATGGCATACTTTTGGTCTGCTCGGTTTACCTCTAATTGGAAAATAAGAAAAGATCCTGCAACGACTGCTGCAATGCCTACTCCTATGTAGAGGTACCAATATTTCATAATTTTCTACTTTGGACTGAGTTTAAATGATTTCCGACATAACTCAAGCCTTGGATCTTTTCAATTTCTTGGCATAACAAGAAGATTTATTGTTGATTCTTTGTGTGACTTTTCTATGGATATTGTATCTGAGATAAAAAAAGGAAACAGGCGGGCAATTGCACGCGCTATATCTATAATTGAAAATAATGAGAAAGAGGCCAAATTAATAGTAAAAAAGATCTTTAAAAATTCCGGTAAATCTATCAAGATTGGTATCACTGGACCTGCTGGAGCAGGCAAGAGCACACTGATAAACAGAACAAGTCTAGAGTTGCACAAACTTGGTTACAAGACTGCTGTCTTGGCAATAGATCCTACAAGTCACATTACTGGGGGCGCAATACTTGGCGACAGGGTGCGAATGACAGAATCTACTGATTCTGGCACGTATATTCGAAGTATGGCATCAAGGGGTGCAACAGGTGCCATATCCACATCACTTAGAAACAGTATTCGAATCCTAGAATATGCAGGATTTAATCCAATAATAATTGAAAGTGTAGGGGCAGGACAGACTGAAGTTGATATTGAAAAAGTTGTAGATGTTACAGTTGTTGTCTTTAATCCAAATACTGGAGATAGCATCCAGACAATAAAAGCAGGTTTGACTGAAATTGGAGATATCTATTTGATAAACAAGAGTGACTTGCCTGGCTCAAACCAACTCTTTGATTCTGTACGAGATTTTATCGGCATGTCTGACAAAAACCCAGTTGTACTGATGGCATCAGCAAAATCAAACAAGGGGGTTGCCGAGTTTGCAAAAAAATTGGAAGATATGATGAAATCAAGGCAGAAAACCAAGGCAAAAGAAGAGGCATTGAAACTGGATTTGGAACTGCGAGATATTGTTTTAAATAATGTCAAAAGTAAAGTTACAACTATGCTTGATTCAAGCAAATCGTATGCTGCATATTTGAAAAAAGTACAATTGCGAAAAATCGATCCATTTGAAGCTGCAGATAAAATATCAAAGGGGCTAGTGTGATATGGTTACAAAATCTGTCAAGACTGATTCTAATATTACTGTAAAACGATTCTATGATTCAAAGGTAAAACCAAAAAGCAAAGCAGAAGAGCCAGGGAAGCATCCCTATACTAGAGGGATACATCCTGGAATGTATCGAGACAGACTCTGGACTATGAGACAGTACACTGGTTTTGGTACTGCCGAGCAAACAAATCAAAGATTCAAGTATTTACTTGAGAGGGGCCAGACTGGTCTTTCAATGGCATTTGACTTGCCAACCCAGATTGGTTATGATGCTGATGATTCACATGCAGAAGGTGAAGTGGGCAAGGTCGGTGTATCAATTACTTCGCTCAAAGACATGATGAAGTGCTTTAATGGAATTCCACTTGACAAGGTAAGCACTTCGATGACAATCAATTCTACTGCATCTACATTACTTGCATTATACATTGCAACAGGTGAAAAACAAGGAGTAGACAGCAAACAATTGCGCGGAACTACACAAAATGATATTTTAAAAGAATACATTGCAAGAAACACGTACATTTATCCACCGCGTCCGTCCATGCGATTGATTGGTGACATGATTGAGTATTGTTCAAAAAAAGTTCCTCAATGGTATCCAATATCAATATCAGGTTACCACATGAGGGAAGCAGGATGTAATGCAGTACAAGAAGTTGCATTTACACTTGCAAATGCAATAGAATACATCGAGACATGTGTTGATAGGGGATTGAAAATTGATAGCTTTGCTCCACGACTTTCATTTTTCTTTTGCTGCACTAGCGAATTTCTGGAAGAGATTGCAAAATTCCGTGCTGCAAGAAGAATCTATGCTAAAATACTAAAAGACAGATTCCATGCAAAAGACAAGAGATCAATCCAGCTAAAGTTCCATGTCCAGACAAGTGGTGAATCCCTTACTGCTCAGCAGCCTGATAATAACATTGTCCGTGTTGCAGTACAATCAATGGCTGCAGTTCTTGGAGGATGTCAGTCGCTTCATACAAATTCAAAAGATGAGGCACTTGCCTTACCAACAGAAGCAGCAGTCAAGATTGCATTACGAACACAACAGATTGTGGGCCATGAAAGCGGAATTACAAAAACAGTTGATCCTCTTGCTGGCTCGTATTATGTGGAAAACCTTACTGATACAATAGAAGCCGAGGCAAACAAGTACCTCAAGAAAATAGACAGAATGGGAGGCTCACTTGCTGGAATAGAGCGGGGCTTTTTCCAGTCTGAGATTAGACAAAATGCTTACCGTCTAAAGAAGGAGATTGACGGTGGAGAGCGAGTGATAGTTGGTGTCAATAAATTCACTGATACTACAAAGGATAAACCAGATATCATGAAAATTGATGACAGCATCCAGACTCAACAAATGGCAAATCTCAAAGAACTTCGCAGTACTCGTGATAATACCAAAGTTGAACACGCCCTCGAGAAAATGAAGAGTGCAGCAGACAAGGATCAAAATCTTATGCCATTTATCTTGGATGCAGTAAACAACTATGCTACATTGGGAGAAATAAGCAATACATTCAGAGAAGTCTTTGGAATCTACCAACCAAAGGAGACCTTCTAAGATGCGACTAGACCATGTTGCAATTGCAGTAAATAACTTGGATGATGCAGTAAAACAATACAAGGAAGCCTTGGGAGTACACGAAGTTGAATTTGAGACTGTGGAATCAGAAGGAGTTCGAGTTGCAATACTTCATCTAAACAATTCTAGAATTGAACTCATGGAGGCTACAAAAGATGAGAGCCCAATCAAAAAATTCTTGACAACAAAAGGTGAAGGACTACATCATATTGCACTTGAAACAGAAGGGATTGAAAAAGAAGTTGACAGGATGAAGGTATGTGGAATCAGGTTTCTTGGTGAGATAAGACCTGGTTCACGTGGAACAAAAATAATATTCATGCATCCAAAATCATTGCATGGTGTGTTGGCAGAGCTCTGCTCTCATCCAAAATCCTAGTGCTATGTTGCACCGATATAGAATTTAATCTACTAGCTTGAGTGCGTCTGATGCAGTAATTATTCCAACTATCTTGCCTTGTTTTGACACCAGAACACATTTTGAGTATCTTATCAGAGATACTAGGGTCTTGACTGGTGTGTTGTAATCAACAACTGGCGGTCGTGGGTCCATTATTGCGGATATCTTGATCCTTTTTCGTTCAGTCTCGTCGCTGTCCAAAATGTGTTTTACAATGCCGTCTTCTGTTATGACTCCTACTACATCTTGGCCCTCAAAGATTGGCATCTGGCTGATTGAAAGTTCCTGCATCTTTTTTATTGCATCATAAAGTGAATCATGAGCCCTGAGTTTGGCAATTTCCCTGCTGCAAATGTCACCTGCCTTGGTTGATGACTGGCTTTCTAAAGACCATAATATTTCAAATATTTTTCTTGCAGTAGAATAACTTGGCTGGCATCTTCCTGACTCGATTTGGTTAATCATAGAAGTGCTGACTCCTGTAAGTGATGCAAGTTTTTGCTGGGTCATACCTATCTTCATTCTTGCTTGCTTTATTGATTCGAGTCTTGGCAGCATTATGAGAAATAAAGACTTGATTCAATATTTCAAGTCTCCTTATGTTGTTGCAATCAAAATATAAAAAAATTAGATAAAGGCTATTTGAGGCCTACTTTACGTCCGAATTTTGCTATCACAAAGATAACAATGGAGATTATGAGAAAATCAATCACAACGCCGACAAAGTCTCCTATGCCAAACTTTATTCCATTTCCTACTGGTATGTTGACAACAGCAGTTCTCCAGTCTCCTCCTTCTATGAATGCACTAGGAATTGGCATGATGAGATCTTGCACCAGAGCAGTTACTACTCTACCAATTACGGTTCCCATAATGAAACCAATTGCTAGACCTAAAACTCCTGCTTTGCCGATGAACTCTTTGAATTCTGCAATCACTCCCTTTGGTTCTGGAGCGGGTGGTTCGGGTTTTGGTGTGAGTGCTTCTCTTATCTTTCTTAGTTCTTCAAGTATGTCATTTTCTACGACCATGTGTTGAAGACTCTGAACATGTATTTATCAATCTACTTTAAAATAAAAGATCTAAAATTATTTTTTGGTAAATGCCAATGCAAATTCTTCTATTGCTCTTTCCCAGTCCTTTGCTTTTACAATGCCACTTGCAACAAGTATTCCTTTTGCTCCAAGCTTTAATGCTTGGGATACATCTTCTCCTGAAACAATTCCTGCACCACATAACAACTGGGTAGAGTTGTTTGCATTCTTTACTGCCTTGACTGCCTCTGTTATGACTTCGGGTTTTTCTTTGGAGACTGCCTTACCACTGCCTATTAGCTCTGGTGGTTCTATTGCGATATAATCCGGGTTAAATTTTGAATACATCCATGCTTCGTTTACATCTTGTACGCATACAATTGATGTCATGTCTAGTTCTCTGAGTCTGATTACCATGTCTTCAATCTCGTTTGATGGTATCCTGTGTTCACTGTGATTTATCAGGGCACCTGCGATTCTAGATTTTTTTACAATCTCTGGAACCACAAATCCTGTTGTACTGCCAACCTTTGCATTGTCAAGATGTTGTGCAAATACATTTGCCGAAACATGGGTCATCTCTGACATTAGATGTTGGGGAGGACAAACAACAATTTTTACACCGTGTTTTTTTGCAATCTTGGCAGCACTCTTTGTCAAGCGTGATGACTTTGTACTGGTTGCAATCTCGTCATAATTTTTAAAATTGATAACAAACATCTGCTCTTCTAAAAAATCTTACAATTGCCTATATATCAAGAGATCTTGGAAAATTCTTATACTATATTTGATTTTGGTAGTTTATGCCACTCTCAGAAAAGTCGCTTTCTTTACTGAACCGTCTTGTAACTATTGATTGTAATGGTACACTTGACCAAGGACAAGATGATGTCATCAAGGATACATTTTCTCAGATTCTCTCAGATGGTAACATGTACAAAATTGATGACATTGAAAAGTGGCTTGATGCAAACCACATTACCAATACTGTTGTATCTGAAAGAATTCTAAATGTGGCACACTATCAAAAGGCAAAACATGATGCGAAAAACCCATTAAAAATGGCTCATGATGATAGTTGTGGATGCGGCGGAGATTGTTAACTACTTTTTAATTCCTAATGTTCTGTTCTTTAGTCTAAGGTAGATGTTGTGACATTTACGGCATCTTGATGCACTGATTGGATTCTTTGCACCACATGAAAAACAGACTTTAAAGTGTAGTCTAGCCTTTTGTGCTATTGATTTTTTCAGTGGATCTGTTATAGGCATTTTCTATTTCTCCAATTTCCTGCTATTTGATTCTACCTTTTTCGAGTTTTCCTGCAAGAAGCATCGGTACTTCGGCAGGTCTCTTGGCAACTGGTACATTTGCCTTGGCATACATGGATACCTTTGATTCTGCAGATCCATAATTACCATAAACGATTGCACCTGCATGTCCCATCCTCTTTTCTTTTGGTGCTGCTCTTCCTGCAATGTATGCAACTACTGGTTTGTCAAATTTAGTGTCAATGATATGTTGTGCGAGCATCTCTTCTGCATCTCCTCCGATCTCACCTACTACGACAATTCCGTCAATATTTGGCCCGTTTCTTATGTTGTCAAATGCCTGGATTAGTGGTGTACCGTTGATTGGGTCTCCACCAATTCCAAAACACATGCTTTGGCCAAAATTTGCAATGGACAAGTTATGTGAGACTTCGTACATCAAAGTTCCACTTCTTGAGATTACTGCAATTCTTCCTTCTTTGAATGGCATTGCTGGCATGATTCCTATCTTGATTATTCCTGGGATTATGACTCCTGGAGTGTTTGGACCTACAACAATTGCATCTTTTTTCTTTGCCAAGTCTACGATTGTCATTGCATCTTTTACTGGAACATGTTCTGGTATTGCAATTAGTAATTTTATTCCAGATTCTAATGCTTCAACAGCTGCTGACAAGAAGAATTTTGCTGGAACAAATATGATTGAAATCTTGGCACCTGTTGCACTGACTGCCTCACTCATTGTTTCATAGATTGGAACTCCTTCATGCTTTTGTCCTCCCTTGCCTGGTGTTACACCTGCTACAATGTTTGTTCCATATGCTAGCATTTGTTGTGTGTGAAATGCACCAAACTTGCCTGTAATTCCTTGTACTATGACAGGCTTTTTCTTGTAATCCTTGTCGCCTTCTTTGCCAATTAATAATTCGAAAAGATCAACCATTTTTATTCATCTCAATTACTGCTGCATTTATTGCTTCTTCGATGGTATCAAACATTTTTGTTCTTGAACCCTTGAGCATTTCCTTTGACTTGTCTGCTTCTGCACCAGACATTCTTGCAAAGACTGGAAGATCAATTACCTTGTCTTCATATGCCTTGATGAATGCTGTTGCAACTGTTGTAGTCTTGACAATTCCACCATAAAGATTTACTAGAATTCCTTTCACCTTTTTCATTTTGCTAATCAAAGTAAGTGCTTCGTATACTGTTTCAGTTGTTGCACCGCCTCCTACATCCAAAAAGCACGCAGGCTTGCCGCCATTGTCTGATAACATGTCAAGTGTAGACATGACCAACCCTGCACCGTTTCCTACAACTGCAATGTTTCCATCAAGCTCTACTAATGAAAATCCACTCTTTTCTGCCCTCTCTTCAAGTTCGGAGACTTCTTGAAATTTGCGTAATTCCTCATGTCTGAACATTGCATTGTCATCAATGATGACTTTACCATCAAGAGCTACTACTGATTCATCTCCTAATACTGCAAGTGGATTAATCTCTGCAAGCTCGGCTTCTTTTTCTACTGTAATCTTTGCTAATTTTTGTAAAATGTCAACAAACTGTGTCAATGGTTTATCTTTTAATCCCATCTGCTTTCCTACTTCTTCTGCGGTCTTGGCATCAACGTTACCCAATCCGACTTCGTGAATTATTTGATTTTTCACTGATTCAATTTCAACACCACCTTCTCCTGATGCGATAATGGTGTAGCATCTTTTGCTTCTGTTCAAGAATAATGAAATGTAGAGTTCCTTTTTGATATCTGCCATTTTCTCAAGTAAGATTGCTTTGGTCTTTTCTCCCTTGACTACTTTTTGCATTATGTCTGGATATTTTAGTTCAAACTCGTCTGCGTTTTGGCATTTCTGAATTGCACCAGCCTTTCCTCTTCCACCGACTGCCATCTGTGCCTTGATTACAAATGGAAATCCAAGTGCTGCTGCATCTTTTCTGCCTTGTACAATATCTGTAGATGTCATTCCCTTTGGAATTGGAATGTTGTAATCTGCAAACAAAGACTTTGCTTGATACTCTAGTAGACGCATTGTGATTTTTCATTTTTATGGTCTTTATAATCTGTTTGATGTCGCATCTTTACACAAACTAGGAATCAATGGTGTTGTCAAGATCTGGAACCATGTTTGATGATACACCAGAAATGAATTTTCACTCGTTCAGATCTGTTATTGATAGTCAAGTACAATGCATGATATTCTACATAATGTAATTATACCAGCGTACTGATTTTATCTACAATTTCATAGTGTGGACACGTTATGATATACAGAAAATGTTTTGGGGTCGGTACCGAGTGTCAAATGACACCCTCTTGCCTGGCCCGGCCCTCAAAACTAGATTCTTTTTCATGAGGCTATTTTTAAGCCTCATTATCATGAAATTGAAATTTTATGATACAAAAATTAGTGTGATGTATCTTAGCTGAATTGCTCTTCGAGAGTATCTATTGATTGTAGGAACAAGTCCTTGCTCTTTCGCATTAGCCATGTTGGAAACTCGTCTAGTGTAAAGACAAATTGCTGCTGAAAGCTTGGAACTACGCCTCCTCCAGATGTAATCACTTGGACAATGATGTATCCTTCGGTAATGGTACAAACTGTCTCTTGATATGCTTCTTCCTCTTCCTCTAGCGTATTTCTGTATAATACTAGAGGAGTTTTGGTCTTTACAACATGTGATGATGCTTTCTTTAGTAAAATGGCAAGATGGGATATGAGCCAACCGTCTAGGGTTATCTGTTTTGGCATGGGATCTGATGTATTTTTTTATTATTTAATGCAATGGATGAAGCACTACTCAACGGAGATTCGAATCTTTTGACCATCCAAGTCTTCATCCTTGTAGTTTTTCGCACTATCTTCGAATGTTATTTTTTTGACTCGCACGAGATATGCAAGATCTGATTGTTTTTCTTTTGCCATTTCTAATGATTCCTCATCAAGGCCCAAGATGTATGCCGACTCTAAAATGTCGGTTGGAGTGTATCCTCTCTCTTTTCTTAATACTTGTAATCTTCTTGCAATATCTCGTATCAGACCCTTTGCAAGCATCTCGCGATTTCTAGTTGTACTGATGAATACTATCAAGGAATCTCGGTTTGACATGGCAAATCCTTCTTTTTCCAAATATCCTACGATGAAATCTTCTTTTAATAATTCGATTTTATTGTCTCCAAGATCAAATGTGTGAGAACCATTCTTCAAAAGATTATTTACAATAACACTTGGGTCTGTCTGTGAAAACTTGTCCAACAGTCTTCCCATGTCTTGTTTTGCTTTTGGACCTATCTTCTTTCTTTCAAGTTCAACCTTTGGAACAATTGGGATTTTTCTTTCCAGCAAGATTGATACAAGTTCCAATCCCTCTGATTTTTGCAATTCTATGATTTCATACTTTTCTACGTTAAGCTGAGAAAGAAGCAATTCTGCAAGTGATTCCAACTTTTCCTTTTGGCCTGGCTCTACACAAATTATTGCCTTGTCAAGTGGCCATCTTCTCTTGAGTTTACCTTTCATTCTTGCTGCTGCAGAGACAGAGACTGATTCTTTCATCAAATCAAATGCCTCTTCGACTTTATCATTTGTAAGCAAAGATTGTGCCGCTGGGTGGTCCTCTAACAGTATGTGCTTTTTCTCTGCAAACATGGTATCATACAGATACTGGGTTGTAAATGGACAGATTGGATGTAGTAGTATGTCAAGTGTCAATAATATTTTTGAGAGCGTTGCATAGATTGCAAATCTTCGCTCTTTTTGGGAATCATCTTCTGCCCACAATTCTTCACGTGTGATTGGGATGTATACTTGACTTACTGAATTTATCAGATAGTCATCAATTGCTCTTGCTGCCTCGTGGAACTTGCACTTGTCCTGTGATTCTGTCACTGACAAAATTAATTTCTGAAGTTTTGACAAGACCCAGATCTCTGGCTCTTTTAGCAAGTTCTTGTCTTTTGCCCATTGTATGTTGTGTGTTTTGTTATACTTGTCATATTCACTATTTTGTTTAAAGTACAAATGAAGATGGTATAGTGTGCTGAGTATCTGATATGGTCTTGATACAAGCTCGTCTGTGCTAAAATTAATTGGCTCAATAGGACTTGATTTCCACATGAAATACAATCTTATCAAATCAACAGAATATTCTCCAAGAAGTTCCATTGCATCCATGACATTTCCTTTGCTCTTGCTCATCTTGTTGCCATTTTTGTCAAGTACGTGACCCTGGAACAAAAATGACTTGAATGGTGCAATTGGTGCATTGTTGAAAATTACATTTTCTATCAACAATGTATACGCCCATCCTCTTGTCTGGTCTATTCCCTCTGTCAAAAATAATGCTGGAATGTTATCCTTGTACTCGGAATCTGATAACGATGCATAAGGCGCAGCACCGCTGTTGTGCCATGTGTCCAAAACAAACTGTTCTCTTTCCATCTTGTTTCCACACTTTTCGCATTTTATGGATACGTTATCTATCCATGGTCTGTGTAATTCAAAGTCAGGTCCGTCTGGAAGCTCAGTCGCTGCTTTTACTATCTCATCTCTTGAGAAGAACCACTTGGTATGCTTGCAGCTTTTACAATTCCACATGGGCAAAGGACAACCCCATATTCGTTCCCTTGAGATGCACCATGGGTGCTTGTCTTTTATTATCTCCAAAAACCTGTTTCTTGGCGGCTCAAAAAAGTACTCGACATTCTCTGCAGCTTGAACTGCCTTGTCTCCTAATCTATCCAGGAAATAGAAAAAGCCTCTTCTTGCAAGCCATAATAGTTTGTGTTGTGATCTCCAGCACAATGGATATTGGTGTTTTATCTTGCCAATTTTTACCAGTGCACCTTTCTCCTTTAGTGCATTGACTATTTTTTCATCAGCATCTCTTACAAATAATCCTGCATATACTCCGGCTTGGTCTGTGAATTTTGCTTCATCGTTTATTGGATTAAAAATTGGTATTGCTCTTTTTGACGCAATCTCAAAATCTTCTTCTCCGTTTGCAGGAGATAGGTGGACTAGGCCACTTCCTGTTTGAATGTCGACAAAATTTTCTGCGACTGCAATATGAAACTTGGGTGATTTTGAAAATTCTTCCAGTCCTGAAATCTCTGACAATAATGGGTGGATGTATTTTTTTCCTTCTAGTGTGGAGCCTTTTACAGTCTTGGTTACTGTATACTCTTCAATCTTGGCTTCTTTCATAAATTCTTCTAATCTTTTTTCTCCAACAAGCCATGTTTCATTTTTCACTTTTACATGGACATAATCTTCATCTGGGTTCAGACCAACCATTGTGTCTGTAACCAAAGTAAATGGCATTGTAGTCCAGACAATCAGATAAAGATCTTCATCGGCTAGTTTTACTTTGTAGTAAAGAGATGGGTCTACAACCGTATCATATCCTTGGTTTACTTCGGCATGACTCAGTGATGTCTGGCAACTAGGACAGTATGCAACTACCTTGTATGATTCTGATAAAATTCCAATCTCTAGAGCCTTTTTGAGATACTTCCACTCTCGCTCAATGTACTCGTCTTTGTATGTCCAGTATGCCTTTTGTTGATTAAATGACATACCAAGAACCTTGTCTAACGCAACCCACTTCTCATTAAATCTATAAACAATTTTCTTGCATTCTGCAACTATATTTTCAATTCCTATTGATTCAATAACTTGTGACTTGCCTCCTGAAATTCCCAATTCTTTTTCTGCTTGCAATTCAACGGGAAGCCCTTGCGTATCCCATCCTGCATTAAAGATTACCTTGTAACCTCGCAGTGTCATGTATCTGTACCACAAATCCTTCATTATTCTTCCACGAAGGTGTCCTGCATGTGGTGTTCCATTCATGGTGGGCGGTCCTTCTATGAATGCAGTTTTCTTGGTCTTGTTCTCTGATTCAAAAATTAATTTTTCTAGATCAAGTTGTGATAGGTTATTTTTTACTTCCTCCTCTATTTTTTTTGGATTAAAATCCGTTGATAATGACAATCAAGGGTGGAGTGGACTACATCATATTATAAAGGTACAATCGTTAAAAAATGAAAAATAAAAATGATTTATCTGTATTCTGCCTGCTTATTGTGGAATACTTGCGAATGTTGTTGGTATGTATCCAATCTTGATTGCGTTGAGAATTACTACCTGTCCTGATGACAAGTTCTTGTCCCATGCTCTTACTATCAAGTCAGTTGTATTCATTGTAGTCTTTGGAACTACCTTAAAGTCAAGATACATGTAGGTCTTGTCGTAGGTAGCTTTTGCAGTTACGCTCTTGAATACATTGTTTGGATCTACTACAGATACGCCATTTGTTTTATCGAATTCTATTCTTGTATTGCTCTGGTATGATTGTGGATTGTTACCGTTTAGGTTCATGAATACTATTACATGCTGGATGTTTTGTGGACCGTCGTGATGATATATTTTCAAAACGATGTCTGAAACATCATTTACATATAATGTCTGGGTCGAAATTGTTTGCGAATATTTGGATATGTCTATTGATTTTCCGTTTATCTGAAGACCATCTGAATATTGCACAAGACTTCCTCCTCCAAATTCAGGACCATACGATACACCATGTCCATTAATTGCATATGCTGGTGTACTTGACACTAACACTGTAGCAATTAGAGCAAACAGGGTTGTAGCGCTTAACGCTTTGACTGTTGTGCTAGTCATAATTCCATAAGCTATGTAGGTATGCTATATAGCTATGTGTCTTATGCTGTGTAATATTTGATTTCTATTGTCTATGAACTCACACTAATTTTAGAATCTACCTTGATGTGAATTCGCTCACCGCTGTGCACATGGTCATTGTAAATCATTTTTGTCTTGATTCCTTTCTTGTTTAGATAACCTTCAAGCAATAATGCCCATGGAATGGAATGTCCGCTGTTTAGCTTGGACTCGATTACGAAATGATTTGCGTTAGGTTCGTAACGCAGGTGGCCAGAACACGTTATGTCAAGTGTAGAATCTACCAAAGATATTATCTCATCAAGTGTTTTTACTTCAAGATCAATTCCATTTTTATTCAAGAAATTCAAAATATCAACTGCTTTATTTTTCGAGTTTATCATGGAATTTAAAACATAACCCAATCCATTTTGTGTTATCAACTGGATTGCCTTTAGTGTCTCTTGAGCATCACTTTTTGTCATGTCACCTAGATTGCTAATCTTGATTCCATTTTTCCATATTTGATCAAATGACTTGACTTGATTAGTGCCCAGCACATCATTTGAGTGAAATATTGCACCCTTTCCATTATTTGCGTTTATCATGAGAATCTCGGAATCATCGAAAATGAAAATATTTTGTGCAATATCTGATGTCTTTATCTTGATTCCTGCAGGCAATCCGTGAAATGTTTCAGAGCCTACAAGGCTTGTAGGGATGACCATTTTGATATCAATATCTTTTCGTAATGCATGGAGCAAAACTTCCTTGCATTGGGACAATAGATTGAGTCCCCATGAATCAATTACAACATGTATTGATGTCTTGGAGCCTTCTATCATGGTTTGCAGTTGTTTGAATACATAATTTGCAGTTAGATGGAAATATCGTTGCTCCTCTGAGCCTCTTGCTTTTTTGCTATCTTCACTTAGTTGCTTTAATTTTGTAATCAGGCTGTTCATTGCATTTACGCGGTTAATCTGCTCTTGGATGATTTCATCAAAAGCGTCTTCTGGTGCAATGGCTGTACACATGATTGGTTTACTTTTTGATATTATCGCAATCTTTTTTCGTTCTAGTTTTAGTAGGGTTGGATAAACCTTGGTTCTTGGTAAATTGGAATAGTATGCAAGCTCACCTGCCGAAATTGTACCCTTTGTAATGAGGGTGACATAGGCTTGGGCTTCGTATTTACTCAGTCCAAACTCTTCAAGGCTTACAGCTAGATCTTGACCTTTGACCATTGAGTGGAATTATCAAGTTGGAAGGTAAGCTGAATAGCTAAATTCATTGAACAAAGATTCGAAAAAATACTAAGCTGTATCTGTCGCCTGTGTTACCATAGTGACACTATATGATGTAACAAGCACCGTATAAGTACAAAGTCTGGTTTTACGCTGGGATGATAAATCAATCAAAATGGGTAATAGAGAACGAAAGTAAAAGCCAACTTGTACGTGCAAGTACCATAAAACCAAGAATTGACTATGCAACTGAGATTGTTGATGGCTTGCTTGATATTCTTACACAGCATCGCCATGATGTAAATCAAAATAATGTAAACCTGTACAAGCGGCTTGATACTGATTCCGAGTCTCTTGCCACACTTGAAAAACAAGTTCGATATGAACAGGAACTCTCTTACACTATAGAATCACTCAGACAGATAAGGCGAAGCCTTGACTGTATAGTTGGACTGGGTAATGTACCAACTGTCCTGTCTCCTACGATATCTATTGTCAGAACAATTCGCTCTAAATTACTGGCACTAATGCCTGCAATGGATTTCCAGTTGGGTGAATTGTCTCTATTACTAGGCGGAATAATCATAGATGCAGCACACTTGGGAAGTACAACACTTGACTTTGCCAAAGCAAATGAAGCCTCGAGCAGACTCTTGGATGAAGCTAAATTAATCGCTGACTCTAAAATATGCAAGCAGTTCCCTAATCTAGATTTCTGGTAAGGCTTGAAACATGTTTAATTTCACAAAGAGTGATGGCCAATCTGACTTGTCTGAACATTTGGACAAGATACGAACACTTTCATCCCAAGTTGAACTCAAAATATCTCAAAAAGACAAGGATGCAAGTGATGCCTTTATAGAAACACTCTCTGTTGAGGAACTAAAAGACATAAGGCAAATCATGCACGCTGCTGAATATTTACTCACAAAATATCAAGATAAAAAAGAGATCAAGTCATTTTTACAGGAATTTGTTGGAATTGTATTACATGCTGCAAACTCTGTTAATGGAATGAAAGACGAACTCGAAGATTTGGTCACGTCCGCAGAATTTGCCCTCTCTCAAATCCAATCCTTGCACGGTGATATGATTGGAAATCTAGTATTTCACAAAGGGTCTCAGACCAAGATTGATGATTTCAAAATTCCCGCACTTTTAGATACACTTGCACCTATAGTCGAGCCTACCAAAATGGTGTATGCAGAAGTTCCTATGGCAAAACAAAACGTTGGTGCAATTAATTTAACAAATTCTTCTAGACGAGTTAACACCGGTGATTACCTTGAAAGAACTGCAGTCGAGATATAGTTGATGATATTATGAGTCTAGCCCCGCAAGAATTAGAAAACAGTGCAAGCAAATTCGCGGCAGAAGCAATAAAACTTGATTCCCAAGGAGCACGTGGAATGGCAATTGCAAACTATCAGAGGGCAATAGAATCACTTGTAAAACTAATCCAACTTTATCCTGAGAATAAACTAAATCGAGTATACCAAGAGAGAACTGCAGCGTATCAAAACCGCATCAAGGCTTTGCAGATGAATAATGTGGAATTGGAGCCAGCAGTAGACCCCAAGGCAACTCCTGAAGAACAAAAACAATCTCTTACCAAAAATGAGATGGACTCACTCATTATGAAAGAGAAACCAAATGTAACTTGGGCAGAAGTTATTGGTCTAGATGATGCTAAGAATGCTTTACGAGAATCAATTGTATATCCTGCAAAAAGACCAGACTTGTTTCCACTTGGATGGCCAAGGGGAATCTTACTTTATGGCCCCCCGGGATGTGGAAAGACAGTCATTGCAGCAGCTACTGCAAATGAGATTGATGGTTACTTTATCAACGTAGATGCAGCATCTATGATGAGCAAGTGGCTAGGAGAAGCCGAGAAAAATGTCTCAAAACTTTTCCAGATGGCAAGAGGCTTGGCAGAAAAAGAAGGACTACCAGTAATATTATTCATTGATGAAGTGGATTCACTTCTTGGTAACCGTAACAGTGAGATTGGTGGAGAGATTCGTGTCAAAAACCAATTCTTGACTGAAATGGACGGAATCAACGGTAAAGGAAAAGACTTGAAACTCTATGTAATTGGTGCAACAAACAAACCATGGAGTCTTGACTGGCCATTTCTTAGAAGATTCACCAAGAGAGTCTATGTCTCACTTCCATCTGTTGAAGCAAGAGAGAGCCTCTTTGAACTCTATACATCTCAATTACACAAGGATGACAAGGTAAAATCATTAGAGCTTGCAAAAATGGCAGATGGGTACAGTGCATCTGATGTCAAAGATATTTGCCAATCTGCCCAGTTGATGGTTGTAAATGATCTATTCCATTCGCCACACTTTGGAGAAGAAGTGTTGGGAGAGCCAAAATCACAACCACGTGTATTGACAACTGCAGACTTTAAGGAAATAATTTCAAGAAGAAAGCCAAGTGTAAGCATGGAAATGATTCGTGCATACTACAAATGGACTGAACAGTTCAAGGCACTCTAGATTTTAGTTTTATATTTTTCTGGTAGAATTTTGAGCTTGAGATCGCCATAAAATTTAAATCTCTATTAAAATCCACATGCAGAGGGTTTCAAGGATTCCAATAAAAAAAGCCAAACATGCAAACAAGTTTGGTATGTTGATTTTAGAGGACGGGACTGTTTTTGAAGGGATGGGTTTTGGATATTCTACTGTGGCGTTTGGTGAGGCAGTATTCAATACTGGTATGACTGGGTATGTAGAGGCCTTGACTGACCCGTCCTACAGCGGACAGATTCTGACGCTTACCTATCCGCTTGTTGGTAACTATGGCGTTCCTGACCCTAGTGTAAAAGACCCTGATGGCATACGACAGAATCTCGAGTCTGAAATAATCCAGGCGCGAGGTCTTGTGGTACATGAACTGTCCCTTACTGCAAGCCACTGGAATCTATCGATGACACTTGATGAATGGCTATACAATGAAAAAATCCCAGGCATTTCAGGAATTGATACAAGGGAGCTTACAATAAAACTTCGAACAAGTGGTGTAATGATGGCAGCGTTAGTGGTATCTGACACTCCAATTAATGTTCTAGAAATTAAAAAGAAATTAGAGTCTGCTAAAAAATACAACGACGAAGAATTTATGAATACTGTATCCATAAAAGAGCCACAAACATTTGGCTCTGGTTCTGAATCAATTGTAGTAATTGATACTGGGGTGAAAAATTCCATATTGCGAAATGTACGCAGTCTTGGATACAAGGTGATAAAAGTTCCTTGGAATTACTCACTTGAAAAAATCATGGCATACAATCCAAAGGGGATAATATTTTCAAATGGGCCAGGAGATCCAATCAAATGTGCAGAAACAATGACTACGGCAAAACAGGCAATTGAAAAAAATATTCCAACACTTGGAATCTGTCTTGGTGCACAGATACTAGGACTGGCTGGTGGTGCAAGTACATACAAGCTAAAGTATGGTCACCGGGGACAAAACAAGTCTTGCATTAATCTTGATACTGACCAAGTCTATGTGACAAGCCAGAATCATGGATACTGCATTGACCCTGATTCACTAAAAAATACTGATTTTAAATTATGGTTTACAAATGCTGATGATAAAACAGTAGAAGGAATAAAACACAAGCAAAAGAAAATAATTGCTGTACAGTTTCATCCAGAAGCATCACCTGGACCTTTTGATTGCATGTTTATTTTTGAAGAGCTCAAGAAACTCATAGGGGAGGACAATGCCAAAAGATGAGTCGTTAAAGAAGATTCTAGTTCTTGGCAGTGGGGCCATTAAAATCGGAGAAGCAGGCGAAAGTCAGAAAATGACCGTCAATTCGACTACTCCGGTAGCCAATGCCTCAAAGCCATCCAGGAAGAAGGAATCAAGAGCGTTCTTGTAAATCCAAACATTGCAACAATACAGACTGATACAAGATTTGCAGACAAGGTTTACTCTATTCCAGTCAATCCGAAATATGTAGAATCTATCATAGAAGCAGAGATGCCTGATGGTCTAATGCTTGGCTTTGGAGGCCAAACTGCGCTCAACTGTGGAGTAAAACTGGCTGAACTTGACATTCTCAAAAAGTATGGCGTAAAGGTACTTGGAACTCAGGTGAAGGGAATACAGGCCACAGAAGACAGGCAACTCTTCAAGGATTCCATGATTGCATGTAACGTACCTGTACTCAAAAGTAGGACTGTCTATAACTTTGAAGAGGCAACCAAAGTTGCAAAAGACATTGGCTATCCTGTAATCATACGTGTTGCGTATACACTTGGAGGAAAAGGTGGCGGAGTTGCACACAACGAAATTGAACTCCATGAAATTGTGACAAGGGGTCTTAATGCAAGTCTTGTTGGACAGGTACTAATTGAAGAATACATTGGACACTGGAAACAAATTGAATACGAAGTCATGGCAGATTACACTGGAAATAATGTAATCATTTGTAACATGGAAAATGTTCTCTCTATGCGAGTACACACTGGTGATAACATTGTAGTTGCACCATCTCAGACATTGAACAATTTTGAATACCAAATGTTGCGCTCTGCATCATTGCGTGCTGCAAAACATGTTGGAATTGTTGGAGAGTGTAATGTACAATTTGCACTGGACCCATATTCTGACAAGTATGTTGCAATAGAAATGAATCCAAGACTTTCTCGCTCTTCTGCACTTGCAAGCAAAGCAACTGGATATCCTATCGCATACATGGCTGCAAAAATTGTAATGGGACATACTCTGCCAGAACTTGTAAACAGAATCACAAAAACTACAACTGCATGCTTTGAGCCATCCCTTGATTATATTGTCTGCAAGCATCCGAGATGGGACTTTAGCAAGTTTGAACTTGCAAATCGTAACTTGGGTCCTACAATGAAATCAGTTGGAGAAGTAATGGGAGTTGGCAGGTGCTTTGAAGAGTCTCTGCAAAAAGCAATACGAATGCTTGAGATTGGAAATGATGGGCTTGTTGCAAATCGCAATTCTGATAAAAAATATGATATTGAAGAAATTGAAAACAAGTTGCAAAAATCTGATGACCATGTCTTGTACTATGTTGCAGAAGCATTACGACAGGGAATGTCAATTGAGCAAATCTACAAACTCTCTGTGATTGATCCCTGGTTTATTGAAAAAATTGAAAATATCGTAAAAATTGAGAAAAAACTCAAAGAGTCTACTGCTCCACTTGACAGCAAATTACTACGTGAAGCAAAGCAACTTGGATTCTCTGACAAGCAGATTGGACGACTGGTTGGAAAAGAGGATCTAGAGGTGCGAAAGATAAGAAAAGAGGCAGGAATTACGCCTGTGGTAAAGCGAATTGACACCTTGGCAGCAGAATGGCCTGCTAAAACAAACTATCTGTATCTTACATATGGCGGAAAATCTAACGACCTTGAGGTAAAATCTGACTCGCAAAAAATTGCAGTACTTGGTGCTGGTCCTTATAGAATTGGAAGTAGTGTCGAGTTTGACTGGGGAACTGTCAACATGGTATGGGGCCTAAAAGAAAATGGTGTCAAAGAAGTATCTGTGATTAATTGCAACCCTGAAACAGTATCAACTGATTATGATATCTGTGACAGATTATACTTTGAAGAACTTACATTAGAGCGAGTATTAGATATTGCAGATTTTGAAAAACCTGATGGCATTGTTACAGCGGTGGGAGGACAGACTGCAAACAACCTTACTCCAAAACTTGCACAAAATGGAATAAAAATAATTGGAACATCGTTTGAAGACATTGACAGGGCTGAGAACCGTTCAATCTTTAGCAAGGTACTTGATGAGCTAAATATCAGACAGCCGCCATGGCAAGCATTTTCAAGTCTTGTAGATGCCAAAAAATTTGCAACCAAAGTTGGCTATCCAGTTCTTGTAAGGCCATCTTACGTACTAAGTGGAGCTGCAATGAAAGTTGTTTGGTCTGAAACACAACTCAAAAAATATCTTGCTGAAGCAACAAACGTCTCTCCTGATTATCCTGTTGTCATAACAAAATTCATGCTAAACTCACTTGAAGCCGAAGTTGATGGTGTAGGAGATGGAGAAAATGTGATAATTGGTGCAGTGATTGAACACATTGAAGGTGCTGGTGTCCACTCTGGTGATTCCATGATGTGTATTCCGCCCTGGACTTTGAACAACAAGGTGGTTGACACAATACTTGATTATACAAAAAAAGTTGGAGTTGCATTTAAAATCAAGGGGCCGTTTAACTTGCAATTTTTGATAAACCAAGACCAAGTCTATGTTATTGAACTTAACATCAGAGCCTCTCGCTCTATGCCATTTGTCTCAAAATTTGTCAGGATGAATCTTATCAATTTGGCAGCACGTGCAGTGCTTGGAAAACAATTGCCAATTGTTGCAAAGGACAGGTGGCGCAAGATTCACCATTATGGAATAAAGGTTCCCCAGTTTTCCTTTATGCAACTTGATGGGGCTGATATCATACTTGGCGTTGAAATGCAATCTACTGGAGAAGCGGCTTGCTTTGGAGATAGTTTCTATGATGCGCTAGCCAAAGGCCTTACATCTGTGGGATATTCACTGCCAAAACAGGGCTCGGTACTAATCAGTGCAGGCGGATCTGAGAACAAGGAAAAACTGTTGCAGACTGCACTGTTACTCAAAAGTCTTGGATACAATCTACTTGCAACAGAGCACACTGCAGAATTCTTGTCAGACAAGAGAATCGGTGATGTTGAAGTTGTATACAAGATTAGTGAACCGCAGAGAAAACCAAACATTGCTGATTTGCTATATGAGAAAAAAATTGACTTTATCATAAATGTGCCAAGTACTTCGACACTTGAAAAATATGTTGGCATGTTGTATGATGAATATCAAATAAGAAGAAAAGCAGTCGAGCTTGGAATTCCGGTACTAATCACAACAGAGCTTGCAGACTCTTTTGCAAAGACACTAGAATGGTTGCAGCATAATGACACCACTAGAAAACCGCTAGAGTCATATGAAAAAGTAGACTAGATTATATTTTCAAGTAAAGCCTCGTCTCCGATTATAGAGCCATCAAGTGTCACAACCTTGGCAGAATTGTCCTGTTTGATTCTCTCAAGTATTGGCGAGATTGATTTTTTGTGATATCGTTTGTGTGTTGCATAAAAATACTTGTTAAAAGATGGCACAATTATTATTTCCAAATCCCCCTTGGTTGATGGAAAGATGTTTCCCTTTTTGGTCTTGATTGATACCCATAATCGTTGTCCATCAAGTACAGAGCCTTCTTGAAAATATACTGGATGGAGATGGCCCATCACTATCCTGTCAACATGTGAGAAATTCTCAGATGGCATGACATGACCATGTGTGAGCAAAGTATCTCCAATGACTAGGCCTGATGGACCAGTCATGGATATGTAATCTGGAATTAATTTGGCCAAGTTTCCGTCATGGTTTCCTGGAACAACTAGCGTATTGATCTTTTTTCCAATCTCAAAAAACATTGGCACTGTTTGCCATTCTATCTTTGAGATGGAATCAATGCCTGATTTGACGTCTCCTAATATGATGAGACTGTCAGGTTTTTCAGATTTTATCAAGTGGTCCAGAGTAGAGTGGATCTCTTCAATCATGCCTTCTGGTCTGACGTTTATGTCATTTGAGATCATGCCAATCTCAAACCCGATATGCAAATCTGTAACAACAAGAAATCTCTGTGTATCTTCTAGAACCAGTGCAGGCTGGGAAGGAACAATTCTTGTCTTGACCATCAAAGATATACCTCTCTTTTTTCAATTAAATTCTTGTGAAAGAATCAGGAAATGTAGATTCAATCGTATCATCAAATGGTGTAAAACTGCACTTGTTCCAGCCAAGCAACAGAAAGATTTGGACTGTGGTTGGAAAAGACAATGAACACTGGCTTGATTCTGATCTTGGATATTGTTCCTGTGAAGACTATTACTATAACGCCATGGAAAAGGGACGACAATGCTATCACTTGCAAGCAGTCAAGGCTGCGATAACACAAGACAAAGTTGAAACTATAACATTTCAGGATTCAGAGTTTGAGAGTTTCATCTCTGCACTTGTACAAGATGTGCTGTAATTTTGATAAAAATAAATCTGATGATATGAAAAAATAACTTGATTATTTCAGAGGTATTGCGAAAAGGTCTTCCTTTGAGACTCCTTTCCAGAGTCCTATCATGCCTTCTGCTTTTACTTGCTCTACCTTTGTTATTTTTTGGATCTTTATTTGATCAGGAGTCGGTGGCATCCAAAGCATTGCCATGTAATCGCCTACGTTTCCCACTGCATCTGGTTTTGCAGCAACTATCTTTTCTTTGGTAAAGCCATTTGCAACAAGTGCATCAGTTGCAGCTGTTTCCAAATCTCTTCTACCATGTGTGAAAAGATAGACTGATTTTGTTGAATCTACTTGAGTCAATGAATTTGGTCTGCCTTGTGCTTTAATGAATATTTCTAAAATTTGATCTTTGGATTATATACCTCATGATTCAAGCCGAAAGCATTGGTCAATGTTTTGGTTGTGGGCTCTGGTGGACGCGAGCATGCAATAGGCTGGAAGCTTGCACAGAGTCCTAAAGTGGATAAAGTCTACTTTGCTCCTGGAAACGGAGGTACCATAAACAATGTGAATATATCTTCGGATGATATCGAAGGCCTTGCCAAATTTGCAAAAGAGAATGGTTGTGTGACAGTTGTGGGCCCTGAAGTTCCTCTGTCAAATGGTATAGTTGACGAGTTTGTAAAAAAGGGACTGCGGGTATTTGGGCCTACAAAAAATGCTGCACAACTTGAATCAAGCAAGATTTGGGCGAAAAATTTCATGAAAAGAAACGGCATTCTTACTGCTAGATTTGAAGTCTTTGATGACTCTGCAAAAGCAATCGAGTTTGCAAAGTCTGTTGATTATCCATTGGTTGTAAAAGCAGATGGTCTTGCTGCTGGAAAAGGCGTGATTGTATGCAACGATTCTGCTGAAGCAGTTGATGCAATCAACAAGATTCTAGTCCAGAAAAATTTTGGTACTGCAGGCTCGAAAATTATCTTGGAAGAAAGAATTGATGGAGTGGAGGCATCTTTTATTGCACTCTCTGATGGAAACACTGCCTATTCGATGGCTACAAGCCAAGACCACAAGAGAATTTATGATGACGACAAGGGCCCAAACACTGGTGGGATGGGAACATATTCTCCAACTCCTGTAATTGGTGATTCTACTGTAAATGAAATCCAAAAAAATGTTATTGAAAAAACAATTGATTGCATGAAAAAAGAAGGTATTGTATTCAAGGGATTTTTGTATGCTGGAATAATGCTAAAAGATGATAAACCATATGTCCTAGAGTTTAACGCAAGGATGGGCGACCCTGAGTGTCAACCAATAATGATGCGCATGGACTCGGATCTGTTTGAGTACATTCAAGCAAGTATTGATGGCACTTTATCCTCATTGCCTTTGATATCTTGGAAAAAACACAGTGCAGTATGTGTAATACTTGCATCAAAGGGATATCCTGATTCGTATCCTAAAGATGAGCAAATATTGGGTCTTGATGATGCTACCCCACATTCTGAGGTTTTTCATTCTGGAACAAGAAATGAAAACGGAAAAATTCTTACAAGTGGTGGTAGAGTACTTGGTGTCACTGCAGTTGGGGAGACATTGGAGGCTGCAATTGCAAATGCATACCTGAGAGTTGGGAAAATAACTTGGCCTTCAAAATACTGTAGAACTGATATTGGCAAAAAAGGTCTCATGTGGCATAAATAAACAGAGAACACCCTCATCTTTATGCCTGAAAACATGATGCGATCAAACATAATCTTGGGTTGTGATTTACTGGAAAGAGTTTGTGATTATATGAAATCTGCAAAACTACTTACATGCGGTCAGAAAATAATTACTGTTGTCTAATAAATTAAAAGAGATAATACTGTTGGTAATAGTAATCGTTTGTCTGTTTTATGTTTATGATCAATACCGAATTGACCAAAATCAACCACCACTTCAATTGAACAGCTATTCATTATGGCTATCTTTTGACAGAAATATTACTCAGGTAAAAGATCTTGATATGACTTTAGACTATACTAGTAAATTATTCACGTTTACAAGTAGTTTTATTCCGAGTTCAAGAAATGTGGTATTCGAAGTGGAAGCATCACATTTCAATCAAAAAAATCGTTGTGATGTACAATTACAAGAATTAGGTTTAGACGGAACAGAAGAACAATCTTGGGTAGTGAATAAATATTTGAATCCAATCACCATGAAAAATGATCCACGAAATACTACATTATTATTGAAAGGAACATGTTTACTCGACAATGCAATACCAAATGGATTTCTCCAAGCACAAGTATCTAACCAGTCAAAATCAATATCTATTAGCAATACTACGCTAAACGTGTATTTTGATGATTTAAAATATGAGTGCAGAGAAAATTGCTTATACAATGATCAACTACACAATGTAGATGGAAATGGTCCTGCGGGAATTCATAATGCAGTTATGAAAGGAAACGATATTACAGATGCACGTAATTTACAATTTTCACTTAGAACTTCAGATAAAGAGACAGCAAATATGGTGGAAATTTGGTTTGCACTATTTATTGGGTTCATATTTTTTGCAATCCAAATTGGTTATGATATATACAAAGAAGTTTCAATATCTGGTCTATTCCTAAAATTATGTGAAAAAATTCAACACAAAAAATAACGAAATTACACTACATTCTCGGTTAACTCGATAGTATTCGTAATAGAATGTTTTTTGTATTCACGCAAAATTATATTACGCGCTCCTAATATTTGTCATTTTTAATCATAATGGGTTTTCTAGGCCTGAAAAGAGGGTTTGCTATTTTACTTGACGTAAAAAATAGTAAACTTCTTTCTTAGACACAAAAACTGAATCTACAAGGTTATGATGTAAGTTATGATTTGTTAGAATTCTTGAAATACTAATTATTTGAATGATTCTTACTTGAGTAATAATACGGCAAATAATCTTACAAAAATTAATCATTAGTAGAATGGAAAAAAGATTTGGATGATCTGAAAAATGTTCCAGAGATCATACAATAGCAAAGATGTAATATCTAATTTGACTAATTACTATATTAGCAAACGAGATAATTTAATTATCTGATTATTATCGGGATTCATTAGTTGCAATGTATAGGGTGCTAAAATCCTGTTCTAAATCATTTCGTATGATCCCAATTTGTTGTACTAATTTATGACTATGTTCTACGAATTTTTTTAGTTTTTCCTGATCAATTTTATCTAGCAATGGTCTTGGGCATGTTCTGTTAACTGTGTTTCTGGTTGTTTCCCAATTGCTATCAAAAATAAGATTTGCAAGTGACTTCTCCGTACTTATTCGTTCATAAAACCAAACAAAGTTATGATTACCAAAATCTTGTTCTAAAAGTGTCCAAAGACATGCTGAGTAAATACTATGAGGACTGTTGAGTAAATATGATCTATATGAAATCAAGTTCAACATACGTTTTATCGCACGTGGATTTTTTGGTGTAAATGTTGCAAATATTTCCTTTAAATCATCTGACATATTGTTCGTAAGAGATAAGAGGTATTCTTTAATTCGGTCTTGAGATGGTACGGGTATTCCAATTCTAATTTGAAATATTTTATCTAAATAATCCCGTGAATCGTGACCATCATCATTATCATTATCTTTAACATTATATTTCATCTTCCATGCTTGTTGAAGTCTATTAAAATCCACTGCTGCAATCACTATACAATTATGGATGCTAAGAAATAATTTCATCATGGCCAATATCTGTAAGGAATTTTCTACATCACATCTATCAAGGTCATCTATTATGATAACAAGTTTTTTATTAATTTGGAACACGATTGTTTCAAGATCACCAACAATAGATGAAATACGTTCTGCATTACCACGTAATATTTGCGTAGCAGTTCTAACATCCACCCCTAGAAATTTATCAGTCAATATGTAAACCGCCGCCTCTACAATTCTTTTTGCTAGTTCACCGTCTTTACCATGATATTTATTTGAGATTTCCGCAATTAACGCTAGTGACGGATTAGAATATTCATATTTCCAAGCCTCAAAGAATAAAACCTCAATTTTATCTTGATCTAATTTACTAGCTAAAGTTGTCATAATACTTGTTTTACCAGTTCCCCAATCTCCATGAATTGCAATTGAAGAGGATGAAATCATTTCATTGGATTCAATAAATGCTTTAAGGGTCTGCACTATTACATCATGACCTAATAACTTAGCATTATCAGAAGGATCATCGTTTACTGGTTTTAATTCAAATTCCTCAGATGCCAAATTATGTTCACATAGGATGATGACTAATTAAAATTTCTTTAAAGAAATATTAGCTCGATTTAAGCATAATAAAACAAATACGGATATTCAACTCAAAATCAAATGAATCTTAGGAGAATTGAGGCGATCTCAGGTCTGATGAAGATAAAACGGCACAAAAGACGACTTTGTAAGGTATCAGAAGATGATTTAGCCCGTGAAGACGCAATATGCATGACAAGGAAGGTTTGTTGGCGGGGGTTACTGTTTTCACTTGACGTAAATAACAGAATCTTCTGTCACCACACAATCCATCTTTATGTCATGGTCATCTTGGGGAAATGACTTTAGCACGTGTTTTGAGTATGTCAAGCCAATTTTCTTTGATTTTTTACCGTGTAGGTATCTATCATAGAATCCAAAACCATATCCTAGTCTATATCCCTCACGAGTCAGTGCAATCGCAGGCACTATGATAACATCGAGTTTTTTGACAGTCTCACATTTCTCCTTGGGCTCCATCACTGAGAAATTACCAAGCTCAAGATCTGATGCATTTGAAATTTTCTTAAAGACCAGATCATTCTTGTCAACTCTTGGGAGTGCAACTTCTTTTCCTTGGCTGAAAAACTCGTGCAACAGATCGTGTGTCTGAACTTCACTTCCTATTGAATAATACGTGCCAATTGATTGTGCTTGTCTGTAAAAGTCTATTTTTCTTAGATTGTCCCGGATCTTGTTGCTTGCAATTTTTATAAAATCAAGCGAGAGTTCATCTCTTGCATCTAACATCTGCTTGCGCAGTCTTGATTTTTCAACTGGGTTGGACAAATTCTTTACTAATTGATGCAGCTGTTACGGTGTTTTTTAAAAGCATCGCTATTGTCATCGGGCCTACTCCTCCTGGCACTGGCGTTACATATGATGCCTTTTTTATGACATTGTCATAATCTACATCTCCTACCAATTTTCCCTCAAGTCTTGCAGTGCCCACATCTATTACCACTGCACCTTCTTTTACCATGTCTTCTGTCAAGATGAACTTTGATCTATTTCCTATTGCGGTAATTATGATATCTGCACCAAGGCAATGTTCCTTGAGATTCTTTGTTTTAGAGTGACATGTTGTTACAGTAGCATTTTTTTCAATCATGAGATTGTATAGTGGTTTTCCTACCAAATTACTTCGGTTTATTATTACTACATTTTTTCCCTCCAACTCTATTTTGTAATACTCGAACATTTCCATTATTCCTGATGGTGTACAAGGTTTGAGAATTGACCTTCCTGATGTCAAAAGACCAATGTTGTATGGCGTTAATCCGTCAACATCCTTTACTGGTGATATCCTAGAAGTTGTGGTAAAATCGTCTAGTTGGCTTGGTAATGGAAGCTGGACTAGAATTCCATGAACTGTCTCATCATTGTTTAATAGGTTAACCAAAGAATTCATCTCTTTTTGAGAAAATGTGGCAGGAAGTTTGTGGTCTTTTGTAATGATACCTACGTCGGCACAGGCCTTTTGCTTGTTTTTTACATATGTAGCAGAAGCTGGATCGTCGCCCACTAGAACCGTAGCAAGACACGGCACTATACCATCATCTGATAGTTCCTTTACAGCTAGTCGTACCCTATCCTTGACAGACGATGCCACTGCAATGCCGTCTATTTTCTGTCCAGTCAAACAACATTGAATGATTTTTTGGATATTTAATCTTTGGAAATTTTACCTGTTCCACAAATGTAGATTTAGTTAAAATCATTAAGCACTCGTTTGTAGTGATATCATTGAAGATAACATTTGATACAAATGAATATGTAAAAAAAATTGCAAAAAGTGATACATACTTTCATACGTTTCTAAACCGGGAAAACATTGCAGCGGGGATTCTGCGACTTGGACCTGGTGACAAGGATACACAAGAGCCACATGACAGCGATGAGGTTTATTATGTTGTAAAAGGTGATGGGTTTCTTGAAATTAATGGAACAAACCATTCCATTTCAGAAGGCATGTCGTATTTTGTTGCAAGAAAAATACCACACAAATTCCATGGAAACAAAAAAGAACTTGTTGTAATGTATTTTTTTGGCGGACCTGATACTTAAGACGAAACCGTTTTTCTTCCAACTATCTTTATCTTTCCTTTGGCAACAAGCTTTACTGCCTTGGGGTATATCTTGTGCTCTTGCTTGAGAATTTTTTTAGAAATGCTTTCTTCTGTATCATTGTCTTTTATCTTGACAACTGATTGTAAAATGATGGGTCCAGTATCCACTCCTTCATCTACAAAGTGAACGGTACATCCAGAATATTTTACTCCATATTCCAAGGCTTGTCTTTGTGAGTGCAATCCTGGAAATGCTGGCAATATGGCAGGGTGTATGTTCAGTATTTTTCCCTTGTAGTGTCTGATAAACTCTGGACTCATTATTCTCATAAATCCTGCAAGGCAGATGAGGCCGTTTTGTGGCGTCACATTGTGCTTTTCAAGGACTGATACTAGTTTCGAGTCATATTCCCAGGTTCCTCCCTTGAGGCCATTGCTTTCAACAATCTCTGTCTCTACTCCTAGCTTTTGGGCTATGACAAGTCCTTTGGCATCTGGCTTGTTTGAAATTACTAGAACTGGTTTGATTGGAATCTTGTTTTTTTTAACAGCCTTTAAGATATTTTCCATGTTGCTTCCCCTACCTGAAATCAAGATGGCAAGATTTAGCATGACTTGATTCTAGTCTGTTGTAAATAAAACACTTTACTAATTTTAATTCAAATATGATAGATCGATGTTTAATCCACTATACCAAATGTTGTGCTCGATTAATCTTGCAATTTATATCCAATCTGATGGGCACAAATCTCAAATTGAATTCAAAGGTTAGGATGACATCAAATGGAATCGCAGTAATGTATGGTGACAAGACAGTTCATCTTGATCCAAAACGAGGAACTGGAGATGGCATTAGCTTTGTATCTCATGCACATCTTGACCATTTACACAATCAAAAAGGACATGGAATACTCATTGCCTCCAAGCAGACAAGTGAGATTGCAAAACTTAGGGGCTATGTGATTGAAAACTATGTTGAACAATATGAGAATTTTTCTATGATTGATGCAGGCCACATACTTGGGGCAAGGGGGCTCTTGTTTGATGATGTATTTTATACTGGGGATATTTCAATTCGTGACCGGGGATTTATGAAAGGTGCAACTGTTCCCAGGTGCAAAACACTGATCACTGAATGCACATTTGGAATGCCGGAATACATTTTTCCTACAATTGGAGATACTGTGAAACGGGTAAATGAAATCATTTCAGATCTTTATGGCAAAGGAAAACCAGTGATTTTACTTGGGTATGAGCTTGGAAAAGCCCAGATCTTGTCTCATTTGTTTGCACATTGGCAGCCGTATTACCATGACTCTGTAAAAAAAGTCAATGACTTGTATAGACAATTTGGAGTGCCACTTGATGAATCAATTGGTCATACAGAGGCCGAGGCACAAGGGCTGCTTGAGAAAAAACCTTGGTTAATGATTGCGCCAAACATGAGTGGAAAAAATGCCTTTATCAAATACATGAAGTCCAAGTATGATGCAATAACAATTGGGTTTAGTGGATGGGCACAATCTTCGAGATTCTCCTTTGCACGCAGTCATGATTATTCCATTCCGCTAAGTGATCATTGCGATTATGCTGAATTGATTGATTTGGTAAAACGATGCAATCCTGAAAAAATATACACAGTGCATGGGTTTGTAGACGAGTTTGCTGCAGACCTTGTCAAAATGGGATATGATGCACAACCTCTACGCGAGGGTACAATTGACAATTATGTTTGAGATGGATTTTTTCTTAACCTATGTCTAAAATTTATCGTAATGTTGTTTAACTTGACTTTTAAAATACATGTAAGGAAATGAAGTCAAATCCAAAACCTGACACATCTGCATCTACACTAATCACTGAACGCATTGCAGAACTTGGTGACTGGCGCGGAAAAGTGCTTGCAGACATACGCAAAATAATTCATGATGCAGATCCTAAAATCGTTGAAGAGTGGAAGTGGAGTGTTCCGGTATGGTCACACGATGGACTAGTCTGCACTGGGGAGACATACAAGAGTGTTGTAAAAATAACTTTTGCTAAAGGCGCCTTTTTGAAAGATGCCAAGGGTATCTTCAACTCTAGTCTTGAAGGTAACGTAAGACGTGCAATTGACATTCATGAAGGAGAAAAGATTAACGCATCTGCTTTCAAAGGTATCATTCGTGCTGCTATATCTTATAATGCGTCTAGCAAGAAAAAACAGGTTTAGAGCCATTCTAAAAAAAGAAAATATCTCTACTGTGAACTTTGTTGCTTGGCTTTATCGTCCTTTGATTTTTGATTTGCCACTGCATTCTTAGTGCTTTCAAGATATGCTATGGTAGTTCCCAAATTTCCAAACCCCATTGCATTTAGTGACTCGGATGGAATCATGACAATTGTATTTCCTTGTACCTTGATTGATTCGTATAACATGTTTGATTGTCGCAATGCATATGCTACAGGATTATCTGCGTATACTCTGGCTGCCTCTTGAAATTTTTGTGCAACTAGTATCTCTGATTCTCCATATGTTACTCTGGCATTCTTTTCACGCTCAGCCTGTGCTTGCATTGACATGGCAGATTCCAACTCTTGTGGAATTATCACTTGGCGAATTTCTACACCTGTTACCTCCATTCCCCAACTGCTTGCCTCTGCTGCAATTATGGTTTTTACATGTTGATTGATCTCTTCTCTTTTTGAGAGCACATCTTGGAATTGTGACGAACCGATATTATTTCGAAGTGTAGTTTGAGAGACTTGCTGTATCATCTGGTTAAAGTTCTCTACGTTTAGTATCGCATCTTTTGCACGTGCATCAATTATTTTGTAACGAAGTATCGCATCTATGGTAACTGGAACGTTATCCTTTGTCAGCATCCTCTCAGCTTTGAACTCGCTTACTTTTTCTCGTATATCCACAACTAGAATATTGTCTGCAAAAGGCAGTCTTGTCTGGATGCCCGGACCTACCTGTCTTTGATATTTTCCTAGTCTGAGTATTACTGCTCTTTCATATTGGTTGATTATCATTAAAAATGAAGAAATTATCAATGCTATGCCTAGTACAAGTGAGCCAAGTGTTATGGCATTGTTACTAGTTGACAAACCTATGCCAAGACCAATGATGAGAATTAAAACTCCTAAAATGACATGGTATCCAGATCCTTTTTGTCTGATGAGTTTTTCTGCAAAATTAAATGACATGTGTTATCTTGACACCTGATATCATTGACACGTCCTGTAATTTAAAGGGGAACAAACTAGGCAAAATGACAACGCCTGAAAAATATGGCAAGTTTGAAAATTTGAAAATGTAAACTGTACCATCATGTAAATTTGCGAATTGCTCTATTGTATGCAACTCCAAACCTGTGTGCCTCATCTCTTGCATGTTGCAAGACCTTTAGTCCAGGATTGGTCTTTACCATGACTAGAGGTTTGCTTGCTTGTGGCTGGTAGACTTCTTCATTCTCTTTTGCAAGTGATACACACGGTATGTCTACACCAATTGCATGCAATGCTTCAAGTGCTGCATTTAGCTGTCCGCGACCGCCATCAATTAGCACCAAGTCTGGCATCTTTGATTTTTCTTCCTTTAGTCTTAGGTAGCGTCTTTTGACTATCTCATTTATCATTGCAAAATCATCTCGTCCCCGTACTGTCTTTATCTTGAATTTTCTATATCCTGATGTATGGGGTTTTCCATCAACCATACACGACATGGAACCCACTGCATAATCTTCGCCATGGTTTGAAATATCAAAACATTCTATGGTTCTTGGGATATTTTGTAATCCTAGTCTTTCCTGGAGTTCAACTAGTGCAGGGTCTGCACCCTTTGTTATTGCAAGTGATATGTTTCTCATTATCAGATCAATTATCTCGCGCCTCTTTCCAGTTGCTGGTACCATGATGCGTACTGAAAATCCTGATGTGCGCGCAAACACTTCTTCTAGTATCTCTTTCTTGTCTGGTATCTCACTTGTTATGATATATCTTGGAATTGGATTTGTGGAATAGTACTGGGATAGGAAACTAGAAAATGTATTGTCTCCCACCAAGTCAAATGAAAATTTGTTCCTGTCCTTTATCACTCCGTTTGACAAACGAAAGCTCATCACATTTGCAGTCTGGTCTTTTATTTTGATGCCAAAATATTCTTCATCAGAGCCAATCTTTGGCGACTCCATTTTTTGTCTGACTTGGAGATTTGTCAGTCGCTGCAGTGTGTCATGAATCTCTTTTGCTTTTTCATACTGGCGATTCTCAGATGCATGATTCATTTCCTTTTCTAGATTTTTGACAAAATCTTCTAGTCGTTGTTTGCCTTTGAGAATAGATTCAAGATCAGAGATGTGTTTACCATAATCTTCTTGGGCTTGTTTGAACTGGCATGGAGCTTCGCAGTTTCCAAGGTGATATTCTAGACATGCCTCTTTTGGAAGCCTCTTGCATATTCGTATCTTGAATGTCTTGCGTAAAAGGCCAATTGAGAGCATCTTTGAGCTTCCATGAGTAAAAGGCCCATACATTTTGCCACCTCCTAGGAACTGTCCTGTCCTTGTCCTTCTTGCTACCATGAGACGGGGATATTCCTCATTTGTAATTCTCAGGTAGGTGTATCTCTGCTGGTCCTTGAGTTCTATGTTGTATGGTGGCCTGTAGCGCTTGATCATATTTGCCTCTAGCAAAAAGGCCTCTTCTTCATTGTCTGTTAAAATAAATTCAATGTCTGAAATTTTTTCCACCAATTTTTGTGTCTTGTAATTTTGGTTCTTTAAAAAATATGACTTGACACGATTTTTGAGATTCTTTGCCTTGCCGATGTACAGTATTTTTTCTGTTTCATCTTTCATGATGTAAATGCCTGGGTGTGACGGAATTGATACTGTAGAAATATCAAGAGTCATTTTTCAAAATGCGTTTTATGTATTGACCAGTATAGCTTCGTGGATTTTGTGCAACTTGTTCTGGCGTACCTGATGCAACAATTGTTCCACCGCCGTCTCCACCTTCTGGACCTAAATCAATTATCCAGTCAGAATTTTTGATTACATCCATGTTGTGCTCTATTATGATTATTGTATTTCCAAGATTTACCAATCTGTTTAGAACTTCAAGCAATTTTTGGACATCTGCAAAGTGTAGTCCTGTTGTTGGCTCGTCCAAAATGTATACTGTTCTACCAGTGTCACGCTTTGACAACTCTGATGCAAGTTTTACACGTTGTGCTTCTCCACCTGATAATGTTGTTGCAGCTTGTCCTAGCTTGATGTATCCTAGACCAACATCTGATACTGTTTGCAACTTTCTCTGGATTGAAGGAATGTTTACAAAAAATTCTAACGCTTCTTCTACTGTCATTGCTAAAATATCTGATATGTTCTTGTCCTTGTAATGTATTGCAAGTGTTTCAGAATTGTAACGCTTGCCTTTGCATTCATCGCAGACCACATAAACATCTGATAAAAACTGCATCTCTATTTTTTTGACCCCGTCACCTTCACATGCAAAACATCTACCATCTGCAACGTTAAATGAAAACTGTCCTGGACTGTATCCTCGCTCCTTTGATAGTTCCGTTCCTGCGTATAATTCTCGAATTGGGGTAAATGCGCCAATATACGTGGCAGGATTTGAGCGTGGAGTCCTGCCTATTGGGGATTGGTCTATGCCAATGACTTTGTCAATCTCATCCATTCCTGATATGCTCTTGTGCCTTCCAGGCCTGTCTATCGAGCCGTAAATGTCAGATGCTAACGCCTTGTACAGTATGTCATTTACAAGTGTTGATTTTCCAGACCCTGATACTCCTGTTACGGTAACCATCATACCAAGTGGAAACTCGACATCAATGTTTTTGAGATTATTCTCTGATGCACCCTTGAGGATGAGGCTGCCTTTTTGCTGATGTTTGTTTTTTACAAGTTTTATTGCATCGTGGTTTTTGAGATATTTTCCGGTTACTGATTTTTCACTTTTTAGAATCTCATTTATGGTTCCTTCAAAGACAACATTTCCTCCATGTACTCCTGCATCTGGTCCAAGATCAATTATCCAGTCTGAGCTTCGCATTACTTCTTCATCGTGCTCCACAACAAGTATTGTATTTCCAAGGTCACGAAGTTTTGTCAGAGTCTTGATTAGTTTTGCATTGTCTCTTTGGTGCAAACCAATTGTGGGCTCGTCAAGAACATAGAGGACACCTGTGAGGTTTGATCCTATCTGTGTTGCAAGTCTAATTCTCTGTGCTTCTCCACCTGATAACGTGGAGCTAACACGATTTAGTGTGAGATAATTCAGTCCAACATTTTTTAAAAATTCTAATCTTGATAGTACCTCTTTTAGGATGGATTTTGCAATGTATTTTTCTGTCTCACTTAGCTGGAGGTTTTTGAAAAATTCATAACATGAATCAATTGACAAGTCGCATACATCCATGATGGAAAGCGAGTTTATTGAAACTGATAATGCTTCATCCTTTAGTCTTCTGCCCTTGCACAAGTTACATGGAGTCTCTCTCATGAACTTGCTCAACTCTTCTCTTTTTGATTCAGAATCAGTCTCTGCAAAGTTTTTCTGAAGACTTGGTATTACGCCATGGAAATTGTTGGTATACTCCCACCTGGAATCGGTAGACTGGGATTCATAAGAAAACTTGACTGCTTCTTGGCTTCCATACAAGATTACCTGAAGTTGTTTTGGACTCATCTTGTTGATTGGAGTCATTAAATCAAAGCCGTATTTTTTTCCAACATCTCGTAGAGTCTGTCTTCTAAATGATGAAAACCTCCCTGACCATGGAACTATGGCCCCATCTAGAATTGACTTGGTCTTGTCTGGTATAAGCAAATCAGGCTCAAATTCCATCTTTACTCCAAGGCCATGGCATGTCTTGCACGCACCAAATGGAGAGTTGAAGGAAAATCCTCTTGGTTCTAGTTCTCCTATTGAGATTCCACAAAACGGGCATGCATTATTTTGAGAAAATATCTTTTCTTCTGTATCTACAACCATGACATCTCCCTTGCCTGCCTTGAGTGCAGTCTGGATTGATTCGTACAGCCTGCTTTTTTCTTCCCATGATGCCTTGACCCTGTCTACAACAATCTCGATATTGTGCCACTTTTGTTTATCAAGCACCGGAAACTCTCCTTCAAGCTCTATGATTTCCCCATCGACTCTAATTCTTGAATATCCTTGTTTTTTTACTTGCTCGAATAATTTTTCATAAGTTCCTTTTTTTCTCCTGACAAGTGAAGCTAGAATCAAGATTTTTCTTCCATCTGATTCTTTTAGTATTGATTCACAAATTGACTCGATTGATTGGTTTGATATCTTTCTTGAACATTTGGGGCAGTGGGGTGTACCAATTCTTGCATACAACAATCTAAGATAATCATAAATTTCTGTTATAGTTCCAACCGTAGACCTTGGGTTTTTGCTTGTAGTCTTTTGCTGGATGGATATTGCAGGAGATAATCCTTCAATTGAATCAACATCAGGCTTGTTCATCATTTCAAGGAACTGTCTTGCATATGCAGAAAGTGATTCTACGTATCTTCTCTGGCCCTCTGCATATATGGTATCAAATGCAAGTGTTGATTTTCCAGATCCTGATAATCCTGTTATTACTACAAGTTTATTCTTTGGAATATCCACGTTGATGTTCTTTAGATTGTGCTCCCTTGCACCACGGATAATTAATTTGTCATTCATTTCGTAATTGTTTTTGTATCCTTGTCAGTTTATCACGATATTCAATTGCATGCTCAAAGTCAAGTTCTTCTGCGTAGCGTTTCATTGTTGCCTCTATCTCTATTGCCATGGTCTGTATATCATGCTTTGACATGTGTTTTGTTTCATCTAGTACAATTGTCTGCTGTGGAATTGCCTTTGTAATGCTTGTTGGAGTAATTCCCATTTTTTGATTGTACTCTATCTGTTTTTTCCTTCTTCTATCTGTCTCTGATATTGCAAGTACCATTGATTGAGTTTTTTTATCTGCATACATGATTACAGCACCGTCTACGTTTCTTGCAGCCCTTCCAAATGTCTGGATCAAGCTAGTCACATTTCTCAAAAACCCTTCCTTGTCTGCATCAAGTATGGCTACAAGGGCGACTTCGGGGATATCCAAACCCTCTCTTAACAGGTTGATTCCAACTAGGACATCAAATTCGCCTAGCCTGAGCTGCCTAATTATCTCTGTTCTCTGCAGGTTTTCAATCTCAGAGTGCAGATAGCGTACCTTTACTTGGTGTTTTGATAGATATTCTGCCAAGTCTTCTGCCATTCTCTTTGTTAATGTGGTAACCAGTACACGCTGGTTCTTGTCGGTTCGTTTTTTTATTTCTAAAATCAAGTCATCCATCTGGTTTTCTGTCTTTCTTATTTCAGTTGTTGGATCGACAAGTCCTGTTGGTCTAATTAGTTGTTCAACAACTTGGAAACTATGTTTTCTTTCATAATCACTTGGTGTTGCAGAAACAAATATTGTATTTTTGATATACTTTTCAAATTCTTCAAATCGCAATGGTCTATTATCAAACGCACTGGTTAATCTAAAACCATAATCAATTAGAGATTTTTTTCTAGTGTGGTCGCCATTATACATGCCGTGTAATTGTGGCAGTGTTACATGGGACTCGTCAATTACAAGCAAAAAATCATCTCCGAAAAAGTCCAAGAGACAAAACGGGGGCTCACCCGGTTGTCTTCCATCAAAGTGTCTTGAATAGTTTTCAATTCCAGAGCAATAGCCTAATTCTTCTATCATTTCTAAATCATACTTGGTTCTCATTTCCAGTCTCTGTCTTTCAAGCTCTGGCAGTTCTGTCAATCTTTGTTTTAGTTCTTCTCTGATTCTCTGTACTGCAATCTTTCTTACATCTGCTGCAACAAGATAATGCTTTGCTGGATAAATTTTGATTTTTGAGATTTGTTTTTTCTCTTTTAATGAGACTGGATCGCAAATTGATATCTTTTCAATATCATCTCCAAATAATGAAATTCTCACTACTGAATCAGAGTATGCTGGAATGACATCGATAGTATCTCCCTTGATTCGAAATCTGCCTGCTAAAAGTTCGATGTCATTTCTCTCATATCTTGCATTGACAAGTTTTTTGATGAGCGTACCTCTTCCTATCTCTGCATCTTTTTCTAGAGTAATTGCCATAGTTTCCCACTCGCTAGGCGAGCCAAGAGAGTAGATGCATGATACGGTAGCTACAATAATTGTAGGCTCTCCTGATAGTAGCATTGCAGTTGCCTCTAGACGCAGTTTCTCTATCTTTTCATTAATCTGGGTATCTTTTTCTATGTAGGTGTCTGTCTGGGCGATATAGCTCTCGGGCTGGTAATAGTCATAGTATGAAACAAAATATCCGACATTATTTTTTGGGAAGAACTGTTTTAGCTCTGCATAAAGCTGAGCGGCAAGTGTCTTGTTGTGAGATATTACTAGTGTCTTTTTGCCAGTCTTGGCAATTGCGTTTGCAACTGTAAATGTCTTACCACTACCTGTTACACCAAGTAGTGTCTGGATCTTTTTCTTTTGTATCCCTTGTACAAGTTGCTCGATTGCAAGAGGCTGGTCTCCTGTTGGGGCAAATTCTGAAACAAGTTCAAAGCTTGGATTTTCTAGCAAACATTACAAACTAGTCTTGTTTCAAATTTAAAGCAAATGGTAATTATGATATCTTTACCAACTAATCTCTTCTGAAATCTGCAGGCCGTCTTTTGTCTTTGTAATGCCCATTTTCTTTACAGTCTCTTGTGCAGTTGGACTGTTTCGCTCTAGTATTTTTTTTGCAATATCTAGTCTTGTTTTCTTGTCCCAGTGTTGGCCTATCTTGTATTTGCCTTTCATTGTAACCGGAACGACCTTGATTATTGCAACTTCTTCTACCACTGGCATGTCATGTGTTAGTTTTTCATACCCTCCCTCGGGCTGGTATTTTTTCATCAATTCATTTAGTGCCTTGGTCTTTTCTTTTGGGTCTGAAACAAGACTTGCCTTTCCTTTGATTACTACACTGATGTATAATGTGTCTGCTTGTGATGCATCAGTTGGGGATGTAAAGTATGATGGCAAAAATTCAAGACTGTAGTCAACTTCAAAGCCAACCTTGGAGTTCTTTGAGATGTTCTCTAGTTTTTCTCCTCTTGGATGAGAATGCATGTAAATGGCATCATTTGCATAGACAAAATTCATTGGTATTATCTGAGGAAATCCATCCTTGTCTATGCTTGCTACCCTGCCTGTCTCTTGTTGGTTTAGAAACTCGATTATCTTTTCTTTTGACTTGATCTCTAGTCTTCCTAATAGTTGCACAAATCCTTGTTATCAGAGATGATATTTCTGCATATGGTTTTAATAGATAAATGCAAGTGGCTACAACATAAGATATGCTAGATGGATCGCGATATCTTGGTCTAGTTGCGGGCTTGGTAGTAGGTGCTGTAATGGGATTTGCAAGCTATGTGTATACTCTATTTGGTAATACAATTCCGTCGTTTTTTGCAGTATATTTCAGAGAAATTGGTGCTGCTATCATTATGATGGCAGTCTTTGTATTTGCAATAGCTTGGTTAATGAAGGCAAAACCAAACAGACGACCACAAAAATACCTAGTCAAGGTGTTTGATGTATGTGGAGTGGAAACATCGATAGATGGCATCAGGACTGAATTTAAAACGCATGATGTTGCCTGGAGCTTTATGAAAGAGTACAAAAAATCTTATCCACTCTATAACTTTGCTCTAGTGTCTGATCTGCCAAATTCTGAAAAGCTAACGATATTTCGTTATCTATAGAGTAAGAAAATTTCATGTTACTATTCTGATGTGCGAATAATTGATTCTCTAATTGCTATTTGAGGAATTGAATCATCTGAACAATTCCATAAATGGGTCTGAGATTACATGATAGTATCTGAATCTGCGGGTCTCAGACCTTTTGTTCTCTGCTGGCAATACTATATCAGGTATTTTTCTCATACTCGTTCTGTTCCCAATAAAATTCAAGCCTTAAATCTAATCATCTGAGGAACATGCCGTGGTCTTAAACAATATAGTGATGAAAATTGATGAACAATATCTAATTGAGACTAATGAACAGGTTCTCTTAAGACACAAGAAAAGAACTAATGAACAAGTACATTTTGGGGTAATTCAAAAAAATATGGACGAAGTGCTTTTCATGATAAGTAATGTTGGAAATTCTGGAAATAAAGAACAAGATTTACTTGAAATATCTACTCATATCCTAGGTGCAATTATTTTGAAACAACCATTTATGGATGGTAATAGGAGAACTGGAATTATCGCTACGGGTAAATTTCTACGTGATAATGGATATGATTTAGATATTGATCCAGAAGAGATGAATTCTGAATTAAGATCGATGTTAAGAAAAATTAAGGATCAACTGTTAACCTTGAATCCGGAAGTCATGAAACAGTTGACCTTTTATATTTCGCAAAGAATGAGAAAACATGAGTCCTGAAGATAAGAAAATTAACGATGAACTTATGGAGAAATATTCTAAACTTTTAGATGATCTCGCTCATGATGACTAGTTTCTAACCTTTTCAAATCTCTACGCTGTTCTATGAACGCCTAAGTTATGATGTTGAACTTTATGTATGACGTCTGAGTCTGAAATTAATTTATCAATATTTTAAGAGGGGGGACGAACCAAGTGAATAATCCTCCTAAATGGAATCTTGAAAGGATTTCAAATTAAAATTGCGATACCCATCAATGGTAACAATCTAGAAATTTGCCCAAAACCATTTTTGATTGCAATCTAATGCTAAAAATATAGAAGAAATATACGTCAATTTTTTAAATCATGTGTGTCTCGTCCATAACAAGCGTGAAAAGCCTATGCCTTTCAATAATTTTGATTTTAACTTGTTGTGCAACTGGATTTTTGTGTTCAAATGCTTATGCCCAGTCTGAAAACACAACCATTGTCAGATATGTTCCATTGCAAGGTTCAGAATTGAGCTTTGATGCTGAACAGGGACAGGAAATTAAAATTCCAGTACAAGTTGTTTTGCCTCCCGGCTATAAGATCATAAACCTCTTGTCTATCGTCTCACCTTGGCCTGATGGAATCTATAGTACTTTCAGCCCGCAGTCTATACAAAACACATCTTCTGGAAATACGACTCTCCAGATATACGTCCAGCCATATGTCACGCCTGGAAACTATACTCTTGATTTAGTTGCACAGGGGTGGGTAAATGATACAACAGGAAACGAAATCATGGTAAATTCAGAACCTCCAACTCCAGTTTCAATCAAGGTACTACCCCGTAACGGAGAGATTTCGTTAACCCTTGGCAATATGACTGACATAAAAAGAATGAATTATTGCTATGACAACGGTTGTTCAGGCTTTACTTCAATTGAAAAATATCAGATACTTCTGCAATCCAGAATTAACACTACAGTATCTCTTAGCGGACCTGATGTGCTTCCGGAAAAATGGATACATTTTGACCCAGTACAGGTAAACACTGGACCAGAAAGTGTGGAAAGTTTCATGACAATTGCTGGAATGGTGCAATCGTTGACTGGGATTAATCCAATTTCTACAAAGATATTTACAGTGAAAGCAGAATCACAAGATGGCTCTACCGCACAGGTCTACTTTCCATATGAAAACAACTTCGACGTGACAGTTTTGCACCGTATTGAACCGATCAAATTCACACAACCATTTGAAACTAATATCAATGGCAATAATTCAGGGGTCTACGCTGTTGTATATGACCCAGGTAAGAACGATTCAATCTCGGTACAGCTTTCAGTTGCAGGCCTTGAGTACAACGACCAGATCATACCACTTCCGTCCTCTATTGATATGAAGATAAAAAAGACTTCATTTCTCCTAAATTCTAGCCAGATTTACTATATTCCAGTAATAGTGCGAACGTCCAACGCAGTGGTGGGAAATCACTATGTTGTAATCAATGAGACAATAGGCGACAAACAATTCCTCTCTACTCTCCCGTTTTATGTGATGCCTAACATCTGCACTGGTGGACCTGGAATGTGTCAAGTGCAGTCAACCCCAGAATTTCCATTTGCAATTCCAATTTTACTAGTTAGCATTACTTTGTTGATCATATTTTACAGGATTAGATTTGTAAAATGAAAACACTACATCTTGTAATAATTCTTGCAATATCCTTGCCCTTCATTGGCGGCATGGGTTTTACCATGCTTGCATTATCTCACATGCCAAATCAATCAAGCCAAGTTGTAACCACAAACAATGTCACAATGTCTTCTAGTAATGGCTCTTCTTTTGTGGTTGTCAATTCTATAACAAACCGAATTTATGTGACAAATGAAGTAGGACATACCATATCAGTCATAGATGGCAATGACAATGAAAAAATTGTAGATATGCCAGTTGATGAAATGCCATACAGACTTGCTGTCAACCCAAACACAAATCGGATATACGTACTTGAAATTCCTAAATTCAATAACCCAGAACAAAACAACACTTTATTGACAATAGATGGAACAAGCAATACCAAGGTCGGTGAATTACTTGTTGGCCCATATTCACAAATGGCTGTCAACCCAAACACAGATAGAATATACTTGTCAGAAAGTCACGGTGTAAATGGCATTGTACAAAATAGCAATGCACAGAATAGCACAGTGAATGTCTTAGATGGCAATAATGATAGCAAAATTACTAGTATCGCAATTGGAGGAGTTGTTACTGGAATGGCCGTCAATCCTGTAACAAACAAGATCTATGTCATACACAGACATGAAGGTTACTTGGGGATTAATGGTACGGTAACTGTAATAGACGGAAACAACAATACAAAAATTAGAGAAATACAAGTAGGTCTACAACCAACTGGAATAGCAGTCAATTCTGTAACAAACAGAGTTTATGTCACCAACTACAGAAGCGGTACCATGTCTGTAATTGATGGCAATAATGATATCATGCTAGGTAAACCTCACTTTTTGAATTTTAGTGTGGAAGGAATAGCAGTCAATCTCATAACAAACAAGATCTATGTTGCAGCTGGAACCATCAGTACACTATATGTCATAGATGGTAACACTGGCAACAAAATAGCTGGGATATCAGTATCTGGCTGGAGTGTCGATGTCAACCCAACTACTAATAGAATTTACATGCCAGACTATAGCTTTAACAACATTTCAGTCATAGATGGCAAATACAACAACATAATGAAAGTCATTCAAATAGGAAAATATCCTGACAACCTGAATCTAAAATAATTATATTTTTAGCCATTAGACTATACTGCAGGTTGACTAAAACCTAGATATGGTGGGTATTAAACTAATTTAACCAAACCCGCCCCCGGTGTTTTCTGTTCTGTATTTTAAAGGGGGGACTTGAACCAAGTGAACAAAACCTCTCAAGGATCCTTGAAAAATTACTTTCTTGGATTGTTCTGCTCTTTAAAGTACGGCATTACAGTTGATGCAAATTTATCAACAGAGCCAAAGTATCCTGAACCCCAGAATCTTACAATAAAGTGATTTACACCTGCCTTCATGAATTTCTCAAATACTGGTATAATGTCGTCTGGTGTACCCATTCCAATTGAAGAGCGTGCAACATTGTCTGGAATTGTCTGAGCAGCCTCTCTCATCTTTACAATCCATTCTTGATTTGACATTGAATATTCTGTAAAGTATTTCTTGAAATCAAAGCCTGCAACATCTTGGATTCCGTGAACCTTGAGAATTTCTGGCTTGAACAAGCTAACCTTTACTGCGTTTTTCATCTTTGCCCATGCACTCTCTGCATCTTCTGAAAAGTATACGTCAATATCTACTGCATAATTGAAATTCTCGTCTGTTCTTCCATTTTCTTTCATGGATGTCTTGATTGATTTTACATGTTCTGCATACAATTCTGGTGTGTATCCAATTGGAATCCATCCATCACCATACTTGCCACATAGTGCAAGTGTTCTTGGTGCACCTGCTGCCATGTAAATTGGTGGTGCTGGTTTGCGAATACTTTTTGCTTGTAAACATGCTTCTTCTAGTTGGTAAAATTCACCCTTGAAGTTTACTCTATGAGAAGGTGATGATTCGTAAAGTAATTTGATAACCTGTAATTGTTCTTCAAATCTGCCTACTGGTTTGTCCCACTGGATCTTGAATTCCTTGAGGTTCTGTGCTTCTCCTGCACCAATGCCCAAAGTTCCTCTTCCATGTGATACTCTATCAAGTGTAATTGATGCAAGTGCAATGTTTGATGGATGTCGTCTTACTGCGTCGGTGACACAAGTTCCAAGTTCTACTCTTTGTGTAACTGCTGCAATTGCAGAAAGCATAACCCATGGGTCATTTACTGTGGCCTTGTCCCATTGTGGAACATTGCTGTGATCCATGTACCAAATAGAATCATAACCTGTCTTGTCTGCCAAAACACACGCAGTAATTATTTGATCCTCGTTTAGCCCGAGTCTTGCAACATTGAGTCCTTGTTGAATTCCAAACTTTAGCATTTGCGAAATCCTTCATATTTGTCTTAAATCGGGTGTATTTAAGTTTAGTAATATTGTGATAATAATTGTAGATTTGCGGCTCGTATCACTTTATAAAAAAATTATAATGTTTTGAATTTGTAAAATGGATAGAAAAAGTAGACTAGAGTTTACCGTCTACAATGTCTTTTAACAGTTGGGCAACATCTTGTTTTGTCACTGGGAGTGGATTTGGATCCAAGTGACCCTTGTCTGTCATGACTACCTCTGCTGCCTCGTCAAATGGTGCCTTTAATGTCAATTTGTCAAACTTTAGTTTTTCAATGACTTCTTTGAATCTGTCATAGAAGATGGACTTGTTGAATCTATGCGCCACTGTGGTACATGATGATAATGAGTATCCGTGTGGTACACCTTCGTTTGAGAACACATACGAGAGTGCGTGTCCAAGTGTTGTTGATGCATTTCCAAATCCTACACCTGAAAGCATTGATCCAAATGGATAGTTTTCTGGTTTGTTGTTCATTATTGCGTCGTATAGTACATCAAATGCTGATTTGCACAACATCTTGGTGAATTCATTTCCTCGTTTACTATCATATCCTTCTGTTGCTTGTGCACATGCATCACAGACAGAGTTTTTGACAATTGCCTCTGGAGTGCCGTCCATGAAATAAGCATCAATTACTGCCATGTCTGCCAAGAATCTTTCATCTTGCAAGAGCTTTTTCTTGCCATCAAATTTTAGTACACAATATGTTGTCATCTCTGCACCTGTTCCAAATGTTGTTGGAATGAGTATCTTTGGAATCTTCATTTCCATTCCTGCATATTTTGCAACATCAAGAGAACTTCCTCCGCCAAGACCAATAATTGCAGATGGATTTTTTGGCTTGAATTCTGCCATTACCTTGTTTACTGTTTCAATTGATGGTTCTGGTTCTACTTTGTCATATAACATATAATCTTGAATCTTCATTCTTGCAAGCCACTTGGCTGATACGTCCGGTGGAGCAGTTGTTACAACTAGAGCATTTTTTGGATATTGTGTTTCCGATAAAGCATCTTTACCGAAATTAATTGTCTTTGGCATTCGAACTGTATTCATGAAAAAACTAGGGCCTACTACAATTATTATACTATGCCTTTTTTGCAGCCTAAATGTGAAGGTGGACTTTTTTTGATATTATTATGACACTAGTTATTGATATTGCAATGATCATTCCTGCTAGTGGGCCAAACTCTGGCACTGTAGAGCCACCACCTACCACAACTGAAAAAGTTGCTGTCTCTGGAGGAATTGGCTGGAATAATATTCCTTGGACTTCGACTGTAACCTGATATGTTCCTGCTGACTGGAACTGGAAAGGAATGCTGACTGAGCCTTCTGCAGTATGTGTAACCTCGGTTCCAAATACTTGGTTACTTCCTTGTGTCATGGATACTCTATAGTCAATGTGTTGCTGGACTGCGCTTTGTTTGTTAAGAAAACTGATCTTAAGTTCTGTCTGGTCTCCTGGATTTGGAGTTGCAGGGTCTGTCTCAAAACTAATGTTTAATGTTCCACCACTGGTTGGTTTTACAATTGGATCTGCATAAGCTGGAGCCATGAGAATTGTCATGACTGCCAAAGCGCCAAGTATTCCAAATAGTGACGCCTTTACACCATTTCTAGATTTTGACACAATATGGCTTGTAGGCTGGGATATATAAAAAAAGTGTAACAAAGGTAATGCACTCTTCTTGTCTGATGACATAAAGACTCAAAATTGACCAAATGTTACTTGTCATCAAGTGACAACAAGTGGTAACTAGAAATTTTCCGCCATTATCAACAAATTCTGCAAAAAATGATGTCTTGTCTATACTTGACGCAGGTCTTGGAGCCGCAAATCCAAGACAATATCTTGAAAAAATTGTACGAAATGATAAATTGGTTTTACCTGGAAAGAAAATTGATCTTAAAAAATATGACCGAGTACTCGTAGTTGCAATAGGTAAGGCGGCATATTCTATGGCGCATACTCTGGACTTGTTGACTCGAATTGATGGGGGACTACTCGTATCTCCTAGCAATGTTAAGGTAATACATAAAAAATTCAAGATGATTCGGGCAGGTCATCCAATTCCGAACAAAAACAGCCTGATTGCAGCAAAAAAGATCCTGGAATTTCTGGACAAGGTGACATTTCAAGATCTTGTGATATTTTTGATATCTGGGGGGTCGTCATCACTAGTATGTCTCCCAGATGGAATAACACTTGGACAAAAACAGGCAACAACTCGTCTTTTGTTAAAATGTGGTGCTAGTATACATGAAATTAACTGTGTGAGAAAGCATCTCTCAAAGATTAAGGGTGGCAAGATGGTAGAGCACATACGATCAGACTCTGTTTCTCTTGTCATGTCTGATGTTGTAGGGGACGATCTCTCAAGTATTGCATCTGGTATGACGTATTATGATAATACCACTTTTGCAGATGCAAAAAAGATCCTAAGAAAATATCATCTTGAGAAACTTGTCCCAAAAAATGTGATGTATCACATAGATCTTGGAGTATATGGCAAGATAAAAGAAACTCCAAAGAAAGAAAAAATAAAAAATTACATCATTGCAACAAACAAAGATTGTCTTGATGCCATGAAATTGCGCGCAAGATCTCTTGGCTATTCTACAAAAACTCTGGATAGTATTTCAGGGGATGTAAAAGATCTTGGATCGAAAATATCGAAAACATTTTCTGGAAACAAAAAAAGTTGTGTGATATTTGGTGGTGAAAGTACTGTTGTTGTAACTGGTAAAGGAAAAGGCGGACGAAATCAAGAACTAGTTTTGTATTGTGCATCTAGTCTGTCAAAGAAAAATGATGATATCCTGATTGGATCTGTTGGTACTGATGGAATAGATGGTACCACCAACTGTGCTGGCGCAATTTGGCAGTCTGGTCAGAAAACAGACAAGATAAAACAATATCTTGATTGCAACAACTCGTACAACTTTTTTAAAAAATATGGCGGACTGGTATTCACAGGTCCCACTGGAATAAATCTGATGGATGTTGGTGTCATACTACGAAAATAGCAACTTGGTTGCCTTGTTTTCGGTTTGATCTATCAATTGATATCTGACATCAAGATCTCTTTGTTTGATTATCTGATCAATGAAAATTATTCTTCTTTCTATGAAAACATCATCCGTTGATTCATTTTTTGTAAGACGATCGAACATTGATTTTTGATCCAACATGATTTTGATCACATCGCCATTTTTAATTATGTATCTACCAATACTCCAAAAAATTCCAACATGCAATGCAATGTATTTTGATTGCTCTGGGGTAACAATGTTGTAAAAATATTCTGCATGCACTCGACTCTCTTCTTCTCTTGATTGGGTGTTTTCAATTGTCCAGGAGATCTTTTTTTGATCACCGTCAAAAAAGTAAATATGTTCCATGTCAACATATTTACTAAATATGTCAATATATTTTCTGTATACTACTGAATAAGAAAAATGAAAACTTGCTAATCGTGTTAGAAGCAAATTCCTTCTTTACAAATATGGTCGACGAACTTGTTGATTTCTCAGAATATGATCCAGAGCTTGCTGAAGGACTCAAATGGATTGACGGCGAAGCACAAAAACGAGGAATTACATTTTATGAAATGGTGTTTCACGTATTGCACAGACATGACGTAGATTCTAAAGCAAAAGACTGGCTTGCAAATAGAAACTAGTCTAGTATTTTGATTTTAAACTGCTTGAATATTTTATAATTTTGTCTAATGTGAAATTTGTAAATGATTTTGAATTTACAAAAATTAGGAGGAATTTTCCCTAACATTATTTGCTGGGATTTACCCATGTTACATTGTATGCAATGTTTCCTGGTACCATGGTATTCCATGCTACATTCTGTGTTGTCTGTGGAGCAAGGTTTGCCGGATGGCTTTCAGTCATGGTAACTGTAACGTTTTGGTCTGCACCTGTGTTGCTAACACATGTACCAAGTTGATATCCTGGAGCGCTTGTGTCATACCACGTAGTACCGTTCTGTGTATTGTTCTGTGAGCTTTGATTTGGCGTATGAATTGTAAATGTCACTGTGTATGACTTGTTGTTCTGTAGATGAAATGTTACTCCTGGTTGTGCTATTGGGTCAATTGTCTTGTGTCCGACTGTAATCTTCATTGCTGTAATGGTACCGTCATATCTATTGGAACACGTTGACGGTGCTTGACCCATTGCATATGCCTGATTTGCTGTAACTCCAAGTGTTGCCACCAAAATTACTACAAACAGAATAGACAAATTCCTGCCATGGTTGTTTGTTGTTCTAATCGAGTTTTCCAACATCATCTGTAGGGTTTCTAATCTATGTAAGCGCATGCTGAGATTCTTCTATAATTTGGGTACATTGTAAAATAATATTATTTTGAAAAACTGGTATTTTTTTAAAATGATGAAACTACATTTGTGTCAAACGCTTTTCAATTGACACATATTCGCATCCTGATGGTCCACAATATTTTCCAACATAGACTGCTTTTGGTCTGTAAAGCATTGGCTTTGGTGCTGCCTCTGCAAATTTCTCTTCTATGATATGAGATGTCCATCCAGATACACGTGATATTGCAAATATTGGAGTGTTGAGATCCATTGGGATTCCTAGCATGTAATACACTGATGCACTGTACAAGTCAACATTTGGAAAAATATCAGAACTCTTGATCTTTTTCATCTCCCCTTCTGTGACTTCTTCAACTCTTTTTGTAATACCATACCATGGCTGTCCTGTTTTTTCTGCTAGTCGTCTTGATAGCTCTCGTAGAACTTCGGCTCTTGGATCAAATGTCTTGTATACTGCATGACCCATACCCATTATTTTCTGGCTCTTTTCCAATTTGTTTTTTATCCATTGCTCTACCTTGTCTTCTGCACCAATCTCCAAGAGCATCTTCATTACCTGAAAGTTTGCACCACCATGCAATTCACCGCTCAGTGCACCAACTGCTGCACTAACTGCAGCATACATGTTTGCACGTGTTGATGCTACTTCACGTGCTGCAAATGTTGATGCGTTAAAACTGTGCTCTGCATGTAATATCAAACAAATATCAAAAATTCTCGCAGTCTCTGTATCTGGTTCTTTTCCTGTAAGCATGTATAGAAAGTTACCAGCATGATTTAGCTTTTTTGATGGTTGGATTATTTCTCTGTCATTTCTAATCCTGTCCCAGCATGCTACAATAATTGGAATCTTTGAAATCAGGTTGATTGCTCTGTTATAGTTAGTTACCCTGTCATCTACTTTTTCGGTATCGTGTACTGCCATCATGGATACGGTAGACTGGAGTACATCCATAGGGTTTGCAGTCTTGGGCATGCTCTGCAATGTTTTTTCCAAGCCCTCTGGAATTTCACGAGTTGCCACTAGTTTCTCTGAGAATAAAGTCAAGACTTCCTGGGTCGGCAGGTCATCGTTGAGCAAAAGACACGATGTCTCCTCAAAGTTTGATTTTTTTACCAAATCTAAAACATCATAGCCTCTATAGATGAGTTTTCCATTTATGCCATCTATTGCAGAAATCTTGGTATCTGCTACCTCGATGTTTCTAAGGCCGATATTCTTTGTCTGCACGGGTTATAATGGAAAAAATATGTATTAAATTATTGCTAATTTGTAAATAAAAAATTAAGCAGTTGGTCTAATCTAGCAACTTTGGTAATTATAGCAAAATTTATCACAATTTTCTTAGATATGAGCCAATGGGATGACGAATTTGTCCGTATGGTGGACAATTTTGTGGTAGAGACAAAAGACCCGCGAGTCCTGCAAGAGATTTCTGATCTTGACAGAGAGTCTAGGTTGCTTGGAATCTCGTTTTACGATATGTACTGCGTGGTATTGCAAGATGTCAAGGGACACCAGACACTTGTTGCAGAATTTAAAACATACATGAGCTTGAAAAAGTCCAAGCCTGTTTTTTAGTTTAAATGAGGGTCTCCTATCTCGTGAATAATCCATGGCAAGAACGCGAGTTGTCTGTGTATCTCATAAAGAAGACGCTGATGGTGTAAGCTCTGCTTCACTAATTCGAAAAGCGTTTGGAGGAGAAACAAAACTAGTTGATTATCCTGGATTGATGAACGAACTGGAGGCACTAAAAAGTGATGAAAAACTAAAAACCCTATACATATGCGACCTCGGATTGAGCAAGTCAAACCAGGACCAGTTTGTTGAACTGCTAAAGGCATTACGAAAAAACAAGGTTGCAATTACATACATTGACCATCATGATATCGAGGAATCAATAAAAAAGAAGATCAAGGCATTAAAAGTAAAACTGATTCATACAATTAACGAGTGTACCACCGTGCAGGTGTACAATGCATTCAAGTCCAAGTTGTCCGATTATGGTTCTTTTCTTGCAGCATGTGCTGCAGTAACTGACTATATGGAAGACAGACCAATTGGTGCAGCACAGTTACAAAGATTTGACAGACAGTTTGTATTGCTCGAGGCTACAGTTCTTACATTTACAATCACCAGTCACCAAAAGGATCCGGAATTTCTCTTGTATTTGGTGGATGAGCTAAGTGATTCAAAATATCCTCACCAGATAAACAACACCTTCGAGTTTGCACGAATCCAGGCAGAGAGAATCTCTGGTGTGATACAAAAAGTAAAAGACAATATGAAAAAGATGAAAAATCTTTCCTACATGGAAGTTACAGATTCTGGTGCAAGTATGGCAGTAAACTTTGTTCTAGGATTATCAGGAAAAGAAGTTGGTGTGTCCTACAAGTTACGTGAAGAACAAGGAATCTACGCAGTATCAGTTCGAGGCGCAAAATCATGCAAGGTACATCTTGGCAGAATTGTAAACCAGTTGGCAACAGAACTTGGCGGTTCTGGTGGAGGTCATGACAAGGCATGTGGTGCAGTCATACCAAAAGACAAGATGACTACATTTTTGAAAAAATTTAATGCAAAACTCAAATAGTTTCTGCAATCAAATCAATTTCTACTGCTGAATTTAGAGGAAGACTTGCAACTCCGAGCGCAATTCTTGTATGTTTTCCTTTCTCTCCAAATATTTCAAACAAAAGGTCTGATGCTGCATTAATTATTTTTGGATGTTCATAAAACTCTGGAGAACTATTTACAAATCCTGACACTCTGACAATTTTTGTTATTTTATCCAGTGTTCCAAGTTCTGCTTTTAGTTGTGCCAAGACATTTGTGATGCACAGTTTGGCTGCCTTTTGAGCGTCTTCTATTGAGATGCTTGTTGGAACTTGTCCTTTGAATTGTACTTGCCCGTCTTTGATTGGTATCTGTCCTGACACAAAGACCAAGTTGCCTGTTCTTACAACTGGAATGTACGAGCCTGCAGGTTTTGGCGGTGTTGGAAGCAAAATTCCAAGTGATGCCAGTTTTTCCTCAATCATGATACCCTCTCTTATACGGTCGTGATTTTAATATGTTGATATATCATGATATGAAAAACCAATTCTATGGATAAGACGAAGTCCCACGGCCAAGAACTCAAAAAAGAACTTGACATAATGATATCAAGAATAGATGCATTGGATGCAGCATCAACTGATAGAGAGAGAAAATCTCTGTTGGGTGTAATGAAGTCGCTTGCAGAAAATCAAAAACACCTGATTGACGAGTCTGAGCACATCAAAAAAGCATTAGATCTGATGATGGTACAGATCTTCAAAGTGGACCAAGCCAAAAAGTAGGTGCTGTCGCAATATCGTATTCTATACCGTTACAATAAAAGATTAAATTCAGCCCCCAATTGTTGGGAAACAAATGTCTCATTCGCCAGAGCCATCAAACAGCTCACCTCCTGTTGTAAAAGACAAGAATCCTCATAATTATCGTAAAGTCGGTTATTCTTTGATTGTAATTTCAGTATCACTTGTACTCATAGGATTGTTGATATTGGAAATTGGTGGTAACTATCATTTCTCAGGTGATATCATGGCAAAACAAGAGATTACTGCCATGACTCCAAAACATGGTTACAATGTTGTTGCATTTGATTATACTCAACCAGTGGGTGCCAAGATCCAATTTTTGGGTGGCGCAGAAAACTTTACTGATGCATTACAACTACGATCTCAAGATACTCCAAATTACAATGGTCAAAAAGGTCAAGTCCTAATATTTGACACATCAACTGTTAACAATACAAATTCAGTTTCTCTAGCAGAAGTATATGCCATGACTCCAACCTCTGGATATAATGTTGTCTCGTTTAATACCATGATGCCCGTTGGCGCAAGACTTTCTCCTCAAACACTGGATTCTTCACTTGGTGCAGCAATGAATGATTCTTCAAGATATTCTTCTGCAAATGCAGATTCTCAAGTCCAGATACTTACATTTACTTCATCATTTGATGATAATCTAAAACAGGTAATGGGTGCAAATTATGATCCTGCACTAGAATCTAATAACATCAATCAGATAACATCAACACCTGCAAAATTAATTCCGCCACCACCAGCTCCTATAGTACAAAATACTACAAGTGTTGTAGCGCCTGCTAATGCAACTGCAGTAAACGCAACTGCAAAAATCGCATCAGGTACAACTGTTACAATTCCAGTTAATGCAACTAGTGGAAATTCTACTGGAAAGATGATGGTCAATGCAACTGCTACAATTGCTAATGGTACCAAATCAAACATGACTAGTACAATCAAAGTCGATACAATCTCAATGACTGCCAATGCAACTGTATCTGGTTCATCAAACCACACTGTAGCCTCAAACAACACATCTTCCAACACTACAAAATCAGTCTCATTATCAGAAAATCTCCAAGTAACTACTGCCTCTAAATAAAATCTAGACTAGCTCATCGTCAATTTCATCAATGGGTTCTACAAACTGTGAACATGTGCAAGTTCTTATGATACATTTACCAAATTTTACAAGCGATTTGCTCTCTTCTGATGGTACGTGCGCATCACTTGTGTGGTGGCATTTCTTGCAATTCATAACTGAACCATTTCCTAGTTTTATTTAACTTGCTAGTTTCCTACTTGGATTATGCCTTTTGTAATTAACCATTGTATCCCTTGCACAAATTCATTGTCTGTAATTTGACCTCCTGCCCACATTCCAGTGCTTTGTTTTATCCATGCAGGAATTGACTGAGACGAGCTAGCCCCTGACGTACCGTGTGGTATGTGCATTATACCACTTGATATCAAATATTCAATTGCATTTGTAAATTCTGAATCTTGTATGTCTCCTTGGGACCATGATCTAGCCGTGTTTTTGACCCACTTTGGTATTGATATGGTACTCTGAGTGTTGATTGTACTTGAATCTGAATTTATCATGTTTGTACCAGACAGCTTGTCTGAAAAATTAATGACTTCGGGATTGCTGTTGATTGAAATAATTGATGTTGACTGTTCTTCTAACAAAATTCCTGTCTCAATGTCGTATATGATTTTTGATGTGCTGTTGTCAGTAGAATGAAATGCCACAAGACAAGTTCTTTTGAATCCATTAAACTCTGTTACAATCGGTGTCACCGTAGTATCTGACTTGTTGTAAGCAATTGGTGATGCCAATATTTCAAGAAATGGATGAACTGTGTTTGCATCTTGTGCACTGTGCACAAAGCCAGTCTTTAGGTTGAGAACTAATGTAACGTTTTGAATTTTACTATTTTCTTGCTGGCTCTGTATTAGATTGATGTTGTTTGCATCAGACATTGCTCCAAAATCATATGTCTGAGAACTGTTTGTACCGGTTATGGTAACATCATACTTTAACGTGTCCCCTGGATGGGCACAAATGGTATGTATGTTACATACACTAGTTTGTGAAAATGCCGGTTCTATGGATACAATGCTGCCAAATCCAGAAACTAGCAAAACAAGAAAAACCGTTCCAAATCTCATTACTCTAGTTTGGCCTTGAAACACGTAACATTATTCTTTCTGTTAAAGAGATCAATACAAATACTGTAATTTTCTTGTATCTTGTATATTGCCAAACAATCTGATAAAAGAATCCAGTCCGTATCTTTTGCAGCATGCTAACAATCCAGTCCAGTGGTATGCATGGAACGAAGAGGCACTAGAAAAAGCACGACAAGAAAACAAACCCATCTTTCTTAGTGTGGGGTACAGTGCATGTCACTGGTGTCATGTTATGGCACATGAATCATTTGAGAACGAAGAGATTGCAAAAGCAATGAACGAGAATTTTGTCAACATCAAAGTAGACAGAGAAGAGCGACCCGACATTGATGATATTTATCAAAAAGTTTGCCAGCTAAATACTGGAAGTGGCGGTTGGCCGCTTTCTGTATTTCTTACACCTGATCAAAGACCGTTTTATGTTGGTACTTATTTTCCACCACTTGATAACTATGGAAGACCTGGGTTTGGCAGTATCGTATTACAACTTGCTCAAGCTTGGAAAGAAAAGCCCGGAAATGTAGAGCAAGCAGCTGAAAATTTTGTAAACGCATTGCAAAGAACAGAATCTATTGCACTTGATTCTAAACTTGAACGGTCAACTCTTGACGAGGCTGCGATGAATTTGTTATCAATTGCAGATACAACAAATGGGGGATTTGGACAAGCTCCCAAATTTCCAAATGCATCAAATCTCTCCTTTGTACTACGATATTCCAAACTGTCCGGAATTTCCAAGTTCCAAGAATTTGCATTCAAGACCTTGACTAAGATGGCAAATGGTGGAATGTATGACCAACTCGGAGGCGGATTTCATAGATATTCTACTGACTCGAGATGGCTGGTACCGCATTTTGAAAAAATGCTCTATGATAATGCACTCTTGCCTCCTGTTTATGTCGAAGCATATCAAATTTCTAAAGACCCTAGATATCTTGAGGTAATTTCTGATACGCTGCGATATGTGTTAGGACACATGACGTCTCCTGAAGGAGGATTCTATTCTGCAGAGGATGCAGACTCTGAGGGCGAAGAAGGCAAGTTCTATGTCTGGAAGAAAAAAGAGATCCAAGAGATACTGGGAACAGATGCAGACATTTTCTGTCTGTATTATGATGTTACAGATGGTGGAAACTTTGAGGGGCACACAATTTTGTATAATAGCATGAATCTGTCCTCAATAGCATTTCACTTTGGCAAGAGCGAATCAGAAATAAAACAAATCCTAAAACAATCACGAGAAAAACTCTATGCCGTACGAGAAAAACGAGTTCGGCCTGGGAGGGATGATAAAATCATGACAAGCTGGAATTCACTCATGGTTACAGCATTTGTCAAGGGGTATCGTGTTACTGGTGAGCAAGACTTTGTTGATGCTGCCAAAAACTGTATTGGATTTATTGAATCAAAACTTGTAAACGATGGCAAACTGCTTCACACATACAAGGATGGCCAGTCAAAGCTCAATGCATATCTTGATGATTATGCATATTTTGTAAATGCATTACTTGACTATTTTGAGGTTGCACCATCAAAAAAATATCTTGACCTTGCGGTATATTATGCAAATTATTTGATTGAGCATTTCTGGGATGAAACACAAAAGAACTTTTTCTTTACTGCTGATAACCACGAAAAACTCATCATACGAACAAAAAATATCTATGACCTATCCCTGCCATCTGGGAATTCTGTTGCAGCCGGTACTATGCTAAGACTGTATCATCTTACACAAGAAAAAAAATATCTTGATGTCTCCATCAAAGTAATGGAGTCCCTTGCCGTGATGGCTGCAGAAAACCCATTTGGGTTTGGACAGTTGCTAAATACAATATACACATACTTGCAAAAACCAGTGGAAATTACGCTGATAAATCCAGTAGATGAAAGTGTCAAAAATTACCTCTTGAAAAAATTCATACCTGAAGCAATTCTTGTCATGATATCAAAAAAAGAAGACCTTGAAAATTTGACCAGTTTACAATTTTTTGCAGGAAAAGAATTTGATGACTCTAAAACCAAAGTCTATGTCTGCCGGGATTTCACATGTTCACTACCTCTTGGTACTGTATCAGAGATTGAAAAACTAGTCTAGATCTTTTTTATATTGATTTCAAGCCTTTGGCCTACTGCTGGACTACCCATCTTTTCATATCTTCGCTTTGGCATGGCTATAGTAATTGATGTCTGGGCATAGCTCTTGATTGCAATTGTTGGCTGGGCCTGAAGTATTGCTTCGATAAATGGGGCAATCTGGTCTCGTAATTCTGGGTCTAGTTTCTTGTTTATTGCATCAAGCATGAGCTGTTTCTGTGATACTGGCTCTGTCTGGACATCTTCTGCCAGTGTCAACTGGACTGTCTGACCATTATCAACTAGTTGTTGAATCTGATAGTGGACTAGTTCTGACATTGAGATACCGTTGAAAATGTTACAATTTAACTTTTCACAAACTAGGGTTTTATTTTGTGTCTGGGGTTTTCTATTTTCTGGCTTGAATGATTCCATTATCTGTCAAATACTGGAGTCCGCTGACAAACTCTTGGTCTGATATCTCGCCTGTTGACCACAATCCTGCATTGGTCTTGACCCAGCCTGGGATGAGTAAATTCATCCCACTAGAATCATTTTGTGGAATATTTATCATGCCTTGACTTGACAAAAACTCGATTCCCTTTGCAAATTCTTCATCTGGTACTAAATTCTCAGACCATGATTGCGCATTATTTTTTATCCATGATGGAATGGACGGTATCACTGCTGACACATTTTGATTTGTGTTATTTGATTGCAAATCTTGCACTCCTACCGTAAAACTGGTAAAATCCCAGTCTCCTGTAATTGGATTGATTAGCTCGACAAGATATTTTCCATTCTTGTATGTATTCCCTAGTGATATGGCAGAATTCGATTTTGATATTCCGAAATTATCTATCATGGTATTGTTTGAATCAATTACAAGAATTTCTGCAACAGAATTGTTATCAAATAAATTGGTATTGACATTCAATGTTATCGCTTCATCTAGTTGATAGGATTGCTTTGACATGCCAAGCTGATACACTCGCTGGTAACCATTTTTTTGCTGTACTTGATTGTCAAATCCTCCGTTTCCGTATATTGATTTGATTTGGGCAATGTCAAGTGGCGTAATGTCGTAATGCTTTACACCTAAAACGGTAACAGTATCAATCATGATTGATGGCATGTCTTCTAGTCCGTTAATGATGTTGTGCAACTCATCCTGTGGTACAATATAATGTCCCAACCCAAATGAATGGCCCATCTCATGTCTGATGGTTGAATCAAGTTGTGTACTTGTGGCAACAAGGCCTGTGTATTGTGGCTTGTCTATGTATTCATAGTACATTTGGTTGCCAGCAGTCCATTCTTCTTTGGTCCAGTTTGGTTGCACATCTAAATAATAGATCTCAATGTCAGTCTTGCCGGTCTCAAAGTTTGGTATTGTGATTCCTGTTGCAATAAACCCGTTAGAACTTTTTGCTGGTTCTGGGAAATATTTTATTGAAATATCACACTCTGTATAGTTGAAGCCTTTTTGCATAGAAATCGGAACTTCAACTAACGTGATATTCCAGAGTGGATGTCTGCCTAGGCCTTGGTTTAATTTTGTTTTCCAGTCGATAACTGCATATTCTGTTTCAGATAACAACTGCTTTCCAAGTGTTGGAAAATTTGGGTTTGCTTGTGGCTCTATGGCACAAATTATCGGGCCATGATGAACTCTGATTGGCATTTGCAGAAACTGGTCTGTTGCAAAAACAGGAATGATATATGATTCAAAAATAGATACTGCAAATAATACCATCAAAGCAAGTGCTGGAATTGTTTTTTTCATGAAGGTGTACTAGACCTTGGCGTCAAGTATGCCGCGTTTTATCTGGGCTGCTCTGACTTTGATCATTTGCGTAAATTCCTGGGTATCTTCTAACAATGGCTTTAGTTTTTGGTTCTGGTATGCTTGCAGAAATGCTGAATAAATGCAACCTACTATGATTCCAAACGCGTTTGCATTTACATCTTCAACCTCGTCAGAGTATGTCTTTGCAAGTTGTTTGTATGATGCCGCCTCGCTAATATAGTAATCAATTAGACTATCAATGAATTTTCGTGTTGATTGTGGAATCACGAACTAGATTTTCCTTGCATTGTTTATAATGTTTGATTTTTACAATTCCTGATGCAAAGATCTGATGTAATTAGAGAACTTGCAAACTAAATTTGACCACCTGTATTTTTGAAGAGTTGACCCAAGGATATCATCATGCCAATTGAAGTTAATCGAGTAAACAAGGAATGCCCAAAATGTAAAAATCCTACCATCTTTAACACTGGAAAAGAGTATTTCTGTGGCAAGTGTCTTGCTACGCTCAAAATAAATCAGGTAGCAGAAAAGATAGCAGCATAATACAATGTGGACTATTGACACCGAAGATGCTTATTTTAAGATCTATGACACCCGCAAGACTCTGGTAGGTTATTTTGCTCCAGAATATGGTGACATCCAGCCAGAAAACAAGGCAGAGCAAGTAATACATGAGATGCTGAAGAACCATGATCCTGTAAAAGGCGGATATCTGATGCTACCTCTTGTCAAGTTTAACATTTTTGAAGATGGCAAGGAAATGAATCTGGCTTATCTTGAACAACAATTACAAGAAGTTTACACTAGAATAATGGCATGGAAAAATCTAGTGACAGAAAAAGAGATAGAGCACCACAAAATTTTGATATCTCACACAGACCATGACATGCTAAGCATTACACTTGGGATAATTTTTCCATCACCTGTTCCACTTGAGAAAAAAGAAATACTTGATAATCTCAGCGGGCTGCTAGATTTTGCCAATCAAAAAGGCTTACTGTGAGCCGCCAGTTTTTGCACTTTCATATGACTGGAGTGCATTCATCTCATACTGGAACGATTGCTGTAACAACTGGTCAGATTTTGCACTTGTGGCATTATCTCCAGTTGCAATCCATCCTCGTAATGCTTCATCGCTTTCAATCTGAGTTTCAGTAGATAGTCTGAATAATTGCAATGATGGTTTGAACAACTCGGGTGCCTTCAAATCATCATATCGCGGAAGTATGTTCTTGACTGCAAGTATGTGTACATCAGTTATTTGCAACATCTGGTCTCTTGAAATCTGACCGTGTTTGTATTGGGTAAGATTTGCATCAAAATTCTGAGTCTCATTTTTCAAATCTGTCTGAATTTGTGCCAATTGGTCTCCAAAGCGTTGACCTGATAGAGCTGTCTGGTCAAGATAATAATTGACAATTATTACAATTGCTATTATTGCTACACCTGAACCAATTGCTATTGGCATGGTGTGGCTTTTGCCTGGGGCCTTTTTTCGTCTCACATAAAGGCCAGAATTTGATACGAGATAAATCTATTTGAAAATCTAGTCGATGTATTTTCCTTCTGGGTCTGCCTTTAATTCTATTATCATTATGCTACCGCTTATGTATGAATCATTTCTGGTGGTTCTCACTCGTCCGACTTCGATATGGTATGGATAAATGTCTACTACAATTGTTCCAACCTTTACATCTGATGGAGCATCAGTTATCTGGATGTCTTCTTTTTTGACTCCATAATCTACTAGTTTTTTTATGCAATGATCAAGCAAGGGTTGTGGCAAACCGTGATTTATTGCCCAAACTGTGCCTTCGTATTCGATTTTATCCAACTATTAGCACTCTAGTTTACTAGTATAATTATCATACTCTGGTGGGTAAATCTGTTAAAACCAATTTTTTGAGGAGAAAAACTAGAGATTTCTAATTTGGCGAGGGAAATGCATGTTATTTTTCTTGCAGGTTTTCTGACTTGGATATTTTATTGGGCGTATTCTGATAATTAGGTTGTTAGTATCAGGAAATAGTACGTTTGTCGAATGTACCACAGCATGTTAAAACATTAGAAAAGCAAAGTAACAGGAATCAAAATGATGGAAAGTAAAATGTCTTTGCCACAACTAAACTCTGAAATGGATCAAAAAATATTGAGACTATTAGCAGATGTACAAGCAAGAACAATCTTGTTTTCTATTGTAAAAAAAGGCAAGACAACAATTGATCTTTTTGAAGAACATCGAATTCCAATAAGTACCATCTACAAAAAAATTGCAGAACTTGAGGATCTTGATCTTATCATGATAGAAAAATACATTATAGCAAATCGTGGCAAGCGATTCAAAGTTTATCGAAGTAGGATAAGTGAAGCCACTGTGAGGATACAATCTCTTGATCCTGTGGTTAGTTTGTTCCAGAATTCTAATAAAAATGTGCTAGATCTTGACAAGGGCATAGAAAAATATCGTTGAAATTCTACTGATAGAAACATGTCGCAACTTTTGATGCATGAATGAATTAATCACACATCTTGTACATTGCATACCTTGTTTCTCTAATCTGAATTCCAAACTAGTTTTCTCAGATCATGACTGACTGCATATTGAGTGCATTAATTGATTCAAATTTCAAGTTACAGACCCTGTAATCTTCAATGTATTCACAAAATTTCTCAATTATCTGTCTTTCACATTTTTTACCATGTTCATCTTTTGCAGTCAATATCAAAAGATTCCAATTTCCGCTCACTGTTGCAGTCATTAAACAATTTGGCAAGTCCTTGACAAAATTGCAAACCTTGTCTGTGATGACATCTGTTGATTTACTTGCTTTGAATTTCAGATAAAGAGCTTCAAAATCTTCAACAAGCGATTGTCGAAGAATTGTCTCGTAACCTTTGATTATTTTCTTTTTTTCAAGTCGTCCTACTCTGTAGGCAACTGCCCTGTCTTGAATGTCATGACCTTCATTTCTTAGCTTGATGGCAATTTGGCGAGCTGGAATCCTTGCATTTTCCATCAACAGTTCCAGTATTCGTCTGTCTATATCGTCAACTACTGTCATGAAAGAATCTGACATTTCATGATACTAGAAACAAAATGCACTTGAGCATGTGGAATGATACTTTGAACAAGCTAAGTTTGTCTTGTAATTTTTTATGAACCGGATATTTTGTTTACAGGATGGCTTTTCTTAAGAATATTTTCTTGCAATTAGGTAGTGGCTTTTAGAGTCATGGTGCTCATCACCTGCGACAGTGAACGTATCTTTTGCGATAGTATTGTATCAAACTCTTGTGAGTTTGCAGCCTGGATCTCTGCAATGACATCGTAGGCCCCAAATGTTACGTGGGCACTTTTGACTTGTGGTATTGTCTTGAGCTCTTCTATTATGTAATCTTCTGCACCTAGTTCACAGTTGATTAGAATAAATCCCTTTTCCACTATATTTTGATTCAATTTACGTTACTTAACTTTTGTCAATTTTATGAAATAATATTTTATTTCAAGTTCTGAATTCTTGGGTCGTAGCATATTGGAAAATATGGTTTGAGGTTGCCATTGCATGACTCGTTGATGGCGTTCTCTGAATTATTGCACTCTGTTTGGTTTAGCATTTTGCTAGAACACTTGTCTAGGGCAATCTCTAGTTTATTGTCTAGTTGTTCTATCTCTGATATTATTACAGAATTTAGACCCATGTTTGCTATCTGTTGTAATCTGTCATCGTTACAGGCAGAGACTAGACTGGATTGACACAAATTCATTACCTGTCTTGCAGTTGTAGCACAGGTTGAAATGGAATCATTCCCACTTGCTTTGGAGCATGTATCGATAAACGACAAGACTTGGTCTTGGAAATAACCTGAATCTGTTGAATTGTAATTGATGTCTTTAGAAATTATCTGGTCGATTCTTGGATCTGCACAAGATTTTATCTTGTCAAGTGTTCTTGTGGAGCATTCTTGTTTTACTTCCATCATGGTTGACTGACAAGATGGAATGTCTGACTGGGCACACAGGTTTACCAAGTGAGAGATTGAACTGTCAAGATCAGCAGTTGCTTCAATAGCCTGATTTTGTGCCGAAGTTATCTTATAGTCTATTGTATCCAAAAATTGGTCAATTCGTGGGTCTGTACAAATTTCCGAGTCTTGATAATCTGATTTTTCACAATTTTGTTCTAATTGAGAAATGGATACTTTACAGCTTTCAAGATTATCTAGGGTCTGAAACTGCATACAATCGTTTACAAGATTAATGTCTTGTACGTTTGACTGGACATTTGTTTTTACAGCAGTTGTTTTTTCATTTTGTCCTGTCATGTAATAGTATTCAATATCACCAACAACTGCAATTACAAAGATTGCAATGGATATTGATATGAAATACATTATTTTACGCATGGCATTCTAATTGCAATCATGTGATATATTGCAATTTACATTTCAATGATTGAATATCTTTAATCTATAGGAATAAAACCGGGCAAGAGAAAAATGTAACTTGGCTATTTCTACGAAAGATAATGACAAAGAGTTTCCATGTATCTCATGTCACACAAATTGTTGCAAAGAGTATACGATATTTGTTAATGCACATGATGTTTACAGGCTTGCAACTGAACTAGGATTGGATCCCGAGAATTTTCTTGAGATCTATGGAGCAAAGGACTTTGATCTGGGGGTAAAGGTAAAAGAAGGTCTAGTGGATTTGGCTCTAAAACAAAAAAATGGTGCATGTACATTTCTTGTTGAATCTGGAGACATTTTTCGCTGCACTGTAAATGACTTTAAACCAGGTGTATGCAAATCGTACCCATTCCAGATGAGTGATGGAAAACTGGTACAAATGAGTGATAAAATGTGTCCTGTTGACTGGGATACAAAAGAATTTGAAGCAATGATGACAACTCATCTAAAAAAAGATGAGGCTGAATGGAAGTTCTACGAGGATCTTATACTAGAGTGGAACAAAAAACAATGGATTAAAAAACCGTTATCTGCATTCCTGAAATTCATCTTAGATAAAGTGGCTCAGTCTGGTACCATTTGACTGGATATGCAGTCATGAAAATCGTGCAAAAATTCTGATTCTTGATTAAAATTACAGCCAACGAAGGGATTTGGACCCTCGACCTTCTGATTACAAGTCAGATGCTCTAGCCAGGCTGAGCTACGTTGGCATTAGGTTATGGACTTGGGAAGGTGGTTTAAAATGTTATCAAACTTGCAAAATGATCTTAGATCTAGTTTTTGTCCTCTGGTATAATCCAAACGAAATTTATATCCTGTTTTGCTGATTTTGGTATTGGCAGACACAGAAAAAAAATGCAACATCTGTGGCAGCAAATTTGAAAATTCTGCCAAACTCGCTCAGCACAAAATAGAGTCTCACAAAGAAAAAAATTCTAAAGACAAACCAAAAGTTTCCCAGTCTTCACGATACAAGGTTACCGGTATTACAGCTGCTGTTGCAGTGGTGATTGTCTTGATGGTATATTTTTCTGATACTCCTCCTACCCCTAATGCGTCACTACCTGCAGTTTCACTATCTCCAATTGCATCCATACAAGGAATACAATGTGATCCTGTAGAAGGCTCAGTATTTCATGTTCATGCACATCTTGACATTATTGTTGATTCAAAACAAGTCACAATTCCTGCAGGAGTTGGCATCAAACCAAACGAGTGTCTGTACTGGCTTCATACTCATGACACCTCTGGTGTGATACATATTGAATCTCCAACACAAACCACATTTACTTTAGGTCAGTTTGTCCAAGTCTGGGATAATACACCTGGAATATCGCCAACATTTGAGGAGCTAACTCATGGAGGAAAAAATCTTAAGGTGTTTGTAAATGGAACTGAGATAAACGATAGTTATGATACAATACAGTTATCCGCACATGATGAAATTGTTCTAATATCCGGAGACGTACCGCCGTCTATTCCGTCATCTTACGAGTTTGGTGGACTGTAGGGGATAAATTGAGATGAAAAAAATCAACACTTCAAAGTTAAGACCTGACAAATCACTTGTAAAAAGTAAGAAAAGATATTTCGTAGGTGATGCATGGCTAAGTGACATTTCAGTCAAGCTACAAATCAAAGAAGAAAAAGCATATCTTGCAAATTTCAATAACGGCGCACGAACCAAGGTGCATTATCATCAAGGGGGACAAATTCTTGTGGTTACAAAAGGTACTGGAATGCTTGTAATTTACAAAAAAGCAAATATCGAAAATGCTACGGTCAAGATAACAAAACTGTCTCAATCAAGTCTAGGACCAGGAGATGTAGTCTTTATTCCAAAAAATACTCTACACTGGCATGGTGCTATCAAGGGAACGCATCTCTCTCACATTGCACTGAACATATTTACAGAAAAAGGAAAAGAAGCACAAACAATATGGTACGAGTCTGATTTTGAATCGTACGCTACTAAAATAAAATAATCAAGGATTAATTCCTGATGCAGTAAATACGGCCCACGGAAACACTAGGTTGCCATTTTCCTCGTATTGTAATGCATTTCTCTGTGCATCATGTTTTATCTTGTCCATCGTATCTTGTCCATGGCTCTCTATCTTGCTTCTAATTGAATTTGCAGTAGAGTGCATATAGTCTGTCCAGTATTCTTCAAAGGTTCCTGGTTTGTAGACAAAATCATATTTTTTTACAATGACATTTTCAAAACCTGCTCCTGACAACTCTGATTCTAAATCCTTGGGATTACCAAATCTGTGTACAGTGGGTGTCCCAGCAGGTCTAATGTCTGGAATGTATTCCAAAATGGGTTTCATTATTGTACTAAAATATGGCACATCTTCTGCTAGTCCATGAACTGCAACTACCAGCATTCCCTCTTGATTCAAAATCTTTCTAATGGATTCCAAAACTTTTCTTGAATCTGGAAAGAACATCAAACCATATTGACATGTAACTTTATCAAACTTGAAATTAAATCCAATATTTTCTGCATCCATCTCTACAAAATTCGAATTTTTAAATAATATTGATTTTCTTGCAATGCCTAGTGCTGTTCTGGACAGGTCAATTCCTACCAATATGCCTTTTGGACCCATATATTGTGAGATCTCTTTTGATACAACACCTGTACCACACGCAACATCTAGTACTTTATCATCTGGTCTAATGTTTGCCAATTTGACAATCTCTCTTGTAGACTTGAATGGTCCAATCTTTTTGTCAGCCCAGTTGTAATGATATTCTGGAGCGACAGCATTCCAGTTTGCCTTGGCAGTTATCTTGTATTGAATTGGATCAAAAGTTGGTTTCATTTTCTTGTGGCTTTTCTCAAAGCTTAAATTGATTACAACTAAACGCATTTTATGCCTTCCTTTAGAGTTAATGTAATAATTGAAAACAAGCCAGAAATTGTAGATCCTGAAGGTGATACCATACTAAACGACTTGATTCTAAAAGACAAAAAAACCACTATCAAAAAGGTTCGCTCTGCCAAGATGCTCAGATTTGTAATAGATGCAAAAAACAAAGAATCTGCAGAAAAGACAGTGCTTGGAATATGCAATGAATTTAGGATATTCAATCCTCTTGTAAGTAAGGTATCAGTTGAAACAATAAACGGTTAGCTTTTTACTACTTTTCTGCTAAGAGCAGTGACATCATCTAGTGCACCATCTATGAGTAACTTGCTTCGCAAATATTTTGCCAAGTCAGTCTCTGTTATGATTCCAACCAGGTTGTCGTTATCTAAAACTAGTAACCTTCGCACATTCTTGTTTAGCATTTTTTGTACTGCATCTTCTATTAGGGTCATTGGCTCAACCCATCTAAAGTTGGGTGACATGATCTCAGACAAGGGAACATCAGCACTTTTTCTATCTGTTGTGGAAATTTTGCGAGCAAGATCTCGTTCAGTAACTAGTCCAATGGGTTTGCCATCTTTGACTACTACAAGTGAGCTAATTCCCTTTTCTGCAAAAAGTAATGCAACATCTTTTGCATTCTTGTCATGTTCGATAGTAATTACAGTGCGAACCATGATGTCTCGAACTAGACCCATAGCTAGTACCAACGGGTATTAGAATAAAAACGATTCCACTCTTTTTTACAAACAAAATAACTTGAAAATGATCTAAAATGTTTCACTTGATCTATTTTATGAAAACCATGTTACCATGTAGCCTATGTTAATCCTCGATATGGATTTCTCTTGTGACGTTCTACTTCGATCAAAAATTTTGTCACACCAAGTCCTGTGATGAATCCTCCAACATGTGCGGCAAATGCTATTGAAAGCGATGCAAAAGAGCCTATGAATACAAAGAGTACCTGGATTGCAAACCAATAGTATCCTCTCATATCTCCCATTGCTGCTGAGATTCCCATGATTCCCGAGATTGCACCTGATGCTCCAATGAGTATGGAATCTCCGTTTCCAAGCGCAAATGATGAAATGACTCCATCAAATAATGCTCCGCCTAGCCCCGCCAAAAGGTATAGCGCGATATATTTTGGCTTGCCTATTGACCTCTCTGCAAAACCGCCCATGTATGCAAGTGCAAACATGTTAAATCCCACATGTGAAATGTTTGCATGAACAAACATTGAGGTAAACATTCGTACGATGCTGTCTGCAAAATACCCGTCCTTGAACAAACCATTTGGAACAAATCCATACTGGGAAATGATTGCATTTTGTGTATTGCTAAGGGCTCCGTATGCAAAAATCAAGATATTCACAACAACTAGAGCTGTAGTAACAGGCGGAAGTGAACTGAGCCTTAACATTATTTTTTAGACCAAGTTGCTATAATAAAATGATGGGACAAGAATGTCTGTCGCTATTTTGATCGATGTATTCATTATGCGATCAGAACATATTTTGCGATACAATCCCGATTCAATTTAATATGTCTAAAAAGTAATGTAATTTGTGAAGGTTGCAGTAATTGTATTTCCAGGTAGTAATTGCGATCGTGACATGCATCATGTCCTAACTGATGTCTTTCACTTGGAATCTCAACTAGTGTGGCATACTGATGCATTACCAAAGAATGTGGATGCAATTGTGCTGCCAGGTGGATTCTCATATGGTGATAGACTACGAGCAGGAGTGATTGCAGCGCATAGCCCTGTCATAAAAGATGTAAAAAAGATGGCAGAAAAAGGCATGCCCGTTCTTGGAGTATGCAATGGTTTTCAGATACTAGTAGAGTCTGGTCTTTTGCCAGGTGCACTGTTAAAAAATACCTCGCTTAATTTCATGTGCAAGTGGACTGAGATAATTGTCAAAAACAACAAGACTCCATTTACAAACAAGCTAAAACAAAACCAAAGAATTCCAATTGCCATTGCAAACGGTGAGGGCAGATATTATGCAGATGCCAAGACACTAGCAATACTGAAGAAAAATAATCAAATTGTATTTACTTATTCTAGTGAAGTTAACGGAGCATCACTTGGTATTGCTGGAATATCTAACAAGGAAGGAAATGTCGTAGGTATGATGCCTCACCCTGAAAGGTCTGCAGAACAAATCATAAATCCAAATAATTCAAAACCAGCATCACTAATTTTTGAATCACTCTTGAGTACCCTGGGCGTAACAGCATGAGTCTTACTCCTCTAGAGTCAGAGTATCTAGAAAAAAAAATAGGCAGAAAACCAAACCCATTAGAGTTGCAAATTATTGCAGCCGAATGGTCGGAGCACTGTTCATACAAGTCTTCTAAAAAACATCTTCGAATATTGCCAAAAGAAGGAAAACGTGTGATATCTGGCCCAGGTTATGACTCGGGCGTCCTTGATGTTGGAGATGGTTATGTTGTTACAGTACACATTGAAAGTCATAATCACCCATCTGCAGTGGAACCATATGGCGGTGCCGCAACAGGTGTTGGTGGAGTGATACGAGACATCTTGTCTGCAGGGACAAGACCAATTGCACTCTTGGATGGATTGCGTTTTGGAAATATAGAAAAAGATCATCATGCTCAATGGCTGTTCAAAAATGCAGTACGAGGAATTGCAGACTATGGTAACTGTCTTGGAATTCCTACGATTGGTGGAGAAATTGAATTTGACAAGTGTTTTACAAATTATGCCCTAGTTGATGTAGCATCAATTGGTTTTGGCAAAAAAGAAAATCTGATTAGAAACAAGGCAGAAAAAGGCGATTATGTTGTTCTAATTGGCGGCTCTACTGGACGTGATGGTGTTGGCGGTTCACAATTTGCCTCTGATAAACTTGAATCAGAGAATCGCTCTGCGGTACAAATTCCTGATCCCTTTATTGAAAAACTAGTAATCGAAGTAATCTTGGAGGCACGAAATCAAAAATGCATCAAGGCAATGAAAGACTTGGGAGGTGGAGGGTTATCATGTGCAATATCTGAAACTGCAGATGCACTGGGTGTAGGAATTGAGCTTGATATTTCTCTTGTCCACAAGAGGGAGCAAAACATGTCGCCTTCTGAAATCATGATATCTGAATCACAAGAGCGAATGCTTGTAATTACTGATCTGAAAAAACTTGATACATTAAAAAAAATATGTGACAAGTTCCGAGTTCCATATTCTGTAATTGGACGAGTCAAAAGCGATAATCTGATGGAAGTAAAATTGGCTAAAAGTACAGTTGCAAAACTTCCTAGTCAAGTAGTTGCAAATGCACCACTTCTTGATAGGCCATCATCTAAACCAAAATACCTGAATGGTATTGAAAAAATAAAAAAACCAAAGGTGCCACAAAATCTCTCTCAGACACTCTTGAGGATGCTCTCAAATCCAAACATTGCTAGTAAAGAGTGGGTATACACCCAATATGATCACGAAGTAGGAATAAGGACAGTTGTAAAACCTGGAAATGATGGTGCAGTTCTAAGGCTTGATAACGGCAAGTTCTTGGCTGCAAAAATTGATGGAAACTCGAAACACTGCTATGTAAATCCACGAGATGGCGTCATAGGATGTTTTGATGAGGCATGCAGAAATGTTGTTTGTACTGGAGCAAAACCAATAGGGATGGTTGACCACCTCCAGTTTGGAAATCCAGAAGATCCTGAAATATTTTGGACATTCAAAGAGTCCGTCCAAGCAATTACTGATTATGCAAAATATTTTGAAATTCCATGTGTTGGAGGCAAAGTCAGCTTGTACAATGAATCTGATGAAGGTTCAATCAAACCAACTCCCCTTATTGGTGTACTTGGTCTAATTGACAAAAAACCACTTGTTCCACAAAAAATTGAAGACGGTGACTTGGTTGTTATGCTTGGAGTTACAAAAGACGAACTTGGAGGCTCTGAATATTATGAATACATTCACGAACTAGTTGGAGGCAAGTGTCCAATCGTTGACATGAAGTTGTCCAAGAAAACACAGAATGCAGTATTGGAACTAGTACAACATGATGTAGTCAAAGTAGCACATGATTGCTCAAAGGGTGGCTCGGCAGTTGCAGTATCAAAACTCTGCATGATGAATAACATTGGATGCACTGTATCCCTTGAGAAAATCCCTTCAGAAAAATTACATATTGATGAACTGTTATTTTCAGAATCACATTCACGATTTTTGCTTGTAATAAAACAACAAGATGAAAAAAAGACACTAGCCATTCTCAAACAACGAGGTATCACACATGCACGTATTGGTATATTTTCAGGCAAGGACATTACATTCAAAGAAAAATCAAGTGTACCAGTTAGGGTAAGGGTTGATAAAGCACAAGAAAAATGGTTAAACTCGTTGGGGGGACTTGTAACGCATGGTTAAGGTTAAGGAAAACTGTGGTGTAGTTGGAATCTTTAGTCTAGATGGCGCAAATGTCATTCCTATGGTTATTGATGCATTACGTGCACTCCAGCACCGGGGTCAAGAAGCATGGGGTGTTGCCATACCAAAAAAACAGCCATACAAGCAACTAGGACTAGTATCTTCTGCAGTCTCTGAATTTGATAAAGTTACACGTGAATACGAATCCCCTGCAGCAATAGGTCATGTCAGATATTCTACAATGGGCAAAAGCAATTTGGAAAATGCCCAGCCGCTAAAGGTAAAAGATCTCTGTGTTGCTCATAATGGAACAATTTCTAACGTAGAAGAGCTTACCGGAATGGTAGGTGGATGTACATTTACTCCACAAAATGTCAGTGACACACTGATTGCAGCCCAGAGACTTGTTACATTGATGGCCGATAATGGTAAACTGGGAAACGCATTATCTATTTTAAAAAATGAGATGGTAGGCTCGTTTTGTTTTACATTTGTATCAGACGACAATGCAGTATATGCAGCACGCGATCCTAAAGGGTTCAGACCGATGGTCTTGGGCCATAGAAAAGATAACAATACATACATTGTAGCTTCGGAATCTGCAGCTCTTTCGGCAGTTGGCGCACAATTGATTCGAGATGTAAAACCTGGTGAGTTGTTAAAAATTAGTAGTGCTGGATTGGAATCTGAAATGTTTTCAGAAGAAAAAAAACCTGCACACTGTTCATTTGAATTTACCTATTTTGCACATCCATCAAGTGTGATGGAGGGCTCTAACATTTACATCGCAAGAAAAAAAATTGGACAATTTCTTGCAAGAAAATTTGCAATTAAAGATGCTGATATTGTAATTCCAGTCCCTGATTCTGCAAGGCCTGCTGCACTTGGATATGCCCAAGAGCTTGGAGTGCCATTTGAAGAGGGATTACTCAAAGACAGATACAGCAGAAAAGGTCCATTGCGCAGTTTCATAGAGCCACACCAAGCAGATAGAGTTGAAATCAATCGCTGGATAATTCCAATCACACAGGTCATCTCCGGAAAACATGTAGTTGTTGTTGATGATAGTCTTGTTAGAGGTACCAGCTCAAAGGCAATAATCAAGGCATTGCGAAGAGCAGGTGCAAAAAAGATAAGCATGGTGATAACGTTCCCGCAAATTCAATATCCTTGTTATGCTGGAATTGACTTTCCATCACAAGATGAACTTGTAACATACATGGGAGATGGAAAAAAATACACCGAAGATGAGATTACAGAAAAAGTAAGACAGCTCATCGGTGCTGACTTTCTTGGTTACAATGACGCAAAGAATCTTGCAGATGCAGTTGGCATGGATTCTGATTCCATGTGCTTTACTTGCTCAAGTGGCGACTATACCACATTGGGAATAAAGCCTATGTTTAAAACAAGGGCCGAAATCAAAGGGGAATAACATGGAACTCTCGTTTGTCTTGGTGAAAAGTAAGATGGGACACGAAATGGATGTAATGAATGATATTCTCAAAATTGATGGAGTAAAAGAGGCAACAGGAACATTTGGCCAGTATGACATATTTGTCAAAGTCCAGGCTCCTACACGACCTGAACTGGATAAGATCATAACAAAAAAGATTCGCATGGTCCATAATGTCCTTTCAACCACAACTCTTCCTGCACTCGCAGGCAAGAACACAAAATAGTCAAAATAAACGTCATTTGTTTACCTAAAAACCCCAAATTGGTATCAGTTTAAATCCCAGCCTGTTCAATGACCGCCTGTTTGAAGTTTTTACGCTCTGGCAAGGTAAAAGACATCTACGAACTCTCCGACGGTAACATTCTTTTCCAGTTCTCAGATCGGGTATCTGCATTTGATGTAAAATTTCCAACTCCTATTCCACGAAAAGGGGAGGTACTATGCAGGTTTGCCGAATTTTGGTTCAAAAAGTTACCAACCAAGAACCATTACGTAAGAACAGAAGGACAAGACAAGATAGTAGTAAAAAAAATGCAAATGCTTCCAATCGAATGTGTAGTACGCGGGTACTTTTATGGCAGTCTAGTCCAGAGGTGGAAAGACGGTCAGGTCAAGTTACCAGAAGGCTCTACTCCACAGCTTGCAGCAAAACTACCTACTCCAATCTTTGATCCTACAACAAAATCTGAGACACACGATGTTCCAATATCCAAGCAAGATGCAATTGACAAAAACTTGGTAAGCAAAAGCGAATACGAGTGGCTGGAAAATACATCAATTGAGATTTACAAACAAATGTTTGAAACTGCAGATGCAGCAGGATTTGTCTTGGCTGACTTGAAGTTAGAGTTTGGCAAAATAGGAAATGATATCGTACTTGGCGATTCCATTGGACCTGATGAATATCGACTATGGCCAAAGGAATCATACCAAGTGGGAAAGACTCAGGAAAGTTTTGACAAACAACTCTTGCGCGACTGGCTTGCATCAAATGGATATCAAAAAAAGTTTGAAGATGATAGAACCGCAGGAAAAGAACCTGTTGCACCACAACTCTCTGATGAACTCTGTCATGAATTGTCATCAAGGTATATCATTGCGTACGAAAAGATAACTGGAATCAAGTTTTAACTCGAATTTCTAATTGGGACTGACTGTATTTCCTGTCCCCTGGTTGCCCATTTGACCCCAAAAGCTTGTCAGGTTTTCTAAATTTTTTATTTTTTTAAATTTTTTGGTATTTTTTGTACCGGTATGATGATATTAGTAATGGTATCATATTAATGATATCGTTATTGATTTGATGCAAACACTATGATGTGCATCAGTACATGTTAGAAATTATGGTACCGTGATTATGCATATGCTTGTGGATTGACCAAACTTGGAACATAAAAAAAAGTTACGTAATGGACAAAAAAATATGATCTCTTGATCTTTTAGGACAAGTAGAAAAGTAAAGTCGTAAAATGTCTACACTGCTACAAAAAGAACTTAAGATAAGTAAAATACTTAGTACAAACGCAGACCAAGCTAAAGCCCTTGATGATACTGCGAGAATAAAAATTCTACAAATTTTATATCACAAACAACTTGCAACCGACCAGATTGTTGAAGAGCTAAATAAAATTGGATACAAAAAAGCAACCACCACAATACGACATCATCTCGATGTTCTCAAAAATGCCGGACTGATTGAAATTGTAAAGATGGAAGAAGTACGAGGTGCTGTAATGAAATATTACGGTACATCTGTCAGAGTTATGGGTGCAAAACTTCCAGTCAACTTTGAAACGGATTTCTCAAAGACAATTGCAGAGACTTCGGTCAAGCTAGAAAAAGTGATAAAAAACATTGCAGAAAATGCAGGCTCAAAAATAAAGAAAAAAACTTCCAAGCATGCAAACACTGAATCAAATTATGAGGACCAGATAGTGATGGAAATTGTCAACAGGGCAATGGCCAAAGTATTTGAAAACAACGGACAATTGCTTGTACAAAAATAACGTTTTCACTTTACTTCTATTCTGAAAATTCCAACGGTCTTTGGATCTTGCAAGGCCTTTATCATTTTACGCGGAATTGAATCCGATGCAGTATCGCATCCAACTGATAATGTTCTTGGACATGTAAAATTACTTTTTCTAATTACAATATCATGTGGATTTGTCATGGTGAGTTTCTCACTTCCCTTACCTGTGATGGAAAAAGAAAGATCTCCAACTAGAATTGTGCACGTGACCTCGGTTTGAGGTTTTTTCAACATTTTTTTCATTTCATCTGGAATTCCAAGACAACCACATGTTGCTCCTACGCCAACAATACAATCTCCATTTACTGTAAGATTTGGATCAGTTGTTATCTCAATTGATTTTGGATGAAGTGATCTAACATTTCCATGACCATGAAATGAGATCTCAAAACGCACAATTTCAAGTTGTATAAACTTAAATTAAACCTTCAAAGGATGAATTTTGAAATGCTACCAGCTGCAGCAGGTTATGATAGAGCAATTACAGTCTTTTCTCCTGATGGTAGACTTTACCAAGTAGAGTATGCTATAGAAACAGTACGAAGAGGTACACTTGCAATTGGTATCAAAAGCAAGGATGGCATCATACTTGCAGTAGAAGAAAAACCACGAAAATTACAAAATTCTGATGTTACACAAAAAATATTCCAAGTTGACGATCACATTGGTGTGGCAGCAGCAGGTTACATTCCAGATGCACGATCACAAGTTGACAATGCAAGATTTTTCTCACAAAGTAACAGAATGATATATGACGAACCAATCGAGGTTGAAGCAGTAGCAAAACACTTGGCAGACCAGGCTCAGCAATATACACAATATGCAGGTGTGAGACCATTTGGTGTCGCACTAATCATTGCAGGAATTGACAAGAGTGGTAGCATGATTTACCTCACTGACCCAAGTGGAACATACATTTCATATGACGCAGTTGCAATTGGCGCAGGTGCAGATCAAGTTACAGAATTTCTAGAAAAGAATTACAAAAAGGACATGTCAGTTGAAGATGCAGCAGCAATGGCAATCGAATCAATCTATCTTGTCAGCGAAGAAAAAGATGGTACAAAGCATATCAAAATGTCACAAATCCCAATTGCAACAAAGCAATTGACAAGAACAAGCGAGAAAGATATCGAACAATTTGCAGCCAAGGCAAAAGACAACATTGCCAAAAGACCAAAGTAGCATCTAATATTTTATAGCGCAATCATATCAGGACATACATTGAAAGTTTCAATAGCCATTCCAGATTCTTCACTTTCTGAAGAGCCTACTCCGCTTGACAAGGCAATGAAGATATCTCAGATTGCAAGAGCATGTTCAATATTTCATGTAAATACAATTTACATCTACAAAGAGCAAAGCGGTTCTGACAGGGACAGATCGCTTCTTCGAAATCTTCTCCGCTATCTTGAAACACCACAGTATCTGCGTAAGATACTTTATCCAATCAGTGACGAGTTCCAGTTTGCAGGAAGTCTCAGCCCACTCAAAATTCCATCGCATGTACAAACATCTGATCCAAAAAAGATCAAGGCAGGAGATGTCAGAGATGGAGTTGTGGTACAATACAAAGGAAAGAAATTTGTAAATGTTGGCTTTGAACAATTAATTCCATTTTACAGCAAAGATGATGATGGAAAAAGAATCATTGTCAAATTCAAGGAAGGATATCCTGCATTGACAGTAAAACAAATAGAAAAAGAAGAGATCTCACAGTATTGGGGATATGACGTCAAAGAAGTGTCAAATCTAGGCACATTTCTTACCACTTGGGGATCTAGTGTGATATTTACATCAAGAAAGGGAAAACCAATCCACAAGACACAAAAATACTTTGATGAAGTATCACGCGAACACTTGATGCTAGTTTTTGGCTCTCCAAAAAAAGGAGTCCACGAAATCCTTGGAAATACAATTGGAAATATTCCAAAGTCGCAGGTGCTAAATTTCTTTTCAGACCAGGCAACAGAAACAGTAAGACTTGAAGAAGCGATACTTGGCACCCTTGCAGTCTTGAATACTCTAACTCGTAACTAGTTTTAATATAGATCAAAAGGATTGGCAAAAATATGGACAACAAAACACTAGACAAGAAAAAATTTCTGCTTTTTGGCATCATTGCAGGTGTTGCAGGGATAATAATTGGCGGTATATTGGTGGTAAACAGTATAATGCATTTTTCACACTAGATCTAAATTTTCAAAATAAAACCGAACATTCTCTAATTATAGACTTATAATGGGCTTTTCGACAATTTTCTGTAACAATGGGCCATAGGAAGCATAGTCAACCTAGAAGAGGAAGTCTTGCATATTTGCCAAGAGCACGAGCGAAGAGCATGGAAGCAAGAATTAGAACTTGGCCTGATGTCAAGTCTGACCAACCAAAGCTTCTAGGATATGCAGGATTCAAGGCAGCTTGCATGAGAATTGCAAGTATAGATGACAGAGAAAAGACTCCAAACTTTGGAAAACAACTTGTCGGTCTTGGTACTGTTGTAGTTACTCCTCCAATGTCAATAATTGGAATCAGAGGTTATTCACGGGATAGATACGGAATCGATTCTACTTTTGATGTTTATGCTAAAGATTTACCAAAAGAGCTTTCAAGATTATTCAAAACAAAACTAGATGAAAAAGCAATAGATGCTGCAGAAAAATCACTTTCATATGTTGACGAACTTTTTGCAATTGCAGCAGTTCTTCCAAGAAAAGCAGGACTAGAACAAAAGAAACCATATGTCTTTGAAGTTGCAGTTAAAGGCGGAGATATTGCAAAACAATTTGCATTCTTAAAAGATCTTTTAGGAAAAGAAGTCAAAATAGATCAAGTTTTCCAGAAAGGAGTTGAAGTTGATGTTGCAGCAATTACAAAAGGAAAAGGTATTGAAGGTCCAATTACAAGATGGGGTGTCAAGAAGAAACAACACAAGTCAAGAAAAAGTGTCAGAGCTCTTGGTACACTAGGTCCAATCAGTCCTGCAACAATCATGTACTCTGTTCCAAGAGCAGGTCAGAGAGGTTTCCATCAAAGAACACAATACAATAGCAGAATAATGATAGTTAGCAATACTCAAAATGAAGAATTAAAAATTAATCCACCAGGTGGTTACAAACACTTTGGTCTAGTGCAAGGAGATTATGTTATCATCCGCGGTTCAATTCCTGGAACTTATCGCAGATTGGTAAAACTTCGTGCACCAGTCAGAGCAAAATTGACAAAGGTTACACAACCCAAGATCTTGGAGATTATGATATGAAAGTTCCAGTCTTTACAACAACTGGTTCAAAAGATGGCGACATTGAATTGCCACTTGTATTTTCAACTCCTGTTAGAACTGAATTAATTCACAAAGCATACATCCACTTGGAATCACACTCTTTCCAAAGACAGGGTAGATATCCAAATGCAGGTATGGATGTAGTTGCAGAATCCAACAGTCCTCCAACAGGTCATCACCAAGCAAGAGTTGCAAGAATGGCTGGTGGTGGAGGTGGAAGACAAGGCCAAGCCGGTGGAGTTGCAATGACACGTAAAGGAAGACAGGCACATCCTCCAACATCAGAGCGAGTCATCCATAAAATGCTAAACAAGAAAGAAAATCGTCTTGCACTATGTTCTGCATTGGCAGCAACAACATCTGCAGCACTAGTAAAACTTAGAGGTCACAAGGTAGAAAAAATTGAATCATTTCCAGTTGTAATATCTGATCAAGTTGAATCCGTAGTAAAGTCAAAAGACCTAGCCAAAGTCTTGGACTCATTAAATCTATCACAAGATGTGGATAGACTAAAGAGCAGACTAAAGGGTCGTTCAGGAAAACCACTGCTCCGAGGCAGAAAGACCAAGGTAGGAAAAAGTGTCTTGCTTGTAGTAAAAGATTCTACAAAACTTGCAAAAGCATCACATTCGCTTTTGGGAGTTGATGTAGTTGATGTAAAAAATCTCAGTGTACTTGACTTGGCTCCTGGTGCACAACCAATAAGATTAACAGTATTTTCTAAAGGCGCAATTGACGAGATTGCAAAAATAAAATCTCCTCATCTTGAAATCTTGGTGATGAACAAATGAATCTAGAAGAAGCAAATCATATAATACTAAAACCGTATATCACTGAAAAGACATTTGCACTAGTTGAAAATGAAAGCAGAATCTGTTTTCTGGTAAGAGAAGAGGCAACCAAGCCCAAGATAATTGAAGCAATCAAGCTCTTGTACAAAGAAGATCCAATCGGATTGAATGTATGCAGAACAGTATATGGCAAGAAAGCTTTTGTAAAATTCTCAACAATTGAAAAAGCAAGAGACTTGGCAACAAAGATAGGAATGCTATAATATGGTCAATCGTGAATCAACTAAAGTAATGGTGAAGATAGATGGTTAAAGAATACAAGTATAGAGGCCTAGCATTAGAAGAAATTCAAGCTTTATCATTAGAAAAACTCTTTGAACTTTTACCATCTAGAGCACGAAGATCACTTACAAGAGGTATCACAGACGGAAAACGAAAACTCTTGGAAGAAATCAAATCAACAAAGGCAGGAAAAAGTAATGGTCAAATCAAGACTCACCTAAGAGATGTAATCATTTTACCATATTTCGTAGGTCTCACAATTCATGTTTATTCAGGAAAAGAATTCTTACCAGTTCCAGTCCGACAAGAAATGGTTGGACACTATCTCGGAGAATTTGTGCGAACCAATAAGAGAGTTGTACATGGTGCACCTGGTGTAGGAGCATCCAGGTCTAGCTTGTACGTGCCATTAAAGTGATATCTATGCATTTTAGCTACGCTTTCCAAAATTATGACAAGACAAGACACGTTCGTGCTGCATTAAGAGAAAAAACAATCTCACACAAACATGCAAGAGAAATTGCACACAAGATAAAGGGAATGTCAATTGAATCTGCACGAAGTTACTTACAATCTGTAAGAAGTTTAGAACGCGCAGTACCTTTCCAGAGATATAACAATGAAGTAGGTCACAAGTCAGACACTGGTGTAATGGCTGGACGATATCCAGAAAAAGCAGCAGGCGAATTTATCAGACTGTTAGATAATTTAGAATCAAATGCAGAATATCGTGGAATGGATCTTGACAGATTAAAAATAATCAATGCAACCGTACACAAGGGACGAAAACTTGAACGATTCACACCACGTGCAATGGGTCGTGCATCTCCTAAAATAGACATTCTTACTCACGTTGAGCTGGTTGCTCAGGAATTATAATCATGTCTTCAGTGAAAAACGTAATCAATGATAGTTACAAATTGATGCTCTTGAAAGATTATCTAAGAGAAGCAATCAAAGAAGCAGGTTTTTCAGGTGTTGATATTCAAAAAACTCCAACAGGAACCAGAGTTGGATTACATGTTACAAGACCAGGTATTGTAATTGGAAGAAAAGGAAGTGGAATAAGAGATCTTACAAAAGTTTTGGAAACAGACTTTGGTTTGAAAAATCCACAGATATCAGTAATTGAAATCACAAAACCAGAACTTGAACCAAGTGTAATGTGCAACAGAATGTCACAACACCTTGCAAGAGGAACTGCATTTAGACGTGCAGTCATGTGGACAATGCAGACAATCATGGAAGCAGGTGCAATGGGTGTACAAATTACAACTTCTGGTAAGCTCAGAGGTGACCGTTCCAGTTTTGAAAAACACAGCAAAGGTGTACTCCCAAGAGCAGGGCACCAAGCTACAGTCATAGTTTCAGAAGATATTGTTCACGTCCCAACAAAAATGGGTCTTATCGGAGTTCGAATCAGAATTGCAAGAAAGGAGCGATTCATACCAGAATTTGAGTTAAAGGCAATTAAGAAAGATACTAAAAAAGTCGAGGTTCCACAAGAGATTGAAATCATTGAAGAAGCACAGATTGATCCAACCAAGCCAAAAACTGAAAGTGAAGTAATTGAACTTGAAGAAAAATTGATAGAGACTGTGGAAACATTTGAAGAAGTAGAGGAGGAGCTAAAGTAATGGCCCGCATAAAGATGAAAACAGTTCGAGAGTTCAATGAAACTGATCTTAAAGATAGATTGGTACAATTGCGTGCTGACTTGACAAAACTAAAGATTGAAGCATCTAAAGGAACACTACGAAAGGACAGTGGCAAAGTAAAGCCTCTTCGAAGAGATATCGCAAGAGTATTAACTAGACTAAATGAGATGAAATCCAAATGATTACTCCAGAAAATATTACACGTCATGAGCTAATAGGATTAGACACTTTTATTGTAAAATCTAGCAATTCTCAAATGGTTGGATTGCACGGAAAAATAATTGATGAAACAAAATCCATGTTTACAATACAAACTACAACTGGAGTAAAATCAATACCAAAACAGAATTCAATTTGGCAATTCAATCTTAATGGAACCTCTGCTCTTGTTGATGGAAATACTATTGCAAAAAGATCTTTTGAAAGAATGGGAGTTAAAGCATGACTAGAAACATTGGTCTTCAAGTAAAAGTACCAAAGACAGAGTGTCACGACGATCTTTGTCCATTCCACGGAACACTAAGTATTAGGGGTAAACTAGTTCAAGGCAAAGTTGTCAGTGCTAGAGCACCAAAAACAATTGTTGTCCAACAAGAATTTCCAAGACTTGATATTAAATACAAGAGATATGCACGTAGCCAAAGCAAATTGCACGCACATAGACCACAATGTATTGACGTAAAAGAAGGAGATGTTGTTCTTACTGCTGAATGCAGACCACTTTCAAAGAGTGTTTCTTTTGTTGTAGTTGAGGTAGTATCCTAATGGCAGCAACAAAGAGTCGTGCAGTTTCAGCAAAAGGAGTTCAAGAATTCAGACCATATGTTACAAGAGCTCTTCCACTTGGTGCCCAAGTAGTATGTGCTGATAACACTGGTGCAAAGATTTTAGAAATTGTCATGGTTCAAAAAACAAAGACCAGAGTTGCTAGATATCCATCAGCAGCTGTTGGAGACTTTTGTAACGTTGTAGTAAAGAAAGGTCCTGGTGAACTAAGAGGACAAATATTTGGTGCGGTTATTGTTAGACAAAAATATGCTGTAAGAAGATTAAGCGGAGTTAGAGTAACATTTGAAGATAATGCTGCAGTACTTGTAACCCCTGAAGGTGAAATCAAAGGCACTGAAATCAAGGGACCAGTAGCAGTAGAAGCAGCTGAAAAGTATCCAAGAATCGCAAACTTGGCATCAATGGTGGTATAAAATGAAGCCAACTAAGATACGAAAGAGAATGATGTATACTGCAACAGCACATCTACTTAGCAAACAATTAGGTTCTCATTTATCAAAAGATCTTAAAGGAAAATACCACTGCAAAAGTATCCGTGTCATAGAAGGTGACAGTGTCAAAGTATTGCGTGGAGAATTCAAAGGAATTGAAGGCAAGGTTACTCGCATCTCTACTGAAAAAAGAGGAATTGCAATAGAGGGCATCAAGCGTGAAAAACTCAAAGGCGGTAATGTCGATATTTACATCCATCCATCAAACGTACTCATCACTTCATTGAATCTTGAAGACAAGTGGAGACAAAGCAGACTGGAAGGACAAAAACCAAAGACTGCAAAAGTTGCTGCACCAGAAACAAAAGTGGTAAAACCAAAAGAACAAAAAGAGGCTAGCAAGGAAAAACCAAAGGAAGTAAAATCTGATGATAAAAAATCTAAACCTAAAACTGATAAAAAGGAGACGACCAAGTAATGGTTAGCATAGCAGGTAGTAAAAAACTAAAAAGACAAATGGCTCCACTCTTCTGGGGAATTACCAGAAAAGACAAGAGATTTGTTGTTACAGTAAAACCAGGCGGTCATAAAAAACACGTATCAATACCAACTGCAGTGTTTATCCGTGATACCCTAAAACTTGCTACTTCACTAAGAGAAGCAAAATCTGTAATCTATGGAGGTAAAGTCAAAGTAGATGGCATTGTAAGAAATTCACTTCATCATGGAATTGGTTTGATGGATGTTGTAGAACTAGATGGTGTCTCTGATATCTATAGACTTGTTCCAAAAGATTTGACTGTCTTAAAGCCAATCAAAATCAACTCTTCTGAAAAATCAAAGAAATTACTCAAAGTCACAAGAAAGGTAACAATAAAAGACAAAAAAACACAACTTGGATTCCACGATGGTAGAACTCTGGTCTCTGACACAAAGGTAAATGTTGGAGATACATGTGTAATCGAGGTTCCAGGAACAAAAATACTTGATGTTATACCACTTGAAAAAGGAGTTCAAGTTATCATTACAAGCGGAGTAAACGCAGGACGTATGGGTAAACTCACAGAACTCAAACCGGGAACATTCATCTTACCAAAAAGAGCAGATGTTGACTTGGGTGAAAGACAAATCGAAATTCCAGCAGAATTAGTTATGGCAGTAGGAAAAGACAAACCTGTTATTCAAATCCAGTGATAAATATGGCACAACAAACAGAATCCACAATGAAGAAAATTTCAATTGCCAAAGTAGTTTTGAACATGGGTGTCGGTAAATCTGGTGAACCAATTGAAAAAGCAAAGCGTGCACTAAAACACATTTCAGGTCAACAACCATCTCCAAGATATGCAAAAGCTACTCAACGTGACTGGGGAGTACACAAGGGTGAACCAATCGGTGTTGCAGTTACAGTAAGAAATGAACCAGCTATTGCACTAATCAAAAGATTATTTGCAGCAAAGGGAAATCAGATGAAAGGCTCTTCATTTGATAACTTTGGAAATCTTTCATTTGGTATTAAAGAACACATAGACATTCCTGGTGTAAAATACGATCCACAAGATGGAATCTTGGGTCTTGATATTGCAATTTCACTTACAAGGCCAGGTTTTAGTATTAGAGTAAGAAGCAAACACAAAGCTAGCATAGGACGCACTCACATAATTACGTCAGAAGAAGCAAAAGCATTTCTAACCCATGAGTTTGGAATTCAGGTAGTATAACATGAAAAATCGTGATTACAAGGTAACTGGAAGAACTGTCCATAAATTTGGAAAAGGTTCTAGATGGTGTAAAAGATGTGGTGACTATAATGCAGTAATTCAAAAATATGATTTAGATCTTTGCAGACGATGTTTCAGAGAAGTAGCAGACTCGCTAGGGTTTAGGAAGTTCAAGTGATATAATCATGCCAGCAACTAATATTCTAGCAAACATGTTTGTGACATTGTATAACACTGAAGCGAGAAGAAAAGGCGATTGTGTTGTATTGCCAACATCAAAACTTGCAACAGATGTACTAAAAACACTCCAGACTCATAATTACATTGGAGAATTTGAGCACGTTGATGACAAGAAAGGTGGCAAATTCAAGATTCAATTATTAGCAAAAATCACAAAATGTGGTGCAATTACACCTAGATTCAAGGTGAAAAAAGATGGCTATGCCAAATGGGAGCAACAATATCTGCCATCATACTCACGTGGTATGTTGATTGTAACTACAAACAAGGGAGTAATGTCTCATCACGAGGCAATTAAGAGTGGCTTGGGAGGGCTATTGATAGGATTTGTCTACTAAAACAGTTGAGATACACGAAGTATCAATACCAATTCCTGATGCAGTAAAAGTATCAATGAGTCACAATATACTTCATGTACAAGGTCCACTTGGAAAAACAAGAAAGACATTCAAAAAAATACCAGTCCAAGTCCAAGTTGAAGGAAAAAATGTCATGCTAAAATCAGTTGGAATTCGTAAAAGAGATTATGCAATATTCAAGACTGCCGAATCAATAATTACAACATTGATCAAGGGTGTCCAGACTGGTTATACTTTTAAAATGAAGATTGTATATGCACACTTTCCAATCACTGTAAAGGTAAAAGATGGCAACATACACGTAGAAAACTTTCAAGGTGAACGTGCAGCACGAGTCTCAAAAATATTTGGCGATACCAAAGTAGTTCCAAAGGGTGATGATGTAATAATCACAGGACCCGTATTGACTGATGTATCCCAGACTGCAGGTAGTCTACAGCAAAATACCAAAGTCAAAAACAAAGATCACAGAGTCTTTCTTGATGGTCTTTATCTTTTTGAGAAAGTCGACAAGATCGAAAAATAGATTCAGCAAGGAATAAATCCGCTTATCCTACGAACAAGTTTGTTGCCGCCCTAGCTCAGCGTGGTAGAGCAGCTGGCTGTTAACCAGCGGGTCGCCAGTTCAAGTCTGGCGGGCGGCGCTTTTAATATTTCTAAATTCGAATTTAGAAATATTTATTTTTGATTCCTGTAATTCATGGGCTGAAAATTCAAAGGTTTCAAGATATGATGTTTCTAAATTCGAGTTGTGCAATATTGTAAATGCGATCACGCTTTAGTTTATTCTATTAGACAATATGGATCTAATACCGATCATATAATGATGATATATGCAGGAGGTCCGCATTGGCCAGAACAAGACGCGCAAATAGATATTGCGTGGATTGTGGGGGCAGGTTAGTTTACTATCCTCGCCTTTCAAACCCTAAAGCTCCCAATGAATACAGGGTTCTGGTTTATGCTTGTCCAGACTGCACTAAAGATTTTGATAAACCAAAGATGTTCTCAATCAAACGAAATGTAGTAGACGAGCCACTGGAGACAGTAGAGATAGAAATTGTCCAAGCCCGGGAAAAGATTCCCGAACTAGTAAAGACTGCTACTGTATGACAAAATGTCAAGTACGTCATAATCCATTCTGAAAATTGTACGAGTTTTTTACACTCTAAAACTAGATTACATTCTTGGAAAAATTGAACTGATAAATTGGAGATAATGTCTTCTGGGGACTGCTTACAATTGTGAGTATGCCATGTTTGATAATTGAAAGTCTGTACACTGGGAGAACGGATGAAAAAAGAAGGTAGAGATCTTGACAAAGTAAAAGATTTGATTCCTAAAGCAGTCAAGCTAGAATTTGATTTTTCAACTGTTGTAAAAAGAAGCGATGGTTCTGTAGCGCTTGAAATACTTGAACAAATTGAACGGCTTTCAACAATTTGGCACAATCAAACAAGATTTGCAATGATTTGCAGTATTGAGTTTGAGCATTTTTTCACCTAGTTTTCATTGAAACCCCCCGGGGTTTTAGAGCATAAACTGGTCTAATCTACAAGTTTTCCATGCCTGGATACGATGATAATTTTTTACAATTTTTTGGACCTTGAAAATTTGACGCAAAAACCCAGGGTTTAGCTTTTATTCGCTGTCAAAAAAGAAAACAGAACTCTTACTAGGCAATGGGGGTGTTTTGACCCTTGGCTGCTATTAGTACGCACAAGTGTTACACCCCCCCTAAAATTGGCCATTTTTGAAAAAATCGCATTATGCCTGATTGTTTGGAAATACTAGGGGGTTTAACTTTCAAGCACAAGTCTTGAAAAAATGATATTTTCAAAAAATGACTCTTCTTGGCCATTTTTTCGAGGTCTGATTTGATTGATCTGACCACTTTGGTGCCAAATAGGGGGGTAAAAATAACCCAAAAACATCTGAAAAGTTGAAAACAGATGGTTCTTTGTTTAAAATGCTTTGAAGAAAAACATGGTCAATGCATGGGAAAGGCAAACATGTTTGATTGTGATTGTCCTGTATGTGTGACTGGTTCTAAAACTACGCAATAGTATCCTAGTACAAAAAATGACTCGATCTTGAAATATCTAATCACAACTTTGTCTTGTTTTCTGATGAAATGTTTTGAGATAACATTCAACAGTTATCTTCAAACTTTTGTACAAAATCTGATCTTTGAATCCTGTAATGGTAAAGTAAATTATCGTGAGAGAGATACAAAAACCCTCACGATTCTAGGCCTGGTCAGTTATGGGTAGCCATCTAGTGGATTGGTACCATGATATCTTAAGTCTCAAGTAGAACTTTGTGGATATTTTAGCTCGATTTTTTTCAAGTTATGCTTTGACAATATGATTAGACATGAACCGTGTGATCGTGTCTATAGTTACATGATGGACACTGGAAGATCTGATGCAAGTCTCCGTTGATGTCTTTTTCTATCTTTGGAAATAACTTGTCCATTTCAAGTCCATTTCTTGGACAATCTTGGGTGGGGCATGGCATGTCGTAATCTAGAATATGATCTAGACAAAAATATCCAATTTTTGAAGAATAGATGCCTTCTTTGTAACACTCGCGTTTTTCACATCTTCTTTCTTTGTGTAAAAAGCCCTTTGGAATCCTGTTTGCGCGAATGTCTTTTTCGTTCATGTTACAAATTTACAATGACTGTAATTTAAGAATCGTTAAACTTGATTGTTCTTGAAACTGTTCTATGCAACATCTAGTGAAATTTTAAACAAAAAGAAGAGATGTTTTTACCTTTACACTAATTAGGAACGATGTTTCAAAATTCGAGTATGGAAAGATTTGAAATTAGCCTCATTGTAAACAAAAAACCGTCAAGTGCACAAATGCTAAAGTTGCAAGAACACTTTGCAGAAATGCCAGTCGAAGAAATACTGTTGGGCCTAAATTTTGCAAATAGTAGATGGACTGCAAAAGATGCTGGAGTTCTCAAAGTGGGTAGAAAGAGCATAATAAACAAAGAAATCCACTCTGTAACCTCTGAGCAGGCTCAATGGAGATTAAAAAACTGGAAGATGATGATTGCAAACTATAGAAAATTAGGATATAGTTATCCTACGATATCTAGAATCAAGAAAAATTTTATAGAATTGAGTAAAAAGCGCTCTAGATAGGCTCTGGCGCTTTTGTGGTGGAGCCAAGTGTTGGAGGAAGCTCTGGGAGATTCTGTCTGACATGTCCTTCTAGTATTGCATTTGCTTCTTCCAATATCTGGTTTGTTTCCGAGTTTGATGTATCCGTGACAAATGAATTGTCGCCACTTACAGATGCTCCTGACATAATCTCGCCTAGTATATTTGACAAGTCTGCCATGGATGAATCTGCTGCTGGCATTAATCCACTTAATCCTGTTCCTAGTCCCTTTATTATTGACATGCAAGGACTGAGTGTCACTACGACATCTCCAAGTTCTGATATTGTGTTTAATCTAAGTTGAATCTGTTCCATGGCCAATTTTGCGCCTGTGACCATTTTATTCATCTTTCTAATCTCATATAGTTCAGTGGAATAGGCATTAGAGTATGCCTTGTTATGTGATCTTACTGCTTCAACTACTTTTTTGAAAATAAAGTCATCTTTTTCTTTTAGTTTCTTTGAAATAGAGTCTAGTTTTATAATTTGTAACTGTAGTTTCTTTTGAGCGTCATCAATCTTGGGCTTTAATGGGGCATCTGGCTTGACCTTGTCTATTACCCTTTGTGATAGGCTATCTTTTTGTACATTCCATTTATTTGTGAAATTCATTTTTTACTGTGCCTTGATTTGAAATGTTGTTTTAAACAATCATGTTCTTACTTGATGTGTAACTGTAGTGACAGCTACCAGGGGTTACAGGTTAGCTTTGTCTAGTTGATTCAATATGTTTCTAAATTCGAATTTAGAAACATCGTATTCTGATTATCCAAAGGTAAACGTGTAGATTTCAAAGCCAGGGTGACCTATTATGGTCAAAGTGTGAGAGCCTGCTTGCTTTGATGAAATGATGTTGTATAGTCGATTCTCTGAAATCATGGCAGTACTATCTTTGGTATCTTGACCTGCATCGTCACTTGTAACTGGCTTGCCATCAAGCAGTACTTGTATTGTTGTCCCAGGTCCTGATGCTACAATATGTACATCTTGTGCAGTATATGGAAGAACTATTTTTCCATTATCTGATACTAGCTTCATACTGTCCTGCAAATTTTGCCATTGTCCTCCTAAATAGAAATGATCTTTTTGCAGGTCTAATGGAATTGTATAGTTGACTGTTTTTTCTGGTTCAAAACCTTCAGTGTTTCCGAAGTAATTTCTTCCATCTGCAAAGTTGTATCCGAAATAAAGTTCCGGAGTTTCAAATATTGCAAACTCGTGCGCTTGTAAATTGACAAGACTTTGATCTGCTGTAATGTTTAATCCAAGTCTTTTTGCTCTCTGGTCAAGTAGTTGCTGAATTACTTGCTCTGTTTGGTCGTAATCTCCTTCTCCAAAATTAGTGTGACGTATGTGTCCTAAATCGTCTGTGATATATTCTGCCGGCCAATATCTGTTGGAAAATGCATCCCATGTCTGATGATCACTGTCAAGTACTATTGGATATGTAATGTTGTATTTTTGAGCAGCCATCTTTACATTGTTTATGTCTTTTTCAAATTCAAATTCTGGAGAATGTACTCCAATTATCAACAAACCCTTGTCTGCATATTTTTCATTCCATGATTCAAGAAATGGTAAAGTTCTGATACAGTTTATGCAACTATACGTCCAAAAATCATACAATACAACCTTGTCTTTCATTTGTACTTGTAGTTCTTGTGGTGTGGTATTGATGTATCCTGTAATACCTGTCAAGTTAGGTGCTAGTGGATAATTATTCTCATCAGGATATGTGACAGATGTGGTACCTGTACTGTTTGCATTTTGTATTGTATTGTCTACTGTAGTGTTTCCAGTATTTGCAACGGTTTTATCAAGTGATGTGAGAAATACGCCAATTCCTCCCACTGATGCAACTATGATTATCGCACCAATTATTGCGGTTTTAATCTCTTTTCTCATCATTATCATCCTAATAGTACATTATTTAGCAACGGAAAACTTGCTATGGCAGCTAGTTGGTTTGTGTATACTAGAACTCCTAGTGTGATAATAAGTGATCCCATTATTATGGAATAGTATTTCAAGTGTTTACTCATTGATTTGATAAATATGGTAAATCTTGAAAAGAATACTCCCATCAAGATAAATGGAATTCCAAGTCCTAGCGAATAACTAAGAAGTAAAACAAATGCGTGGCTTGGAGATGTTGCAGCAAGTGTTAGAATGCTCCCAAGAATTGGTCCAATACATGGAGTCCAACCTGTTGCAAATGCAAGACCGAATACAAATGAAAGGGGATAACTAGATTTGGTTCTGTTTGGTAAAATCTTTTTCTCAAAATTAAGTTTTGAAATCTTGGATGATAATAGCATAAAAGCTCCAAATACAATTATTATGATACCACCTACATGATTAAATCCTGCAAGCAACGATCCTGCTGATGTAGAAAGTACGCTGTTTAGAATTACTCCTAGTATTGAAAAAACAATAGTAAAGCCTGCGACAAAAAATAATGTATTTAGTATGATATTTAGTCTGCTTGTAACAATGTTTACAGTTCCATTATTTCTTTGAAGATCTGTTAGTGTGGTGCCAGATATGTATGCAAGAAATGCTGGAATCATAGGTAGTATACATGGTGCAAGAAATGACCCAAGTCCTGCTATTGCTGCAATTCCTATGGTGAGTTCTACCATGGTTCCAATAATGATGTTTTTTTATTAATACCTTGTTCCAAATCTATTCCAAATTCTATTTATAAAATGCCAAATTTTTTACCTGCTTTTTCAAATGTATCAAGTGATTCTGATATGATGTCTTTTGAAAGCCAATCTGTGACTGATATTCGTATTCTTGCAGATCCCATGTTGACTGTGGGATAGCGTATTGGCTGGGCAAATATGCCGTTATTTTTCAAATACTTGGCAAACTCCAGCGTCTTTTTCTCGTCTCCTATGATTATTGGTATTATCTGGCTTGGCGATTCTATTTTGTATCCAATTGAGCATAAACCCCTGCTGAATTGTCTTGTCTTTTTTTCTAATCCTGACCGTTTTTTCTCCCTGTTTGACAAAAACCTCTTGAGGGCAAAATCTGCCAAAAAACCTGGTAATGCAGATGTATAGATAAATGGCCGTGATGTATTCACTGCAAGATCAATTATCTCCTTGCTTGCAGAAATATATCCGCCAAACGCACCAAGTGCCTTGCTCAGGCTACTTATGTACATGTCAACATTTTTTGCAACTCTGAAATGGTCTGCAGTACCTCTTCCATCTTTACCCACTACAAAATCCCCGTGTGCATCATCTAGCAAAAGAAATGCGTTATTTTCTTGACACAGTTTTGTTATTTCATCAAGTTTTGCATAGTCGCCGTTCATTGAAAATATTCCTTCTGTTATCACAAACTTGCGTTGTGCTTTTTTACGTAATTTTTTTTCCAAATCTGCCGTATCATTATGTTTGTAGATTGTCTTTTTTGCATGTGATAATCGACATGCATCTATTATACTTGCATGGTTGAATTCATCACTTAGGATCAAATCATTTTTCTGTGTTACAATTGAAATTGCACCAAGATTTGCCATGTATCCGGTTGGAAAAACTAGTGAAGAGTTTTGCGATTTGTGACGTGCGAGGTTATGTTCAAGTTTTTTAAAAGAAATGTCGTTTCCTGCAATTAATCTTGAGCTTGATTGTATTTGGGAGGGTGTGTATTTTCCATCTAGTCCAAGATAATCATTTGATGATAAATTGATCAATTTCTTTCCTTGAATTGTGATGTATGGGCCTGAAACTTTGCTGTAAACAAGTGTTCTATACAGATTTGCTTTTTTTATCTGTCCTAATCTTTTACTAATAAAACTTGTACTATGCTTCAAGGCCGATTTTTGATATCATTTCAAAGTCATCTGTTGGTCTGTTTCCACCAATTGTGAGATATCCTCCAGTAATGATTCCATTTGCTCCTCCTAGGAGAACTTTTTCTTGGTCATTTGATAGATACACTTCTCTTCCTCCTGCAATCTTGAGTATTGTTTTTGGCATCAAAAATCTAAAGACTGCTATTGTTCGAAGTATTTCTGATATTGAGAGCCTTGTTTGAAGTTCAAGCGGTGTTCCTTTTTGAGGAACCAGCATATTGATTGGACATTCCTCTGGACTAAGTCCTGCAAGATCAAGTCCTAGTTCTAATCGCTGCATTCTTGTTTCACCCATTCCAATTATTCCACCGCAACACAATTCAAGGCCCACATTTTTTACAATTAGATTTGTCTTCATCCTGTCATCATAAGTATGAGTTGTACATATTTTTTCAAAAAAGCTTCTTGATGCTTCTAGGTTGTGGTTGTAACGTTTTACGCCAAGTTTTTTTAGTTTTAATGCCATCTCTTCATTGATAAAACCTAGTGAACAGTTGACCTCTATTCCAACTTCATGATTTATTTTTTCTATGATGGACGAAATTTGTTCAAAATCTTTCTCAGTAGGACCACGCCATGCGCATACTAGACAAAAACTTTTCACACCATCTTCTTTTGCAAGCATTGCATTTTGTACTATGGTTTCTGTAGGTAATAGCTTGTATGTGTCAATACCTGTTTTGAAGAATGCAGATTGGGAACAAAATGAACAATCTTCCTGACACTTGCCTTTTTTTGCATTTATCAATGCTTCAACGTCTACTATGTCTCCGCACAATTTTCGGGTAATTTCATTGGCAGCTTCAGATAATGCATGTAGGGACTCGTCTGATATGTTGATTAGTTGTTCAGATTCTTCTCTCGAAATTTTGTGTCCTGCTAACACCTTGTCTCTGCAGGAAATTATTAGGTCTGCTTCTCTAGTCAACATCTGTCTTATTTTCCAGTCTATTAATTAAGATTATTTTAACTGTAAACCTGCTTGGTCAAAATGGTTTACAATGAATTTACATGCCTACTAAATTCTTGTTTGGCATGTTCTAATCTGTGGCATGTATACACATGTGTTATTTTCACTAAATGCATCTAGTCGTGTATGCCCTGGACTGCGGGAATTGCTACACTTGAGATGAGACATTCTTGATTGTCTTTATGATTCCATCTAAAAGAAAGTCTAATTCTGGCTCTGATATTGCAAGCGGGGGGATTACCATTATGATTGGCCCCAGAGTTCTTTGGTATATTCCATGTCTTTTTGCCTCGTTGAATATTTTTTGTGGTAATCGTTTTTGTAGAGATATTGAAGCCTTTGTTTTTTTATTAGATACAAGTTCAATTCCCATCATCATTCCTTTGTGTCTCACGTCTCCAACTAGGCTTAAATTCATGATCTCTTTTATACGTGATTTTATCTGGGTTTCACGTTTTTTTATCTTTGATATTAAATTGTATTTTTTGTACAGTGAAATGTTTTCAAGGGCTGTAGCACATGCCATGGGATTTCCAGTAAATGTATGTCCATGGAAAAAATGTTTCATGTCTTTGTATTCTCCAAGAAATGAATCGTAGATTTTTTTATTTGCAAGTGTAGCAGCAAGTGGAAGATATCCGCCTGATAGCATTTTGCCAAATGATACGATATCTGGAATACTTTCTTGATTTTTGTATTCTATCATTGATCCCAGTCTCCCAAATCCTGTCGCAATTTCATCAAGTATGAATAATACATTATATTTTTTACACAATTTGCTGATCTTTTTTTGAAATCCATCTGGATATATGATGACACCTCCTGCTATCTGTGCTCCGCTTTCCATTACAAATGCTGCAATGTTGTCATTTTTTGAAAATACTTGCTCAATTCTTTCCAAACAAAATTCTTGATAGTCTTCAAACGAGTATCCTTTTGGAATTCTGTATCTATTCGGTGATGGAGTTCTTAAAACTGGAAATAATGAAGACTTGAATTTTGAAAAGAAAAGAGGAACATATCCAAGTGACATGGCGCCTATTGTATCTCCATGGTATCCGTTCTCAAGTGAAACAAATTTTGTCTTTTTCTCACCCTTGTTGCTCCAGTATTGCAGGGCCATTTTTGCAGATATTTCCATTGCTGTGGAACCATCATCAGAGTAGAATACTCGATACATCTCAGGTGCTAGTTTTACTAGTTTTTCTGCCAAGTCTTCTGCCTTGTCATTTGTTAGATTAAACAATGAAGAATGCTGTAGCGTTTTTGCCTGTTTTGTAATGGTTCGTGTCAACTCTTTGTTAGAGTGACCCCAAACATTGCACCACATGCTTGCAACACCGTCCATCATGGCATTACCATGGGAATCATAAAGCCACATTCCTTTCCCTTTTGTAATTACATCAAATTTTTTCCAGTCATTCATCTGAGTGTAGGGATGCCAGACAAAACTATGCATGGATTTTTTCACCAAATCGGATTAATAATCATAAGGTGGGTTATTAAACAACATTAATGGTAACACCTCTGATGAAATCCTATTTCATAACTGCTACTGATACGGGTGTTGGTAAAACAACAGTTACATCTGCATTGGCTACCTGTATGCAAAAACTAGGAATCAATGTAGGTGTGATGAAACCTGTTGCAACAGGAATTGTACAAAAAACTGGTTTCAAATCATCTGATGTTTCAATGTTATATCGTGCTGTCAAAGTAAATGATTCTGAAGATGATATTAATCCAATATTCATGCCGTCACCAATTTCTCCATATGATGCAAGTAAAGTTTTAGATCTCAAATTTGATAAAAAAATAATCTTTGAAAAGTTTGCAAAATTACAGAGTAGACATGATATGATGCTTGTTGAAGGCATAGGCGGAATATTGACTCCGCTAAGTAGGAATTACTTTGTAGCTGACATGATAAAAGAAATGGGTCTTGAAACAATCATTGTAACACGAGCTGCTCTTGGAACACTAAACCATACAATGATGACGGTTAACACATGTCGTGATAGAAACATTCCAATCACTGGAATTATTGTAAATAACTATGATGAAAATGGTGGACTGGCAGAAAAAAATGCGCCAACCACATTACATGAAATTACTGGAATTCCAATATTGGGCGTATTGCCGTTTGTCAAAGATTGTGAAAACACTAGTGCACTGATTCCACATGTTGAAAAAAACATTGACTTGAAATCACTTATATTTTAAAAATTTTCAACTTGGATTGCTTTTTGTTTGATGTAAAACCAATCAAGTCATTTATTATGTTTACAAATGTCATAGAATCTTGTAGCGTGTATGTCTTGACACCATATGGAATATCTTTTTCAAGAATCATCCATATGTTATTTGTATTTGGTTGAATTTTTTTCATGTTCTCAATCTGGGATTTTATTATGTTTTCATCATTTGTCTTTGGAAAAGAGATCACGATTACATCTTGTGGCGATGTTCCAAGTGTTATTGTGTCTGGAACTGCAATGTCAATGTCAACTGATTGAAATATGGTTTTTCGCTTGCTTGGGATCATTGTAATTGTAAGTAAATAATGCATTAGTCCCTCTGAAACTGTAACACGTGTATCTGGCTTTATCCCGTCTGTTTGTTCGATATTTGATATGCACTGCTCAAAGATGTGTTTTATGACTTCGGCACTTTCACCTTGTACAATATCTGAAAGTATTCTCTGTTCGCCATACTCTGAAATTGCATTACGCATAATTTCACCTAATTCCAAGACATCACTACTTGGTATATCGTAAATTAAAGTTGTGATTAAAAATACTTCTAGGTGGGAATCAAAAACTAGTTTAAATTACTAATTGTAATAACTGACCTAAGAGTAGTATGATACGAATAGAGGCAGAATTGCCACGAAATGATCTAACTGCTGTAACTGATGCTCTTGATATGATGGGAATTACTGTAAATGTTGTCAAAGCAAAGAGTAGGGGAACTACGGTTGGCTCCGAAGTTCATGCGGCAAAAGGTACTGGCATGTATCGTTCTGAATTTCGAGACAAATTCATACTCCAGATAACTGTGTCTGACACCTCTGAGCATGATATTATCGAAGTAATACGCGCAAACTCTAGCACTGGAAAAATTTCAATATTTCCAATATCGCGTATAATTGATATCAGTTCTGGAGTGGAAAATGAACAAGGACTGGCACTAAGTGAATACGATAGTGTCATACTAATTGCTGCAAATAAACAAAAAACGTCTTTTCCTTTTGGTCTTACTACAAGTAAAGTAAAACTAGAACCACAAGCAGTAGAGGGCGAAAAAGGGTATTACGATGTAATAGAAAAAAAATTTGTACCACTTGAAAATCTAGAATCTGTAATCTCTCAAGTGAAACCTGTTGAAAGTTTTCAAATTATGACACCTGATGATGCGTTTGTAATTCAAAGTCTAACTAGAATACAAAGAAACTTTTCATTATATAAAAGAAAACAAAGTGATTCGTATTCACAAGCATTTCTCAAGTATATTTCAAACAGATTTTTGAGTCTCTGGCCTGAAAATGAAATCAATACAGCTATTTTGTATGTTGATATTGTTGGTTCTACTAAAATTGCAACATCGCTTAGCTCAGATGACCTCTCTGGCTTGATAAAGGTATTTTCTGAGGAAATGTCTGTTGTAGTATCAAAACATGCAGGTTTTGTTCTAAAATATACTGGAGATGCTGTGATTGCATTTTTCCCAGAATTAAAAGACTTTGGAAATATGGCAGAAAATGCAGTACGTTGTGCACGGTCCATGAACATGTTGGTTACGCATTCGTTAAATCCAATGTTTGCAAGCTTTGGTCTACCAAAAATCAATGTAAGAATTGGAATTGATGTTGGTAAAAATAGAATTGTTGTTCTTGGTTCAGAACCTGATTTGATAGGGCATAGTATTACGATAGCTTCAAAAATTTTACCTCTTGCACAACCAAATCAGATGACAATAGGTGAGGAAACATACAAAATGCTATCACCTGAAATGGCTGCACAATTCATGAAAATTGATCCTCAAGACAAGAGATGGAACTATAACCATCCAACTACTGGAAAAATATATCCGATATATTTTTCAATTCCTGTAATGCAGATATCAAACCGCGGAAACTAGATTACTTTTTGAATTTTTTGTCTGCAAATTTAGCAAGACCGAGTTTTTTCATTTCGTCTGATTCTTTTAAAACGGATTGGTGCTGTAAGTCTTTGTGTTTTTTTAATTTGGTTTTCAATTCTGGAAATTCATTTGCAAGAATCTTTATTGCGTACAGTCCTGCATTTGCAGCCTTGTTTACACCTACTGTCACAACAGGAGAGCCAGTTGGCATTTCAGATATTGATAATAGTGCGTCCAATCCTCCAAATGCTGAAAATTTGAACTTGTCAGAACTTGTCTTGTCATTGTAAACCATTATTGGAACACCTATCACAGGAATTGTAGTGTGTGATGCAATCATACCTGGTAAATGGGCAGAGCCACCTGCTCCTGCAATGATTACTTTGAACCCTTGTTTTTCTGCATGTTTTGCATAGTCTGCTAGTCTTGTGGGAGTTCTATGAGCAGAGACAATTTGATCTTCATGTTTTATTCCAAATTCATCTAGAGATATTGCAGCAGAATGCATCACTTTGCTATCTGAGCTAGATCCCATTATGATGCCAACAAGAGGCTTTTTTGAATAAGACATAGAATAAGACAACCTCGAATTAAATAATTAAACTCAACGTTTTTGCATGATGTTATGCTTCCAGTGAAACTCAATCTCTTAAATTATATCTGAGCTGAATCTGACTTTTAGTTATGCAACAGTCTCCTCTAGAAGTAAGACGTGCATTTGGAGTTTTATTTGTAGGTGTAGCAATAGCAGTTGGCTCTGCTTCTATTCTAAGTGAGATCTCGTTTGAACACAAGGAGCCAATTTTTTACTATGGAATAATCTGGTTTGGAAGTTTTGCAATCACATTTGGAATAATTTTAGGTAAATTCCGGACCTTGTTATCGTCCATCAAGGGCAGGATGAAAAATAGTGTGGCATGGCCTCCTGCAGTTAAAGCCGTAAATGGGCTGTGCTGGGCTGCACCGTTTGCAGCCATAGGAATTGCTCCACATCTATACCAATATTTGATATTATTTGGAATTGGTCTTGGAAATACATCTACATTTTTCTTTATGAAAAAATTTAGCAACCTTGTAAATCTAGAACAAATAATTGTGGGCGCTATATCTCTTGCAGCAATACCTATTGCAATAATGCTTGATACCTCATTGATATCAAATCAAACAACTGCTGTGATAACATCTAGAATAATGATTGCAGTGGCTTATGGTGCCGGCGGCATATTCGCACTGGTCAAAAAATGATCTAATTCTGCGAAATAAACTGGATGGAATTTTTTATCTCTTGTGTCTTTTCTAATAGCGATTTGATATCATGTGTATTTGATTCATCTACCACATTAAAGTGTCCAAGTTTTCTTTGTGGTTTTGCATCATCCTTGTGATACATCTTGAGATAAACTCCTTTTTGTTCTAGTGTGATTGGTTTGTATTTGCCAGCAAAATCTTTTGGTCCTAAAATGTTGCACATGACTGTAGCATGTCTTAATTTTGTACTACCGAGGGGTAATCCAAGTATTGCTCTTAGATGCTGTTCAAACTGTGAAGTTTCACTTGACTGCAATGTGTGATGCCCTGAATTGTGCACTCTTGGGGCAATTTCATTTATCAATACCTTGTCATCTTTTGTTACAAACATTTCAATTCCAAAGACTCCTGCGCCATGCAAAACATCCATTGTTTTTTTAGCAATTCTGTCTGCCTCTGATGCAATCTTGTTGTCAACTCGTGCTGGAGCAATTGTGAACTCTAGTATGTTGTCTTTGTGAATGTTTTCAACTAATGGATATGTTGCAATCTCTCCATGAGTGTTTCTTGCTGCTATGACTGATACTTCCATCTTGAAGTCCACAAATTTTTCAATCATGGTCTGCTTTCCAGCGAATTTCTGATATGCTGTTTCTAGTTGAGAACTATTTTCTATCTTGAAATTTCCTTTACCGTCATATGCATCACGTCTTGCCTTTAATAATGCGGGATACTGAAAATCAATAATTTTTTTCTTCAGGTCATCTAGTGATTCTATTGTATCAAAATCTGCAACAGGGATATTATTTTGACGTAAAAATTGTTTTTGAATATACTTGTCTTGTATTATTCTTAGAGTGTTGGGGGATGGATTAATTGAGACTTCACCATGTAGAGATTCTAACACCTTGCTGTCTCCTGATTCTATCTCGTATGTTATAATATCTGATTGAAGAGACAGTTCAACAATGGCATTTTTATCTTTAAAATCTGCAACAATTTGTTTTGCACCTACTCTTGATGCTGGACAATTTTTTGTCGGATCTAAAACTGTGACATTTGATATGTACTCTGGCATATTTTTTGCTGCTTCAGTTAACATCATTCCAAGCTGCCCGCCTCCAATTATTCCTAAATTTTTAACCAACGGCATGCCTAAAGCATAGTTTTAAAAATAGTTACCTGTTTTTGACCCCTTTTAAAAAAATGTTTGATTATAATAGGTCAACACCTGTCTTTGTCATTTCTTCAAACTGTTTGTCTAATCTTGACACACTGATTAATATTAGAAGATGGATATTGACGTTGAGTATATGTCTGATGATAGTAGTACAAAGTGTTCTACTTATACCGCACTTGTAGTTGACGATGATGAGGACACTGTTAATCTTTTCACAGAGTTTTTGGAAATTTACAATATTACCGTAGTGGGCAAGGCCTTTGATGGGAAACAGGCAGTAACAATTTACAATAACCTATCTCCTAATATCGTCTTCTCTGATGTGATGATGCCTGATTATGATGGTTTTTACGCACTAGAAAATATTAAAAAAACAAATCCAAAAGCAATCATAGTCATGATAACTGGTGATGTGCGAGCTGATACCATAACTAGATTAGAACAATTGGGTGCAGATGCTATTATCTACAAACCTTTTGACATGCCATCTGTAATGCAGACTGCAACCAGTTTGCTTGTAAAAGCTATGTGCAGTCCATCTAGTACCAGTTAAATTTTTGTTTGCATAATGATTTTATTTATTGGATTCTATTGTTAAAAATTTAGGTTCCTGATCCAATTCCTGGAAGGGTTCCTGCTGCAACACCCCCAGGAGAATATGTATCCAATATGTGCTGTGTGAGAAATTGTGATAATGCTGCAGTTGTACCATACATTGTAATTCCTCCAAGCACTGTGAACATTGCAATGTTGAACCAGACTGTCTTGAATAGTCCTCCCTGACCTACTTTGACTGCTAGCGCATTAATGGTTGAAGTGATGAGTATCACTAGTGGTAACATCATGTGTACAAAATTTGGATCAATCGGACTGAGTGTGAATGCATTGTTTGACACTGGTACTGTTGATAGCAACGTGTGAAATACTTCAATTAATGTGCTCATTAAACCAAAGATTGCCATTGTAAGTCCATGTAATACGATGATGATTGTTTCAAAAGTTCTTGATGTCTGCATTCTCTTTGAACGAAGCTCATTTAGTTTTGCTGAAATCTCGGCAACCTTGTTGCCAACCTGATTCATGTCCGATCCTTTGAGAAGTGATCTCGACATTATTGTATTGCCTGATTCAATAACTGATGTTCCTGCTTCCATAGAAAATATCTCAAAACATATCTCTGGGTCTATCCTGTTTTTTACACGATTCTTAAAAGCAACAATCTGTGTTTGCAAGGGCCCAAAATTGCTTCTAAGTACAGCATCAAGTGACTGACCCATAGAACCCACCATTGTGTAAATCTCTCCAAAATGTCTGATAAATGGTGGGTACCATTCGTCATGACCACGTAATTCTGTCTCTAGTCTTCGCGCCAAGAATCCGGGAATAAACAATGGGGCTGCGGCAACAACTACTACTAGTGTAAGAGGTATTATGTTGATCATAGTAAGTATGATTCCGATGGAAATGCCTGCACCAAGTGCCGCAAACAATGACATTCTGAATTTTTGTGTATTGGCATATTTACCAGATGCCAATTTATCTTTTGGAAATATCATGTACATGATTACAATGAAAGAGCCCATGCTTACTATGACACCAACAAAAGACATTGTAAACACTGATTCAGAATTGGAGTTGCCCATGAGCATTGCCATGATAGAGTTGGCTGCAATCATAAAAGATGCAGTTGATGAAATTGTGTAAAACATTTCAAGAAAAAGTTTCTGGGTTTCCAAGTTGCGTTCATATCGTATTGTAAAGGTATGAATGGCAAAAGCCATCTCGTCTGTGAAAAATACTTTTAATTCATCTCCCAGTCTTACCACCTGCGATAGTTTTACTAGAAGCTGCTTTAATGGATCTGCATTATCCTTTATTTTTGCTGCAATCATTTCACAAGACCTTGCAAGTCCATATCCCCACCCTACTCCTAATCGAAATACTTCTTTGAATGAATTCGAATATCTTCCATATCCTGAAGACTGGCCGCTTTTTATCATTTCAACTGAACCAACTTCACCTGTTGATAATGCATAAAGAAATGCAATAAAATACAGCAAATCTTCATCTGATCTTTTAAGCTCTGCAAGTTTTTCCTTGAAAGATGGTTTTTGTATCATAGTGCATTGAGTTCCTTCATAAATTGTTCAAGACCGATCTCTCTGCAACGAGATATGGAATCATAAACATCATAGAAATTGAAAATTTTCTTTTCTACCATCTTATCCAAGATCTTGGTTCTTAATGCAAGTTCTTCGTATAACAAGCCCTCATCTTTTCTTGACATTCCTCTTTTTTCTAAAACTTTGGAAATGAATAGAGCACTGCTTCCTTTGCCTCTGAACTTGACTGTATCTGTTCCTGGATCCCAATTGAATACTGGGATGAACATTACATTATTGCCCTCTGGGTTGTATCCAATTACTTCATTTATTGACAGCACTCTTCTGACTCTCTTACCATCTGGACCTGTGACTGCAGCTTGAAACATTGCAATGTTTAGGTTTTCAACGTTAGTCTTTGGTATGTTCATTGGCGGGTTTGTAATTCTTTGAATCAGTGCAGTCATGTTTGCTGCGTGAAATGTACTAATTACCGGGTGACCTGTCTGCATTGCACCAAACGCAATGTTTGCTTCAGCACCTCTAATTTCTCCCACAAATATGTAATTTGGTCTCTGTCTTAATGCTGCCTTTAAAAGATCAAACATTGTTACACTTGAGTTTGCGTTTCCTGTATCTCTTGTAACTTCACTAATCCAGTTAGAGTGGGGAAGTGTAAGCTCAGGCGTATCTTCGATGCTTACAATTTTCCAGTTGGATGGAATAAACGCAGTCAGGGCCATCATGGTTGTGGTCTTTCCAGATGCTGTTTCTCCGTTGATAAACACACTCATTCCTTCTGCAAGCATCATCCACAGATAGGCAGCTTCAATTGCAAGTAACGATTTACTTGGAATAATCTGCGTTATTGATAGAGGAGTACTTGCAAATCTTCTGATTGTGGCGTTTGTACCTTTTCTGCTTACATCTTTTCCAAATACAATGTTAATTCTGGAACCTTCTGGAAGTGTAGCGTCTATGACTGGTTTTGCATGAGATACTGTTTTTCCAAATTGTTCTGCCATGCTGACAATGAGATCATCAATTTCCTCGACACTCAAAAAGACTGGACATTTTAGTGCACCAAACATCTTGTGGATTACATACATGTTGCCTGCTCCTACTATTGAAATGTCTTCCAAATGTGGGTCTGTCAGGAATGGATCCAATAATCCCATTCCAGCACGTTTGCGCAAAAAATGATATTTCAGACTAGGTATGTCTTTTTCAAGTACTGACAAATTTTTTGTTTTGAATGCATCAAATTTGGTATAATCGACTGAGGCATTTGTAGCCAAGATTGTCTTGTCAAGATATTGGTCTATCATGTTAAATCTCTCTGTAAGCTCAATTGGCGGATTCATTGTTCCTGCATGTAACGCAAATAGCTTGTCTGCATTCTCCATTAATGCACGGTCTGGTTCATCAGGCTCTATGATTGCATATTCCACGTAACCGTCTGCAGAGTTGGAATGTGGATTTATGTGGATGTATGTATTGTCTGATATTGGATATATCAAATTAGGATCTTTGAGTTTTTTATGTTCACCTTCTAGTTTTTCTGTAAATAATGGAATTGGATTTCCTCTCTCGACATATGTTGACAAGTAATTTAGCAAGTGTGCTGATTTTTTTAATGCCTCTGAGAATTTCTTGTCACTGACTAGAGATAGACTTAGCACCATTTCATTTCACCTGATTTCTTGTTCTCATAATTTCATCCTATTATGCATTAGCTGTGGATATTGGTACAATCTTGATTCCAAAGTTGGTGTCAATCTCAAAAGCAAATGATGACTCGGATGCTTCACTTGAGCCAATCAATTTTATAACTTTCATTACTTTTACTGCTTTTCCACCTATGCTTGCAGTGCTAAGTGAAAAGTATACATCACATGCTGATTTTATTCTCAAAGAAATATCTTTTGGAGTTGATGTTTCATGCATTGTAAGTATTACAGTCATGCCTGTCGAAACAAGATATTTGCATCTGGTTAGAAAATCAAGTATCTGTCCTGCATCTGCATACATTGTTAAAAGTGATATTGAATCAATTACAACACAATCAAAGTTCTTGGAATTACTACTGACATATCTACCAATTACCGGTAACAAGTATGCTGATTGTTTCTGTGACCATACTGCTCCGTATACGTGTAGTGGAAGTATAGAAAATCGATTTTGTAAAAATGCCGTTGTAAAGTTAAAAGTAATGGTCTTCATTTTTTCGATGTAATCCTTGACGGTATTTTCTGTGACGCATAACACCTTCATCTTTGATGATATCATTCCTTGAATGAATTGGGCTGCAAGTGCACTCTTTCCTGTACCGTGTTCTCCTTCTATCATCATTAGACATGGTGTGGGAATTCCGCCTGCTAGTTGTCTGTCTACTTCTTCATTGCCTGTGGGTACTGTCTTTATCATGATATCCTCACCGAATTTGTGGAAAGTACACCATTGTCAGTTCCCATGTTTGCAGTCAATATGCTGTCTGAATTTGTTGGATTTTGTAATTTTGCTTTAACATTTAGTGTTTCTTTAGGATCTAATATTCCTGGATGTGTAAAATCATCTGTTATGCTTTGGATACACCAATGATCTGATGCCAGTGCTGTACAACTGTTGGTATATTGCAAAACCTCTGTTAATGTAGTAGGTGTGCCAGTCATGTTTGCTTGGTATGTTACTATGGCATCAAACTTGTTGTAGTTCCACAGTATGGTGTTCCCGGTATTATCTATAGAAAAATTAACCGTACTATTGCCACTTGTATTTTGTAAATTTGAAAGATTGATGTTTGTGTGTAAAATTAAATCAAGTGTATCGGACATTTGTGCTGAAGATGTACTCACCTTTGTGGTGTCATCTAATATTGCAGGAAATGACATCATGGCATATACTATTGTAAATGTGACAATTCCACCTGATATTGCAATGCTCAATCCCATTGCATATCACCTTTAGCAGAATGTAGCGAAGTATTCATCGCTAACTCCATTTGGTGTTGTTACTTGTAATTCATATACGCTGCTGCATTGAATGTTGGGTAAATTTGAAAGATTAATCTGTACTGTGTTTGCTTTGTCCCAACTAGTTACAGGACTTGAAAATGTCCACGATGTTGAATCTGTATCGTATGGAATTTTTTGCATTGCACCAGTTTGTCCAAAATACACATCAATGTTTTGAGTATTGGTAATCGAATACGTCCCAATGTTTTTCACCCATGCATTTACGCTTGTAGATGTCGGATTTTGGGCATAAATTATCTTGATGTTTGTTAGTATGGTCTGTTTTTGGTTTTCAGTCGTCTGGGTAAAAGTAGACTGGAATGTACCTACCTTTGTCATGACTACCCCCGCAAGACCTGCAGCTATTATGACGGATGCTACAATGAGTATTGCTTCGGTAAATACTGCTGATCCCATCTATTTCACCTTTGATTCCACTGTTACAACTGAGCCATGTGATTTACCTTGATTCATCATGAGTTTTGCATATGTCAAGTCTGCTTCATTGTCTGCGATGCCCATGACTTTGCCAAACTTGTAAAGCATGATGAGTATCTCTTTGACTGATAGTCCTGATTGGTCCATCAAATTGATGATGTTGTATATGACACGTTCATCTTCTTGTCTGAGGCCCATCAATTTGCATTGTTCTATCAAGATGTCAATTGAGCTCCTGTCTACTGTTTGAAGAATCTCTTCTAGTATTGTTGTTGTTGTCATGAGTTTACCAAGGGTAAGACTACCGTTGAATAACTGAGTAAATGGAATTGATTCTGGTGATTCTTTTGATTGAATCTCTTCTGTTTGTCTAGTTGTCTGCGAATTATTGCTTACTGGTATAGTTTGACTAGTTTCTGTTTGTTGGTCTGAATTGTTTGGCATCGAGTTTTCAGGACTGCTTACAATATGTATTGGTGATTGTTCTGCATGCAGCGGGAGTGTTGGATCTGATAATCCTTTGATGTCCATTGAATCAAAGTACTTGCGCATAAAGTTTAGAGGATTTGCTATCTCTGTCTGAAACGCTTTGATGTCAGTTAACGATGTTTCAAATGTAAGTGTCAGATCTTGAACTGTACTTCGAAGTGTATTGATTTCTGCTCTGACATCACTTACAGTATCCTGCATTCTTGCCAACTCTCTTTGAAATGGATCGACTGCACGCATTACCATGTCATTTAGAACATTCTCGTCAACTACTGGTTGTGCCATGGTTGGTGCAACCATCATCTCACTTGATACTGGTGAAGGCATGATGATGTCAGAGTTTGCGCCTCCTGGAATGTTGTTTGTCATTATCATACCGCTTTCTTGTTTTGGCGCTTCAAAAGAAACATTTTCAATTGGAGGCTCTGACTGCATTATTCCCTGATTCTCATTCTGATTTGGTTGATTTGGAATTTTTTTTGTCATGAATTTAGGAATGCCTATCAGTATTGCGGCAATAACCACAACTGGAATTACAAAATAGTATAATGATGTGGGAAAACTAAATAGATATTCTGGCAAAAGCTCATAGAGAAACAAACCATAACATGCTATTGCGCTGACTGTGGCAAATATTCGTGTTTTACTAGATAATCTTATTATTAAAAAGAGTGGATTTGATGTGATGAATTTCAAATCACATTCTACCTATCCTAGGTCCACAGTTGTTGTTGTAATTGCTGGCACCTGTCTTTCTACAGTCAATGCAGAACCTGTAGGTACTATGATTTCTGCTTTGATATTGTCTAACTGCTTTGGTTGATCAGTGTTCTTGT